>Ga0247816_10001030_pt1 | contig 14117 bp, 13 predicted proteins | sample UWRJL209509C1_FD_179930 | JGI IMG/M metagenome (GOLD analysis project Ga0247816, IMG submission 179930) | Plant litter microbial communities from Arlington Agricultural Research Station in Wisconsin, United States - UWRJ-L209-509C-1 | ecosystem: Environmental > Terrestrial > Plant litter >...
ATTGAGCCTGTCATCTTAACTAATTAACAGATTTAACTGTAAAAACTTTAGTTGCATAGTTTGTTGCAACAGAAGCCATAATTGCAGCCTGGCTACCACCAACTACTGGGTTTGCAAAAACATCTACACCATCAATTGCTTTAGCAACATCGGTAGTTAGAATAATAGCAGTTGATTTGTTAGAACCTATATGTAAAACTGCTGGTAAATCTAAAGAAGCAGATTTATGGTTTGCATTTAGACCAGTTTCTACTAGCATATTTTTTGCTGTTGTTCCCTCAGTTATTTTGCCACTAATTGAAGTAAAGATGTAACTCGTCATCCACATCCACGAAACATTAGTCATGCCATTTAATTGAGAAAGTTCTCCGCTTTGCAAGCTTAAGTTGTCATTGTATCTGCTTTCTACGCCGATGTTAAATTTAATGGTTTTGTAATCTCCTGCTGGAATTCCTTTTAACTCAACTTTTTCACGTTTAGTTGCAGGATAAGTAAAAGCACCATCTTGAACAGGAACTGCAGCTGTTTCTTCAATTAAATAGTAAGAATTAGGAACTTTATATTCTTCGCCTTTGATATTTACCAACGTTACATTATTAACCCAATATCTAAATTTATTGAAGTTGTAAGTTTTTGTTCCAAGAGCAAAATCCTTGTTTAAAGCAAAATCTTGTGTACCAAATACCGCATCAAATGTAACAGTGGCTTTTCCTTCAGTTTCATTTGCAGCTAGTTCCTCAGCTTTTTCACAAGAAGTAAATAATATAGTGGCTAATAATATAATTGATAATAATTTTTTCATTTTTTTGATATCGTAAGATTGCTTGCCAACTGTTTGTACATAGTTAGCATTAGGCAATAAATAATTAAATAAGAATTAAACTAGCTAGCAATTATTGCTAACTATTAGGATAACATCATTCTTCAATCAATAGGTTTTTACCCTAATAATTGAGATTAATGTGAATTTTGATGACGATATAAGCCAATACGATAGAAATCTTAACTCGAAATCCATAGCAAAGCAGAGCCAGTTACCAAATTGGTAAAAAAGCAAATCATCAAATAAGTTGTTAGGCTAGCCTGGGTGGCTGGAAGAATTCTACAACATTACCGATGGGTTTTTGCTGTAAGTAGGGAGGAGTTTCTAATTTAAGCGGAGTTTCGAAAACAGGAGCCAGCAAATTTGAATAAGTTGGAGCTACAGATTCGACCATTCTTTTTAAATTATCTTGGTCTTGTTTGTTTTTCTGTTCTAACTCTTTAAGCTTAATATCCAAGAAGCATTTTCCATCGCAATGCATTTCTGGCTTGTCTAAATTTGTACAGAGAACTGTAGCAATGTAAGACTTGTTTAAAGAATAAGAAGAAAATAACAGCCATTGATTGAAACAATTGGTTACAATTCCAAGTAGTAAGAAAATTGCGATAATTTTTCTAAAAACTGTCATTGCTGCAAAACTAAACATTTTAAGCTTACATTTAAGGCAAATGCTGTATATTAATTTCCGAAATATGCGTACAACTAAAAATTTTACTTTTCTGTTTTTAACACTCATAAGTGTTACTGTATTTGCTCAAGAGCAAATTAGAAACCAGGTGATGATTGATGCTTCAGATAGTCCTCAAGAAATTATTCGCAAAGCTGCAAATGTTAAACCATCCGCAAGGCAATTACGTTGGCAACAACTAGAACTTACTGCATTTTTCCATTTCGGTACTAATACTTTTACCAATAAGGAGTGGGGAGACGGAAAAGAAGATCCTAAAATTTTTAATCCAACCAAGTTAGATGTTTACCAATGGGTTAAGACTATGAAAGAGGCAGGTTTTAAACAAGTAATATTAACTGCAAAACACCACGATGGTTTTTGTTTGTGGCCCAGTAAATATACCGAACACAGTGTAAAGAATAGTCATTGGAAAAAAGGCAAAGGCGATGTGGTTAAAGAAGTAGCTGCTGCTTGCAAAGCCTATAAGATGGGTTTTGGCGTATATTTATCTCCATGGGATAGAAACCATAAAGACTATGGCGATAGCAAAATCTACAATCAGTTTTTTGAAAACCAATTGACCGAGCTTTTAAATAACTATGGCAAAGTTGATGAAGTTTGGTTTGATGGTGCCAATGGAGCTGGTCCAAACGGGAAAAAACCAGTATATGATTTTGATAGTTGGTATAAACTGATCAGAAAGCTGCAACCATCGGCTACGATTGCCGTTATGGGGCCAGATGTACGTTGGGTTGGTACAGAAAGCGGATATGGTAGAGCAACAGAATGGAGTGTGCTGCCAGCCGACGAAAATATGCTTAAAGAAATCGCCAACAACTCTCAAAAGGAAGTTACTTTTGTTCCAGCAGGAGATAAAATGGCTGAAGATTTAGGAAGTCGCTCAAAGATTTTAAACGCCAAGGGCTTGGTCTGGTATCCTGCAGAAACTGACGTTTCAATTAGAGAAGGTTGGTTTTATCACCCAGAACAAGATTATGAGGTTAAAACGCCACAAAAACTAATGGATATTTATTTTGCATCGGTAGGTAGAAATGGTGTTTTATTGTTAAATGTTCCACCAGATATAAATGGATTAATCAATGAAAATGATGTAAAATCGTTAAAGGAATGGTCTTTTTTAAGGAACGAATTGTTTGCCACCAATTTGGCTAAAAAAGCAGTTGTAAGTGCTGGAAATGGGAAAAATGTAAAAGCAATTTTAGACGGAGATTTTAAAACCTATTACAGCTCATCTCCTACGGACACAACGGCCACAATAAATTTATCTTATTTACAACCTATAACCTTTAATGTTCTTTCTCTACAAGAAAACATAGCTATTGGGCAAAGGGTCGAAAAATTTGTGCTAGAATATAAAGATGGTGATAGCTGGAAAACAGCAACGGAGGGCACAACCATCGGCTATAAAAGATTATTAAAATTTAATCCCGTTACTGCTAAACAAATAAGGTTACGTATTTTGGCATCCAGATTAAACCCCACGATTGCAGAATTTGGCTTGTACAATAGTGTAAAGTAAGCTACCACATTTTATGAAGAAAATTAAAATTGTCTTTTTCCTATTCTTTTGTTTTGTCATCAATGTACATGCCCAAGTTGTGACTCAGAAATTAACTGCTAATTGGATATTTCAGGAACAAGATGACGCCAAATGGTATCCTGCAAAAGTGCCTGGAGAAGTGCATTTAGATTTGATGGCAAATAAACTAATTCCAGATCCGTTTTACCGAGACAATGAGAAAAAGGTACAATGGATTGAAAAAGAAAATTGGGATTACAAAACCACATTTAATGCCTTGCCTAATGTTTTAAGCAAAGCAAATATTGAGTTAGTATTCGATGGCTTGGATACCTATGCAGAAGTTTATTTAAATGGAAAACTCATTTTAAAAGCAGATAATATGTTTCGCCAATGGAGGGTAGATGTTAGACAATTACTTAAACCTTCGGCAAATAAATTGTATATCAGATTTCGCTCTGCACAAAATGTAGTTGATTCATTAGCAAAAGCAGATCAACCTTATTTTATACCTGATAATGCTAGAGCTTACACCAGAAAAGCACAATTTCATTTTGGATGGGATTGGGGACCGAAACTTACAGGTTGTGGTATTTGGAAAGAATTAAGGCTAGAAGCATACAACGTTAAACCTGCTGAACAACCATTTGTAGCACCTGTTAAAGTAGAATTGTTACAACAGCCTGATGATAAAGGTTCTTATTTTTACTTCAACATTAATGGAAAGCCAACCTATATGAAAGGTGCAAATTACATTCCATCTGATGCTTTTGTAACCAGGATGACCAAAAATGATTACCGCAAAATGCTGATGATGGCCAAAGATGCCAATATGAATATGCTTAGGGTTTGGGGTGGAGGAATTTACGAAGATGATTACTTTTATGAACTGTGCGATTCGCTAGGTATGTATGTTTGGCAAGATTTTATGTTTGCTGGCACAATGGTTCCGGGAGATGAGGCTTTTTTTGCTAATGTAAAGGAAGAAGTTAAGTATCAGGTAAAAAGGTTAAGACACCATAAAAGCATCGTTCTTTGGTGCGGTAATAACGAAATTGATGAGGCTTTTAACCGCTGGGGATGGCAAACCCAATTCAGAATAAAACCAAAGGATTCAGCTAAGCTTTGGAATGATTACACCCGTTTATTTAGAGATAGCATTCCGAAATGGGTAAAAGAAGTTGATGATAGTAGACCATATATCAGTTCTTCGCCGAAATACGGATGGGGTGTTAAAAATAGTTTTACTGAAGGAGATAGCCATTATTGGGGAGTTTGGTGGGGTAACGAAGATTTTGAAGCTTTTGAAAATAAAACAGGAAGGTTCGTAAGTGAATATGGAATGCAGGCAATGCCTAATTATTCGAGCATTTTAAAATTTACCCAGCCACAAGATCGATATTTAGCTTCTGATGTAATGAAAAACCATCAAAAAGCTGGTAATGGTTATCAAAAACTAGATGTCTATCTAAAAAGCTATTTTGTAGCTGAAGAAAGACTAAGGAAGCTATCTGTTGAAGATTACACCTACCTCACACAATGTGTACAGTATTATGGCTTTAAAAATATGATTTTAATTCATCGAAGTAAAGAGCCGTACAATATGGGTACCTTGCTTTGGCAACTAAATGATTGTTGGCCTGTAGCAAGTTGGAGTATCACCGACTATTATGATAGAATGCCAAAAGCAGCGTGGTATGCGGTTAAAGATGCCTATAGTGATGATGTAAGATCAGCTAGAGATACCATAAAGCCGAAAGATTTAAAACTAACTGATCCAAAAATCACCTATCAAATTAAAGGCAATCAGGTTATTTTAAAATCCTCAGGTTTGGCTAAATATGTATTTGTTGATATTGCTGGTTATAAAGGTAAACTAAGTGATAATTATTTCGATTTGCTGCCTGGAAATGAAAAGATAATTAGTTTCGATCAAAAAGAGGTAACTACAAAAACAATAGATTTAAAGCTGAAATCGCTTTGGGATGTTCTAGGGAAGTAACGAATTCTCTTCGGTTCGAAAGGACGAGAAATTAAAAAGGTTGGTGCATAACACCAACCTTAAGTATTAATGAAAAGCTCCTCTAGAAGATTAAGGGTTTAAATCCTTCATAATCTCTTTAATTTTCTCCACCAATTTTGTTTCAGTTTCCGCGAAATCAGCAGCACTTGCCAATGGTTCGTTTACACTGCAATAGAATTTAATTTTAGGTTCTGTACCACTTGGTCTTGCAGAAATTATACTGCCATCAGCAGTAATAAATTGTAAAACATCAGATTTAGGGAAACCTAACTCTTTGCTAGTATCCGCTTTAATATCAGTTTCTTTATTTAATTCGTAATCTTTTAAAGTAACCACATCAGATCCACCCAATGTTGCAGGCGGGTTATTTCTGAATTTTTCCATCATTGCTTTAATTTCTTCTGCGCCAGATTTACCAGTCTTGGTAATTGATACCAAATCTTCTTTATACATGCCATAAGTTACGTACATATCAATCATAGCTTGGTATAAGCTGCTGCCTTTATCTTTGTAGAAAGCTGTCATCTCTGCAATAAATGCACAAGAAATAACCGCATCTTTATCTCTTACCAAATCACCAATTAAATAACCGTAACTTTCTTCGCCACCAGCAATAAAAGTTTTTTTGCCTTCTAGTTGTGTCATTACATTACCAATCCATTTAAATCCTGTTAAGGTGTTAAAGTATTCTACGCCTTTTGCATCGCATATTGCTTTAATTAAACTTGTGGTTACAATTGTAGAAACAACATATTCATTACCAGTTATTTTGCCTTTTTCTTCCCACGCAGTTAATAGGTAATTGATCAATAAACTACCTGTTTGATTGCCATTTAAAAGTACAAACTCACCATCATTGTTTTTTACAGCAATACCAACACGGTCAGCATCTGGGTCTGTTGCTAAAACTAAATCAGCATCTAGCTCCGCTGCTTTTTTTAACGCCAATGTTAAAGCTTCTTTCTCTTCTGGATTAGGATATACAACTGTTGGGAAATTGCCATCTGGTTTGCTCTGTTCTTCCACAATGTTAACATTGGTAAACCCAAATTGTGCTAAAGCTTTTGGCACTAAAGTAATTCCTGTACCGTGGATAGGAGAGAACACAATTTTTAAATCATGCTCACGTGCAATTGCCTCTGGAGAAACAGAAAGTTTTGCAATTTTATCTAAATAAAGTTGATCAATCTCTTCACCAATTAACTCAACATTGCTGTCAACTCTATCAAACTTAACTTCATCAATACTGGTAATTGCCGCAACTTCATCCATTACCATTTTATCATCTGGCGATGTAAACTGGCCACCATCATTTCCATAAGCCTTATAACCGTTATATTCTTTAGGATTGTGAGATGCAGTTAACATTACGCCACTTTTACATCCTAATTCTCTAATTGCAAATGAAAGTTCTGGTGTTGGGCGTAAAGCCGAAAAGAAGTAAACTTTAATACCGTTTGCAGAAAAAACATCGGCAGTAATTTTTGCGAAATAATCAGAATTATTTCTGCTATCATGTGCAATTGCTACACTAATTGCTTCTCCAGCGTATTTTTTGTTTAAATAATTAGCCAAACCCTGTGTCGCTGTACCAATGGTATATTTATTAATACGATTAGAACCAGCACCCATAATACCTCGTAAACCACCTGTGCCAAACTCTAAACTTCTATAAAATGAATCCGTTAATTCGGTATAAGCTTTTTTATCCAATAAAGATTGAATGCCAGCTTTTGTTTCTTGGTCGTAATTGCCATTAAGCCATTGGTTTATGGTTGCTAGGGTAGTTTCTTCTAATTGCATAGTATGATTTTTTGTAGTTTTCTTTTTAAGACAAAACAAAATTAAAATTGTTCAACGTAAATTAAGATAATGTTATCAGAATTTTATTTTGTCAATTAGGTGGAAATTAATGCGTTTTTCGCTATTTTCACGCCCCGATACAATAATAAGAAAAATACCAATTCTAAAATTAAAAATGAAGATATTAAAATTTGGTGGTACGTCTGTAGGTAGCCCAGAGCGAATGAAAAAATTGTTGGATATCATTAATCCAGCCGAAGAACAAATCGTAGTATTATCAGCCGTGTCTGGTACTACAAACAGTTTAGTAGAAATTTCTTCTAAGTTATTGAAGGAAGAGCAGCAGGAGGCAACACAATTAATAAAGGCTTTACACCAAAAATATAATGATTTCGTTATCGAACTTTTGCCAAAAGGCGATTTTAGAGAACAAGGGCAAGAGGTAGTAGATTATCATTTTAACTTCTTGTCTTCTTTAACAAATGATCTTTTTACGCAAATAGAAGATAAAGTTGTTTTAGCGCAGGGCGAATTATTATCAACTACTTTGTATCATATTTATTTAAAATCGATAGGAGTGCCATCGGTGCTTTTACCAGCGTTAGATTTCATGAAAATCGATGAGGATAATGAGCCAGATGTTCCATTTACAAGCAAACATTTAACGCCAATTTTAGAGCAGCACAAGGGCAATAAATTATTTATTACTCAGGGTTTTATCTGTAGAAACAGCTTTGGCGAAGTAGATAATTTGCGTAGAGGCGGAAGTGATTATACAGCATCTCTTTTGGGCGCTGCAATTTTAGCAGAAGAAGTTCAGATCTGGACAGATATTGATGGGATGCATAATAACGACCCACGAATTGTAAAAGGAACGAAACCAATTTCACATTTATCTTTTGATGAAGCAGCCGAATTAGCTTATTTTGGAGCAAAAATTTTGCATCCACAATCAGTTTTTCCAGCACAGAAATATAAAATTCCGGTTCGTTTGTTAAATACAATGGAACCCAAAGCATTGGGAACTGTAATCAGTACCGAAAGCGAAAAAGGAAAAATCAAATCTATTGCAGCTAAAGATGGGATTACAGCAATCAAAATCCAATCTAGTAGAATGTTATTGGCTTATGGTTTTTTGAGAAGGATTTTTGAAATCTTTGAGCGCTATAAAACGCCAATCGATATGATTACCACATCGGAAGTTGCAGTTTCCTTAACGATCGATTTTACAGATAACCTGGATGAAATTGTAGCCGAGCTTACTTCTTTTGGATCAGTAGAAATCGATAAAGATCAATCTATTGTATGTGTTGTTGGAGATTTTGGAGCCGAAAAACATGGTTATGCTGCTAAAGTATTAGATTCTATTAAACACATACCAGTAAGAATGATTTCTTATGGAGGTAGTGCTTACAATATTTCACTTTTAGTGGGTACAGAGAATAAAGTAGAAGCCCTAAGAAGTTTGCACGACAGGATATTCGAATAATTATCTCTTCTTAAAGAAGAAGAATAGAAAAAGTAGAATGAGCGAAAGAAGGATGGTTAACCTAATTCTTCTTTCAAAGTCTCGTCTGCTGATATTGCCTTTCCGGTAATCGATATAATTACCAATATAAACAACGGTTATAAAGACCAAAAAGATTATAAATAGAAATTTCAAGAGTATGTTTTCCGATAAAGATATAGCACATTTTTCTAATTTAGAAACCCCATTCTATTATTACGATTTAAAATTGTTGAATAGCACTTTAAGCGCTTGCTATAAAGCGGCAAGTGTATATAATTTTCATGTGCATTATGCCATGAAAGCTAATTTTAATCCAGTAGTGTTAAAGCAAATTGAAAAAATTGGTTTTGGCGCAGATTGTGTGAGTGGTGGAGAAGTTAAAAAAGCAATTGAACTTGGTTTTGCTAGGAACAAGGTTGTTTTTGCTGGTGTTGGTAAGTCTGATAAGGAAATAAATGATGCATTGGATAATGATATTTTTTGTTTCAATGTAGAGTCTGTTCAAGAATTAACTGTTATAAACGAGTTAGCAGAAAAGAAACAGAAAAAAGCAAAGGTTGCTATTCGCATAAATCCAAATGTTGATGCGCATACTCATGCCAATATTACTACTGGATTAGACGAGAATAAGTTTGGTGTAAACTCTTGGGATATGCCTGCATGTGCAGATGCCTTGAAGCTTTCTCCAAATTTAGAGTTTATAGGTATTCACTTTCATATTGGTTCTCAGATTACCAATTTAGATGTATATAAAAATCTTTGTATACGGGTAAATGAATTTAGCGGATGGTTTGAAGATCATGGATTTAAAGTAACCGTATTAAATGTAGGTGGTGGCTTGGGAATTGATTATCACAATCCAGATAACCAAATCCCTGATTTTGAAGCTTATTTTAAGATATTTTCAGACTTTTTAGAAATTAAACCTTACCAAGAAGTACATTTTGAGTTGGGTAGAGCATTAGTTGGACAGAGCTCATCATTAATTAGCAGAGTGTTATATGTGAAAAATGGGAAGAAGAAAAATTTCATCATTTTGGATGCAGGAATGACAGAATTAATGCGCCCAGCATTATATCAAGCCTATCATAAAATTGAAAATATTTCTCTAAGCTCCAAACTCCAAACTTCGACTAAGTACGATGTGGTTGGTCCAATCTGCGAGAGTACAGATTGTTTTGGAAAAGAAGTTGAATTGCCCGAAACGTTTAGAAATGATTTAATTGCCATAAGGAGTACTGGAGCTTATGGCGAAGTAATGGCTTCTCATTATAATTTAAGAGAAACGATCTCAACAGTTACGAATGAGGATATAAAATATTAAACATTCGTCATTTGGAAATAAGCTTTTTGCGATTGAGAAATCTAATAAATTTATTTTTATGCCTATCTAATTAGATATTTCCTTGCTGCGCTGTGTCGACGAGCTTTGCGACATTTCGAATGAGCTTTTTGCGATAAAAAATCTATGTTCTTAAATTTCTCGTCGCTACGCGCTGTCGAAATGACTTGGTTTTTATTTCTTCTTAGAACCTACAAATACTACAACGCCAGCGATTAAAACAATTCCGCCAACATATGGAGGCCAATTCACAGATTTTTCTTTATCTGCTGAAACCTGTATTGGTCCTGCATCAATAATTTTTTCCTTTTTAGTATATGTAAATCCTGTCCAAACTAATAATACTACTCCAAGTAGTATTAAAATTACGCCTACAGTTCTGCTCATAATCTTTTTGTTTAAATTAAGAACAGTTTTAAACCGCAAATGTTTAGCTGATTTTAAAAAGCATAACCTAAGCTGAGTTTTCCTCCAGAATTTTTATTGAAATTTACATCAACAATTCCAAATAGGTTTTTAAGTTTGATATAAAATGAAGAGCTAAAAGCACCGCCTTTAGGAGTGTTGCCTGCAGCGAAATTCTCTAAACTTTTATTTAAACCAATTGATTTTCCATAAAATAGTTTAAATGCAAAGTGATTATCCCAGTTTCTTTTTGAATGCCAAATAATTTCACTTGATATGCCTGTCGTATACAATGAATTTTTTGTAGAACTAATGATATTGGATGCATGTAAATTATACATTTCTTGTCTAAATGTAGCGTAACTGCCATTTTCAAAACTCAATGAATTATCCCAACTTATAATCCTGAATTCGGCATTGCCAGCATTATCGTAAAACCCTATAGATGATCTTAAACCTCCTCCATAAATGCCTTTTCCATTTAATTCTGCCTTGCCATTATTAAATTCTTGATCATAACTTGTTTGTCCCGCAAAACCGTATATGCCATAAGCAACATTAAAATTCTTAAAGGTATGGCCTCTACTTATATTTAAGAATCCTAAATCTATATTCCCTGTATTTCTTGGGAGAGATACTCCACTAAGGCTTGCGCTGATATAGTTTTTAACTTTTATGGAATCTGATTCCATTGGTTTTGGTAAATATGAAACGTCATTTCCTGCGGCAGCTGGTATGTAAAATGATTTTGATGCGCATGAACTTATAACTAAAGCTATACCAGATAGATATAGAAGAAGTTTTATTTTGTTTAGGTAAGAAAAACTCATTTTCTATTGGTGCAAATGGTTATTGCATCAATTAAGATACTATTAATTTTTTCAATCGGGAGATCTTCTTCAACATCAACTAACAAAATTTTCATTTTAGCTCTTTTCTCCTGCAATAGTTCTTTATTATCCAATAGATTTCCATCCACAAAACCGATATAAGGCTGTTTGTATTTTTTATGTAACCATAAATAACACATCATTTTCCCCTTAAAACAAAAGAATGGAAGTTGGTACTTCCATTCTGCGGTAATATCTGGGTTGTGCTTTAATATAATATCTCTCAATGCTAAGAAGCAACTCTTGGTTGGTTCTTCTTGTCTCAAATAAAAATTATCTAAATCACTTAACATATCAATATTCTACTTCAAAGAAATCTGCTAACCCTCCTAAAAAATATTCCTCAATTCCTTCTGTAAAGTCTTTGTAATCTTCTTCAGGGATATTGGTTTGTACAAATTCTAATGACGTTCCTTTTTTATCTTCATGTAGTTTAATGGTTACAATAGATGCTTCACCATCTTCACCAAAATACCATTGTTGAACAATTTTTTTATTGGGTTCAAATTCTATGTTTTTCCCCACAATATCTCCATCCCAGAACGAAAAATCTGTTCCAGCTTCTTCGGTAAATTCAACTTCTGCACCAGTCCATAGTTGTATACTTTGTGCTTTTGTTAATGCCAGATATACTTCATCTGGTGGTGCCGGTAGGGGTAGGTATTTTTTATATGTCTTCATCAATATTTTATTTGAATGCGTTTAAACCTGTTACATCCATTCCAGTAATCAATAGATGAACGTCATGGGTTCCCTCATAGGTTACTACCGATTCTAAGTTCATCATGTGGCGCATAATTGAGTATTCGCCAGTAATTCCCATTCCTCCAAGCATCTGACGAGCATTTCTAGCTATATCTAAAGCAATTTCTACACTGTTACGTTTCGCCATAGATATTTGTTCGGCAGTGGCTCTATTTTCGCTTTTTAATGTTCCTAAACGCCAAACTAATAATTGGCCTTTAGTTATTTCAGTAATCATTTCGGCTAATTTCTTTTGTTGTAGCTGAAAGCCGCCAATTGGTTTGCCAAATTGAACACGTTCTTTAGAATAGCGTAATGCAGTATCATAGCAATCCATCGCCGCACCTAAAGCACCCCAGGCAATGCCATAACGGGCTTGGTTTAAACATCCCAATGGCCCTTTTAAGCCTTTAATATCAGGAAAAATGTTTTCTTTCGGAACTTTTACATTATCGAAAACTAATTCTCCAGTGGCTGATGCCCTTAAACTCCATTTTCCATGCGTTTCTGGAGTAGTAAAACCTTCCATTCCACGTTCTACAACCATTCCACGAATTTTTCCTTCATCATCTTTTGCCCAGACTACAGCGATATCCGCAAAAGGTGCATTAGAAATCCACATTTTAGCACCATTTAATAAATAGTGGTCGCCTTTGTCTTTAATATTGGTAACCATGCCGCCAGGATTAGATCCATGATCAGGTTCGGTTAGACCAAAACAACCCATTAATTCGCCTGTAGCTAATTTTGGTAGATATTTTTTGCGTTGCTCTTCCGTTCCGTAAGCATAAATAGGATACATTACTAACGAACCTTGAACCGATGCGGTAGAACGTATGCCCGAATCACCACGTTCAATTTCTTGCATGATAATTCCGTAGGCGGTATAATCTAACCCAGCACCGCCATATTCTACAGGTATGGTAGGCCCGAAAGCGCCAATCTCTCCTAAGCCTTTTATTAAATGTTTAGGGAATTCTGCTTTCTGGGCATAATCTTCAATTATTGGACTTACTTCTTTTTTAACCCAATCTCTTACAGTAGAGCGAATTAATAAGTGTTCTTCAGATAAAAGCTCATCTAACTGGTAATAATCTGGTGCTTCGTAAAGGTCTTTCTTGGCTGATTTGTTCATCTGTTTTAATAATTTTTTAAAGTGTTCAGATGGAGCTTATACAATTAAAACGATTGTTTTAATTGTAGTCGGTTCATGTTTTACACTATATTTGGTTAAGCAAAGTGATTGTTCCAAAGGTAATAATTTAGAGTAATGACTAGTAAAAACCGAGCAAAAAATTAATTTTGTAGGCATAATATTGCTTTAAATAATTTAAACCTAATGTTTGTACAAACCGTTGCGCTAAAAGACGTTAAATTTTATGCTTTTCATGGCTTTTATCCTGAAGAACAACTCACAGGAAGTTATTTTTCTGTAGATGTTGAAGTAACTTTTACTCCACAAGGTGATACTGAGGATTTAAATTTAACTGTGAACTACGAAGTAATTAATACCATCATAGCAACAGAAATGAAAAATACGCAAAAGCTCTTGGAGACTGTTGTAAAAAATATTATTGACCAGTTAATTCATAACTATTCTTTCATCGAAGCTGCTATTGTTGGGATAAAAAAACTTCATCCACCTATGCCTGGAGAAATAGGGCATTCATTTGTACAATTAACTTATACCTCATCAAAATAATGGAATATACTAAGATAACCAGCGCTATTTTAGCAAATATCAAAAAAGCCATAGGCGATGAAAATGTTTTTGTTGATGACGAATCATTAGCAAACTATGCGCATGATGAAACTGAGGATCTAAAATATTTTCCTGAAGTTGTAGTAAAGCCTAAAGACACTAAAAGTGTGTCAGCTTTGCTTAAAATATGTAATGATAATCATGTGCCGGTTACCCCAAGAGGTGGTGGAACGGGCTTAAGTGGTGCAGCTTTGCCAATATTTGGGGGCGTTTTGCTTTCTATGGAGAAGTTTAAAGCAATTATCGATATAGATACGGAAAACCTACAAGCTACCGTAGAACCTGGCGTAATTACCGAAGAATTTATGAATGCTGTTGCAGAAAAAGGTTTGCTTTATCCGGTAGATCCAAGCAGCAAAGGTTCTTGCTTTATTGGGGGTAATGTTGCGCATGGTTCTGGTGGGCCAAGAGTGGTAAAATATGGAACGATTAGAGAATACATTTTAAATTTAGAGATTGTATTAGCCAATGGCGATATAATTTGGACAGGTGCCAATACTTTAAAATATGCATCAGGCTACAATTTAACACAGTTGATGATTGGCTCTGAAGGAACTTTAGCTGTGGTAACCAAAATCGTTACCAAATTAATTCCTCGTACCAGT
>Ga0247816_10001031_pt1 | contig 14115 bp, 21 predicted proteins | sample UWRJL209509C1_FD_179930 | JGI IMG/M metagenome (GOLD analysis project Ga0247816, IMG submission 179930) | Plant litter microbial communities from Arlington Agricultural Research Station in Wisconsin, United States - UWRJ-L209-509C-1 | ecosystem: Environmental > Terrestrial > Plant litter >...
TACTACATTTGACATCCGAACTTATTATCAGGGTGCCGGTGTGTATAAGTTAAATCTCAAAGAAATTGCGTACGTATTCAACCAAGAATGTGATTTTATCGAACCGGCGGATGAGTTTACATACTATCAGGCAGGAAGATTGGACGAAATCAAATCCTCGGCTGTGGAGGAGATTTTCACTATGGTTAATGTTCACAGACGTATGATGGGCGAAGATGCCCTGAAAGACCTGAAAATAGCTGAGGAACGTGTTGAAGAGGTTGCGGAGATTTTACCTAGTAATCCTTTGGAGCAATTATTCGAGACAAAGCAATTTTCCGGCAAGTTGAAAGAGGAAATAACCAAGATGCTCACACAGAAAAAACCGACTAAATCCGACAGGACAAATATTCCTAAAATCCTGTATGCGCACTATAAAGAGAAGATTGACGTAATGGATTACGCGAAGGTCAAGAAGCAGAAAGAGGAAACCAACAAGAAACGCGAAGAGGAAATTAACGAATTTTTAAAAGAAATATGGCCACTAAAATAGTATTACCAAAGGTTTATGAGGATGGTACAGGGAAATATCCGCAGCACAAAGGAAAAAACAAGATCAGCTATTCCCAATACACCTCTTGGAAAGATCCAGAGTACCAACCGGATTATATTGTGCAATATTTTTCAGGGATTAAGCAGCCGTCCGGTATCTGGGCTGATTTTGGAAGCGAAGTCGGTAATAGGATTCAGGCAATAGGTGAAGGCACAGAACCTTTACCAACGGTATTTCTGACCGATGCTTGTAAGGCATTCATAGATGGACTGGAATACCCTGAAAATTCTGTGTATGAAGATGAGATTGTAGTGGATTTAAATGATCTGGTTGTCCAAGCGTTCACTGACCGAACTGAAAATATTGATGAGAATACTGTTGGGTTGGTGGATTTCAAAACCGGAAACATGTCTAAAAAAACCGAATTTTATTCCGGCGAAGATTATGGACAGACAACACTCTATTGTTATGGTAAGGTTCAGGAGGGTAAGACCATTGCATATAGCAGGGTAAGACTGTTTGATAGGAAAGGAAATAATAGTCAGGCGCATCCACTACGACTATCCGGCGAGAAAAAAGACATAGAGACACCTTATTCCGAGGATAGAGCCGCAACTGTCTTGAAAGATATACGTAAAGTGGCCGAGGAAATTTCTGACTGTTACAAATCGTATTTAAAATATTTTGGAAAAAATTGAAACTTTTTCTTGCACAACTAAAAATTAATCATATCTTTGTCAAATAAATTATAAAAATATGCAAATCACGAATATATTCAAGACAAAAAATGGATTCCTTGTAAAAAATCTTATTCTAAATGAGTCCAGAACCGTGTTGATAGGAAGTGTTCAGGATAGGGACGATCTGACTACTTACATAAGCACCAAATGGCATATAGACCGGGAAAAAATGGTTGCGATATGTGATTTGGGAGTTGAACTTTATGATCTGGATATAACCAATAAGTATCTACCCCAACCGGAAATTAAAAAACCCATAAAAAACTTCTACACATTCAACAAAGATGCGTGGCATTGTAAACTCTACAAGTGGGTTTATGGTAAAGAACCGCACAAGGTTCATCCAACCATGTGTCCTTATTTTTGGATAATGGTAATTACTTTGTTGGTATTTCCGATTATTCTAATCTTTAAGATGTTTGGTAAAGCCGGTACAAAATACCTTGAGGCTATGTCAACATATCGAGCAAGAAGAAAAGAAAGAGAAAGACAACGCGAAGAAAAAAGACAAATCGATTGGATTGAAAAAGTTAAATCAACATGGCATAAATTTTCACTATTTGAGCTTGAAGAAATCCGAAAAAGTTCGGAATGGGATAAATGGAAGTATTATCTAGGTCATGTTGAGGACGAAAGGGCGCATATGAAAGGATATACTCGAAGTCTGGAAGATGTTATCACAAGTAAGTATTATAGTTGGAAAACTGAATTGAGTGTTGCAAGACAGCAGAAACAAGAGGAGGCTCGTGTTAAAGAAGAAGCAATAGCCCGGGAAAAAGCTAAAAATGCACCTCCAAAAGTGTACAAATACAAGGAAGAGAAACCTAAGAAAAAATACAATCCAGATTCGAAAACATCCAAAATTGCTGGGATTGGAATAATAGTGTTACTTTCTAGTTATGTTTTATATTTACTTGGATTAGGTGCTATCCATATTTACGATAGAACTGATTGGGCATTCATTGGTTTTTGTGTATTAATGCTTGTAGGAATTGTAGTGGGTTGTGTTGCCGTATATTTTGCAACAATTTATCTTGTAGTACCATTTTATTTGCATGTTTGGGTTCCTATTGTACAATTTCTTAAGAGAATTATAATTAAATCCTCAATATGGATTCTTGATAACACACTAGAGCCATTTTATAAACATGTAATGGTAGCATTTTATAATGGAATTATAACACCATTTGTAAAGTATACTATAGTAATACCGATTAGATACACTGTTGTAAAACCAACACAATATTGTGGAGACAAGCTATCAGAAGTTGACTGTGGATCGCAGTTTGAGGCAATCGGCAATGGAATCACAAGCGGGATGAGGTTCATAGGATTTTTATTATCTTGGCCATTCGTAACCTTATACAAAGGATTTCTATATGCGGCAGAATTCTTCAAGATGTGCAAGGATTTAATATATCAGATGTATAAAAACAATTGCCCCAGAATAACATGGGTGGAAGAGAATAATAACTAAAAATTAAATAACATGAGTATTTTCAAACAAGGTAAATTATCTAAACCTGAATTCATTTCAAAGACGATAAAAGCATTATTGGTGAGCCTTATTTTTGGTCTGGTGACGAGCTTGACTTTCCCCGGCGACGACAATACAGGAAAAGGTATGATGCATATCATATTCAACCTTTCCTTTTTCATCATCCTTTTTTCATATCTAGTCATCCTTTTCCGAAAATCATTGGATGAGAATCTGGAATTTGATTTTGCAGAAGATGATGGGAACACTAAATATTTTGCGTCGCATAATTTGGTGGCAGTTATCCTTTTGATGATCTTGGGAAATGTTTTCTACAATAATTCAAAACATATTTATAATACATCACTTGCATTTCATAATGAGTTTAAGCAGGTAGGTCAGGAAAAAGAGACATATTATGACAATATGTGGAAAACCTATTCCATGAAAGATAACATTGTTATCCGTAACAAGGAAACCTTCATTGAGGTCACGAACATTTTGATGGACGGAAGACGCGATGGACAAAGTGCCACGTGGAAGTGGGTTCAGGAAAATCAACCGGTGCCTTATGGAGAATTTACTAGGTTTTATTCAGACCTGTCTAATTTCATTGAATCTCAAAGATCCGGATACTTGACCTTGGAAACAAAAGCACAAAAAATCGCCAAAGAAAATAATACATTCCTTGATGTTGTGCCCAACAATCTTTATAACATTATCTTAAGGTGTGATCATATCACATATAAACCGGGGTTTACATCAACACGTACACAACAGGTCTTTGAAAGCGGTATTGAGGATTTAAAATAATTTGAAAATTTGTATCTTTTACCTGTTGTTTTTCTTTCCGCCGCAGGACACAATCTGCTACGACATATACGGAAAGAAACTCAACAAGCAGTATAAAGAGCTGGTAAGGGGTATGTATATTATCTCAGTTAAATCGCCGGGCGGGTCACCAGACCCTTTAGCGAAGCGCAAAAAGAAACGTGTAACCAAATTAATATTTAAGGAATGAAACTCTGGACAAAAGAATACAGTATAATACAAACTGGTCGTCAGTTTTTTATCTTCAAGGAATGGTTATTTTTTGGCAGATGGTCTTTTTCCGGCGAATTTCTGTTTTCCGGCTATGATAACCTTATTGATGCGGAAATTCGGCTGGAAGAAATAAGGAACCCTAAAAATGTTGAAATATTATGACTATGGAATTATGTGAATTACCAGAATATATAAGAACCGTAATAGTGGCAGAAGCTATTACATTGAATGTTTTAATCTTAGCAATGATTGTCACGGCAATAACCCTTAAAGTAATTATTTGGAAAGGCAAAAGAGGGTTATTGAAATCAGAACAGTTTAAAGAATTTTATAAAAACTTAATGAAAAATTAATTTAATGAAAAGTCAAAAAGTCTATATAACACGAGGAAAGCATTACTGTCTTGATGGGGATGACGAGGTGACGGAATCTCAGCTCTTTGACGCGGAAAAGCAAATGTATTATTATTTTAAACCAACATACGAAAATGAATAAAGTATTGAAGATCACCGAAAATTGGTTTATAGACTGCGAGGATGCCAATAACTGCATACTCACATTCAAAGAGGAAAGAATCCGCGAAAAGAAAACAGGGGAGCAGGAACAATATGATTATTTGGATGAGTATTATTACCCAAATGTCCAATCAGCCCTAGTCAAATACCTGCAACTGTGTCAGGAGGAAGCAAAAACAGTAATGGAGTGCATAGAATTAACCAACAGAGTAATAAAAGAAATTAAACAATTAAAATTTTAAACACAATGAACAGAAAGCAATTATTAGAAACAAATCTGGCAGAAGACCAAAACGTAACAACAGTTATCACAAACATCTTGGCCAAGGATGCAAAGGCATTCAAGAAAGCAAAACGTGATGTGGAGGATGAACTTGAAACAGCCGAGGAGCAGCTTGAAGAAAGACTGTCCGGCAAGTCACCAATTGCCAAGGCAACCATTGAGGTAACTTACGCCAATGTTAAAGACTTGAAAGCGAAGTTGGAACTTTATGCCAGCTTTGAAAAAGAATTCCTTAAAACAGAGTAAACCTTATGAAAACAGTATTTTTTTATACCCCGACCTTATTAAGCTACATTGATTTGATGTCTATGGGTGGCTCAGAAAAAGCAGATGATGACCAGAAAATCGGAAAATTTTCATCGGGAATGAAATTTGCGATGGCCTTATTTCACAGACATAATGTGGATATGAAGGTCAGGGTATACGATACTGAGAATTCTGAAGGCCGTGACAGGAAAAGAGAAACGGTCTACAATGTTGGAACCTATATTGAAAGGTGTGAACAGACGGACAAGGAAAAGGAATTATTGCAGCTTTACAAGAATGTCTCAGCCGAGAACTTCTTTTCCTCACATTGCACTGATTATGGAGGAGGAGATTACCCAGAGGAAATCATAAAAACCGGTTATTCAGTAAAACTCGGTGTCGATTGGGTTCTCCATATGGGCTTGCGTGAAATATTTTCCAATATGATTGACGAAGGTGGACACTATTCTGAAATTCGTGAAACTGTAGGTTATGGGACTGTTGTAGAACTTTCTTTCGCCGAAAATTCCGAATTTGACGAAATCTGGACAAACCGTCATCTTTACATCAATGAGAAACCGCCATTGCATATCATTTCACCTCGTCTGGAAGCTCTTGAAAATACAGAAGGTTACTTAAGATTATATAAGCAGAATATTTTGGTATATTCAAATAAGGATATTCCGTCTTTTTATGCTTACAACCTTCATTGGGGTACATTAGACGAGAAGCGCGTACTTTCAGATGTTTACAGTGTCGGGAGCATGATCTGCTCTTACATTAAAGACACAAAGAATGAGGAGTATTTGAGGACAATTATTTTTCCGGGAGATATGACATTTCCAGAAAAGGAGTTTTTATCCGGATATACACCTTATGGTGATATTTCAGATTTAATCCACGACATTGCCGCAGAGATTTATGAAAAACACGGTGACGTAAAATCATACACTTGGCTCATAGATGCCATAAAGAAAAGACCGGATTGCAAGATCGGCGGGAAAAAGATTCAATCCATAGGGGACTCCGTTTGGACTTACTCGACATCCGTTACAGTTGAGACAAAACCTGAGACCATTTCCGAGCCTGACATGGAAGTTGATGAAGTGACCTACAGCTCTGCTTTTTCGGCGGAAATAAAGAAACATTATAACTTCAATCTGGACGTGGAGATTAAGCAGGCTAAGTTAAAGGGCTCTAAGGTGATCGCAGATTCGTATGCAAATTGTCTTATTATTTCTGAAGATTTTTCAGTTGAAAATGATTTTCCAGAGTTTATAGTACAGTACCTTGATCTTACGGTTAAAGGGAATGTGGTTAAGAACATGAGTGAGTATATTTGTAAATTATTAAAGAAATAAAAATGACAAAGTTATCAGTAAAAGAAAACAGCAAGAATTATGCCTGTACAGTAGTTGAGATTGGAGAAGTCTTTGACATTGAGGGAGCAGATTTGATCAAGCGTGTGGTTGTTCTGGGAAATAATGTGGTAGTTTCAAAAGATGTTCTACCCGGCCAGAAGATGCTCTACTTTGTTTCCGGCACTAAGCTATCTGCCGAATATTGTAAGCTGAATAACCTTTACGATAAATCCGAGGAAAATATTGACCCAGAAAAACGCGGATTTATATCTTATAGGCAACGTCGCATCAAAGCAATCAAACTCAGGGGAATAATTTCTGATGGAATGCTCATGCCATTGAACAGTCTGCAAAAAATTGGAGTTGGTATTATTTTAAATACAGGAGATGAGTTCACTGATATTGGAGAAGTCAGTTTGTGTGAAAAGTATATTGTGCCGGTTAAAAATACAAATACTCAAAACAAACAAAAGCAATCCGAAAAAAGAAGTCGATTAGTTGACAAGCAATTTTATCTGCACAACGACACCGAAAATCTTCGTCGTAATATAAACAAAATTTCACCGGAGGATATCGTAGGGATTCACTACAAAAAGCACGGAACATCTGTTGTGGTAGGGAATGTATTAGCTATAAAAGAACTGAGTTGGTTTGAAAAATTACTTAAAAAATTTGGGGTAGATGTTGTTGAGACAGAGTATGACATTATTTACAGTAGCCGTAAGGTCATTAAAAATGGGTATCTTCAGAATCAACAAACAAACAGTTTCTACACAACTGATATTTGGGGAGATGTGGCTAAAGAGATAGGGGATAAGATTCCTAAAAATTATACCCTTTATGGAGAAATTCTAGGATATACCTCTGATGGCGCAGTTATTCAAAAAGATTACGACTACGGATGTACCGGTGCACAGCACAAATTCTATGTTTACAGAATGACAATTGTTAATCCGGATGGAAATGTTATTGAGTTGACAGACAAACAAATTGAAGATTTCTGTGAAAAGAATGGGTTGCTCTACAAGGATACTTTTATTTATTATGGTAAAGCAAAAGATCTATACCCGGAATTATCTGTGGACAATCATTGGCATGAAAATTTTCTTTCTATTCTTGAAAGGGATTATAACGAAAAGACTTGTTATATGTGCTCCAATAAAGTGCCGGAGGAAGGAATTATATTACGTAGAGAAAACTCAGAATACTATGAGGCATATAAGTTAAAATCAAAAGCCTTTTTATTGAAGGAAAGTGATCTACAGGAAAAAGAAGAAGTTAATATTGAGGACAATCAGGAATGAACATAAAGATAACCAAGGAGCAGCATGACCGGCTTTGCCAGACAAAATTTACCGAGCATCCATTCGGTTCAAGATTGTTCGGTACCCACAGACCTGACAGCGATTATGATTTCATAAGGGTGTACAAGTATTCCAACGTTTTCGGCGATAAAAATTACTATTTGCCGAATATACACAGTTTCCAATATGATGAAAGTGATAATAATACCCAGTATATCTGGATGACACTTGAGCAGTTCTATGGCGGACTCTGGAGTGGGGATGGGACTATGCAGGCAGACATTTTTATGTTCGGTGACTACCACAAGGACGTGCCTTTAAAAGAAAAAGTAGAAGTAGTTCGCACATACAAGATTATACGTGCCTATTTGGGTGTAGCCAAAAGGGATTTGAAACTTCACAATACCAAGAATAAACTGTTCCATGCTAATAGGAGCCTTTATATTGCAGAGTCTTTGATAGGGAACAATTTACCGGAATTAAATGTCATTCAATCATTGTGTGACAATCTTGCAAATAAGGAAACTGTTCTGGAAAAAGTGGAAATTGCAAGAAAAATGTTAAATTCCATGTATGAAAAGCGGGAAATAGAAAATTATTACGTACCTTTGACCAAGGATGATTTACTGAATGTACTTTTATCTTCAAATAACACTAGAGAGTTTAAATATGACTAAAATAATTGTAACAGTAGGTATAAGTAATTCAGGAAAATCAACTTTTGCATCGACAACCGTGCAGCATAACCCTGAAAAATATATTTTGGTTAACAGGGATAAGATCCGGGAGTTGCTCTTTGGGTATACAGAGCATTCTGTTGTTGAGTACTACGCCCGTAGTGATTTTAATGCCCGAGAAAAACAAGTTACAAAATATGAGGATACCTTAATCAATGAGGGGTTGACCGAAGGTAAAACTGTAATCGTAGATGCGACACATCTTGACGTAAAATATATCGAAAGGTATAAATTCTGGAATGTTCCTGTAGAAATCATGTGGTTTGACATTACCCTGAAAGAAGCACTTATCCGGAACATGGGTAGAAATAGAAAGGTAGATGAGAAAATTATTGAAAAACAATATGGACGTTACATAAACCTAAGAAAGGAATTTACTACTATCTCCTTTGAATCGGTGGAATTTATCAATGATTATACATTGCCGCCAGTCGTTCTGGTTGATTTGGATGGAACACTGGCACATATGTCGGATAGAAGTCCATTTGATTGGAAAAGAGTTGGAGAGGATCATGTGGATATTGCGGTAAAACGGTTGGTAAACGATATTGAGACAGGATATTCCGCCAGAGTTTTCATTAGTACAGGACGTGACGGCTGTTGTTTGGATGAATGTACAAACTGGTTAGCAGAACATAATATCTACTATGATAAGATTTTTATAAGAAAGGCCGGTGACATACGACCTGATTGGGTCATCAAGGAAGAAATATGGAGACAGATTGCAAAAGATTATTACATAATAGGTCTTATCGATGATAGGCAGCAAGTAGTTAGAAGGGCTAGATCACTAGGATTAAAAGTGTTTAATGTAGAATATAATAATTTTTAAAAATGACATTCAAAGAACAGGTTTATCAGTTGCATGACGTAGGAGTTAACCAAAAATATGCAGGAATACATCCATATTCATTTCACTTAGAATGTGTGTTGAGTCAAGGCAAAAAGTTTTTGCATCTTATTCCAAACGACTCTATAGTCAATGTGGGTAATTCATTTTCTAAACCGGAATCTGTACACACAGTTGTTGAATATGCGTTAACTGGGCACGATTTGATTGAGGATGCGAGACAAACATACAATGATATTGTGGAAGTTTGCGGAGATTATTTGGGTAACTCAATTGCATCCAGAATGGTGGCCGACATGGTTTATTGCGTAACTGATGAAAAAGGTAAAAATCGCGAAGAGAGAAAAAATGCCAAATACTATAATGAGTTGAGGGAAAATAAATTAGCGGTGTTTGTAAAATTATCTGACATTGCGGCCAACACCTTATACAGCAAATTGACTGTCAGTACCATGTATGATAAATATAAAAAGGAATTTGTGAAGTTCAAGGAATTGTGCTGGATTGAGGATTATAAACCGTTCTTTGAGTATGTTGAGGGATTGTAGTTATTATTCTTTGGAAAACTAACCAATTTTCATACATCACACGATTATACTAAATTAGCGTCAGAGACACCCGAGGTTGTCAATAGGTTTGGATTAAGTCTTGTAATGAGTGCCAGAACCTTTAATCTATGCCCTGCTAATTTCTTTTGGCGGGGCTTTTTTATCACTAAAAACAAAATGACAAAATTCACAGATCATACTGGAAAATCTATAATCACAAAACAAGGTTATTTATTGACCATTACTGCTTTTCGTAGTTGCTTATCCTGTGACTTGAGGTTTGAGAATGGTTACGAATTGTTTAATCAGAATTATAATCACTTTAATAGAGGAATCATTAGAAATCCTTACCATAGGACTAAGTTTAATATTGGATTTATGGGAGTGGGGGAGTACTCGTCCTCAGTTGGTAATAAGCAAACTTTATCTCACACAAAGTGGGGATCCATGTTTAACAGATGTTATAGTGGTAAACAACCTACTTACAAAGATGTTACAGTTTGTGAAGAATGGCACAACTTTCAAAACTTTGCCGCGTGGTTTGAGGAAAATTATGTGGAAGGGTTTTGTTTGGATAAAGATGTTTTGATTAAAGGTAATAAAATTTACTCACCTGATACCTGTTGTTTTGTGCCTCAAGCTATAAATAATCTATTAGTGTGTAACAATTCAAACCTAGATACCGTGGGAGTCCATTATAATGGGCGTTCTTTTGAGGCTGCATTATGTAAAAGAAATAAACGAATTTATATTGGTAAATTTAAAACCCTCGAAGAAGCCAGAGAAGTGTATAAAAAAGCGAAAGAAGATTATATTAAAGAAATAGCTGAGGAATGGAAGGAATCACTTGCAAAAAATGTTTATGAAAAACTAATAAATTACAAAATATAAATGAAAAAATTATTCTTAAAATTTCAAGGTTTTAAAATTGTGTATGGGGAAATTACCGGTACCGTCTGCGGCTATTCCGATTCACATTTTATCTGCGCCACGGAACAGCATCCGCCATACTCATTCAGGAAAAAAGATGGTGAGGAACTTTATATTTTAGAGGATTATAAAGACTCCAAATTCCGCTATTTCTATGCTTTGGAAAAAACCATCCTAGATCAGAACAGAAAAGGAAAATCCACTTATAACAAAATTATTGCCAGATGACAGTAGATGAGATAGTGGAGATGCACGATGTCAGTAAGAGATTATTGAGGGATAGATGCAGGTTACTTGAAATTCATGGCAGGGGCAGGCCAAGACAGTATAATCCGGCAGAGGTGTTCGAACTGATAAACTCTGAGGTATTCGACGCGGATAGGAAAAATGACAGGATAAAGATTGCAATTGCAGAAAAGTACCTTGTTGTGGGAAACAGGAGAATTGTAGGCAACTATTTTAAAGTACATGCATTATATGTAAGGGATGTCATGCAGGAAGTGGAGAGCACTGGGTTTTTAACGGTCGGTTCTGCCATGAATTTTCCTTTTACATTATCTTTTTCCGGCGGGGACTGGTATCTGCATGAAATGGATGAGCCCCTTGCAAGTACGAGCGGAGGATTTCCTTATCTTTTGTCGGCCAAGAATCTGAATCACCTGTTGCAGCACCGGTCGGAAATAAAAACCAGATACAGGTGTGAGATCAGTGTCAACGCCGCAGGACAGCCATCTGTAAGAAAAAGAACCATATATTTGAAGAACATTGAATAATTTAGAGCAGTACACAAGAAAAACCGCGAAAAAGATTTTTATTTCAATTTTAATCATTATCTTTGTCGGACTAATAACGATTTACACTTATGGAAAATTTTAAAAAAGAATTGCAGATTTACGTAAGGGACGATCAGGAGTTTTTCGAGTCGGGGATGATTTCCATACAAGAATTTGAGGAGAAATTCCACCGATTAAAGAAAAAGGGAGCCACCCATATAAGATTATGGACACCTGATGATTATAGTATAGATTTCAATGCTTATCAAGTCCGATTAGAGACTGACGACGAATTAAAAGATCGCCTTAACAAGGAAGCAGACTCTACTGAGAAAAAAGAACTGGAACAATTGGCAAAAGATGTCAAATTGTATTTGGAACTGAAAAAGAAATTTGAGGGTGGGAATTCCAATTAAGAAAAAAATTTGTAAGGGGTGTGAAACTAAGCAGTTCATTTTTAGTAAAGGGCTGTGTTCTTTTTGCGCCGGAAAAAATAAACCATATTCCATATCGCGATCTACAATATCGCTGGGAAAAAATAAAAAACCAATAACCAAACAAACTTCCAAAAACAAGGAAAAACGTAAAACAGAACGTGCTGGATACGGAGAGTTCTTCCAAAAAATGATACAACGGATCATAGATGAGAGGATATGCTGTGAGAATTGCGGAAATCAGCTTACAGGGCATGTATCGGAGTGCGCTCATATAGTTTCCAAATCCAAGCATCCTGAAGTTGCTACTGTTGAAGATAATATTCTGTTTCTTTGTGGACTTTTTAGCGACAATTCATGTCATGCAAATTTTGACAGTTCTTTGAGTAAGAGGGCGACTCTATTTTGTTTTTCCGCCGCAAAAGAAAAATATAAGCTATTCAAACATTTAGTCACCACATATTCAAAAGAAAGGAGTCAGTTAGAAGATGAATGAAAAGCAGAATTTATCTCTACAAAACTTATTAATTTTAAGATGTTACATATAAGTAGTATTTTAGCCCCATAAGCGATGAACCTAACAAAGGCTGATTCGTGGACATACAAGAATAAGAGATGATTTAGCTACTACCAAATCTGACCAAAATACAAAGGGTTTTGCCCCGAAAAAGTTGAGTCATATGTAGTAGATGTGGCTCTTTTTCTTTTCGGGGTTTTTTATTTTTATAATTTCAGAGGGTTTTCAACTGTCAACCCGTACCAGAATTTTAGCTGGCTTTCCGCAAATCCGCCGGAAATAAAAAAGGCAGAATAATAGAAATTACTAAATAGAATAACAAAGATTGAAATACACGTTGCCAGAAAAACCTGCTCTGATCGAAGCTCAACAGGTAGACGCATTTTCCCCCGGGAATAAATTTCGGCAAATGACTCAAAAGAGGCAGAAACTGAGAAATCTGCCCACCTGCTAAGATAAGGTAATGTGGGAGTATTGGTAGACTAGGTTTAGAAGGATTACCCTAACCTTTAGAATTCGGATTTGAATGTTTTATTCAAAGAATGCGGATAAAGGCTTCGCTATGTTTAATAACTAAATTATTACTATGAAATACATGGGATCAAAAGGCAGAATTGCCAAAGAAATATTACCAATAATTCTGAGAGAGAGAGAGCAGAATCAATATTACGTTGAACCTTTTGTAGGCGGTGCCAATATCATAGATAAGGTTGAAGGATTAAGAATAGGTTCGGATATAAACCACTACCTCATTGCACTTTTAAAAGCTATGCAAACCGGGTGGACTCCGCCGTACTTATCACGCGAACAAGTCAAGGAAATAATGGCCGATAGGGATGGATACGAACCTAACCTGACAGCTTGGGCAGGGCTTGGATGTTCTTATTCGGGAAAATGGTTTGGTGGTTACGCGGGACTCACTGTAACCAAAGAAGGATCTACACGGGATTATATAGCTGAAGCAATCAAAAATTTTAAGATTCAGTCTGATAAAGTTAAAGGTGTTACTTTTTACTCTGGAAGCTATTGGGAGCTAGAGATACCGCCCAATAGTATTATTTATTGTGATCCACCATATGAGGGAACCGAGGGTTACAGGGTTAAATTTGACCATAATAAATTTTGGGATTGGTGTCGGGAAATGAAAAAACTTAGACACACTATCTTTGTTTCAGAGTATAATGCCCCAGATGATTTCATTTGTGTGTGGGAGAAGACTTTAAGTAGTTCACTATCGGCCAATGGAAAATCTGGCGGAAATAAAACATCAACAGAAAAATTATTTACATTATAATGGAAAACTATAAATTACACACGATAGAAGAATATCTAAATCTTGATTCCGTAAAAGATTTGCCCGAAGAAACAAAGGATCAGATTAGGCTAATGAGGTCTCAATCGGAAATAATGCCTGTAGAGATGTTTACAGAGCTTGTACGGCAGAAAATAGTAGTACGTACACAGAAACTAAGGAAACCTAGAAGTCTTTGGGTAAATGACGATAAGGTATGGTATTTCAACTTCTATAAAGGTAAATACGAGTATTGTGCGTATTTCCCGCTGGAAGAAAATTAAAAATAAATGAAAAAACATTTGCACAGTAAAAAATAAACACTACCTTTGCTAAAGAAAAGAAATTATATGAGCTCTAAAGATGAAACAAAAAAGGAATTTGTATGCAGGCAATGTACCAGATTCTTAGACACAGAGGATTTAAGAAATGGAATGTGTCCTAGTTGTAAGACAGATGACCATATTTTTCACAATGATTTAAATTAGGAGGGTATATGAGAAAAATACTTAAATACCTGTATGATTTATTTT
>Ga0247816_10001032_pt1 | contig 14106 bp, 16 predicted proteins | sample UWRJL209509C1_FD_179930 | JGI IMG/M metagenome (GOLD analysis project Ga0247816, IMG submission 179930) | Plant litter microbial communities from Arlington Agricultural Research Station in Wisconsin, United States - UWRJ-L209-509C-1 | ecosystem: Environmental > Terrestrial > Plant litter >...
AACGCGGCGCCAAGAAGGTCTACGCCTACTGCACGCACCCCATCTTCTCGGGTCCGGCCATCGAACGCATCTCGCAGGGCGCAGCGCTCGACGAAGTCGTCGTGACCAACACCATTCCCCTTTCCGACAGCGCACTCGGCTGCGGAAAGATTCGCCAGCTTTCCGTGGCACCGCTGATCGCCGAAACGATCCAGCGCATCGCCAAGGGCGAGTCGGTGATGAGTTTGTTCTCGGACCAGGACAACCTGTTCTGAGCAAAAAGCCGGCCTCTTCGCGCCTGACGGCGCATGAGAGGCCATTTTGAAACCGGCGCCGCACTGGTCGCGGTCGGCGCTCAAGAAGCGAAATGGCAATCTGCCTTCGCTCCAAGGAGTTAACTATGAAATTCGTCGCTTTTGAGCGCGCCAAGCAGGGCACGGGTGCGAGCCGCCGTCTCCGCGTTTCGGGCAAGACCCCCGGCATCGTCTACGGTGGTGAAGCCACGCCCCAGCTGATCGAGATCGATCACAACGCGCTGTGGCACGCCCTGAAGAAGGAAGCCTTCCACGCGTCCATCCTCGAGATGGAACTCGACGGTGCGGTGAGCAAGGTGCTGTTGCGCGACGTGCAATACCACCCGTTCCGCCCGCTGGTGCAGCACATCGACTTCCAGCGCGTCGACGCAAAGACCCGCATGACCATGAAGGTGCCGTTGCACTTCAAGGGCGAGGAAGAGTCCGAAGCCGTCAAGATCGAGCTGAACCTGGTCAACCATGTGACCACCGAACTCGAAGTGAATTGCCTGCCAGCCGAACTGCCGGAGTTCATCGAGATCGACCTGTCGGGCTTGAAGAAGAACGGCACCGTCACGCTCAAGGACATCAAGCTGCCGCGCGGTGTTCGCTGGGTCAGCCACGGCAAGCAGAACGTGGTGCTGGCTTCGGCCACCGCCCCGGCCGCCGAAGAAGTCGATGTGCCGGTCGAAGGCGCTGAAGCTGCCGCGCCCGCACCGACCGGCAAGGGTGGCAAGGCTGCGGCCAAGACGCCCGCCGCGAAGACCCCCGCTGCCAAGACGCCTGCCGCCAAGAAGTAATCCACTTTCTTTGCGCTTGCAGACAACGGCCCGCCTCGTGCGGGCCGTTTCTTTTTCCGCGCCACGATAATCCCGCCATGATCAAGTTGTTCGTCGGCCTGGGCAATCCGGGCCCGGAATACGAAGCCACGCGGCACAACGCGGGGTTCTGGTGGACCGATGCGCTGGCGCGCGACCTTAAGATAACGCTCGCACCGGATCGCGGCTATCACGGCTTGGCGGCACGCGCCACGGTTGATGGCCGCCCGGTCTGGCTGCTGCAGCCACAGACCTTCATGAATCTCTCCGGGAAGTCGGTGGCAGCGCTGGCGCGCTTCTTCAAGATCGAGCCGCGGGAAATCCTGGTGGTGCATGACGAACTCGACGTCGTGCCAGGCCAGGTCAAGCTCAAGTTCGGCGGCAGCCACGCCGGGCACAACGGGCTGCGCGACATTCATGCGCAACTCGGCACCGGCGACTACTGGAGGCTGCGCATCGGCATCGGCCATCCCGGCGTGAAAGCCGAAGTGGTGAACTGGGTGCTCAAGAAGCCGCTGAAGGAACAGCGCGAGGCGATCGACGACGCCATCGTCCGCACCCTGCATGCCGTGCCTGCGCTGCTGGCCGGCGAGATGGAGAAGGCCACGCTGCTGATCCACACCAGCAAACCGCCTCGACCGAAGCCGCCACGGCGGGAAGCGGGCGAGGGGTCCGGCGAGCCCGCCGCGCCCTGAGCACGGCGCCACTGTCAGTGAGAAAAGGGAGAGAAAAATGAGATTCAGAATATCGCGCGTCCATCTTGGCATCAGCTGCTTCGCGGCCTGCATCGGCTTGAGCGCCATGGCGCAAAGTCCCCCCGCCGCCTGGCGCTGCGGCAACACGTACACCGACCAGCCCTGCCCGGGTGGCAAGGCGGTGACGGCCAACGACGCGCCCAGCGCGGCTCAGGTGCGCGATGCCGACAGCCACACGCGCCAAGTGCAGGCCGACGCGCAACGCATGGAGCATGAACGGATGCGCAGCGAACGAGCACACGGCAGGCAGTCGGGCCTGGTGCACATCCCCAGGCCAACGACCGCGGCAGCAACGCCAGAACAGTTACCCCCGAAAAGCCAAAAGAAGAAAGGCCGCAAGGACTCGGACTTCTTCACGGCTGCCGGTCCTGGCACAGGGACGGCAAAGAAAAAGGTGAAGGCGGCGAAGACCGACGCCGGCAGTTAACCGGCCAGCGTTTCAACCAAGCGCGGTGGGTGCAACCGGCGCATCGCCAGCGCGAGGCGCTTCGGCTGCCTTGGCCGAGGTCAGCCGCTCGAACTTCTGCCACAACGTTTCGCGCGTCTCGATGTGGTCGGGACTCACAGGGATGCACGCGACCGGGCATATCTGCACGCACTGCGGCTCATCGAAGTGGCCCACGCACTCGGTGCACTTGCGCGGATCGATCTCGTAGATCTCAGCGCCCATGTAGATCGCGTCGTTGGGGCACTCCGGCTCGCAGACATCGCAGTTGATGCATTCGTCGGTGATCATGAGGGCCATGGCGCGATTATCCGCTGCGGGCATGCTTGTTGCGGGAGTCGGGTTATGCTGCGCCCCGCCCCATGAGTCTGTTTTTATTCAAGCGCTTCGCAACGTTGATCGGCACGCTGATCGGCGCCTCGGTCATCGTCTTCCTGGTCCTGGAAGTCCTGCCGGGCAATGCGGCGGAGCTTCTGCTGGGACCCGATGCTTCGCCCGACGCCGTCGTGGCCCTCGCCGCCAAGCTCGGCCTCGACCAACCCGCCTGGACGCGCTACTGGCACTGGATCAGCGGTCTGCTCACCGGCAATCTCGGCGACAGCTATGCGTACGGCTCGCCGGTGCTCGAACTCATCCTCGAACGCCTCTCGCTGACCGTCCCGCTCGCCTTGATGGCGATGTTGCTGACCACGGTGCTCGCGCTGCTGGTCGGCGTGACAGCGGCGGCGCGGCACAACAAACTGGGCGATGTCGGCCTCATGGGGTTGACGCAGGTCGGCATCGCCATTCCGAACTTCTGGTTCGCGATCCTGCTGATCCTGGTCTTCTCCGTGCAGCTGCAGTGGTTTTCTGCAGGCGGCTTCGAAGGCTGGGGCGAAGGCGTGTTCGCAGGCATCAAGTCGCTGCTGTTGCCTGCGCTGTCGCTGGCGGTGGTGCAGGCGGCGATCCTCGCGCGCATCACGCGTTCGGCCGTGCTCGAGGTGATGCGCGAGGACTTCGTGCGCACCGCGCGTGCCAAGGGGGTGACGCAGCGTGCCGTGCTCTGGACGCACGTGCTGCGCAATGCGCTGATCCCAGTGATCACCGTCATGGGCATGCAGTTCGCGGAACTGCTGGCCGGCACCATCGTGGTCGAGAACGTGTTCTACCTGCCAGGCCTCGGCCGGTTGATCTTCCAGTCCATCAGCAACCGCGATCTGGTGGTGGTGCGCAACTGCGTGATGCTCTTGGCCACGATGGTCGTCATCGTCAATTTTGTGGTCGACGTGCTGTACGCCGTCATCGATCCGCGCATCAAGGCTTCAGACATATGAGCGCTTCCATCGCCGCGCCCAGCGCTGCCGCCTTGAAGGTGCCTGGCTTCTGGCGCCGAGCGCTGCATCACCGCAGCTTCGTCATCGGCGCGGTGCTCACGCTGCTGCTGCTGCTCGCCGCGGCGGTGTCGCTGGTGTGGACGCCCTGGTCACCCTACGAGATGGACATGGCGAGCAAGCTGCAGAAGCCCAGCGGCGCGCACTGGCTCGGCACCGATCCGTTCGGCCGCGATGTCGCGTCGCTGCTCCTGGTCGGTGCGCGCGCGTCGATCCTGGTCGGCGTGATCGCGGTAGGCATCGGCCTCACGGTGGGCACGGCGCTCGGGCTCCTCGCGGCGGCGCGCCGCGGATGGGTCGAAGAAGCCATCATGCGGTTCAGCGACTTCTCGCTGGCCTTTCCCGCCATCCTGTCGGCGATCATGATGACGGCGGTGTTCGGTGCAGGCATCGTCAACGCCATCGTCGCGATCGGCATCTACAACATTCCGACCTTCGCGCGCATCACGCGCGCATCGGCCAATGCCGTCTGGTCGCGTGAATACATCGCCGCCGCTCGCGCCTGCGGCAAGGGCGGCTTCGCCATCACGATGCAGCATGTGCTGCCAAACATCTCGGCAGTGCTGATCGTGCAGATCACGATTCGCTTCGCCATCGCTATCCTGGCCGAGGCCGCGCTTTCCTATCTGGGCCTCGGCACGCAGCCACCACAACCGTCATGGGGCCGCATGCTGAGCGAGGCACAGACCCTCATGTTCCAGGCACCGCTGCTGGCCGTTTTCCCTGGCATGGCGATCGCGCTGGCGGTGCTCGGTCTCAATCTCCTGGGCGACGGTCTGCGCGACCTGCTCGACCCTCGTTTGGCAAGGGCCCGCTGACATGGCACTGCTCGAAGTCAACGACCTTCGCATCGGCCTGCAGACCCAGCGCGGCCCGGCCGAAGCAGTACGCGGCATCGGCTTCTCGCTCGAACGTGGCGAGACACTGGGCATCGTCGGCGAGTCGGGCTGCGGCAAGTCGATCACCGTGCTGTCGCTGATGGGCCTGCTTCCGACGAGCGCGAAGGTCGGCGGCAGCATCCGCTTCGACGGCACCGAGCTCGTGGGGCTCGACGAGCGGGCGATGTGCGGCATCCGCGGCAACCGCATCGGCATGATCTTCCAGGAGCCGATGACGGCACTCAACCCGGTGCACACCATCGCGCGGCAGGTCGGGGAGCCGCTGCGGCTGCACCGCGGACTCACCAGTGCCGCGGCGCGCAAGGAGGTGCTCGCGCTGCTCGAACGCGTCGGCATCCCAGACCCGGCTTCGCGGCTCGACGCCTATCCGCACCAGTTTTCCGGCGGCCAGCGCCAGCGCATCGGCATCGCGATGGCGCTGGCCTGCGGACCCGACCTTCTGATCGCTGACGAGCCGACCACCGCGCTCGACGTGACGATCCAGAAGCAGATCCTCGACCTGATACAAGGCCTGGTGGCCGAGCGCGGCATGGCGCTCATCCTGATCTCGCACGACCTCGGTGTGATCGCACGGAGCGTGTCGAAGATGCTGGTGATGTACGGCGGCAGCGTGGTGGAAAGCGGCCCGACCGCTTCGGTGTTCGCCGAGCGCGCGCACCCGTACACGCAAGGCCTTTTCGCGGCACGTCCCGCGCTCGGTGCGCCGCGCGGCACGCGCCTAGCGACCATCCGCGGCAGCGTGCCCGAATTGGTCGACCTGCCGTCCGGATGCCCCTTTGCCGGGCGCTGCCACCTCACCATCGACGCCTGCCACTCGACGCGCCCGCCGGCCACCGCACTGCCGCACGACCACGCCGTGCGTTGCATCCGGCTCGACGAAGCGATGGCCGGCGCGAGGAGCGTGGCATGACGGCATCCGCACCGACCACGACAGCGCCATTGCTCGAAGTGACCGACCTCGTGCGGCACTACGCGCTGCCTCGCGAGAAGCTGTTCGCACCGGCGCCGCAGGTGAAGGCGCTCAACGGCGTGAGCTTTCGCATCGAGGCCGGGCGCAGCCTCGGCATCGTGGGCGAGTCGGGTTCGGGCAAGTCGACCATCGCGCGGCTGGTGATGGCGCTCGATCACCCCACGTCGGGCAGCGTGAAGCTTCTGGGCCGCGACCTGCACCGGCTGCCGCGCGGCGAACTGCGCGCAGCGCGGCGCGACCTGCAGATGGTTTTCCAGGACCCGTACGGCTCGCTCGACCCTCGCCAGACCGTGGCGCGCATCGTGGCCGAGCCGCTCGAGGCCCTCGCCGAAACCAGCCGCAAGGCACAGCGAGAACGCGCGGGCGAATCCCTGGCCGCCGTGGGCCTGCGCAGCAGCGACCTCGACAAGTATCCGCACGAGTTCTCCGGCGGTCAGCGCCAGCGCATCGCCATCGCGCGTGCGCTGATCACGCGGCCCAAGCTGATCGTGGCCGACGAGCCGGTGAGCGCACTCGATGTCTCGGTGCAGGCGCAGGTGCTGAACCTGATGCAGGACCTGCAGCAGCAGCTCGGCATCAGCTATCTGCTGATCAGCCACGACCTCGCGGTGGTCAACCACCTGTGCGACGAGGTGTGCGTGTTGCACCGCGGCGTGGTGGTCGAGCGCGGCGAGCCGCATCGCCTGTTCTCGCACGCCGAGCACCCGTACACGCAGGCGTTGCTGGCCGCCGTGCCGCGCGCCGAACCGCCCGCGGCCGCACAGCCGCTGCATGCTTGATATAACGTTTCGTCTTTCCTTTTTTCTGCCCTTGCCTGGAGTCTCGACATGCTGAAACGCCGCACCGTCCTCACCGCTTCCGCCGCGACCGCCGTGGCCTCGGCCCTGCCGCCCTTCGCGTTCGCGCAGAACCGCAAGGACGCCATGGTGCTCGGCATGACACTGGAACCGACCGGGCTCGATCCGACCGTGGCCGCGGCCGTGTCGATCAGTGAGGTCACGCTCTACAACATCTACGAAACGCTGACCAAGATCAATGCCGACGGCAGCGTGACGCCGCTGCTGGCCGAGAGCTGGGATATCTCGCCAGACCTGAAGACCTACACCTTCCGCCTGCGCAAAGGCGTGAAGTTCCAGAACGGAGAGCCCTTCAACGCACAGACGGTGAAGTTCGCCTTCGAACGCGCGGGCAGCGAGAAGAGTGTCAACAAGGACAAGCGCACTTTCGCGAACATCGGCGTGCAGGTGATCGACGAACACACCGTGGTGCTGCTCAACAAGGAAATCGATCCCGACTTCCCGTTCGTCTTGGGACAGGCGACGTCGATCATCGTGGAGCCCAAGAGTGCAGACACGAACGCGACCAAGCCCGTGGGCACCGGCCCGTACAAACTCGACAGCTACAACAAGGGCGCATCCCTCACGCTGAGCAAGTGGGACGGATTTCGAAACCCGCAGCAGGCCAAGCTCAACAGGATCACCTTTCGCTTCATCTCCGACCCGGCGGCGCAAGCGGCGTCGCTGCTGGCAGGAGATGTGGACGCGTTCCCGCGCGCGGCCACGCGCATCGTGGCCCAGTTCAAGGCCAACCCGCAGTTCCAGACCATCCTGGCTGGCTCGCGAGGCAAGACCATCCTGGCCATCAACAATGCCAAGAAGCCGCTCGACGACGTGCGCGTGCGCCGTGCCATCCTCGCAGCGCTCGACCGCAAGGCGATCATTGAAGGCGCGGCGGATGGGTTTGGCACGCCGATCGGCAGCCATTACGTGCCCGGAGCGCCCGGCTATGTCGACACCACCGGTGTCAATCCCTTCGACATCGAGAAAGCCAAGAAGCTGATGGCCGAAGCAGGCGTGAAGACGCCGCTCGAGCTCACCATGACCCTGCCGCCGCCGCCCTACGCCCGCCAGGGCGGAGAAATGGTGGTGGCGCAACTCGCCAAGATCGGCATCGTGGTGAAGGTGCAGAACGTCGAATGGGCGCAATGGCTCAGCGGCACCTACGGCACCAAGAACTACGACCTGTCGATCATTTCGCACGTCGAGCCGTTCGACATCGGCAACTATGCGAAGTCGGACTACTACTGGGGCTACAGCTCGAAGCCTTTCGTCGCGCTGTTCGACAAGATCAAGACGACCGGCAACGCCACCGAGCGCGCCAAGCTGCTGGGCGACGCTCAGAAGATGCTTGCGGCCGATGCGGCCAACGGCTTCCTTTACCAGCCCCAGTTCCCGACCATCGCCAAGAAGAACGTGAAAGGTCTGTGGAAAGAACTGCCGATCTTCGCCAACGACCTTTCTGCACTGTCTTGGTAATGGGCGACATGCTGCACGACCTCAGCGCCGCAGAGCTCGGCAATGCGTACCGCGAAGGAAGCCTGTCGCCGGTCGAGGTGACGCGTTCGGTGCTCGATCACGTCGCGCGTTGGGAGTCGCATCTGGGCGCCACGTACCTGCTGCGTCCTGAAGCAGCGATCGAGCAAGCCGGCGCCTCCGAGGCGCGGTGGCGACGCGGTGAGGCGTTGAGCCCGCTCGACGGCGTGCCCACCACCATCAAGGAAAACATCGCAACGGCCGGCGACCCGCTGCCGGCCGGCACGGCGGCCGTCACGCTGCGCGCTGCCGCAGCCGACGCACCGCCCGCCGCACGGCTGAAGGAGGCCGGCCTGGTCGTCATCAGCAAGACCACCATGCCCGACTACGGAATGTTGTCGTCGGGACTTTCAAGCTTTCACACGCTCGCGCGCAACCCGTGGGACCTGAGCCTCACGCCCGGCGGTTCCAGCGCCGGGGCTGGCGCTGCGGCGGCCGCCGGCTACGGTCCGCTGCACATCGGGACCGACATCGGCGGCTCGCTGCGCCTGCCGGCCAGCTGGTGCGGCATCTTCACGCTCAAGCCGAGCCTGGGCCGCATTCCGATCGATCCGCCCTACATGGGCCGCGCCGCCGGCCCCATGACGCGCACCGTGGGCGATTCGGCGCTGATGATGGCCGTGCTGTCGAAGCCCGACGCGCGCGACAGCATGAACCTGCCACCTCAGGACATCGAGTGGCCGGCGTTCGACGTCGGCCCTGAACACGTGCGCGGCCTGCGCATCGGCCTGCTGCTTGAAGCCGGATGCGGCCTGCCGGTCGACCCCGAGATCCTCGCCGCGGTGAACCAAGCCGCACGGCTTTTCGAACGCGCCGGCGCCATCGTCGAGCCGATGCGGCCCTTCATGTCGCAGGCCATGCTCGACGGCATGGACCACCTGTGGCGCATGCGTTCGTATGTCGACCTCAGCGCCCTGCCGGCCACGCAGCGCGCCAAGGTGCTGCCCTACATCCGCCAGTGGGCCGAAAGCGCCGCGACCTTCGACGGCGAGCATGTGTTTCGCGCGTTCAGCCAGTTCCACGCGACCCGCGTCGCCGCCGTCGAGGCGTGTGCACCCTTCGACTACGTGATCTCGCCGGTATCGCCCAACATGCCGGCCCGCGCCGAAGACCCCTCGCCCACCAACGACCCGCTGCGGCCGCTGGAGCACATCGGCTTTACCGTGCCGTACAACATGTCGGAGCAACCGGCGGCGTCGGTCAACTGCGGCTACTCGACCGCAGGCCTGCCGATCGGCCTGCAGATCGCCGGAAAGCGCTTCGACGACCTTGGCGTGCTGCAGGTGTCGCGGGCTTTCGAGCAGATCCGTGGTGCACAGCGGCCGTGGCCGCAGCCGCCAGCGGATTGACGTTCAGGCGAACTGCGTCACCAGCAGTTCGCGCGCTCGCGCCACGAAATCGCTTTCGCCCCGGCGTGCCGGCAGCACATGGAAGGCCACGCGCGGCAGCGCCGGCAATCCGGCCTGCCGCAGCGGCACCACGCCGTCGCACAGCGCCGATTCGTTGAGGCAGGCCACGCCCAGGCCGGCGGCGAGCGCCGACTGCAGCCCGGCCACGCCAGAGGCCACGTGCGCCACCTCGTACGGCACGCGCCGCTGCTGCAGCAACTTCACGGTGAACTGGTGCAGCGCGCAGGTGTCGGGCAGCACGAGCAGCCGCAAGGGTGCACCCTTCGGCCACGACAGCCCGCGTGCCCCCATCCAGACCAGGGCTTCGCGGCGCATCACCGCGCCGCGCGCCAGCGCGGCGGTGTCGGCAATGCGCATTGCCACGCCGACATCGAAGTCGCCGCGCACGTGGCCGGCCTCGACGTCGCCGCTTTTCATGACGCTCACATGCAGGCGCACCTGCGGGTAGCGCTCGCCCAGCCGGGCCAGCAGGCCTGCCAGCTCGGCGGGCCGGAAATAGTCGGTCACGCCCAGGCGCAGTTCGCCTTGCAGCGGTTCATCGCGCATCTCGCGGTAGGCGACTTCGCTGAGCGCGAGGATGGCACGTGCGTGGGTCAACAGGCGCGCGCCGCCTTCGGTCAGGGCCACGCCCGCCTTGCTCCGGGTGAACAGCGAGCGACCGGCGCGCTCCTCCAACTTGCGCACCTGCTCGCTGACGGACGATTGCGACAGAAAGACGCGGGATGCCGCCGCCGTGAGGCTTCCAGCCTCGGCAACCGCCACGAAGGTGCGGAGCTGCTCAATGTCGAAAGTAGCCAACTGATCCATCCGATATTCCGATGGTAATCATCATATCTTCCCGCTTTTACGTTGCTTTGCAACGGTGAAGAATCGGCTTTCCATCACAACGAGGACCCGACATGCCACACATCGCGCTTCATCTCTCCGGCGCACCCGACGCCGCCCGCACCCGCCAGGCCGTCGACGCCGTCGTGCGGCTCACCCGATCGGTGCTCGGCAAGAAGCAGCCCGTCATCGCCATCGAAGTGCAGCACATCGCCGCCGACCAGTGGTTCATCGGCGGCGACACCTTGGCGTCGCTCGGCCGCAGCGCCTTTCAGTTGGATATCAGCGTCACCGACGAAACCAACACCAAGGCCGAGAAAGCACGCTACCTGCGGGAGCTGCACGCGGCCATGGCGGCGCTGATGCCCGACCTTCACGAGGTGTCGTACGTGCACGTGATCGACGCGCGGGCCGCGGCCTATGGCTACGGCGGACTGACGCAGGAACATCGTCATCAGCAGGCAGGCGTGTAGCGGTCAACGCACTCGCGGCGATGGCGTGGCACGATGGCGCAAGTCACCACCCTCGAGGATCTTCCCGTGAGCGCAGCGCCCCGCCTCCTGACCGACAGCCTTGGCAACGAAGTCACGCTGGACGATCCAGCCAGTCTGTCCGCGATCGACGACTTCGTGGGCGGCTTCATCGCCTGCGAAGCGCGTGCCGCGAACGTGCTCGAAGCGGCCGACGACAGCGGCCCACTGGTGCAGGCGTACTGCGCCGCGCTGCAGATGTTCTCCGAGTCGCGCGACGGTGTGCCGAACGCGCGCCCTTTCCTCGCCCGCGCGCAGCAGGACATCGGCCGCGCCACGGTGCGCGAGCAAGGCTTCATCGCAGCGGTCGCTGCGTGGGTCGACGGCGACATCGACCGTGCCATCGCATTGCACCAGGCGCAGGCCGACCAGCACCCGCGCGACCTCGCGTCGGTCAAGCTCGGCCAGTACCACTGCTTCAACCGCGGCGACGGGCCCGGCATGCTGCGGCTCGCGCTGTCGGCCCTGCCGCACGCAGCCGACGTGCCTTACCTGCATGGGATGGTGGCGTTCGGTTACGAGCAGTGCCATCGGATGCGCGAGGCCGAAGCCAGCGCCCGCCGTGCCCTTGCGATATGCCGCAAGGAACCGTGGGCACACCACGCGCTGGGTCACGTGATGCTGACGGAGGGCCGCCTGTCAGAGGGCCTCGACTTCATGTGCAGCGTGAGCGACAGCTGGACAGGCCTCAATTCGTTCATGGTCACGCACAACTGGTGGCACGTGGCGCTGTTCCTCATCGACCTCGGGCGCGACACCGAGGCGCTGGCGGTGTACGACCGGCATGTCTGGGGCGTTGCCAAAGACTACGCGCAGGACCAGATCGGCGCCGTGTCGCTGCTGGCGCGCTTCGAACTCGCGGGCATTGAGGTCGGCCGTCGGTGGGACGACGTCGCCACGCATCTGCTGACCCGCTTAAACGACCACACGCTGCCTTTTCTCGACCTGCAGTATCTCTATGGCCTGGCGCGGGCCGGGCGGCCCGAGGCCGATACGCTGCTGCAAGGCGTCGTGGCGCATGCGCCGCTTGCGCCGGCGTCTTCACGTGCCGCCTGGGAGCGCGTCTGTGTGCCTGCAGCGCATGGCTTGCTCGCGCATGCGCGCGGCGATTTCGCGGGCGCGATCGAAGGTTTGGGCATGGCCCTTCCCCGGCTCGCAGAGATCGGTGGCAGCCATGCGCAACGCGATCTCTTCGAGCAGATCCACCTGGATGCCCTCGTGAAGCGTGGTCAGCCCAATACTTTGGCGGCGGCGCAAGGGCTGTTGCAGCAGCAGCTCAACACGCAACCCGAGTCGCTGCGGCTGCGCCGGCAGACTGCTGCGGTCTACGCTGCACTCGGACTGCCGCGGGTCGCGACGATCACGGGTTGATCGAAGGTTCAGGCCTTCAGATGCCGACTCTGGTCGTAGTTCGGCTGCGCCGGCAGGTCGGCCAGATGGCGCGCGTCGGCCCAGTCGACGATCTCGATCTCGGCCGGCCGGCGGGCATCGGCAATGCGGATGCGATTGATGCCGGCGTTGGGAATGTCGCTCTGCCGCGGACCGTTCAGGCCGAGTCCCCGCGCGGTGCGCCACACCATGTCGAGCACGCCGCCGTGCGTCACCACCATCAGCCGCTGCCCGGCATGCGCCGTGGCCAGCACGCCAAGCGCCGCCATGATGCGTGCGTGGAACTGCAGCGGCGACTCGCCGTCCGGCATGGCGTGGTCCTCCCGGAATTCGAGCCACTGCTCCCACGCCCGCGGATGCAGTTGGCGAATCTCCTCGGCCTTCATCCCTTCGACCACACCGAAGTGCTGCTCGCGCAGTGCCGCCTGCGTGACGATCGGCAGCGCGAGCTGTTGCGCCGCCGGTGCGGCGGTCTGTTGGGCACGCATCAGGTCGCTGCTGAAGAGCTGGTCGATCACCTCGCCCGCCAGGCGAAGCCCGAGACGGCGCGCCTGCTCATGGCCGGTGTCGTTGAGCGGAATGTCGACATGGCCCTGGAAGCGCAGTTCGCGGTTCCAGTCGGTTTCGCCGTGGCGGATGAGAATGAATTCGGTGGGGGTGGCGGCGGATGTTGGCATGGCTGGCTTCGATTGTCGGCGCACTCGCGCAGAATCGCGCGATGCCAAGTCTCGTTCTCCTGCCCGGCCTCGCCTGCGACCGCCGCCTCTGGCAGGCGCAGCAGCCCATCCTTCCCCCTTCGTTCGACGCCCGCGTGAGCGACGTCCACACCCGGCACGACCGCATCGAGGCCATGGCCGCGGCCGTGCTTGCCGAGAACGACGGTCCGCTCGTCTTGTGCGGCGCCTCGCTCGGCGGCATGGTCGCCATGGAGGCCGCGCATCAGGCGCCGGAACGCGTCGTCGGCCTGGCATTGCTGGGCACCAATGCGCGGCCGGAGACAGCGGAGATGTTCAAGCTGCGTGAGTCGGCCATCGCGCTGTTCGAGCGCGGCGAGGCGCGTGACGTGATCGAGTTCAACGCGGGGTTCGCCTTCCACCCTGCGCAGGCGGCCGACAAGGCCCTGATCAAGCGCTACGTGGAGATGGTGCTCGACGCCGGCACCGATCAGTTGGTGCGCCAGAACCGCGCCGCGATGCATCGGCCGGATGCCCGCCTGCATCTGCCTCGCCTGCGTTGCCCGGTGCTGGTGCTGTGCGGCGATGCCGACCGGCTGACGCTGCCCGAATGCAGCAGCGAGATCGCCGCACTGGTGCCGAATGCCGAACTGGTGTGGATCGCCCAAGCCGGCCACATGCTGACCATGGAACAGCCGGCGCAGGTCAATGCGGCACTCGGCCCCTGGCTGGCGTCGCTGAGCGCGGGATAAGCCGGGCGCCGACCGCTCAGCGCATCACCGCACCGACGCCACGCGGACCGTCGCGCCCGCCGAGCCCACGCAGCGCAGAGAGGCCGGCAACCAGCGCGTCGGCATAGCTCGCATACGTGCGCGTTGCACTTTCGAGCAGCGAATAGGTCGCGAATACGCCCTTCTCGCCGGTGCCCTCCAGGATGACCCAGCCGTAGCTGCGATCGGGCATTTCGCGAACGCTCAACGCGAGGTCCCGCAGTTCCATGTGACAACTCCCTGTCGATTCTTGTGACGCGGTTTTAGCCGCTCGACAAGGCATCGACAAGGTCATGCGTCACGCTTGCGCGAGCCGCCTTCGAAGGAGCGGCACTGCCGTGCCGATGGAACGCGAAGAAGAGGAAAAAGCCGTGCTCGGCGGCTAGGCGCTCGCCATCACGGCGATGCCTTCGCGCTCCAGCGTCGAACGGATGCGTCGTGCGAAGGCCAGTGCATGCGCCCCGTCTCCATGCAGGCAGACAGTCTGGGCATTGACGGCGATCAGGCTGCCGTCGATGGCACGCACTTGGTGGTCGCGCACCAATGACAGCGTTTGCACCAGCGACTGCTCCTCGTCCTCGATCAGCGCGCCGGGCTGGCTGCGCGGC
>Ga0247816_10001033_pt1 | contig 14087 bp, 12 predicted proteins | sample UWRJL209509C1_FD_179930 | JGI IMG/M metagenome (GOLD analysis project Ga0247816, IMG submission 179930) | Plant litter microbial communities from Arlington Agricultural Research Station in Wisconsin, United States - UWRJ-L209-509C-1 | ecosystem: Environmental > Terrestrial > Plant litter >...
GGAGTAATAAATATTAAAGCAAAATAGCCATAAACAATACTAGGTATACTTCCTAATAATTCTAAAAAAGGCTTTACTATTTCCCTTGTTTTATGTCCTGCAAACTCTGATAAATATATAGCAACTGCAGTACCAATTGGTATAGCTATTGTAACTGCTACCATTGAGGTAGTTAATGTGCCGGATAATAAAGGCAAAATACCATACTTTGCATCTTCAAACATAGGAGTCCACATAGTTTCAGTAAAAAATCTTTTAAATCCTACTGCTTGAAAAAATGGAATGGAATCAGAAACTAATACCCAAATAATTGCTATAGTAGCAAGAATAGATATAGAGGCACATAAAAACAATAAAATTTCAATAATAAATTCTTTTATGCGTCTTGAAGGTCTTTTAAGCAAACGAACACTGATTGTATCTTGCATAAACTATGTATTTTTTTAAAACATTATATTATCCGATAGTATTTGAATTTTGTCTAGTATATTAATCTATGGGGGATTGATAAAAGGGTTTGATAATATATTAATTAAGGTAAGTATCCCCCCATAACAAGTAAGCTAGTGTCAGGTGCTAATATATTAATATTGATTCTATAAAAAATACATATTTTGGTTATTTTTTATAATATTTATTAGTATGTTTTAGCTTACTTGTTATGGGGGGATACTTACCTTAATTTAATAAGCGATAAATAAGTTAAGAAAATAAGATGGAATAAATGCACAAGTAAAATATTAAAGCAGCTTATCTTATATGAACCCGTTAAATCAATTCATGATATAATGCAGCATTAATCTTTAATACCTATTTTCATGAAAGAATCTTATATTTCAGAGCAGCAATTTATCAAGGTACGCGGTGCAAGAACCCATAATTTAAAAAATATTGACTTAGATATTCCACGAAATTCTCTTGTAGTTATAACTGGTTTATCCGGTTCTGGTAAATCTTCGCTAGCTTTTGATACATTATACGCTGAGGGTCAAAGAAGATATGTAGAGAGTTTATCCGCTTATGCACGTCAATTTTTACAGTTAATGGAAAAACCTGACGTAGATTCAATCGAAGGTTTATCGCCTGCTATTTCTATTGAACAAAAAGCTACTAGTCATAATCCGCGTTCAACAGTTGGAACTGTGACTGAAATACACGATTATTTACGCCTTCTTTTTGCAAGAACAGGAACGCCTTATTGCCCAGAGCATCAAATTGCTTTAAATGCACAAACTGTAAGCGAGATGGTAGAAACTATTTTACAAATGCCGGAAAATGCTAAAATTATGATTTTAGCTCCTGCTGTAAGTAATAGAAAAGGTGAACATATAGAGTTGTTTGCTAAATTTATTTCACAAGGTTTTGTAAGGTTTAGAATACAAAGCGGCGGCGGGACTACTAATCATAATCAGGCTAATTTTTATGAGGCGGAAAATTTACCTAAACTTAAAAAAAATGAAAAACATACTATAGATGTAGTAGTTGATAGAATAAAAGTGCAAAGTAGTATGGCAGTGCGTTTAGCCCAAAGTATAGAATTAGCTTTAGGTATTAGTGATGGTAAATTATTATTAGTTAATTTAGAAGATAATAGTGAAAAATTACTAAGTGCGAACTTTTCTTGCCCAATTTGTGATTATGCACTAACTGAGCTTGAGCCTCGTATGTTTTCATTTAATAACCCAATGGGAGCATGTGCATCTTGTGATGGATTAGGCAATTTAACTTATTTTGATGAAAAGAAAATTGTAGCCTTTCCTGATTTATCTATTACTAACGGTGCTATTAAAGGCTGGGATAAAAGAAACAATTTTTATTATCAGTTAATGCAGGCTCTATCAATTCATTATAAATTTGATATAGATGCACCTTTTAATAGTTTAAGTGATGAGGTACAAAATATTATTTTACATGGTAGTAGTGAAGCGATAAATTTTATACATATTAGTGAAAAAGGTACTAATATGAACTATAAACAAAAATTTGAAGGTATAGTTAAAAATTTTAAACGCCGTTACTTAGAAACAGATTCTAATGCAGTTCGCGAAGAATTAGTAAAATATCAAAGTAACCAAACTTGTCCCGACTGTTTTGGCAGCCGTTTAAAAATTGAATCACGTAATGTTAAGATTGGCAGTGATTTGCAAGCGCAAACTTTAGATCAAATTAGTAAATGGAATTTAGCTAAGTGTTTGGAGTATTTTAATACTTTGGAATTAAAAGGCTTTAAATATGAGGTTGGTTCAAAAATTATTAAAGAAATTATTTCCCGTGTACAATTTTTGCTTAATGTTGGTCTAAATTATTTAAGTCTTAATCGCTCAGCAGATACTTTATCAGGCGGTGAAGCTCAACGTATTCGTTTAGCTAGTCAAATTGGTTCGGGATTAACTGGAGTTATGTATGTATTAGATGAGCCTTCAATTGGTTTACATCAAAGAGATAATGATAGATTAATTCAAACTTTAAAGCATTTACGTGATTTAGGCAATAGTGTTTTAGTAGTTGAGCATGATGAAGATATGATTAAGACAGCAGACTATGTAATTGATATAGGATTGGGAGCTGGTATCCATGGCGGCAAAGTTATCGCTGCTGGAACTTATAAAGAAATTTCAAAAGTAAAAGAATCTATAACCGGTCAATATTTAAGCCGTAAAAGAGTTATATCAGTTCCTAAAACTAGACATAAACCTAGTGATAAATATTTAACAATAACCGGAGCAAACGGCAATAATTTAAAACAGGTGAACTGTAAATTCCCCGTTGGATTATTAACCTGTGTTACAGGCGTTTCTGGTTCAGGCAAATCCACTTTAGTTAATGATACTGTATATACTTTACTAGCTAATGAATTACATAATTCAAAGCATGAAGTAGCTGCATATGAAGCAGTTGACGGTTTAGAAAATTTTGATAAAGTAATTAGTGTAGACCAAAGCCCGATTGGCAGAACACCGCGTTCTAATCCTGCAACTTATACAGGTTTATTTACGCCGATACGTGAATTATTTACTCAAACTAATACAGCTCGCGAACGTGGTTATCAAGCCGGCAGATTTTCATTTAATGTTAAAGGCGGCCGCTGCGAAGCTTGCCAAGGTGACGGCGTGATTAAAGTTGAAATGCATTTTTTAGCTGATATTTACGTTCCTTGCGATATTTGTAAAGGCACACGTTATAATAAGCAAACTTTGGAAGTTGAATATAAAGGTAAAAATATTTACCACATTTTAGATATGACAGTTGAGGCTGCGAGTGAATTTTTTACTAATATTCCTAGTATTGCTAAGAAATTAAAAACTCTTTTAGATGTAGGTTTAGGCTATATAAAATTAGGGCAATCAGCAACAACTTTATCAGGCGGCGAAGCTCAGCGGGTAAAATTAGCTCTTGAATTATCTAAACGCGATACAGGGAAAACTTTATATATATTAGATGAACCTACAACAGGTTTGCATTTTTATGATATTCAATTATTACTCAATGTTTTGCAAAAATTACGTGATGCAGGAAATACATTAATTGTGATTGAGCATAATTTAGACGTAATAAAAACCGCTGATTATATAATAGATTTAGGCCCTGAAGGCGGAGAAGGCGGCGGGGAAATAATTGCTAGCGGTACGCCTGAACAAATAGCTAAAAATAAGCATAGTGTTACAGGTAAATATTTAAAAAATTATTTATAAATTTTGCTTAATAAGTAAAAATATATTATTATATTATAAATTATTACAAAGGAAATTATGAAAACTAACCAGATAAATACACAAATTTTACAAACATATACAAATAATCCGCAAGGTTTTAGTGAATATGCACAAAACAAATTAACCACTGAAGAATTTCAAAACTTAAGTGAAATACTACCATCATTAGTTCTGCCAACTTATGAACAAGCTAAGACATCAGTGGTCACAAGCAATAATCTCGATATTAAATTAAACTTATCTGAAGATACATTAGGAGAATTAAAGAAAGATAATTCTGAATTTTCTACGGTTTTAATGGGTAAAGAATGGTGCAGGGAACATTCTAGTGATTGGTGTCCTCATAATAGTTTAATAGCTTCAATGTTGGATGCAGCGTTGAGAACTAGCGAATATATGTCAGGCGAAGAGAGATAAATAGAATAATAGTATTATTTTTAAACTTTTAATAGCTAAAAATAAAAAAAGTGTTACAGGTAAATATTTAGCGAGTTATTTATGAGTTATTAAACTAAATTCTACTTCGATAGAGAGGTCGTATAATATGCTCTACTAAAGTATTTAGATTATATTATAAAATTTATTTGTGCATTTTTTGTAAGTTTAAAAGAAAATTTTGTTCTAGGTTGATTTGTAGATTTAGTTCTATAAAAAAAATCAATTTGCCCAGTAGTTTTAAAATTTTTATATTTAAATCTTTCATAACCTATAGTAATATTTTCAATCATAGGATTAGCTTTAGATAAATTTTCCATAAAAGCTTTAAGTTTATTGTTATCAGTAATAAGTTTTATTCTTCTAGTGTCAATAATTTTTAGATGTTGTAACTTAATTTTTTCTATTTGCTCAATAGTTAAACTTTGTACAAAGCTATCAATTGCTTTAATTTCTTGAAAATTATTATTAATTATTTTATCTAAAAAATTATGTGATATAGGTTTTATAAACCCTTTTTCTAATGTAAAATCCGTGGGAAAATAAAAAATTGTATTTAGCTTTTTCCAATTAAAATTTTCTATTTGAGCAGAGGACATTAATTTAATAAAAAACTGTAAGTATTGTATGTATTTCGGTGCAATATTTTTACTAATTAATATATCTATAAATTCATGCGTATTCTCAGTTAAATTATGAAAGAACATATTTTCTAATACAAATTCAATCGCTGAATTAGTATTATTATTAATAAATTTAGTATAAATATCAGCATTAATTTGACTAAGAGAGAATTGTGATACTAAAATTTTAATTTTCTTATTGAAAATATCCCAGTCTTCATTACAAGTTATATGGGTTAAATTAATTTTACTAGCAAAAAAATTGTGAGAATTAATTTTGTATTTTATTAATTTACCATAGTTATTAGTTTGCACATCTTTCGTATTATCAGTTATCCGAACATTTAATCTATTTTGATATAAAGGGGTTATTAATTCATGAAAATCTTTACTAATCAATCTTAATTCACCTAATTTTTTTCTAGGAATATAATTAAAGATTAAGGTATATATTTCTTGAGGTAAGTTAGACGCAAGCAAATTATCTGAATATATCATATATATTGAGTTATTAAATCTAATTTTTAAAAATTAGTATTATTATATAATATTTGTTAATATATGCATATTAGCAAATTAAAGTTTATATATGTTAAGAGAAAGTTTTAATATAGAAACTATTTTTAATAAACTCTTTGGGGGATTTGATTTAGTTTTATTATCAATATTATTTAGCTTATTTGCAGTAAGCACAGTTGCTATTTATTCAGCAGCTATAGGGGAAAATATAAATATCTCTCAACATTGGCGTAATGTTGGGCTGTGCTTTATCTTAATTTGGATAGTTGCACAAATTCCTATATATACCTTAATGAAATTTGCTATTCCATTATATACTATCGGAGTATTGCTTTTAATATCTGTTGCTATGTTTGGTTTAGTCAAAAAAGGTGCAAGACGCTGGATTGATCTAGGAGTTATTATTCAGCCGGCTGAACTTATGAAAATAGCTATGCCTTTAATGCTTGCATGGTATTTTCATAAACGAGAGCAATTTATCCGTTATTGGGATTTTATAGTCGGCTTAGTTATTTTATTAATTCCATGTATATTAATAGCTAAGCAGCCTGATTTAGGTACAGCTATTTTAGTTTTTGCTGCAGGATTTTATGTGATATTTTTTGCAGGATTTTCTTGGAAAATCATACTTCCAATTTTAACTTTGTTAATTATTTGCATATTTTTAATTATTACTTATCAAGACAATATTTGTGCTAGTAATCAGTCATGGCAGCCATTATTTCATGATTATCAAAAATATCGTGTATGTACGCTTTTAAATCCCAATACTGATCCGCTTGGTAAAGGCTTCCATATCCTGCAGTCTATGATTGCTATTGGTTCAGGAGGATTATCTGGTAAGGGCTGGTTAAAAGGTACGCAAACTCATTTAGAATTTATTCCTGAAAAACATACAGATTTTATTTTTGCAGTTTATTCAGAAGAATTTGGATTTATTGGTAATATAGTACTACTATTATTATATAGTCTTCTAATTTTTAGAAGTTTATATATAGCCTCAAAAGCTAATTTATTATTTTCTAAATTAGTTGGCAGTGCAATTGCTTTAATGTTTTTTACCTATGCATTTGTCAATATGTCTATGGTAATTGGAATTTTACCAGTTGTAGGCATACCTTTGCCATTTATGAGTTATGGCGGAACAGCATTAGTAACTTTAGGTATGGGAATTGGAATTTTAATGAGTATAGCCAGACATAACAATAATTAACTTAAATAGAAAAATATGATATTTAGTCTAAAAAGTATAAAATCTAATAAAGTAGTCTCTTGGTTAGTTCTACTGATTTCTAGTATTACTTGTTTAATAACCGTATTTTCATTATATATTTTAACTAAATCAGCCTCAGCTATTTCAGAAAGTTCAACCCAAGAAATTGATTTTTTATATAAAATTAATATTGTAATAGTAATAGTTTTAAGTTTAACAATTTTTTATTTATTATTTAATACTTATAAACGTTATAAACAAGGAATTTTTGGTACTAAATTAATGGTTAAACTAGCTATATTTTTTAGTATAGTTGGTATAATTCCAGGCTCAATTGTCTATACAGTATCTTATAAATTTGTTTCAACTTCACTTGATGCATGGTTTGATACCAAAAAGATTGATGAAGGAATAGATGCAGGTATAGAACTGGGAACTAAGTTTTTAGATGGATTATTGCAAGAATCTACAAATCTTACAGTTTTATTAGCTAAAACTTATAAAGATAATAGCCTAGAGCAATTAAAAGAACAAATACAATTTTTAAATCGTAGTATTCCTAGTAAAAACTATAGTTTAATTAATTTAAAAGGCGAGGTTTTATATAATAGTTCAGAGAATATCACTTTAGATATGATAGATAAGGTTAAAAATATAGGAATTTATAGTAATAGAGAAGTAGATGATTTTTCAGGCAACTATAAAATGCGTGTAATAGTTCCTATAGGAGAGATTAATAATCCAATTTGTTATTTACAAATGGTAGAACAATTACCTAAAGAATGGGCAGATAGAGTTAATAAAATTGAAATCGGTAATAGGCAGCATCAAGTTAATAAAATTGGACGCAATGAATTTACTAATTTTTATATTACAACTCTAACTATTAGCTTAGGGTTTGCCATTTGTTTATCTATAGTCATGGCATTTTGGCTGGGCAACCAAATTATACAGCCTTTACTAATTCTTGAGCAAAATACAAAAGCAGTTGCCAGCGGAGATTTGCGCCCCAAAGAGCATATTCATACAAGAGATGAGTTAGGTATAGTTTTACAAGGCTTTAATCATATGATAAAACAGCTTAGTGAATCACGTTTAACTGAGCAAAGAAATAAAAATCGTTTGGAGGTTATTTTAACTACTATGTCTTCAGGGGTAATTTTATTAGATAATCAGCAAAAATTAATTCGCTATAATCAAAGTGCGCAGGAAATTTTAAATATTACTTTAGATAGATTTTTACAAAAAACCTTATCGCATGATAGCTTGAAAGATCTGCTTAAAAATTCTAATTATAATTTTAGACAACAGCCTAACTGGAAATTTGAGTATGAATATTTAAAACCTAATAATACAATTTCATATTTATTAATCACAGGTAATGTAATAAAAAATCTTGATGAAACCCAATTATTATTAGTTATTGATGATTTAACACAAATATTATCAGCACAAAGGATAACTGCTTGGGGTGAGGTAGCTAAACGTTTAGCCCATGAGATTAAAAATCCTTTAACTCCCATACAGCTGTCAGCTGAGCGTATCCAGATGAGATTATCTAGTAAATTAGATAAAGAAAGCCAAAATCTGCTACAAAAAAGTACTAATACTATTATTAACCAAGTTAATGCATTAAAAAAATTAGTAGATGAATTTAGGCACTATTCACGATTACCGCATGCGGTTTTAGAACCTATAAGTTTAAATGATTTAATTCAAGATATTGTACATTTATATAAATCAAGTAATAATATATACTGGAAGTTAGAATTGAATGATATTCCTAATATATTAGTAGATATTGGGCAAATCCGACAAGTTCTGCATAATCTCATTCAAAATGCACAAGATGCTATGGAAAATACCAATAAACCGAAAATAGAAATAACTACTAATTTATCACAAAAAGGTGTACATTTAATAGTAGCAGACTCAGGTTCTGGATTTGATAGTAATATAATTGATAAAGTTTTTGAACCTTACATTACAACTAAAAAAACAGGTACAGGTTTAGGTATGGCAATTGTTAAAAAAGTTATTAGTGAAAATCATGCACAAATTTCTATTAATAATCGTATTGACAACAATAATAATGATTGTATAATGGGCGCTGAGGTTCATATTTGGTTTAGAAGCATTTAAATAAAAAGAGAAAAAGTATGACAACTGTATTAGTAGTAGATGATGAAACTGGCATTCGCGAATTATTAACAGAAATTTTAAATGATGAGGGTTATACTGTAGATTCTGCTGAAAATGCTGCTCAAGCAAGGCAGTATAGGCAAAAACAAAGACCTGATTTAGTATTATTGGATATTTGGATGCCGGATATTGATGGTATTACATTATTAAAAGAATGGCACACCAGTAAACTATTAGACATGCCTGTATTGATGATGAGTGGACATGCAACTATAGAAACAGCCCTTGAAGCTACGAGAATTGGAGCTGTAGGTTATTTGGAAAAGCCTATTTCTATGGCAAAACTTTTAAAATCTATAGAAGTAAGCTTGATTACTCCTTTAAAATTGATAGATTCAGATTTAGATAAAAAAGAAGAAGAATTAAAATTACAAGATATGCCCTTTGATATGCCATTGCGTGAAGCACGTGACTGGTTTGAGAAAAAATATTTTGAACATCATTTAAATAAAACTCAAGGCAGTATGACTCGCTTAGCTCAAGTTACAGGTTTAGAGCGTACTCATTTATATAGAAAATTTAAGCAGCTTGGTATACAAGGCTCTAAAAAAGATAGAATAAACTTCAATAATAATTAATAGTATGAGTCAATGGAAACAAGTTCCTACAGAATGGCAAGATTTAATGCATGATTTGCCTAATGATATTTGGCAAAAAATTAATTTAAATATTCTTAGCGATAAAGAAAAAGGTTTGGATATATACCCCAAAGATATATTTAATGCATTAAAATTAGTTAAGCCTAATGAAGTAAAAGTAGTCATTCTAGGGCAAGATCCTTATCACAATATTATAAATCACATCCCGCAGGCTCATGGTTTAGCTTTTTCTGTGCCAAAAGGACTTCCTATCCCTCCTTCTTTGCAAAATATTGATAAAGAATTATATCAAAGCTTAAATATACCAATTCCACAACATGGATGTTTAGAAAATTGGACAACTCAAGGTGTATTATTATTAAATAGTATTTTAACTGTAATCATTCATCAACCAGCAAGCCATGCTAATATTGGCTGGCAGGAATTTACTGATTTTTTATTAAAAAAATTATCAGTGCAGTATAGTAATATAGTTTGGATGCTATGGGGTAAATATGCACAAAATAAACAGCAAAATATAGATGAGAAAACCCATTTAATACTAAAAGCTCCCCACCCCTCTCCATTATCAGCTCATAGAGGTTTTATAGGATGCGGTCATTTTAAAAAATGTAATGAATATTTAAGTCTTTGGGGCAAGCAGGCTATAGATTGGCATAGATAAAATAAGGAGATAATAATGGAAATAGATGAGCAAATAATACCAATGCGTACACAAATTGATGCTATAGATAAACAGATATTATCTCTTTTGAGTAGACGGGCTAGTTTAGCTCAGCAAATTGGTGAGATAAAAGAAAAAAATAATATTGCTGTTTTCAAACCAGATAGAGAAAGAGCAATCCTGCAAGCTTTAGAACATAGTAATTCAGGACCGCTAAGCAATTCTAGTATTAATAATATTTGGCGTGAAATAATTAGTGCCTGCAGAGCATTAGAAGGAGAATCTAAAGTAGCCTTTTTAGGTCCAAATGGTACATTTTCAGAGCAGGCAATGTTTGGTTATTTTGGGAGAAATGCTAAAGGCATGCCATGTTCTAGTATAGATGAAGTTTTTCGCGTAATTGAAACTAATCAAACACATTTTGCTATTGTACCTATTGAAAATTCAACAGAAGGTGCAGTTTCAAGAACTCTAGATTTATTACTTAATACATCAGCTTATATTATTGGTGAACTAGTAATTGGTATTACTCATCATCTATTATCTCAGCATAATGACTTTAAAAAAGCAATTAATGCAGCTGCTATAATTGGTGCACATCCGCAAGCATTAGCACAATGTCAGCATTTTTTAAATTCTAATCCTTTGCTTAAAAATTTAGAAAGAAGAGCAATGTCTAGTAATGCATATGCTGCAGAATTAGCTGCTCAAGATGAAACTATATTAGCTATAGCCAGCGAACAAGCTGCCACTGAGTATCATTTGTTTAAAATTAAACAGCATATTCAAGATGAGGCTAATAATCGTACTAGATTTATTATTTTAGGCCATCATAAAACACCTTCAACGGGTAATGACCAAACTTCATTAATGATAGGTATACCAAATGAAGTAGGGGCTATTGTTAAGGCTATTATGCCATTTTCTAAATTTGGCGTATCTATGTCTAGACTACAATCTCGTCCTGCTAAGCACCAAACAACTTCTAGCAAAGATTGGGAATATCATTTTTTAATTGATATTGACGGGCATATAGAAGATATTAGAGTTATGAAAGCTATTGAGGAAGTTAAACAGAATTCTAAATTTATAAAATGGCTAGGTTCGTATGCTAAAATAGCATAGTAGTTTTACTTATGATATAAGATATAAATAAAACATAGCAATATTTTCTTACAAAGAATACAATTTTAATTGTTTTTACGTATTTTTCTAATTAAAGATAATACAACTATAGGAATTACAGCTGCTGCAAAGCCAATTAATACAATAGTATTTAAATTATCTTTAATATATGGAATATTGCCAAATAATTCGCCTAAAATTATAAATGTCATAATCCATAAAGTTGCACCAATTACATTATATAATTGAAATAATTTGAAATTCATTTTAGAAATACCAGCCACAAAAGGCACAAAAGTTCTAAAAATTGGTAAAAATCTAGCAAAAATTACAGATTTACCGCCATGTTTTTCAAAGAATTTTTCAGTTTTTATTAATGCTTGTTTATCAATTAACCTATAATTTTTAGCATAAATCTTTTTTCCCAGCCACCTGCCAATAAAATAATTACAAGTATTGCCTAAAACTGCACTAACTATTAAGCCTATAATTGAAATCCATACATTCATTTCTCCAGAAGCACAAAATGCACCAATTAAAAATAATAAAGAATCCCCAGGTAAAAAAGGAAATACCACTAAACCAGTTTCAGCAAAAATTATAAAAAATAAGATTGCATATACCCATATGCCATAAACTTGTAAAACATGCGAAAGAGATTGATCAATATTTAAAATCGAATGGATAATATCAGAAAACATAGTAGGTTAAATTATTTTAATATGTTATTTTAGGGCTTTTTGTGTATATTTTCAATTTAAATTACTCAATAGTTAAAGTTAATTTGATAAACTTTCTTTTCCCCACTTGTAAAATGTAAGACCCGCTAGCTAATTTATGATTTTTATCCTTAATAACCTTACTATTAACTCTAACTCCGCCTTGTTCAATATTGCGGTTAGCTTCGTTAGTAGATGATACTAAATTAGTTTCTTTAAGTGCCTTAGCAATGCTAATTTCTTGGGTAAAAGTTAAGCTTAACTCTTGAATATCATCAGGAATACCGCCACTTGCACGTGCTGCAAAATTTTCAAGTGCTTTTAAAGCAAGTTCTTCATTATGAAACCTTGTAACTATTTCTATAGCTAAAGCCTGCTTAGCATTTCTTGGATTTTCGCCATTTTCAACTTTTTGCTTTAAATCTTCAATTTCTTGTTCAGATTTGAAAGACAATAAAGTATAATAACGCCACATCAAAATATCATCTATACGCATGATTTTAGCATACATATCATTTGGATTTTCACTAATTCCAATATAATTATTCTTTGATTTTGACATTTTTTCAACACCGTCAGTACCTTCTAACAATGGCATAGTTAAAATACACTGCTGAGATTGTCCATATTCTTTTTGTAGTTCTCTGCCCATAAGCAAATTAAATTTTTGATCCGTTCCGCCAAGTTCTAAATCACTTTTAAGAGCAACTGAATCATAGCCCTGCATTAAAGGATATAAAAATTCATGGATAGCAATTGCTATATTATTTTTATAACGTTTAGTAAAATCATCACGTTCAAGCATTCTAGCAACTGTATAATGCGAGGCTAATTTTATAATACCAGCAGAGCCTAATTCATTACACCATGTACTATTATATGCAATTTCAGTTTTATCCTTATCTAAAATTAATAAAGCTTGTTTATAGTATGTAATAGCATTTTGCTCAATTTGTTCTTTAGTAAGCGGCGGTCTAGTTGCATTACGTCCGCTAGGGTCGCCGATTAAAGAAGTAAAATCACCAATTAAAAAAATAACATGATGTCCTAGATCCTGCAGTTGACGCATTTTATTCAGCACAACAGTATGCCCTAAATGAATATCTGGTGCTGTTGGATCTAAGCCTAATTTAATTCGAAGTGGAGTATTAGTATTATAACTATGCAATAATTTAGCTGCCCATTCTTGAGCTACTAATAATTCGCTACATCCGCGGATAGTTATATGAAAACTGTTTTGCACTTTACTTGGTAAAGATAAAAAGTCTTTACTAGTTATAAAATCTTTTAAGGTTTGGTTAATTTTGTTCATAATATTTTTAGTTTATAAAATAAGGATAAGTGCAGCTTTACGGTCTTCTGATAATAACACATTATAGGTACGGCACGCTGCTGAATTAGTCATAAATTCTACACCAATACCTTGGTTTATAAATTTACTATAGATTTTAGGGTGTAAAAAAACTTGTTTAGAGCCTGTACCAATTAATACAACTTCGGGTTTTTTTGCTAATAATGCATCTAAATGTTCACAAGATAACTCATATATATCATTAATTTCTAAGTTTTGTACTTCATTAAAAATGATTAAACTTTTGGAGTAATCTATACCATTGATATTAATATTTTTACTGTCATTATTTTCTATGTATTTTTTAATAAAAAAATGAGAACTATTAGAAGGTTGAAGTTTCATAATAAATCCAATATAGAATAATTATGTTCATGCATAAGAATAGCTATTCCATTTTTAACACTTTTATCTAAATTTATAAATTTTTCTTTAATCAACTCTTTCCCTTGATAATTCAAAGAGATTGAAGTTGCATCTGTATTGTTAATCATAATAACATGATTACTTAAAGTTTCAGGTTTACACTTATATAAACCAGTGCTTTCACTATCGTGAGCCATAATTTTTATTCTAGTCTCATCGTTTGTACAACTTTCACATAGAGTATATAAAGCATTTTTATTACGTATAGCTGATAAGATTTCAGTAGTTTGTTTATTATTAAAAAAATGACAAGACCAGCATCTAACATTATTTTCTTTAGATAGTATAATTTTATCGCTATCGAATATTACACTATATAAATAGGCTACTTTTTTATGCATAATTTCATCTTTTTCAGTAGATTGGCAGTAGCTATCACTAGTAAATTATGTAGTACTTTTAGATGCCTTTGGGCATCCTCACAGATTTGCTTATGTATAGCTTGTAATTTATTTTTTTTAGTATTTTCAGAGATTAAGCCAAATTGCTCAAATTGCT
>Ga0247816_10001034_pt1 | contig 14085 bp, 14 predicted proteins | sample UWRJL209509C1_FD_179930 | JGI IMG/M metagenome (GOLD analysis project Ga0247816, IMG submission 179930) | Plant litter microbial communities from Arlington Agricultural Research Station in Wisconsin, United States - UWRJ-L209-509C-1 | ecosystem: Environmental > Terrestrial > Plant litter >...
GGCAGGGCTACGGCAAAATTTTCCACGTAATACCACCTTGGCAGCATGATGATCAAAGAAAAAAAAACAAAACTTAAAAACCATTTTTCGTTCATGACTGGATTCGGCAATGTGTTTGCAGGATTCTGTCGTGAAGAATTAAGCTTATCCCTTCTCTGAATTGGCAGCAGTGACTTGTCCGGATAATTGAGAGATATGATATTCTGAAATGCAGCGGTGATTTTTTTTGTTAACGGCACTAAAATCAATTTTGATTGTTGTTGAGACGTATTTAGAACTTATCTTTTTTTTGTTTGGTGCAATCCCGGATCAAAAGTCTTAGTTCGACCCGGCGCGTTTACCCTAAGAAATATGGTTACACATGACTCCAGCTAAAAAAATTTAAGAATTTCCTTTTTATGGACCGCAAAATCCGTTCAGGTATACTTCGAGGAGAGGTTCTGGAATTTTGAAAATCTTGCAGCAGGCTTAAAAAGCGGAAATTTGGTTTTATAAAGCTTTCTCTTGCAATCTGTTCCAAATAAATTCCTTTCCAGAACTTCCGGTGCCGCTCAATCGCGACGCCAGGATCTGAGGTTTGATTTTTATAGTACCAGACTATGGTGACTACATCTTTTTCAGCATCACAATTGGGACAATGATATTTCCCAGATACACGCCTGCTAACAGCGATTGAATTACAACTGCAACAAGCCAAACGGTCTTCGGTGGGTAGCGTTCGAAGAATATCTTCGTCACTCTGCATTAATATTTGCTCAAAAATTTGAATAGATTTCATACCACTTATTTTAGCAACGTAGCAAAAATAACACGAACTTTTAAATCACGGATGCTCGATCACAATAAGATTCCGAAGAGTTGAGATTTAATTACATGCTTATCTTTAACCTAGGAATTCGAGAATCGTTCTATCCTCAATTTTGTTCGCCTGTGCATCGTGGCAATGAAAATTCTCAATCTGCCGTTGCCGCTTGGACGTATCGGCCAGCCCCCTGTTTATTTTATCTTGGTATTCATCCAGGGATCTGCAGTAATAATGATTGATTTGAATTTTTTCAACACTTACGTCGGAATACGAAGTCCATATTTCTTGACCTGATTCGTTGACTGCTGAGTAAGGCTTACTAAACGTGAATAAGTGAGCACCAATCGAGCGTTTCACAAATTTCGTTTGTACGATTACTTTGACATGACGATTGACGTGGAAGCTTTGATCTGATCTGGTCACAAAACTTTCCAGCTGCGGGCGGTGGGTGCGTTTTAAATGACCATTTGATCCATAAACAAGCCAATTGATCCCCAATCCTCCAAACTGCTCATAATCTTTTAAAAACAAAGTTAAATTTCCATTGGTGCTTTTGGGAACAATAAATTCATCCACATCTATGAATCCGATCCAATCGGAAAATTTTTTGTTCCGGATAATGCAATCGTTATAGGCAGCGACCTGCCTTGCTTTTCCGAATATTGGTATTACTGTTGCAAATCTTAAAAGATTATACTTTTCTAAGGTTTCGCCTACCGGTATTTTACTTTCATTATCGTAAATATAAAAATGCTGTACTCCTATTTTCATGTGGTATTCGAGCCACTCTTTCAAATATTCATTTTCGTCTTTAACGATACAACATACAGTCAGATGAAAGCTATCCTGTCTTTTGTTATTTCTAAATCTACCAATGTAGTCACTAAATTTAAATCCACTAAAAATCATAAATACTTTTTCTCAGCTAATGAATTACGTCTGAAAAGGTCCTTTTCCACTTACTAGCAAATTGGGTTGAAACTTTCAGAGCGGTTTTATTTCTATTCTAATTATCTTTTGAAAGTCAAATGTAACACACTCATTTGAACGAACGACGAGACGGAACAAAAAATTGAAGGACTTTACGATTTGTTTGATTGTGTACCTGTCTGCTAGATAAACGCATGACTCATACATTCTCTAACTATTCAGGCGACGAAAAGCACTGAAAATTGCGGCTGCTTTGATCAGAAAATATCTGCCCGTTTTAATGGGGGTAATTTAGGGGTGACCTCCCCCGGCAAACGAGACAGTTTAAAACTAGAAATTTTTGGTGGCAAATACAGATCAAAAACGTAATTTGTTACTATGAAAAAATCGAAATTTACCGAAGTCCAGATCGCTTATGCACTCAGACAAACTGAGGCAGGAACGCGGGTTGAAGACATCTGTCGGCAGATGGGTGTATCACAGGCAACATTTTTTGCCTGGAAAAAGAAGTACGGCGGGCTTGGAGTTACTGAGCTCAGAAAATTACGGCCGCCGCCTTTAGCTTTGATTTATAATCAAAATGATAAATTGCCACACCTTACCAGCAGCTCTGGTGAACTCTGGCCGCCGCTAGGTTAATGACCTCTCCCGCGAATTAGTACCAGAGCTGTAAGGTTGGATATGAGCCAATTAGAATTATAGGCATCAAGGCCTAATAAAGGTATTAGCTAACTCCAATCAAGGTAAACTTACTTTAATTTAAAAAGAGCTATGACATTTACTTATTTTGTTGGTATTGATATATACAAATTGACAATTGATGCTGTACTTTATACGTCAGCAACCGAGCCTGTTTTTCATCAGCAATTTGAGAATAGGCCTTCGGGCTTTAAAAAGCTTTTGACTTGGATTAACCAACGAAAAAGTAGTGCTAGTGTATTATTCTGTTTAGAGCATACCGGCATTTATGCTCTTCCCTTATGTTGTTATTTTGCACAGCACAAGCTTAAGTATTCTCTCCAGTCGGCACTTCATGTCAAAAGATCTATGGGTATTCAAAGGGCGAAAAATGACAAAGCAGATGCGCATATGCTAGCCCGGTTCGCTTATTTGTACCGTGATGAGATCAAGTTGTCTGAACTTCCATCGCAGACACTGCTTAAAATCCAGCACCTGCTTGCCTACCGCCAGAGATTGGTAAAAAGCAAGGTAGCCTTGCAAGTAGCAGCCCAGGAATTAGCTTCTTTTACTGATAAGCAATTCAACTCCACAATTTTGAGGGATAGCCAGAAACATATAACTCAGCTCAGTGCCAGCATTGTGCTGGTTGATAAGCAACTTCAAACGATCATTGCCGAAGATCAGCAGGTACATCAGGTTTATCAGTTAGCTACATCTGTGACGGGCATTGGTCTGCAAACAGCAGCTTATCTAATAGTGCATACGAAATGTTTTAGTGGATTTGATAACTGGCGCAAGCTCGCGTGTTTTGCCGGAACAGCCCCATTTGATCATACCTCAGGAAGCAGTGTACGTGGCCGGAATAAATTAAGCAAAATAGGAAATATGAAATTGAAGTCTCTACTAAGCAACGGTGCAAATGCTGCCATTCAATCTCCCAATGAGTTCTTGATTTATTATAATCGGAAAATAGCCGAAGGAAAGCCCAAGTTAGTTGCACTCAATGGCGTTCGCAACAAAATACTAAGCCGAGTGTATGCCGTTGTTCAAAGAGGTACTCCTTATGTCAAACTCCAAGCAGAATACCTGCAAGTAGCATCTTGATAATTTTATATGTATTTCTTTGTTTTTAGCTTAGAATACCTCGTAGGATAATAAATAGACTTTTCGCAATAATTTGAAAGATTAGTACAAACAGAAGTGCTGATTATTCCAGCAGACCTCCGAACACATATCCAATTTCACCTGAATCCAAAGTCTGAACCTTCACCCAGCCCTTGAAAGATTTTAATTTTAGCAGTAAATCTCCGTGACCTAACGTTTGGATAATTCGTGATTTAGTGTTGAATTCTTCTCTTAGATTGGCCGAAGGCGCCGTTACGCGAACAAAATCCGCATTTTCAGGAATATCGATGGTGAACGATTCTTTTGTTTCGGGAGTACTTGTAACAGAATAAATAGATTCCGGATTCTTAATCAATTCTGTTTTATTGGTGAGAGACTTAACAGATTTGGATTTGACTCTATTTGATCCTCAGTAGAAAAAGAATCCACCTCCGACTTATCGAAACTTGAAGACGCTTTGGTAGAAGAATGTTTTTTGGCAGATGATTTTGGCAAATAGTATCTTTTTACGGAAGGAGTGCGTGAATCAAAGGAGTGGGCAGAGTTAGAAGAAACCGATCTTTCTGATCGGTAGCTTTTAGGTGTAGCACTTCTTCTTATAATTGGGCGAGGCGTATAACATACACCGCAAGTGCCACCGCCTTTACAATAACCACATCTTGAACAATTCGTGCAGATTCTACAATAGTCACTACCTTCACATCGCCCAAATAAATGGTGAAAATCAAAAACATTGACTTCAAATAAGGCAAAGGCAGAAACAGCAATGCCTAGAAAGGATAATACCACAAATTTTTTCACGTTGAGGAGGAGGACAATAAGCTCCAAATGTAATTGTTTAAATAAAACAATAGTTATTTTTCTTATCAAAATTACCAGTGTTCTTATTTAGCGGTGAATCAATGCAATGACATGTTCAATGTCACAAAGATCCTTGACCTATATCTTTATTCCGATCGTATCTGATCTTAATTTCACCAAGCTCCTGAAGGACTGTTTCTCGTGTAGTAAAAAAGACTTACGAGTGTAGCTCGTCTCCCCCTGTACAAAGATAAGAAGTTTGCTCTGCACCCCTAAGGTTCAGCTTCTGGCCATTTTCTTCGTTAGTCGGTTTTATTTTTTCGGTACCATTTTTTCCCAACGATATAAAAGATGCTAAGTACTACCAGTTCCGGCAATTCCAGATACATCCTAGAATTACTTTGCACATCTACCGGAGGCCACCACTCTGATCACTGCGTGGCGCCGGTTTCTTGCTTGAAATCAGCATCGTAGCTTTTACAAATTTTAACTATTTTTATTCATTCATCTTCCATCACGAAGTGCAAAATTGTGTTCTGTTTTTTGGAGCTACCTCAATGTATCTCGTTCCGGTCTATTTTAACCGTAAAATAAGATTATTCATTTTTACGTTTGAAGTCAGATTGCTTTTCGTAACGTTGCCGGTCATCTACTCAATGTTATAAATGAAAAAAAATTATTCTGCTCCTTCTCAAAAAGGCTATCTTCAGTTTTTTATTAAAAACGCTGTTTTTTACCTAATTTTTATTGCAACTCTGCTGAGCTGCTCGAACGAAGAAGTGAAGACAGTATCTCCCAATACCCCCAAAGAACAGGAAGTTCGCTATCCCTATACAATCGAGAATATTTCGGATGAGACCTTATTTACTTTCAACAATGATGCGTCTAATCCAAAGGAAAATTACATCGAAGTAAAATTATCGGCAGGTCAGAAAATCGTGGTGCAAGCCTTAAGTTCCAGCAAGATAACGCCCATGATCCGCTCAGAAAAACCGGGTCTGCAAACCGAGTTCATTTATAACAATCTGACCCAATTATATCAGATTAACGGTTACATGAATTTGTTTGAAGCTTCGATCAGTGGTGACGCCAGTATGGTAAGTATCTATTTCCCTAATCCTAATACGGGAAAGCAGGACAGTTTGGTAAATGTAAAGCTACCTCAGGTTCTAATTTACAAAACATACGTTAATAAAACTATTGCCATCATTGTCAGTAAAGAGGTTGTGCAGGGTACAATTAGTCTGGCTACAAAAATCAAAGGAAAAACAGATATTACCAGATCTACCAGTGCCTCCCAGGCAATTATAAATAGCTCAACAGATTTAACCAAAAAAACAACGATTGTAAACGTTGAAGAACCTACTGCGGTTGTCCCGAATCCGACAACACCAAATCCAGGCATCCCAACCAATCCTACTACACCGACCAATCCTAGCGATCCCAGCTGCGGCATGTACAATGGGAAACCCGTTTACACCGGACCCAGAGGAGGATGTTATTATATTAATTCAAACGGCAATAAAACCTATGTATCTAGAAATTTCTGTTGTTAATTAGGAAAAAAAGTATACCCAATAATGCTTATTGGCCCAGCCCAAAGTACAACCGCGCTATGAAAAGACCAGAGCCGCGTTTTGCATTATACGCCTAACAGGACAGTAAAGGCTCTTCGCGCCTTGCGCTTGGGAAATACAGCAAAACCCAGCTGACGGTTCAGCTTTTTGACAAGTAAGCAGACGGCATATGCAGGCTTTGAAAATTTGTGATCGATCACAAGCTGAGCGCCCAGCGCTGCACCTACGACCGCTACGCGTTGTTTGCCGAAGGATCAGGACAGATCCAGATGCTTAGCAATAGCTAGCGAGCGCTTAGCTGCCAGAACGATAACGACCTACAAACTGGTCCAATGATTAAGCAGTTGGGAACAGTTTGAGGTGGCTCCAAAAACCGGAACACATTTCAATATGAATGTATTGTTGCATAAAGGCAGGAATGCTAGCTGTAAAATTCCCCACCCTTAATAGAGGAATTACCTTTTCATTCAAGGTTTGATTCTGATACAAATCGGCATTCATTATTGAATATTCATAACCAACCCCTCCCGCCCTTTTATCGGCTTTCAATTTGTAATTTGGTGTAAAAATGATAATAATTCGACTCGACTTGGAGATTGATTCCTCTACAAAATGCGGGATGCTTTTTCCTGGCTTTAAGTAATATTTATCCAAAATCACCTCAGCGCCATCACTATGTAAACGATTAGCTAACTTCAGAACCCACTCCTTATGGATTTCGTTATCCCAAGAGTATGAAATAAAAAACAACAGGAGGTTCCGATGAAAAAGTGGTTGCATCTTCAACCTTATCAGAATCAGAATTAATGATACCCGGATTTAGTAAATTCTTGATTTGCAAAATTTTACTTTTTTCAAATGGATCGAGTATTTGAAACATTCGTTCAATAACATTCTTTCTGATCTCATCTGCCAGTTCAACCAGTATATCGTAATAAAAAATCTTGCGGCTTATGCTCTTCCCTTTTGCATTTCTCGCATCAATAAATCGTTGGTAATCCGGAAAATAGGGACTGAACTCTTTAATTAGATTTATAAATCTAGTACCTGAAAAATAGGTAGCACTATTATTCCTATCGTTGATTACCTCAAATAGCCTGTTATAAATTTCTGTCCATTTTTCAGGTAAACGATTTGCCGGCTCACTAATTTCCACCCTCATCTTGCTGCGAGATTCCAGGGTAAACTGTTCGATCAAATGTTTGCAATAATCATTACCAGGAAATAATTTGGCATAGCCCACTACATCACTGAGTGACTTTCTCTTAACCAATTCATCCGTCAATTTTTTAAAATTCTCAGGTTGTAGCACATAATATCGTCCGTGATTCGTGGCAAATAATATATCCAAGCTCTCAGCATCTATATCTCCACCGGAACTGCTGTCTAAGTTCCTAAAAATTCTTGTCGAAACGTATTTGCGGCGTGCAGTAATAATGAATCAGATAATATATCTTTCTTTCTGGTATGAAGCAGTTCCAAAATTTCTTGCCACTCTTTGTTAAGGATCAATTGATAAATATCTTCGTGATTAAGCATTTTCGCATTTAAGTTTTACAAAAGCAACATAGGTTTATATTCTAACAAAAAATTCACTTTCACCATAACCGGAAATCGCTTTAATTTAAGAGATATAACTCTTTTCATCATACATTTGTCCTATAATTATATAATTGTACTATTGACAAAAGCAGAAACAGTCCTGAAAATTGCAGAAAAAACAGGGATACAAAAAGAACAAGTTGAAAAAACACTGGAAGCGTTTTTCGTAACGATTAAAGATTCAATGGCAAATGGCGAAAACATCTATTTTCGTGGCTTTGGAAGTTTCATAAACAAAAAAAGAGCAGCGAAGACTGCGCGGAATATTTCGAAAAACACAACGATAATTGTTCCGGCACATACAATTCCACATTTTAAACCTTCGGATGATTTTGTAAATCAGGTTAAAGAAGGAAATCTTCAGTACGCATAGGCACCTGAATAAATAACTTCCAGTTTAAAGCCTTGGCGAAGCCTCGCCAATGCTTTATTGATTTCAAATCGATAATTATGCTCTGATTATCTGAAACTTACACCATCTAGATGGATCCTAAAGAAGTTGTACCCTTTTCTACCTTTACCCTTTCTTGCCAGAACAGCCTTAAATTTCAACGCTTAGACCGGTAATTTTATCCAAAAACCTCAAACGTCCTAAAAGGGTCCAATAAAAGTTGGACTTTATTGCTACCCTCTTTGCGCATTTACTTTGTGACATCAATAAAGCGAGCCGTAGCATTGTCAAGGTATTGGAAAGTCTACAAAGGGTTCAAAAGTTAAAGTTCACAAGTAAACCAAATGTCCTATGTTAACAGCTAATCCATGGGTGGCCTATGTATCATTTGTTACCCCGCTGCTCTCAGCCTATTACCTTCTGGTTGGTTTTATTTTCTACCGCCATGGTCTGAAAACCAGGATTTCCAGGTGGAGAAGTCCACCCGTTAAAACTAGCGATCTTTCTTTCCGACCAATACAGGTTGAAAACGAATATTCAGAAGAGCCAATTAAACTTAATTCTGAGCTTAATATCCCTCAGGCTTATCAGGAAGAAGACGTCGAATCAGAACAGCCATGGCAGAACGAAGGTATGATGCAGCAGTTGGAGGAATTATCTCTTCACCTAAAACATGCCATCGAAGAAGCCCATAATAAAGAGTACAGTAAAGAAGAGTTTATACTTCTTACGCAGATGACTTTCAAGGAATACCCTGTCCTATATGGCACACCGTTCCAGCTTTCGGTCAACCATTTAATTGAAGCGGAACTGGCAAAATACGGCTCTATCCACCTGAGCAGTGAAGACAGGTTGAGGATGTGGAATCAGGTCGACTGATGGGGCAGTTTCTGTAGGTAAGCTTCCCGTGCGTTGCGGGAAGGCTCCTACCGAATTTTAAAATAGCAGTGCATGTTCAACTTAAACAGATAGAGGAGATGAGAATGAGGGGTATGTTTAAAAGCAGACGCTGGCTGCTTACAGGGAGCATTATGCTCGTTGCAATCATTTCGAGAGCGCAAGACGGCGCGGCCGGGATTTCTGAAGCCGACAGTCAAGTTAGATCCTACTTTGAGCCTGGCACCAATCTGATGTATGCAATCGGGGCAGTTTTAGGCCTGGTGGGAGCAGTCAAAGTATTTCAGAAATGGAATGCTGGCGATCAGGATACCAATAAAGTTGCCGCTGCATGGTTTGGAAGCTGCATCTTTCTGGTCGTGGTGGCAACCGTTCTTCAGTCCTTCTTCGGGGTCTAGGATTAGGTTCACCGCTACCATTAAAATTCCCTGAGGGGTTTCCTTGGATTCCGGGCGGCAGAAAATTAAAGCCAATTATAAACAGCTTCATTCGCAGCAACTTCGGGAAAAGCCTACCTGGGATAACGTAAGAAGTACTTTAATGCAACATCCGGTAAGAGGCCCAGGCCTCTGCCGGTTGTAAAAAAATCACGACAAACCATCTATACTAAGATATTTAAACGCAAAGCCTTCTGAGACAATAAGCGGTAAATATCCGCTGACCCAACGAAGAATTAAACCACCAGTTTTAATCCTTTCCGGATCCCTTTGAAATGCTTTCTAAACTTTAACGACTATGGAAGAGCTACTGACGGCCGATTACCATCACTATCTTTACCTGGATAATCCAGAGATTTTAATCAAAGATCCCCTTATATATTCTAAGCCGCGCTCTCTGAAAAAAAAGGTAAAAAAAACCTGTGACAGAATCAGGGAAATGATTGCTCTGGGTCAACCGCAGCAGGAGATTATCGATCAAAGCGTTGAGCTGATTACATCGGAGCTTCGGCCATCACGCTTTGGTTATGTCTGCGCGGTCATTGCCAGCGAATTCCCTAAAACATTTTTAAAATGGGTCAGAATCAATGAGCTTACAGATCAGGTTTTAGATGTTCTTAGCGCCTGTGAGCCTGTATTCAGTCTTCTCAAATTCAATTCTCATACTGCTGAGCAGCACAGCATTTATATTACGATTTCAAACTTTATCCGGCATTACCTGAAAAGAAAGAAGAGAAATTCAGTGACTCAGCCAAAAGGACGTGCTGCTGGAAAAAGTATCGGATCCACCACTGTTAGCGAACCAGAAACAGCTGTCACACTCCTTCCGGTTACTGGACCTGTACCAGCTGTCAAACAAGTACCGACCCTTGCAACCGTCACCTACTTCCAAAGCGAACTGCTCGAAAATTCAGCTCACAGATCGGGCCGAAATCGCTCACATACCAATAGGTTACCATCTCGTGCAATTTTAAAATCAATTGAAGAAACAGAAATCATGTCAAATAAACAATATCCGATCAATAAGGGAATCAATAAAAGTCTTGTCTTCAAGGGACTCAAAGCGCAGTACATCGGGTACATGGGACTTGGACTTCTGATTGACCTGCTGTTTTATGCGGTCCTGTATACGCTCAAAATTAATACCTATATCACGCTGCTACTTACACTGGCTTTGGGTGCTTTGATCGCAGTCATAGTCTACCATCTGAACGCGCAGTATGGTGAACATGGGCTGGTCAAGGCCATGGCCAAAAGAAAAACACCAAAGATCATCCGCTCATTTTCAAGAAGAATATTCAGATAGCCCGTAGCTGGCTACAAGCAAATTGGCTTTCAATCGTTAAAACTTCAAATCCAAATGGAAAAGTTACTGGATGACTTACTACCAATTCTGGAAGTATCGGATGGATGCCTACTCTCCAAGCAGGGCGATGTCACCATGGGCTTTGAGGTTCAGTTGCCGGAGATTTTCACACTCTCAGACCAGCAGTACGACGCCTTTCATCAAAGCTGGGTTAAAGCACTGAAAATGCTTCCTGTCGGAAGTGTTTTTCACAAGCAAGACTATTTTTTAAAAAGTGCCTATAAGGCTGACTTTTCAAAGGAAGATACCAGTTTTCTGAGCCATAGTTCGGAACGTTTCTTCAACGAGCGCCCGTTTCTGGATCACCGCTGCTACGTTTTTATAACGAAAAAACCTGCCGACAGAAAACCTTCAAGCTCGATTTTCTCTAATCTTTTAAGGCCTAGTTTATTCCCAAAACAGACGCTAAATGAACAAGCCTTGCAGGAATTCCGTGGCAGCGCAGGCCAGTTCAAAAGGATCATGGAAGATTCAGGATTTGTCAAAATGCGTTTACTGGGTGATGAAGAGCTTCTAAGCACAACGGGTAAGCAGGGGCTATTGGAGCAGTACCTTTATTTATCAGATAAGAGCTCATCGAAGCTCCTGCGTGATATCCATTTTGAAAAAGGCATAAAAATCGGCGACCAGTACTGTCAACTTTACGCGCTGGCTGACGCCGCGGATCTGCCAGGCAGCTGCAGCCCAGGCATTTACTATGAGAAGTATTCCAGTGACCGTACCAAATTTAGTACCGGTTTCGCCAGCAGTTTGGGTCAGCTTTTATCCTGCAATCATATTTACAACCAATTCATTTTTATTGAAGACCCTGATAAAACCTTGAAGCGGCTCGAAAGCAAAAGGCTAAGACTACAGTCTTTATCGCTGCATGCCCGCGAGAACCATCTGGCACTTGATGCGACCAACGAGTTTTTAAATGAAGCGATCAAAGAGCAGCGCATGCCAGTGAAAGCGCATTTTAACCTGATGGTCTGGAGCGATGATCTGACTGAGCTGAAAGAAATAAAAAATATGACAACCTCGGCGCTCGCCCAGATGGATGCAAGTGCACGGCAGGAGATTGTAGGTGCCCCTCAAATTTACTGGGCAGGGATTCCCGGCAACCAGGCTGATTTTCCGATGAACGAAACATTTGACACGTTCACTGAACAGGCGGCGTGTTTTCTGAACCTGGAATCCAGCTACCGGAATTCGATCAGCCCGGTAGGTATCAGGTTGGGTGACCGCCTGACTGGGAGGCCCATTCATGTGGATATTTCCGACGAGCCTATCCGGATGGGAATTTGCACGAACCGAAATAAATTCATCTTAGGACCGTCGGGCTCAGGTAAAAGCTTTTTTACCAATCATATGGTCAGAAGCTACTTTGAAACAGGTGCCCACATCGTGCTTGTTGATGTTGGCCACAGCTACAAAGGGCTTTGTGATATGGTCGGTGGCTATTATTTTACTTACGATGAAAAGCATCCGATCGAGTTTAACCCTTTTTTTATTCCGGAGGGTGAGCAGCTGGACACAGAAAAGAAGGAGAGTATCAAAACACTTCTGTTGTCACTTTGGAAAAAGGATGATGAAACCTTTAAACGAAGTGAATATGTAGCACTCTCTAGTGCATTAACCCTATACTTTTCACACCTGAACAGACAGACAGAGATTTTTCCATGTTTTAACAGCTTCTATGAGTTTTTAAAAACGGATTTCGTGCGCATCATCGAAACTGATAATGTAAAAGAGAAGGATTTTGATATTCACAATTTCCTCTACGTTCTGATGCCCTACTACCGCGGTGGCGAGTTCGACTATCTTCTAAACGCAAGTAAAAACCTGGACCTTCTGAACCAGCGCTTCATCGTCTTTGAGCTGGATAATATTAAGGAGCATGTCATTTTATTTCCGATTGTAACGATCATTATCATGGAGCTTTTCATCAGCAAGATGCGCAAGCTAGAAGGCGTCAGAAAGGTCCTTTTAATTGAGGAAGCCTGGAAAGCAATCGCAAAGGAAGGGATGGCGGAGTATGTGAAGTATATATTTAAAACGGTTAGAAAATACTTTGGCGAGGCCATTGTCGTGACTCAGGAAGTAGAAGATATTATTTCCTCTCCAATTGTCAAGCAGGCCATCATCAATAATTCGGACTGCAAGATATTGCTCGATCAATCCAAATACCAGAATAAGTTCGATCAGATCCAGGAGCTTTTAGGACTAACCGAAAAAGAAAAGGCTTTGGTTCTCTCTGTAAACAAGGCCAATGATCCGCTCCGAAAATATAAGGAAGTATTTATCAGTCTCGGCAGCGTGCTCTCCAAGGTATACCGGACCGAAGTAAGCCCACAGGAGTATTTGAGCTACACCACTGAGCAGACCGAAAAGGTCAAGGTCACTGAGTACGCAAAAAAATACGGAAGCATCAAAAAAGGAATTCAGGTGCTTGCGCAGGAGATGACGGCATCTGCCAGGAAATAAACATTTTAGACCATGCTAAAAAGAATCTTATTCATTCTGATGGTGTCATTCGCCACGATCGCACCGATTGGAACAGCCCAGGCGGCAATCCCCTGGGCGCAGATCATCAAAGAAGCAATTAAGCGTGTCGTAAAAGCGGTCGATCTTCTGATTCAAAGAAGACAAAATGCGGTTATTAAACTTCAGAATGCCCAAAAGGCGCTGGAAAATACGATGGCTAAATTAAAGCTTGACGAGATTACCGACTGGGTCAAAAAGCAGCGGGACCTTTACAAGGAGTACTATGATGAGCTTAAAAAAGTCAAGGCGGTGATTGCCTACTATTTCAAAATAAAAGAGATCGCCCAGAAGCAGATTTTAATTGTGGAAGAGTATCAAAAGGCATGGAACCTGTTTCAAAAAGACAGACACTTCACAGCGGCTGAACTTTATTATATACAAAAGGTCTATGAGGGGATGCTCGATGAAACGGCCAAAAACGTAGACCTTCTCACGCTCGTGGTAAAATCATTTTCCACCCAGATGTCTGATGTCAAACGCCTTGAAATCATTGACAAAGCGGCTGCTCAGGTTGACAAAGTCTACGATGAGCTCAGCAGCTTCAATCACGAAAATAAAGTTCTGAGTCTGTCCCGTGCCAATAGCGAGTTTGATGCAAAAGTGGTCAAAGAGCTCTACGGAATCCAGTAACCAGGTAAACAATGAAAAAAATAGCCACTACCCTTCTGATGCTTTTGTTTTCAAATCTTTGTCCGGCCCAAATTTTCAAGGAATGGTTCCGGCAGAATGCCACTCAGAAAGAGTATCTTATTGAGCAGATCGCCCGGCTTAAAATTTATCTTGAGCTCACTGAAAAAGGTTACAAGATCGCCAAAGAGGGGTTGACCACGATTGGTGAAATCAAACGGGGCGAATTCAAACTCCATAAAAACCGCTTTGATTCACTGCTGATCGTAAATCCGAAAATCGGATCATCCAGCCGGCTGCAGCAGATCACCGACCTGCAC
>Ga0247816_10001036_pt1 | contig 14054 bp, 13 predicted proteins | sample UWRJL209509C1_FD_179930 | JGI IMG/M metagenome (GOLD analysis project Ga0247816, IMG submission 179930) | Plant litter microbial communities from Arlington Agricultural Research Station in Wisconsin, United States - UWRJ-L209-509C-1 | ecosystem: Environmental > Terrestrial > Plant litter >...
TGTCGTTAGCACTCTCAAAAATGCTAGTAATTTAATTTTAATATATGAACATTTATGCACAAAATAACTGGATTATAATAATTATTAATTATAATAACTATTTTAAATTGTTTATTAAATTAATTAGTCTGGCTATAATTTTATTATATTTATCAGAATTTATATTAATATTTGTAGTATTATTTATAGCTAATAATCAATATGAGACAATTAAAAAACTATCTATAGTTCAAGGTGAAAAAAGAATTTATTTATTTATAAAAATAAATGATATGTGGTTAAATGCTGAATTAGAATCCTTACAATTTTTTTGGTTTGGGGCTTTTTTAACAGTAAAAAGTTCTGCAAAACGCTATACATATAGTTTATTTTCATATAATATACCAAAAGATATATACACAACACTAAGCAAGAATTTATGTTATTGTATGTTATATAACCAAATACAAAATAAATAGTAAATGCCTATGCAGACTGAAAACGATTTGATAATTATACATAAAATTCAAGCGGGTGATAAAAATAGCTTTGCTTTACTGGTAAATAAATATAATTTAAAAATACAAAGGTTGATTTTACGCTTTGTAAAAAATGAAAGTATTGCACAAGAATTAACCCAAGATACTTTTATAAAAGCTTACCGTGCATTAGCTAATTTTAGGGGCGAAGCAGCATTTTATACTTGGTTATACCGCATTGGAGTTAATGTAGCTAAGACTTGGCTCGTTCAGCATCAAACAGAGGAAATTTCTACAAATTATATTAATAAAGATAATGAAACTTTTGACATTCAAGACACTCTAAAAGATAATCATACTCCAGATGATTCATTGCAAAATCAGCAAACTATAGAGCTAATACAAAAAACTCTAGATAAATTGCCTGATGATTTACGTATTGCATTAACTTTACGTGAACTTGATGGTTTAAGCTATGAAGATATTGCACAAGTTATGGAGTGTCCTATTGGCACAGTAAGATCACGAATTTTTAGAGCTAGAGAAGTATTATCCCAAAAATTAGCAGCATATAGCATATAGAGGTTAAAATGAATAACAATCAAAAACAAGAAATTTTAGAGCAAATTTCAGCATCTATGGATGGAGAAGATGTATTGCCTGCTGAATTTTTTGATGAAAAAAATTTATATTATAAAGATGCACATTTATTATGGAGCAGTCAGTCTTTAATTCAACAGGCATTACTAAAAAGTGATAAGGCATATAATTTAAATACGGATATAAGCAATATCTTGGCACAAATTGACAAAGAAGAGCAAATTAACACAGTTTATAATAAACCTTTACAGATTAAAAATACTCTATCTGATACTTTACAAAGATTTAAAAAATGGTTTAATATTGCGTTGCCAATTGGTGTTACAGTAGCTTTTATGGGTATAAGTATCATTACACATAATGCTTTTAATATAAGAGATATCCCTTCAAATAAATATTTTACGGCACATCAAAATAGTAACGTACATGCTTATGGATTAGCCAATTTAGCTAATCTGGAAGAAGATGATTATATCGATAGTAATATTTTAGTGAAATAATATGAATAAAAATATTAATAATCTAAAAATGAGTTTTTATAAATGTGTATCAGCTGCATTATTAAGTATGTTTTTTAGTGTAGTTTATGCAAATAATTTAGAAACTAAAGAGTTTATAGATAATTTGCAAAAATCAGCAAAAACTAAAAATTATAAAGCTAATGTGATAGTGCAAAAACAAAAAGATAATAATTTCAATTCCAAAATGTTTGCAGTTATCCATTATTATGATGGACAGAGTGAATTTGAAAAAATCACACCATTGGAAGGAAAAATGCGTAATGTTTTACGTATTAACCAGATGGTGCAAGCATATTTAGATGAGAAAAAAATTATTATTAGCACTAAAAGAGATGATGCGAATTTTCCATTTTTAACTAATAACTCTACTCAAGTAGCTAGCTTATATACTATGAAAAAATTAGCTAATGAAAGAATTTTAGGAAAAAATACACAAGTTGTTATATTAGAGCCAAAAGATAAATATCGTTATGAGTATAAATTATGGTTACATGATGGATTATTATTAAAAAGCCAAACTATTTTTACCGGTAAAATTTTAGAGCAAATTGTTTTTTCAGATATTCAAGATATTAGCTTAAATAAAAATGAAATTCAAGAGTGGATGCATGAAGGAGAGAATTGGCAGTATAAGCTTCCTCGCTTACAAGAATTTGATATAGATAAATTAAATTGGAAGATTCCTAAGAAATTTAAAGGCTATGAATATATAAAGTCTAAACATAGAATCAATACTACAAATGAAAAACCGCCTATGTATCAAATTATTTATTCGGACGGTTTGGGCAGTGTATCTATTTTTATTGAAGAGGGCAGCAAACATATAAGAGAAAGCAATCAGGGCAATAATTATTTAGCTTCTAAACAGATGGGTAAATATACTGTAACTGCTGTAGGTGAAGCTCCTCCTGTCTTATTAGAAGAATTGCTTGAAGTAATAGATATAGATATTAAAAAATAGCTAATAAATAAACTTAAGTATTCCTTTATAGCACGTAAGATATTGTAGAAGTTAAAATTTTGAGTTTAGGATAAATAAAATATCCTTTTTTAACTTTTATTGAAGTTATTGATTAGTATGTTTTGTCTTAATTGCTATCAGGAAAATTTATTATTAAAGACAAAAGGTAGATAAAATCTACCTTTGGACAATATGATATTTTTATTTTGCCTGCATTAAAGCTACTGTCGTATCTAACATTCTATTTGAAAACCCCCACTCATTATCATACCAAGATAAAACTTTTACAAGTTTACCTGATACTCTAGTTTGAGTAGCATCAAAAACTGAAGAATGCGGATTATGGTTAAAATCAATTGATACTAAAGGTTTAGTATTATAGCCTAAAATGCCTTTTAAATTGCCGTTGCTGGCTTGTAATAAAATATTATTAATTTCTTCAATGCTAGTTTCACGGCTTGCTATAAATGATAAATCTACAATAGACACATTAATAGTTGGAACACGCATAGAAAAACCATCTAATTTACCATTTAATTCTGGTAATACTAAACCCACTGCAGCAGCTGCCCCAGTTTTTGTCGGAATCATAGACTGAGTAGCAGAACGTGCTCTACGTAAATCTTCATGATATACATCTGTTAAAACTTGGTCATTTGTATAAGAATGAATTGTTGTCATCAAACCTGTTTCAATACCAATTCCTGTATGTAAAACTTGTGCTAAAGGCGCTAAACAATTTGTTGTGCATGATGCATTTGAAATAACAGTATCACTGGCTTTTAATATATTGTGATTAACGCCAAAAACTATAGTTGCATCAACATCATTGCCGCCTGGTGCTGAAATTATAACTTTTTTAGCGCCGGCTTTTAAATGTGCACTAGCTTTTTCTTTTGAAGTAAAAAATCCTGTACATTCTAAAACCACATCAATTTTTAAGTCTGCCCAAGGCAATTCTAGCGGATTCCTATTAGCTAAAACTTTAATTTTATCGCCGTCAATTACAATATATTCGCCGTCAACACTTACATCATAAGGAAATTTCCCATGAGCTGTATCATACTGTAATAAATGAGCATTAGTTTCTACATTACCTAAATCATTAATAGCTAGGATATTAAATTTAATTTCATTAGCATATTTTTTCTTTGCCTGTTCATATAAAGCACGTAAAGTATTGCGGCCAATACGACCAAAACCATTAATTGCAATATTAATTATTTGCATGGAGAATCCTTTTTGAAATAGATATTTTATCTAAAATTAGACTATTAGTTTACTTAAGTAAACTGCCAAAATTTTATTATATTATAAATCTTTTAAGGTATAAAAACTATATGTAAATTTATTAGATTAACTTAATTGAAGCATATTTTACAATATATATATATAAAATAATTTTTTATTAAGAAAATATTTTTCATGTTATAGTACTTTTTTTACTAACTATTAAAAAAAAATGAATAATTTTACAAATGCATTAGGCTGTATCGCTTTTAGTGGATTAATGTATGGAATATATAAAGCGTCTACTTCTCTAAGTAATACAAATAATAGAATCGCTAAAACAGATAGAATAATTGCAAAAGCATTAACAAAAAAGAATAAAAAGAAGTTTAGAGCATGTAGACAGTTTGAAGGTGCGTGTAGTAATAAACGCACTTGTGGAAAGTGTTATGGAATAACCTGTAAAAATCATATGGAAAACCATGCTAGTTTAGTGTATGGAGCTTATTTTGTACCAAATAGGCATACACGATAATTAAATATTTTTTAACTTCAAGGGCATATTAAAAAATGCTATAATTATGCCAATCTACTTCATTTTAGGTTCTTATTATGTATCTTAGCGTTTTAGCCGGCAGTAATGCTTTATCTCAATTTCGTATTCAAAATTTATTAAATAAAATCAATAGCATTTCTTCTATAACTCAAGTTAGCGCTCAATATATACATTTTATTCAATCAAAACAAGAGCTTAATAATGATGAGTTAACCACTATTAAGGGTTTACTCAGTTATGGTTCGCCTTTAAACTCCGTAGATAATAACTCTAAAGAAATTTATAGTATTATTGTAATTCCTAGAATCGGTACTACTTCACCATGGTCAAGTAAAGCTACTGATATAGCTAAAAATGCAAATTTAAATAATGTCCATCGCCTTGAAAGGGGCATAATTTATAGATTTTATACTCAGCAAAGTCTATGGCAAACTTTATTGTCATCAAAGATTGAGTTATCTAATAAGGAAAAGCAGCTTATAGATTTAGCAGTGCATGATAAAATGACGCAAACGGTAGTATTAGATACTAATATGGCATTAAACTTATTTAATGAAGTACAAGGAAAACCATTAGCCCATATTAATTTATCAGTAGGAAAACAAGCTTTAGAAGAAGCTAATAAGCAAATGGGATTAGCTTTATCAGAAGATGAGATTGATTATTTATTTGATGCTTATTCAAACCTTGAGAGAAATCCTACTGATGTTGAATTAATGATGTTTGCACAAGCTAATAGTGAGCATTGCCGTCATAAGATTTTTAATGCTTCTTGGGTGATAGATGGAATATCAAAAGAATTATCTTTATTTGATATGATTAAAAACACACATAAGACAACTCCGCAAAATACTATAATTGCTTACTCAGATAATTCAGCAGTCATGTTTGGACAATACACGATTAAATATTGGGCAGATTACAATACATTAAAATATGAAAAACATAATAAATTAACTCATACTTTAATGAAAGTTGAAACTCATAATCATCCAACGGCTATTTCCCCTTTTGAAGGAGCATCAACAGGTGCCGGCGGTGAAATACGTGATGAAGGTGCAACTGGTATTGGCGGTAAACCTAAAGCTGGTTTAGTTGGATTTAGCGTATCACATTTATGCATTCCAAGTTATATTCAAAATTGGGAAACTGATATTGATGTAGCTAATTTGAAAGATAATTTAGATTCTAATAATGAGTATTATGGTAAACCAGCTCATATGTCTAGTCCGCTAAATATTATGCTTGCAGCCCCTATTGGAGCTGCTGCTTTTAATAATGAATTTGGCCGTCCGAATTTATTAGGTTATTTTAGAGTTTATCAGCAAAATATCTTATCCAAGCGTCAAGGTTATCATAAACCTATTATGTTAGCAGGCGGAATTGGTAATATTTTTGACGAGCATACTCATAAAAAAGATTTAGCAGGGGGTAATTTATTAGTTCAAATAGGCGGACCGGGTATGCGTATTGGCGTAGGCGGCGGTGCAGCTAGTTCTATGGTAGGAGGCACTAATGCTATTGAATTAGATTTTAACTCAGTGCAGCGTGATAATGCGGAATTACAACATAGAGTTCAAGAAGTTATCAATACTTGTTTAGGTTTAGATAAAAACCCTATTCTTTCAATTCATGATGTAGGAGCTGGCGGATTATCTAACGCTTTTCCAGAATTAGCTCATGGCTGTGACATGGGAGCAGCTTTCGATTTGAGAAAAATTGATTTACAAGAAAAAGGCTTAAGTCCAGCAGAAATATGGTGTAATGAATCCCAAGAACGCTATGTGTTAGCAATTGATAGGCAGAATTTAGAGTTATTTGAGCAAATTTGTAAGCGTGAACGTTGTCCGTATAGTATAGTTGGCAGCATTGACGAAAATAAACATTTATCTTTAATTGATACAAATTTAGACAAGCAAGATATAAATTATAATGTTATAGATTTACCTATGGACATTTTATTTGGTAAGCCGCCTAAAGTGCATAAAAATGTAAGTAGAAAATTTTTAGAATTACCAAAAGTTTGTTTTGATAATTTACAACTTGAAAAAATAGCTTTAGATGTGTTAAGACATCCAACAGTGGCTAGTAAAGAATTTTTAATTACTATAGGCGATAGAACAGTAGGCGGATTATCTTATCAAGACCAAATGGTAGGCCCTTGGCAAGTTCCTGTAGCAGATTGTGCAGTTACATTAATGGGATTTGAACAATATCACGGCGAGGCAATGGCAATCGGGGAGCGTACGCCGTTAGCAGTATCTAATGCACCAGCTAGTGCTAGAATTGCGGTTGCTGAAGTTATTACTAATTTATTAGGTGCTGATATTGAAAGCTTAGATAAAATCAAGTTATCTGCAAACTGGATGGCGGCTTGTGCTGAAGAGGGAGAAGATGCTAAATTATATGATGCAGTTCATACCATTGGTATGGAAATTTGCCCGGCTTTAGGCTTGTCAATTCCTGTAGGAAAAGATTCTCTATCTATGAAGGCAGTTTGGCATGATAGTGAAAAAGGCAAAAAACAAGTTTCTTCCCCAGTTTCATTAATTATTTCTGGTTTTGCACCTGTAAAAGATGTTAGAAAAACTATCACTCCACAATTACAGGCTATACAAAATAGTGAAATAATAATCATTGATTTAGGGAATGGCAAAAACCGTATGGCAGGTAGTATTTTAAGCTTAGTAACTAATCAATATGGCGATATCACTCCAGATATAGATAATTACATATACCTTAAAAATTTATTTTTAGCAGTTAAGGAATTAAAAGACAATAATTTAATTTTAGCTATGCATGATAGATCAGATGGGGGCTTATGGGCATCTATTTGTGAAATGTGTTTTGCGGGTAATATCGGTGCAAGTATTAATATTGATATTTTGTTGGCTGCCAGCTCTGCTAGTTCTTATGAAGATGTAAAAGATGCCGGCAAACAAAGTTTTGGACTTAGGCAGAATGGGGCAATTGCCTCATTATTTAATGAAGAAGCTGGTTTATTAATTCAAACTAACCAACTAGAACGCCAGCAAATTTTTGATATTTTACGTAAATATAATTTATCAAGTTTAAGCCATGTAATCGCTAAGCCTAATCAATCTAAAAATATTGAAATATACCTAGATGCTAATATTATATTCAATAAGAAATTAATTGAGTTAAAACAAGTTTGGAGTGAAGTAAGCTATGAAATATCTATGCTTAGAGATAATCCAAATTGCGTTCAGCAAAATTTTGATAATATAATACAAGAAAATAATGGTTTAAATGTTAATCTAAGCTTTGATTATCCAGCTATTATTACTAATGTTTCTAAAAAACCTAAAATAGCAATTTTACGCGAACAAGGTGTAAACTCTCATATTGAAATGAGTTACGCCATGGAAACAGCAGGGTTTGAGTGCTATGATGTGCATATGCAGGATTTACTCAATAATTATGTAAATTTAAATCAGTTTATTGGTTTAGTAGCTTGCGGCGGATTTTCATATGGTGATGTTTTAGGAGCAGGTCAAGGCTGGGCAAAAACTATCTTATTTAATAGTCAATTATCAGATATGTTTAGTACATTTTTTAACCAAAACAATACCTTTGCTTTAGGTGTGTGTAATGGCTGCCAAATGTTAAGTAATTTAAGTCCAATTATTCCGCATACTCAATATTGGCCGCGTTTTACTACAAATATTAGTGAACAATATGAGGCTCGTCTTAGTTTAGTTAAAATTAATAAGTCTAATTCTATTTTCCTAAATAATATGCAGGACAGCGTTTTACCAATTGTAGTAGCACACGGCGAAGGTTATGCTAATTTTAGTCAAGCCGGCGATATAGAAAAATTGGATATTGCTATGCAGTTTGTAGATAATGCACATAATATTACTGAGCAGTATCCTTTTAATCCAAATGGTTCGTTTAAAGGAATAGCAGCAATTACTTCAAGCGATGGAAGGTTTACAGCTATGATGCCTCATCCTGAGCGGACTTTACGTACGGTACAGCTAAGCTATTGCCCGCCGCAGTGGAATGAACATGAATTTACTCCATGGTTAACTATGTTTCAACAGGCTTATAATTGGTGTAAATAATTAAAAAAGCTAAAAAGCCTATTTTATAGGCTTTTTTGAAAAGTAATTATTTATATATTCTTTATTATACAACTTTTCCTATAATAGTATGAATATTCTTATCTGTATAACTTTTATGCAACGCATTACCACAATTTTCATGACATATATAACTCATTTTAATTAAAACATCTTTTAATGTACTAAGTTTTTCTTGAAGAATTTCAAAAGATTGCTCAATATTTTTTGTAGCTAATTCTTCATTAGGTTTTTGCATGCTGCTGCTTATATTATTTAATTCTTTAAATACACCATATTCAAATAATAATTCTCCAAAACCAATAACTTCTTTTACTTTATTACCTTTTTCCGCATATAAATTGGAATGATTATTGAACTTTGTAAGTTGATAAGTCTTATACGGCAGTAAACTACAAGGAGTTTTTGGATGTTCTATATCTTCACAGATTAAAATATCTTTAGTTAAATTATTAATAATTATAAAATTAAAAGTTCCTGTAAGCTTATTTTTTTGTATATCTTCTAAAGTTAATAATTTCAAACTTTTACTGTGTTCTGAGAGACATTTTCTATAAGGTTGAAATATTGTAAAAGGTGTAGGCATATAATCTTTTTAAAATAAAATAAAATCATAGGAATACTTATTATACAAATTATAAAAGTATTTTAAGCTATAGATATACAAAAAATAAGATATTACACTAATTTTATTAGTGAATAATACAATAATACTTATATTTATATTATAAATATAAGTAGTTAATAAAAATTAATTCTAATTCTATAAGGAAGAATTTTGATTTTGTATAGCTCCTGTTTCAGGCGGGGCTTCAACTTCCATAACAGTTTTAGGAATTTCGTACTCGTTACCTTTAAAATCTATATGATATTGTGGTTCAGTAGTATAATTAATAACTGGATTTGACATATATTTCTCCCATACACATAAAAAAATAGTGTTACTTACTTATATTTATTATAAAAAAAGAATAAGATTTTTTCAAGTATATATATGAAAATTTAGTAATATTACTATTATATATAATATTTGGTAAGTATCTGCTTATCTTATTTAATTACTATTCAACTAATTTTTTCAATTTACTTAAACCTTTATCGTACTGTTTTTCAATACTTTTATCGATTGTAGAAAATACATTCATTAATCGAGCTGCGAAGGTATGTTTACCGCACATAGACTGAGTTACTAAAGTACCTTCTCCAAAATTCTTTAAATCAAATTCAATTGTATTAGAGCCTCTAGCTGGTTTGATAAAATCAATTTTAATTAAAATTTTATTAGACGGCATAGTTTCGGTAATAGTCATTTTGCCGTGCATATTAGGTTGTTTACTGATCCATTCATAAGTTGCTCCAACTCCTTTGGGATTATCGCTATAAATACGTGTTATATTAGGATCAATATCTTCCCAAGATGCCCAATCATGCCAAGATTTAAAATTATTAATATAGGGAAAAATTTTTTCAGGAGTTTGTTTTATAAATTTAGTTTGTGAAATAGTATATTTGTTTGATTTAACTAATATGTAAATTAATATTCCTAAAATTAAAACAATCATAGCTAGTATGATAGCTTGAGTTAATAGCATATTATCCATTGTTTATTTCCCTTATATTATTATTTTATATAAGAAATTTTAGCATATATATAAAATTACTGCTTTAATATAAATTGATGCATATTGTTAAATTAAGCAAATTGCTGTATAATAAGCCTTCGTTATTTAAAATAAATTTAATATGCATCCTTGTCACATTCCAAACTGCACGAACCCTGATATAAAGTTTTGTGCTTCTTTACCTGAATCATATAGTGAAAAGGTGGAGAAAAATTACTCAGATTATAATAAGTTTCAGCGTAATCCATTTTTTAAAGGGATTACATTTTTTAGTTGCCAAGAACATAAACAATCTTTACAGAGTAAATTTGGCAATCATTTTAAAAGCTTAAGTACATAATTTATACAAAAGCCCTATTAATATACAATAGAGCTTTTTATTAGTTTAAATTATTTATCAAAACTAAATTGATTATTCTTAAAATCTACCTTAATATTATCTTTGGGTAAAAAATTACCTTGTAAAATTAATTTAGATAAAGGATTTTCAATGTGCTGCTGTATTGCTCTTTTAAGCGGTCTAGCTCCAAATGTTTTATCAAATCCTACTTTAGCTATTTCATTAATAGCTAATTTACTAAAATCTATAAACATATCAATTTTAGCTAATCTTTGTTTAATAATTTCTAATTGGAATTTAGCAATTTCGGCTATATGCTTGCTATCTAATGAATGAAATACAACAACTTCATCAATACGGTTGATAAATTCAGGTCTAAAAAACATTTTTACATCTTGCATTACTGCTTCTTTTATTTGAGTTTCGCTTTCGTCTTTCATATTGCTGATATTCTCTGAACCAAGATTAGAAGTCATTACAATAATTGTATTCTTAAAATCAACTGTTCGGCCTTGATTATCAGTTAAACGTCCATCATCCAAAACTTGTAATAAAATATTGAATACATCTGGATGGGCTTTTTCTATCTCATCAAGTAAAATTACGCTATAAGGCTTACGTCTTACGCTTTCGGTTAAATATCCTCCTTCGTCATAACCCACATATCCAGGAGGAGCGCCAATTAAACGTGAAACTGAATGTTTTTCCATAAATTCACTCATATCAATACGAATCATAGCGTCACTATTATCAAATAAAAAATTAGCTAAGGTTTTACATACTTCTGTTTTACCAACGCCGGTCGGCCCTAAAAATAAAAATGAGCCATAAGGTTTATTAGGATCGCTAAGTCCAGCCCTAGAACGCCTAATTGCATCAGAAATTGCTGTAATGGCAGTATTTTGCCCAATTACTCGTTGATGCAGTTTATCTTCCATATGCAATAATTTTTCACGTTCGCCTTGCAGCATTTTAGATACAGGGATACCTGTAGCATGTGAGACAATTTCAGCAATTTCCTCAACTCCTACTTGGGTACGCACCAGTTTAGATTTAAAATTTTCATCAATTTTATCCGTATGTTTTAATTGTTCTTCAAGCTGAGGTAACTTACCATACTGTAACTCTGACATTTTTTGCCAGTCGCCTTGACGCTTAGCTTCTTCCATAGTTAACTTTAATTTTTCAATTTCTTCTTTTATATGCACACTCCCTTGAATAATAGCTTTTTCTGATTTCCAAATTTCTTCAAGATCAGCATATTCCTTACCTAAATTTACAATTTCTTGCTCAATTAATTCCATACGTTTAATTGATGATTCGTCTTTTTCCCTACGAACTGCTTCACGTTCGATTTTTAATTGAATAAGACGGCGTTCTAATTTATCCATAACTTCTGGTTTAGAATCTATTTCAATCTTAATTTTTGCAGCAGCTTCATCAATTAAATCAATAGCTTTATCAGGTAAGAATCTATCAGTAATGTAACGATGAGATAACTCTGCTGCTGCTACAATAGCTGGGTCTGTAATATCTACGCCGTGATGAAGTTCATATTTTTCTTGAAGACCGCGTAAAATGGCAATAGTAGATTCAACACTAGGCTCAAGTACTAAAACCTTTTGGAATCTACGCTCAAGAGCTGCATCTTTTTCTATATATTTTCTATATTCATCTAAAGTAGTAGCTCCAATACAGTGTAATTCTCCGCGTGATAAGGCGGGTTTTAACATATTGCCTGCATCCATCGCCCCTTCAGCTTTACCTGCTCCTACCATTGTATGTAATTCATCTATGAAAACAATAGTTTGTCCTTTATCTTTAGCAATATCTTTTAAAACAGATTTTAATCTTTCTTCAAATTCTCCGCGGTATTTAGCCCCTGCTAATAAAGATGCCATATCTAAAGATAATAAACGCTTAGATTTTAAACTATCAGGCACTTCACCATTAACAATACGTTGAGCTAAGCCTTCTACAATCGCAGTTTTACCTACACCAGGCTCACCAATTAATACAGGATTATTTTTACTTCTGCGTTGCAATATTTGGATAGTCCGTCGAATTTCATCATCACGTCCAATAACTGGATCAAGTTTACCTTTTCTAGCACGATCGGTTAAATCAATGGTATATTTAGCTAAAGAATCTCTTTGATTTTCGTCATTTGCTTCTAAAATACTTGAATTACCTCTAATTTCTTTAATAGCTGATTCTAAATTCTTTTTATTAATGCCAATATTTTTTAAACCTTGACTAAGATTATTTTTACTATCAATTAAAGCTAATAAAAATATTTCACTAGAAATAAACTGATCATTCCATTTCTGTGATTCTTTATCTGCTAAATTTAATACAGATAACAAATCACGCCCTATTTGGATATTGCCGTCATGACCTTCAATTTTGGCGATTTTTTTTAAATTATTATCAATTAAAGATTTTACTTGATTAATATTAGCTTCTATTTTTTGTAATAAAGATAAAGTTGAGCCGTCTGTTTGATTAAATAAGGCTAACAATACATGTTCAATTTCTATATATTGATTATCATTATTAACCGCAATACTTTGAGCATCACTAATTGCTTCTTGCAATTTACTAGTTAATTTTTCAAAACGCATATTTTGATCCTTAAAAATCTATAACTTATATATAAGATTAAAAACTTAAAATTCAAGGTAAATATAGATTTAGGTAAGTATCCCCTTATAACAAGTAAGCTAAAACATACTAATCAATAACCTTAATAGAGGTTAACCAAGGATATTTTATTTACATATAGTTCTAAATTCTACAATATCTTACTTGCTATCAGGGGATACTTACCTCAATTTAATATTATATTCAATTATTAATATAAAAAATTCTAAAGCCGTCAAATTTCCAAGAGAAATTTATAATATATTGATTGCTTCTTAAAAAACAAAAAAATCGTATAAAAATCGGTTTTTATATTCTAATTAACAATAAACATTGACTAATGTAGCTAAATCACTTAAAATTAAACGATTTAATTTATTATAGATTCTATAAATGCAGGTTGTAAAAATACAGTTTTTGCTCACTATTTTAGGGACTATAATAATAATTATATTAAGTGGAAATTATGAGGCTTATATATTAGGCAGCCTAACTGTTATTATTCCTACAATATTATATGTAATATGTTGGAAATCATGCGGCTACTTTGTTAAACGTAATGGTTTAGCTTATCTTATGTTAGCCCACTTAATAAAGATTTTTTTGGTTTTATTAGTATTATACTTAGTCATAAAGCATCATAAAGATGGAAATTACATGACTATTTTTGCAGGTTTTATTATTTCTTGCAAAGCATATTTGCTGGCAGGGCTAAGTTTAAAAAAGAGGTAAGACATGTCAGGTAGCACACACGCGCCAAATGCATCAGAATATATTTCACACCATTTGAAGCACTTAAGTTCTTCAAATCAGACATCATTGATTGATTTTTCGATTATACATATAGATACAATATTTTGGTCTGTAGTAATGGGTGTTATTGGATGTATTGCTATGTATTTTGCAGCTAGAAAATCTACATCAGGTGTTCCAACACGTTTACAGTCTGGAATAGAAATACTTATTGAAATGGTAGAGGAACAAGCTAAAAGTATAATTCACGGAAATCGTTTGTTT
>Ga0247816_10001039_pt1 | contig 14040 bp, 14 predicted proteins | sample UWRJL209509C1_FD_179930 | JGI IMG/M metagenome (GOLD analysis project Ga0247816, IMG submission 179930) | Plant litter microbial communities from Arlington Agricultural Research Station in Wisconsin, United States - UWRJ-L209-509C-1 | ecosystem: Environmental > Terrestrial > Plant litter >...
TGAAACCGGAAAAGTAAGCCGCTCGTACCTTGGCGTCAGCTTCCTCACGGTCACACCAGATGTTGCACGTGAGTATAACCTATCCGTCAGTAATGGCGCGTACGTTCGCAGTACAAACGGTTCAAACCCCGTTGCAGCAAACAGCCCCGCCGACAAAGCAGGGCTCAAGCAAAATGATATTATCACTAAAGTTAATGACGAGACCGTGGGCAACCAAGGAAGTCTTTCGAGTATCCTCGGCGAATACCGACCAGGCGATAGGATCACTCTCACCTACCTGCGCGACGGCAAACAAGAAACCGCCACACTCAACCTTGGCGCTTACGGCGAGTAGGCAGTAAGCTACCTACTACGCCCGCTATCTTTTATCCTTCGATTGATACTTTTGGCAGAATCTTATCGAGCCACTTTGGTATCCACCACGCTGAGCGGTCGAGGTATGACATCACAATTGGCACAATAGTCATACGGACAATAAATGCGTCAACCAGAATACCTAGCGCGAGCGCAAAGCCCATCGACTGAATAGTGGCGTCGTGGTTTGTAATAAACCCGGCAAAGACCGCCACCATAATGAGGCCGGCCGCAACAACCACACGGCTACCAACGGCAAACCCTTGAAGTGCTGCTTGTTTTGGATTCTTTGTCTTGTGGAACGCTTCTTGCATACCCGATACAAGGAAGAATTCGTAGTCCATAGCAAGGCCGAACAGGATACCAATAGCGATAATAGGAATGAAGCTCACAATTGGACCTGGCGCATCAGCAATACCGAACCAACCCCACTGGAAAACCGCCACGAGCGCACCGAACATCGCGAATACAGACAACAAGAAGCCAAGTGTTGCTTTAATCGGAATAAGGATCGAGCGGAAGGCTAACATAAGGATGAGCAACGAAAGACCTACAACAACACCAAGGTACACCGGCAAAGCCGCCGCTAGCTTAGCATTGATATCGATTTGAAGTGCGGTTGTTCCCGTTACGCCAAGCGTAATAGAATCACCGCCTGTAATCCCCTTTTGTGTCTCAGCACTTCGAAGGTTAGAGACAAGATTAATCGTTTCTTCGTCAGACGGCCCCGTTGTCGGAGTTACCTGAATAACACCCTTAGTGCCATTGTCGGTTGTTAGTGCAGGCTGCGCATCAGCCACGCCCTCTACTTGGCTTACCTTTTCAGCTACCTGTTGAAGGTTATAGAACTGCGAGAATTGCTCAACATTTTTCTCAAGCTCAGCAGCAGCTTGCGCCTGAGCCTCTGGAGTCATCGCCATTTGCATAGCAATAGGATCAACACCTTGAGCCGTTAACTCTTGCTGGTACTGCTGCATAATTTGCTGGCGTACAGCAGACTTTTGAGCGTCGTTCACTTCATCGAGGTTTTCAACGACGACGAGAAGCGGGCCATTATAGCCAGGGCCAAAGCCCTTAGCGAGCAGGTCGTAAGCTTGGCGCTGCGATGAGCCCGGTGCGGCAGTTTCGTCGGTCGGGAGCCCGAGCTGTAGCTTTGTCACTGGCAGCGCAAGGACAACGATGACAGCGAGTGATGCAAGCAAGATTGATTTACGGTACTTAAGAAGCGTTTCACCCCAACGGTACCAGATAGTCGAGTGGTTAACTTTCTCGTGATGAATTTCGTGCGCATCCTGGAGTGCGGTGATTTGCTTACGAGCCTTGCGCCCAAAGACATGCATGCCAAAGATACCGAGCAATGCCGGCACTAACGTTAGCGCTACAATCGCCGCGATAGCCACAGTAGCCGCCGCAGCAACACCCATGACCGTCATAAATGGAATCTGAACAACCGATAGTGAGACGAGCGCAATAACAACAGTAGAGGCCGCGAATACGACAGCGTTACCAGCAGTAGCGATAGCCCGGCCCGCTGCATCTTGCAGTGCATAGCCTTCTTTTACATACGTACGGTAGCGGTTAACGATAAAGAGCGAGTAATCGATACCAACAGCGAGCCCAAGCATCACTGCAAGTACAGGTGCCGTTGTATCAAGGCTAATGACATGGCTCAACGAGAAGAGTGCGGTCATACTGACGCCAACCGCGACGAGGGCAGTGATAATCGGCATACCCGCAGCAATAAGTGACCCGAGAGTGACAAGTAGTACGACGAGTGCAAGCACAACACCTGCGATCTCACCAACACCCAAGATTTCGCCAGGCTTATTGTTTACTAGGTCACCACCCGCAACAATCGTTAGCCCTGTTTCTTGACGAGCGTCTTCAACCAGTGAGTTTACTTTGCTGATTGTTGACTCTGGCACTGTACCGTCATTACCCTGAAGCTGTACGGTAATGTATCCGATGGTTTTATCTTCGGACACTGCGCTCGCAAGCGTAAAAGGACTGACCGCGTTGGTGACATTATCTACCTTTGCGACGTCGGTCGTTAATGCGGTAATTGGCTCACTGAAGTCTTGAACCGTTTTGCCACTAGGGGCTTCAAATACTACCTTAGCCGACTGTGCGCCAGTATCCGGGAACAATTCCTTAAAGCGATCAAGCGTCTTTTGCGCTTCGGTACCAGGAATAGAGAGGCTGTCGTCGGTCTTTGGACCAACCTGGAACATAACAATTGATAGAATGGCAATAAGTAGCGCCCAACCGAGCACTATCCACCACTTGAATTTAAACATTACTTCACCGAGTCGTTGCAGACGCCTAGCCATGTAGTACCCTCACTCTTAGTTTATTTAAGTATAAATGATTTTGCGTGAGATTTTTAGCAGTAATTTAAAATATCGCTCAGTTAACAATACGTTAGCAGGTTACGGCTCTATACCCAGTTCTGCAATCTTACCTAAAAGACCATCGAGCGCACCATAGGCAGCAAGCGCCGTTTCGTCCGGCACTACAGACCTAGAGTTATATCTAGGGGTAACATATTCAGTTTTACCGGATGTGCGCGGCGTGCTGCACTGGTAGGCATTCATATCATTACTAACAAATAGGCCTGTTGGTGTTTCGCCCACTTCACTACTAATATCATTTATAGCAATCCAGCCAAGATGCATTACCGTTACTTTCCTGTGTGGCTTTTCCAGTTCGCTCCGGTAAGGGTTAGGACGAAGTGAGGCGAGTATTTGCCTAAGGAATGGCTCTTCACCTTCATAGCACATTGGGATTTGAGGAATCTGGTATTTACGCATCAGCACGACAAATTCTTCTGCTCTGCTCCTAGAAAGCTCCTTCTCGGCATCTTTCTTTGCTTCAGACTGAAGCTGAAATTTCCGCTGATCTTCAGTGTTCCGTTTTGCGTAATCGCTTAATTCTCCCATAACTCTTCTTCCTTTTTTGCGAAATTAGTCACTATCATACGTAGTACTGATACCATGACGCCACTTTTAATAAAATCCGCTCCTGCGCAAATGCACAAGACCCTAGGTAATGTAATTAGGTGCGAGATGCCAACTCCGCTATGACTTGTTCTTGCATAGGCTTGTACGCAAGGAGCGTAGGACTAGGCCTGATGTCGGCGCTTCTATCAATCACATAAGGTATCGTGTGCGATTCATTGTCAATAAGCGTTTCTCTACACTCATACGTCTCGCCATCCTCATCGACAAAAATTCCTGGGGTGAACGTACCTTCATCCCATGCGTGAGACATGTGTACGCGTGGCAGTATCGCCTGCCAACCTGATAGCACTAAGCCCGTTAGTTGAACCGTCCCCCCAAGGCACGGCCTGGAAGGGTCGGTATCTACATTCTTCACACCATAGAATTCAGACCTAGGTACGTTATTTTCATTCATGTATGATACGAAATGTAGGGCAAATTCTCTTGCCTCCCTCACTGTATTCTCATATCTTTCCCTCTCCTGTGCTTGTTGATTTGCTCGAAACGCCTCTTGCTCGGCTTTCACCTCGTCCAGTTCTGTTTTTTCACTTCCACTGCTTCCCTAAAGGTATCCATGACTAAACTTCCTCTATAAATAAAACTAGCTATAGCTATTATTATTTATATAAATATCATATTTGTGATATAAAAGCAAGTGACCCTTAGCCCAGTTTGTGGGTAGCGAAAGGCAAGTCTTTGGAAGATTTTTAGCAAATCACTATTTTAATTACCTCATTGACCTCTTTAATATCACAAAACATAGCCTCAGGAGGAGTAGAATATAACTATGAAAGAACTGCGATTTTCAACGAGCATTCAAAGCGACAAAGAAACAGTCTGGGCTACCCTTTGGGATGACAAGACATTTCGGCAATGGGCCAGCATTATCGACCCTGGAACGTATATGGTCGGTGAATTGAAAGAAGGAAATGAAGTCCAGTTTATCTCTTCAGAAAATGGGTACGGCGTCACGAGTCTTGTCGAAGCATGTATCGTGTACGAGTTTGTGCTACTTCGTCATAGCGCCGACACACAAGACACGGGCTTGGAGAAACGCGAGAAGCAATGGACCGGCGGCAAGGAATGGTACACACTAAAAGAATCGGATGGAGTTACGGAGCTAAGCGTTGGCTTTGAGGTTCCGGATGAATTGCGTGAGTATTTCGAAGAGCACTACCCTGTTGCTTTGGCGCGGGTCAAGGCGTTGGCTGAAGCAACATCCTAGAGAAGTACACCTCTCCATTGCAAGTGCAGTGTCGCCCATTACTGCCTAAAGTCAATTCTTACATTTCGTCAAACCAACAGCTATATTAGGTAGAATGACCCAGTTAAAAGATATTGTTAAGCCCAGCATACCGGCACAGCTAGAAACGCTCGCAGATCTTGACCTGGCCTTCTCAACCGATACAATCGACGGCGCACTCATTACAGACGACTTTATATCGACCGAACAGCTTATCGACAGCAGTATTAATGAATCTTCTATCGTAAAAACGAGCCTCGCCTACGCTGACGTTTCGAAACTGGATATTACCGATTGCGAGTTTAAAGCATGTGACTTTACGGCGAGCAAGTTCCCCGAGTCAAGCTGGCTTCGCGTTAGCATTGCGGCGACACGGTGTACCGGGTTACAGCTTTTTGAGAGCACCTTAAGGAATATCACGTTCGTTGATTCAAAGCTCGACCTAGTGAATTTTCGCAAAACGAAACTTGAGAATGTCGTGTTTCAAAACTGCACACTCACTGATGTTGATTTTAATGGTGGCAACTTAAAGAACGTTACGTTTATTAACTGCATCCTGCACGACGTCACCTTTAACGATGCCAAGATGGTAACTGTTGATATCTCCGAGTCAACAATCGAACACATACAAGGTATTAGTAGCCTACGAGGCGTTACCATCAGTGAGAGTCAGCTTATGATGCTTGCACCGTCCTTAGCGTTAGCTGCTGGGCTTAAAGTTCGCGAGTCAGACGCCCGCTAACGCTCGTTACAAAACGAACATTTTTATGTAGTTCATGCCGTAGGTGCTGTTTGCACCACCCGACGCACATCCCAATGTATCCCATGCCACTTTATCGTTACCCGCTTGGTCGGGGTTTGCCATTCGCGCGAATAAGCCAAACGTCCTATCTCGGCCGTCTAACGTTGATGTACCACATCTATACACCATGTAACTACCTATACCGGTTGGCGTAACCGGGTCTTGTATTGGTGACGATAGATACCCCTCTTCAATAAGAAGCGCCTCTAAGCTTTTCGGATAATTACTGTTTGTAACCCATCCATTTCCCCCGCCGTTGAACCCAGTACCAGAGGCGTCTAGTGTAAGGTTTTTCTGCCCCGACCATATCATCACAGCATCACGAAGCGAGTTAAGATCAGTCGCTCGCCTCGTGTCCATCGCTCGGTCCCGAATTCCGGCATAGCTCACGATCGTAATCGCTGCAAGAATGGCAATAACAACAACTACTATCAGGAGCTCAACAATGGTAAATCCTGTTTGTTTCTGCTTATGCATATACCTAAAGTTTAGCACACTATAGGAACTATTTTTTGCGGCTCTATTCTAGCGATACAGACGCGGCGCTTGTTTTACGCTTTATAAATTCTGTCATCGTTTGAAAGTTCTTTACCCCGTCTTCATCTAAGATGAACTGGTTTTCGTGCGAATGCGCTGGTTCGTGATCATCTTCATAAAATAAGGTTTCTACATCAACACCTAGCGACTGCAGCTTAGAACTTAAAGGAACAGATTGTGCTTTTGTCAGTGGGTCAGCATTTCCACCACTAATGAATGCGTCGGGAAAGTTAGCATCGACATGATAGTAGGCGGACATTTGTCGAATCAAATCGCTGCTCGGTGTTCGGCTTCCGGTGAATGACCACACTGTCGTTCTATTACCCCAGCTAATGATTCTTGATAAGTTCGCATGCGGCTCGGCGAGGTCTTCCATCTTGTATATACCGCAGTACAGCACGAGCGCCGCGATATTTGACGGATCAATCGCAGGCGGTATTCCCACCTCTTTTGCGTATGAAGGGTTTGTCGTTAGTGCGGCAACCTGGCTCGATAATTGCGCACCAGCGGAATCTCCGGCTAGCACGAGCTTTGAGCTATCACCTTTATAGTCGACTATATTCTTTTGAACAAACCCGTACGCTGCATTCACCTGCTCGGCCTGGTGAGGGTATTGCTTTGCTGGAGCGAGTGAATAATTGAGCGCCACCACGACAAATCCTTGTTGTGCGAGTTTCTTAAAATACGGCGCTACGTCGGTCTTATCGCCAGAAAGCCACGCGCCACCATGCGTCCAGACAACAACCGGAAGCAATGAGTCGCCGAGCGCTTCTTGCTGTGGAGTGTATATATCCAACAGGGCGTGCTTATCGTTTTCTCTATATGAAACATTTGAAACAACTGATACATCATTAATTTCGCCGACAATCGCTTGCATAGCGGTTCGCTTATCACGTGCATCTGAGTCGAAGACTACTCGCACAATACTCGCAGCCGGTACAGGGCTCACCCTAAAAGCAAGCAGCACCAGTCCGACAATAACAATAGGAATAATAAAGCGTTTTTTTGCGTAGAATGGTTTCTTCTTAACCATAGCGCTGCCTACCCTTCGTGAAACCATGGTGAGTAAACGACCGACGTAATAATATTTTCTGGGCTCAAGAAACGTGTAACAACCTGACCCCATGGCTCAGTTTTATTCTCGACAAACAAGGTATAGCCTTTTTCTTGCAGCTCGCTGGTCGCTGCAGCAACATCCTCTACTTCGTACTCAATCCATGAACAAGGTACAGGGAGATTAGACGGCCATTCATCATTATCAAAACAAGATGATGCTACTTGCGATAGTGGCCACAACCCGAAGTGCTTTACTCCTTCAATTGATTCAGACTGAAAATACCCAGATTCTTCTTTCAGTGGAAGACCGAGGGTTTCAATGTATAACTTGCTGCTTGCTTGTACGTCGTTTACTATTGGCCCGAAGCCGGCTACGAAAAGAATGTTCATGGTACTGATTATTTCATATTGGGACGAATAACATAAGTGGTATGTTAGCTAGAAGATGCCGCGCTGGCGCCTCGTAGGGTTCGTATCGTTACTTTATCGGTACGTATGTCAGTTGAATCAGGCCTTTATCAAACGTCTCGCTTTTTATTAGCTTCAACGTATGCGACGGTTGGCCCTCTTGGAATAATCTGATACCGCCACCGAGCGTGACGGGAATGATTGAAAGTACGAACTCATCGATGAGCCCTTCGTTCAAGAACTGCTGAATGACGTTACCGCCGCCTGATATCCAGATATCCTTATCGGTGCGTTGCTTCGCTTTTTCGATGATCGCTTTAAGCGGTGCATCGGTAAACTCAACCACCATACCTTCTGGCGGTTCGATAGCTGGCGTGCTCGACGAAAGAATGTACGTGGGTAAATTGTGGCTGTTAAGCCAGCCGCGCTCCGCGAGAATGTCATATGTTCGTCTGCCAAAGATTTCAACACCGAGCGTCGCGACAAATGCATCAAAGCCATATTCTACGTCGCTATATGGATCGAGCCAGGATAGGTCGTCGTTTGGACCGGCGATGTAACCGTCGAGAGAGGTGGCGATGTATGCGATTATTTTGGTCATTGTTTTTATTATACAGGGTGGGGTGCTTAGCGTGTAAGTCAAAGTGCTGGTATCTAGACCTATTTCAAACTCTTAGTGTTGAAAGAATTGATGGCTATAAACTTCGGGGTCTTGTCGAAATTCTAGATTTACAGTGTGGACGCATTCAGGCACGCATGAGCCGACACCCCTTAAACTTTTAAGATGTATATGGGAACCCAGGTAAGATAGATTCTACTCCTACATAATTACTTACTAGTAAAAATCATAGTCACTGAACGCATTATCGCCTAAGTGCTAAATCTAATTTATAAAATAGTTCATCTACTCTATTACTTTTAACTTCTTGGTTTGGCATACCACTAATAATCCGTCTTACCTCTTGTGGTGCCGTGTCTATAGCAAATTGAATTATAGCCTCACTTGCAGAATCGTCAACGTTATTGGCTATCTCTAAGGCCATAGCGGCGTAAACAGCAGGACCTAGAACATGCCTAGCCTGCCTGATGCCTTGTATACCCTCGTTCAAGTCTGTATGCGTATATGCGATAGCAGCCGTTAATTGAGCAGCTTTTGTGACGTATTTAGAAGCTAAGTCTAAATCCTTACCCAGCTTGAATGCTGCCATTGCTACGGTGCGAAGTTGATTGTCTCGGCGCTTACCATTTCCGTACTCCCTCGCTGCATTTATCGCTTCGAAGGGTAGTGTAATGCCAGGATGATTTTTTTCAAATATAGGGAGCGATTTTTCGGCACAGTCAGCAGCCCATAGCGCTGCAATACGTAATGATGTTTGTTCGTTTGCGGAATTGACTAGCTCGGCTGGTTCGGACTTCATAATGTGTCTTCAATAATAACAGTTACGTCATCGCCGAGTTGTTTATTTATTTTCTTCAAGATCTGCTTATTAAGCGAGAGCATGTGGTCCCCTTGGCCATTTGGAAGTAGTCCAACCTGAATTGGATGACCATCAACAGTTCCTTTTATCTTAACTGCTTTGCCTGTACCTAGTATCTGCTTGGAGCCAGGCAAATTTACGCACGTCCAAACATCTCCTTTCACCTCAAAGCCGATTTTACCTGTAAAGGTTTTGTTTATCATAGTTTGATTATATCAAACTATAAGAGGCGATTTATTCTCATCCCTGTTGCGCGGTGCGGGTACCGAAACTCTAGCCCTAGATGCACTGGAGCGCACTGGGCTATTTTCTTCTGATTCGGCCCAGGGCTAGGGTATCTTGAGCTCATACCAATAAAATAGACCTAGATTGACTAGGTCGATTTTATTGGTGCGGGTACAGGGACTCTAACCCTGGGCCTCATCCTTGGCAAGGATGCGCTCTAACAGCTGAGCTACACCCGCATGTTAAAATGTTTGGTGGCTCCTCCCAGACTCGAACTGGGGACACGCGGATCTTCAATCCGCTGCTCTACCAACTGAGCTAAAGAGCCGTAACAATTGAACTTTACTTATTTTACTAAAGGAATGCCGTTATGACAAGGGTGAACCGCCGTATCATAACGACAAACGCTAAAGCTACTTCTTGTTAAGGCCGGCGCCGATGTCACGCACTGCGTCGATTAATTCGACTGGGAACAACATCATTGTCTTCTGGCTTGGTTCGGTGCTGATGCGTTCGATAGTATTAAGCGTACGAAGCTTGAGTGCACCGGGTGCGGTTGCAATAATTTGCGCCGCTTCAGCCAAGGCTTGTGCAGCCGCTTTCTCACCTTCGGCGCTAATAATGCTACTACGGCGTTCACGCTCTGCTTCGGCTTGCTTCGCCATTGCGCGTTTCATGTCAGTAGGAAGTTCGATATTTTGGATCTTCACGACTTCAACGTCAATTCCCCATTGTGAGGTTTGTGCATCAACGATTTCTTTAATCTTTTCGCTAATTTCTTCACGCTTCGACAATAGTTCGTCGAGTTCGAAGTTACCCGTTACGTCACGAAGTGCAGCTTGAGCGAATTGGCTTGTTGCGTAGACGTAGTTCGTTGTCTCGAGGACTGCTTTAGGTGCATCGATAACACGGAAGTACACAACAGCATCGACGTTAGCGGTCACGTTGTCTTTTGTAATCACTTCTTGCTTAGGCACATCGATTGGTGTTGAACGAACGTCAACACGAATCATCTTCTGAAAGACAGGAACGATGATACGGAGTCCAGGCTGACGAATGCCGGTAAACTTACCGAGCGTCAACACAACACCGCGCTGGTACTGGTTAATAACCTTTAGTCCACTTAGTACGAAAATAACAATGGCGGCAATTATCAGGTATTCCAAAATCTGTCTCCTCTTTCTTTATGTATCCTTAGTATATCAGATGCGTTGATTAGCGTCTTCTCGCCTAAGACGCGTATAATAGAAGTATATGGATGGTGAACGACGTATTCCGCTTGCAGAACGCATGCGCCCACAAACACTCGACGAGGTCATCGGTCAGACTCATCTTCTTGGTAATCACGAAATTTTACGACAAATTGTAAAAAACCGCGAGCCCGTTAGTCTTATTCTCTGGGGTCCACCCGGTAGCGGTAAAACAACGTTAGCGCGCGTCATCGCCAAAGAGGTTGATGCTGAATTTATCGAACTCTCTGCGGTCACTAGCGGTAAAAAGGATGTCGAAAAGGTTGTCGAACACGCTCGCCAAAACTGGAACCTCCAGCTTCGCACAATTTTGTTTGTTGATGAAATTCACCGCTTTAATAAAGCGCAGCAAGATGCCTTTTTACCACATGTCGAATCTGGGCTTATAACGCTTATTGGTGCAACCACTGAAAACCCAAGCTTTGAAATTATTAGCCCACTCCTAAGTCGTAGCCGTGTTCTCGTTCTTGAGCCACTCCTCAAAGAAGATATGATAGCAATCCTTACCCGAGCGATCGAATCAGAGAAAGCAATAAAGCGAGTATCGGCCGAAGCTATCGACTACATCGCTGAACTGTCGGGTGGCGACGCGCGTGTTGCACTAGGTAACCTTGAGCTTGCCCTTCAGCTTAGTAAAAAAGTCGATGTTGAGGTGGTCAAAACCGCTGCGCAACGACGCGTCCCCGGCTATGACAAAAAGGGCGACATGCACTACAACGTCATCTCTGCCTTTATTAAAAGTATGCGCGGAAGCAATGTCGATGCAACGCTGTACTACCTTGCGCGAATGATCGATGCTGGCGAAGACCCTAAGTTTATTGCTCGACGTATGCTTATTTTTGCATCAGAAGACATCGGCCTTGCGGGTAATGGTGCGCTTGGGCTCGCGCTCAATGCATTCCAGGCGGTCGAACGTGTCGGTATGCCAGAATCAAGCTACATACTCTTCCACGTGGCTGCAGCACTGGCTAAATCCGAAAAATCACGACGTACCACCGAAGCAATGCATCGCGCTCAACAGCTTGCGAAAAGTCACCCCGATGCACCAGTTCCCCTTCACCTCCGCAACGCACCGACAAAGCTCATGAAGAACTTAGGGTATGCCAAAGATTATAAATGGGAAGCAGATTTCAAGCACAATAAAGGCTTCTTGCCCGATAGCCTCAAAGACGAAACTATCTTTTAGTCGTTACGGACGATATTCGCGCCTAAGCGCTTCGTACACGCCGTTTGTCCAGCCAAAGCCATCCTGCAATACGTACTCTCCACCACCACCTAGGCCATCAGCGCTTTCGACGTTGTACTTCTCAACGAACTTACCAGTCGCTTTGTAGACTTTCGTATTGAGTTCAAGCCAGCGTTTTGTGATTTCATCAGCAAGGTCATCGTGTCCATAGGTGCGAAGGCCTTCAATAGCCGTCCACTGCAATGGAGCCCATCCGTTTGGTGCGTCCCATTGTTGACCGTTATCAATGTTCGTCGTCACTAACCCACCTGGACGTAAGAAATCTTTACGTAAAATATCGGCAACTTTATCGGCTTGCTCTTGGCTTGCAGCACCAACAAAGAGCGGGAACACGCCGGCCAGGCTTGGCACCATTGTGTGTTTACCATGATGGAAGTTGTAGTCTTTGTACAATCCGGCTTTTTCGTCCCAGTTATATTCATCGATCGCTTTTTGACGCTCTTTTGCTTTTTTACGGAACTGTCGTGCTTGCACCAAGTTAAGTGACGCCTTGTATCCGTCAGCAATTGTTAATTCGAGATGATACAACAATGCGTTAAGATCTACCGGAATAACATCCGCCGTATGAATTGTTTTAATGTCTACTGGGTCGGTAAACCAGCGCGAGCTAAAGTCCCAACCAGACTCTGCAGCAGCCCGAAGATGAAGGTACATACGACCATTATCTTTACGTCCAGATGTCACGGCTGTTTCGAGGTCTTCGCGCAATGATTCTGGACGCGGCGTTGTTTTGTTATCGTAATAACGGTTCATCAATATTTCATTAGGCATCTCAACAACACGTCGGAATGCCTTGTGATCGGTTTGCGCAAGCTTAGCTCGCCCTTTCATCCAGAAACGGTATTCAGCAAGAAGATACGGCAAGTACGCACGAAGAACGTTTTTTCCCTTATGCGTTGCGAGCAAGCGAACCATGTGTGAGAAGAATGGCGGCTGCGAACGGCTAAGCAAATAAGAACGGTTTGCCGTTGGAATGTAGCCGTACTTACGAATTTGATGCGCAAAGTTCTTCATCATGTTTTCGATTTCATTCCATTTACCCGACGACGCGAGGCCGAGCATAATGAAATACGTATCCCAGTAGAACTGCTCGTTAAAGCGACCGCCTGGAACGATATATTTGTGAGGCAGCGCAATAAGCGAACCACGCGTTACTCGGTTGCGGCGCTCGAGAAATTTCCATAACTCATCGATGTGCTCGAGTGGCGTGTGTTCAGGACTACTTTCGTAAGCGCGAAGATACACACCCTCCGTTGCATCATAGAAGTGGCGCGTTACGAACTCACGCAAATCGAAATTGGGGTCTTTTTTGAGTAGCTTATATTCTTCTTTAATAGAGCGTAGTCGTCGAGCCGGCACGAGGTCAACAAACGTTTTGCCATCGCCGTACACATTTTGATTTTGCACGTCGAGTAAAAGATCACCTAATAGGTCATCCATATCTTTATCCGACTTAAGCAGCATCGCAGCAGTCTTAACAAGCGCAGACTTGATAGGATCGGTCAGCGGGTCAGTGTTTATTTTTGGTAGGTTAGGAATATTTTTAGCCATGTCTTAGTAATTAGTATAGCCCCACATGGGGGCTATAGCTAGAACGGAAGTGATGTAGTTACTACTTGTTTCGCTTGCGTTGGTTAGGATCGAGGAATCGCTTACGAAGGCGAACGCTCTTTGGTGTTACTTCGAGAAGTTCGTCGTCTTCAAGGAAGTCGATTGACTGCTCAAGGCTGAGGTCAGTAAATGGAGTCAACTGAATTGTTCCATCACTTGAAGATGTACGCATGTTGGTAAGTTGCTTACCGCGACATACGTTAACATCGAGGTCGCCAGAACGGTTGTAGAGACCAACGATCATACCTTGGTAGACAGTTGTACCTGGGCCAACGTAGAGTGTTCCACGTGCAGCGGCGTTATCAAGCGCAAAGGCAGTTGTTGCACCGGCTTCAGTAGCGATAAGTGCACCGTTACGAAGTTGCTGTAGCTTGGCGCCAAGTGGCTGGTAACCGTAAGGGAGGCTGTTCATGATGATAGTACCCTTGGTAGCCGTCATAAGAATGTTACGAAGACCAATCATCGCACGAGTTGGGATGATGAAGGTAACGCGAGTTGCGCCAGACGCTGTCTGCTCTTGCTTAAGAGTCGTTGCACGGCGAGCACCCATCTCTTGGCTCACTGCACCGAGGAATTCACCACCAACTTCAACAAGAAGTTCTTCAACTGGTTCTTTAACAACACCGTCTTCTTCGATCGTTACCGCTTGTGGACGGCCAACTTCGAATTCATAGTCTTCACGACGAAGTGTTTCGATAAGCACTGAAAGGTGAAGTTCACCACGTCCAGAAACAACGAATCCAATACCCTCTTCGCGAACACGAAGTGATACGTTGGTTTCGAGTTCTTGCTGAAGGCGATCACCGATTTGACGGCTTGTGTTGTACTTAG
>Ga0247816_10001040_pt1 | contig 14033 bp, 14 predicted proteins | sample UWRJL209509C1_FD_179930 | JGI IMG/M metagenome (GOLD analysis project Ga0247816, IMG submission 179930) | Plant litter microbial communities from Arlington Agricultural Research Station in Wisconsin, United States - UWRJ-L209-509C-1 | ecosystem: Environmental > Terrestrial > Plant litter >...
CAGCCCTGAGCTCCCGAGCTATCCCGTTGGAAATTCAGGACTTTCGCCCATCGCCGCGTCGATAAGCGTGGAAGCTGCGGCGCGGGCGCTCGTCGCGGCATCTGGAAGTCCTGAAATTGCAGCAGTGGTTTGGGCTCCCTCGGCGAGAAGCGCGAGTTGCGGCGCGAGCCACTCCGGTGCCCCGGCCTCGCGCACGAGCTCGGCGACGTAGGTCTGGAACGACGTCTTGTGGGCGCGAGCGGCGTCGGCCACGGCCGGAGCGGTCGCACCCATCTCGCCGAACGAGTTGATGAAGGCGCAGCCGCGGAAGTCGTCCTGGGCGAACCAGTCCGCGAGAAAGTCGAAGATGGCGAGGAGCTTCTCGCGCGGGGTGTCGACGCGGCTCGCGCGCTCGACGATGCCGGCTGTCCAGGCAGCGTTGCGCCCTCGGAGCACCGCCGCGACCAGGGTCTCTTTCGACGGGAATAGCGAATACATGCGCTTGAGCGAGACGCCGGCCTCGGTGCGTAGTTCATCCATGGGCACCGACTGGATTCCTCGGGCGTAGAAGAGCCGGTCGGCCACGCCGACCACCTGCTCACGGGCGAGGTCATCGGACGTTACGGGTGCAGTCATTCGTTTACCTACTCGGGGTTGCATTGAGAACGTGCGTTCTCTAGTATAGGTCGAAGAGCCGGAGAACGCACGTTCTCCGACCGGAATCGAAAGGGAATGATCATGGCGTACATCACCGTCGCACAGGAAAACTCAACCGACATCGAGCTCTACTACGAAGACCACGGAACCGGCCAGGCCGTCGTTCTGATCCACGGCTACCCGCTCGACGGCGCATCCTGGGAGCGCCAGACCAAGGCACTGCTCGCCGAGGGCTACCGCGTCATCACCTATGACCGCCGCGGATTCGGCCAGTCGAGCAAGACGGTGACCGGCTACGACTACGACACCTTCGCCGGCGACCTCAACGCCGTGCTCACCACCCTCGACCTCACCGACGTGATCCTCGTCGGCTTCTCGATGGGAACCGGAGAACTCGGCCGCTACGTCGGAAAGTACGGCACCGACCGCGTCGCGAAGCTCGCATTCCTCGCCTCGCTCGAGCCGTTCCTGCTGCAGACGGATGACAACCCGACCGGTGTTCCGCAGAGCGTTTTCGACGGTATCTCCGAGACCGCGCAGGCCGACCGCTTTGCCTGGTTCACTAACTTCTACAAGGACTTCTACAACCTCGACGAGAACCTAGGCAGCCGCATCAGCCAGGAAGCCGTCACTAACAGCTGGAATGTCGCCACCGGCAGCGCACCCGTCGCCGCCTACGCCGTCGTTCCGACCTGGCTCGAAGACTTCCGCGATGACGTCGCGAAGGTTCGTGCCTCCGGTGTTCCGAGCCTGATCCTGCACGGCACCAAAGACAACATCCTGCCCATCGACGCCACGGCGCGTCCGTTCCACGCCGCCTTCCCCGAGGCCGAGTACGTCGAGATCGAAGGCGCCCCGCACGGACTCCTCTGGACGCACGCCGCCGAGGTCAACGAGGCACTGATCGGCTTCCTCAAGAAGTAGCCGGTTCACGAAGAAAGGCCCAGCGACAGCTGGGCCTTTTCTCGTGCGTGAGGGCTTAGTCCTCGATTGCGGTCAGCACGAAGAGCGGAATCTTGCGTTCCGTCTTGGTCTGGTAGTCGGCGTAGTCGGGGTAGGCCGCAACCGCGCGCTCCCACCACAACGCGTGCTCGGCATCCGTCACTTCACGCGCGCGATAGTCCCGCTTGACCGGGCCGTCCTGCAGCTCGACGTGCGGCTCCGCCGTGATGTTGAAGTACCAGACCGGATGTTTCGGGGCTCCGCCGAGGGACGCAACAACCGCGTACTCCCCGTCGTGCTCGACCCGCATGAGCGCCGTCTTGCGCAGCTTGCCGCTCTTCGCACCGAGCGTGGTCAGAATGATGACGGGCATGCCGCGGTGGTCTCCGCCGACCGCTCCGCCCGTCGCTTCGTAGTCTTCGGCCTGTTTGCGGGCCCAGTCGGATGTGCTTGGTTCGTATTCACCTGTGAGTGGCATGACTCTATTAAACGGGATGTACCCGAGTGAGCTTGGCTGGGTTCAGAACGAAGAGCACCCGCGAGACGCCGTCAGCCGTCGCTTCGATCGACACGAACACAATGATCTTCTCGCCCACGGTCACGAGAACGCCAGGCTGGCCGTTTGCTTCGACAACCGACGCGGATGCCCCGGCCAGGTTCTTCGCGGCAACTCCGGCAATGAATTGCGCAACCCGGGCGCGCCCAACGACCGCCTTGCGGGCGGCAAAAACGACCCCTCCGCCGTCCGAGTACGACACCACGTCGGCGGCGAGCAGTCGCTCGAGCTCCTCGATTTCGCCGGAGTTCGCGGCGGCGACAAACGCGTGCAGCAGTCGGCGATGGTCTTCGGCGCTCACGACGGCCTTGCGTTCTTCGGCGAGGTGCGCGCGAGCGCGAGTAGCGAGCTGCCGCGCGTTCGCCTCGCTGGTCTCGAGCACTTCGGCGATCTGGCGGTACGGGTAGTCGAACGCCTCGCGCAGCACGTAGGCGGCGCGCTCGGTCGCGGGCAGCTTCTCGAGCATCATCAGCACCGCGAGCTCGAGTGCCTCTCCACGCTCGGCGCCGAGCTGCGGGTCGGCTGAGGTGTCGACCGGTTCGGGAATCCAGGGTCCGATGTAGCTCTCTCGCGATACGCGAGCCGATTTCGCGACGTTGATTGCGAGCCTCGTCGTGGTGGCGGCCAGGAACGCCGCTGCGTCGCGAACCGCGGTACGGTCGGTGCCCTGCCAGCGCAACCAGGCATCCTGCACGACGTCCTCCGCCTCGACGGCGCTCCCCAGCATCCGATAGGCGATGCCGAACAGCCGCGAACGCACCGCGGCGAAGTCGGCGACGGCCAGGTCAAGATCGGCGGAGGCTCGTTCGGCGGTCACGAAACCGAGTCTAGGGACGCCGATCAGCGCACGCTCCGGGTTGCCGCGTAGCGGTCGGCGAGGTAGTCGGCGAACGTTCCCTGCCCATACGGCGTACCGGGAACGAGGTTTTTACCAGCGTCGTAGGCCGCGAAAATCTTTCCCGGAATGCGCACGGAGAGACCGGGGCGGTGCCCGCCGGTGGCCGCCTTCCACAGGGCGTAGGTCTCGCGATTGGTGAGCACCTGCGGCCCGCCGACGTCCGTCACGCGTCCCTGGGGGCCCGCGACCGCGAGCTCGGCCATCCGCGAGGCGACCTCCTCGACGGCAATCGGCTGCACGCGGGCAGCGGGTCCGAAAACAAGGGGTGAGAATCGCTGCACCGCATACACGTTGTCGACGAACGAGTGGAACTGTGTCGCGCGCTGGATCGTAAATGGGATTCCGGATGCCGCCACAATTCGCTCGATCGTCACGCGGTCCCGATAAAACGGGATCGGAATGGACTCGATCCCGACGATCGAAACGATCGCGAGGTGGCCGACTTCGGCACGCTTCGCCGCGGCGGTGAGTTTCGTGGTGAGGGCGATGTCCTTCGTGCTGTTGCTCGCCGCGAGGTGAACGATGGTCTCGACCCCGGCGAGCGCCGCCTCAACGCCGGCGCCGGTGAGGAGGTTGGCCGCGATCACGCCGTCGCCGCCGCGACTAGAGAGCCCCCGCACGTCGCGATCTGCAGCCCGCAGGGCGGCGAGGGTGGGTGCGCCGAGTTGCCCGGTGGCGCCGGTAACGAGGATGGTCATTCGTGTTCCTTTCTGTTGGTTCACGAGCTAAGACCGACGTGATCGTGGATTCGTGACATCGTCCCGTCACGAACACCACCCCTCGCCGGTCATAGCTGGCATGACCATCGTGATTCGAATCGCCCTTGCCATTCTGTTTCTCAACGAGCTGATCGTGGGGGCGTGGAACCAGTTCTTTCCGCGCAGCTTCTATGACACGTTTCCGACCGTCGACCTGACGCCGCCCTTCAGCGAGCACTACGCGCGGGACTTCGGCGGGGCGACCCTTGGGATCGCCGTGCTTCTCGGCATCGCGCTCGTCACCGCGACGACGAGCTGGATCCTGCCAGCGACCATCGCCTACACCGTGTTCGCGGTGCCGCACTTCGTCTTCCACGCCGCGCACCTCGAGCACGCAACGTCCGGTGAGGCGGCGTTCTTGCTGATCGGCAACGCGGTTGTCGCCCTGCTCGGATTACTCGCTCTCGCGCTCACGCTGCTGCGCGATCGCCGGCACGCACGCTAAGCAGACTCGGTCTGCTGGTCCATCGACGACAGTGACGTCGATCGAAAGCGTTGCTGGTATTGCGCGGGCGAGATGCCGAGCCGCTGGCCGAAAGCCCTGCGCAGCGCTTGCGGGCTGGAGAAGCCGGAGTCGGTAGCGGCCCGCCCGACGGTAGCGCCGCCCTCGAGGCTTCGCACGGCAATATCGAACCGGAGCGCCGTCAGGTATTCGAAGGGTGACGAGTCGATCTCTTCCCGGAACAACCGATTGAGGTGCCGAACACTCACATTCACAACGCCAGCGAGTTCGGCGCTGGTCAGGGACGGGTCGGAGCGGATCGCCTCGGTTACCCTGCGCACGATCTGGTTTTTCGAAACGGGGGCTTTGAGCGACGAAGAGAACTGGGACTGCCCACCTGATCTCTGCATGTACACCAGTAGCGATTGCGCGACGATCCGCGCGACGTCCGGCCCGTGGTCTTCCTCCACGAGCGCAAGAGAGATGTCGATGCCCGCGGCCACACCGGCGGACGAATACGTGTTTCCATCGCGCACGAAGATTGCATCGGGCTCGACGGTGATCGCCGGGTACAACCGGGCAAGCTCACTGACGAACTTCCAGTGGGTCGTCGCGCGCCGGCCATCCAACTCACCGAGCTGAGCGAGAATAAATGCCCCGCTGCAGATCGAGACCACCCGCCGGCTTCTCGAAACGAGTCCGCGAACAGCTGCCGCTACGGCATCGGTCACAAAGATCCTCGGGTCTTGCTCGCTACCTGGCACTATTACCGCGTCGAACTCTCCCGCCTCCGCCGCCGCGAGCTGAACGCTGATCTTCACACCGATGGACGTATTCACGTCCGCACCGTCGGCCGACATCATCACTAGTTCGTAGGGCTCGTCGACGAACTGGTTCGCTTCGACGAAGACCTCTGCAGGGCCAACGGCGTCGAGCAGTTTCACTCCGTCGAAGACGATCACTCCGATGCGGCGTCCCGTGCTGCGCGATTCAGACATGTGACTCGTTTCTGGCTCTGGTGTCCTCATTCAATCGGTTTACGTCCCGCCGTGCACGATGTCTGGCATCCGTTGTTCCGGATAATGGTGGAGGTTGAGGTTTCTCTCACTGCCAGCGACGGCTACGAATCTCGGCCGGCAGACATCCTCACTCACTCGTGGAGGCATCATGGCATCCGCAACCGGGGCACTCGGCGATTATTTGCGGGCGCGTCGAGCGCAGATCAGCCCCGAGGATGCCGGCTTCCCCGCCAACCCCAGACGGCGGGTCCGCGGCCTCCGTCGTGCCGAGATCGCAGAGCTGGCCGGCATCAGCGTCGAGTACTACACGCGTCTCGAGCAAGGACGCAGCTACCAGCTGTCGGAGTCGGTGCTCAGCGGGCTCGCACGAGCGCTGCAGCTCGACGGGCCGGCAACCGCCTACTTCTACAGGCTCGCGCTTCCTGCCCCGCCTCCACCACCGATCCCGGCGGCGAGGCCGGTCGGTGATCTCATCGTCCGCCTCGTCGAAGAGTGGTCGGAGTCACCGGTTTATGTTGCAGACCGCAACCTCGACGTGATCCTCGTTAATGATTTGGCGCGTCGCATGTTCCCCGGAGTCATGTCAGCCGGTCACAACGTCGTCGAGTCGGTTTTCCTCGCACCCCCTGAGGGCCGTGGGCTCGAGCGGTGGCAACAGGTCGCCGCGGTGGCGGTCGCCGCACTGCGCTTCCAGTCTGATCCGGCAGATTCGCGGCTGCACGAGATCGTGGGCGGCTTGTCGGTTCGAGACCCCGACTTCCGCCGCCTGTGGGCACACCACGCCGCGGGGCCGCTCACGACCGGTTCAGCGCCCGTTGTCATCCCGGGCGTTGGCTTCGGGGAAGTGCCGTGGCAGGCGCTTGAGGTTCCGGGCGGCTACACGATGATCGTCTACCTCGCCACGCCCGGAACGTTCGGCGCGACGGCAATCGCGCATTTGCGACGTGGTCCGGATGCCGTGTCACCAACACTCACAGCAATCGTGGCGTGAGTCTCGCCTACGAAGCCTGCGCTTCGGCGAGCGGTACGTTCGAGCTCCGTCTCTCCCGCATCCGGGCGATCGCCTCGGCGGCGAGAGAACCCGGTGCGGGGATCCACACGGCCATGAACAGACCCCCGGGAACGTTGAGCACTTGCCATTCGAATTCTACGAGCCCGACATCCGCAATGAACACCTCGATCGGACCGGATGTCAGCGGTTTCGCTTCGTGATCTGCCCACATTTCGCGAAACTGGGGATCCCGAACCGACAATTCTCCGACGATCGCCTGCAGCCGAGGGTCGGTCGGGTCGCCGTTGAATCGAAGAGCAGCCACGCACGAACGGGCGAGGTTCTGCCAGGTCGCGAGCCCGCGGACTTCGGCGGGCACCGAGAAGATCGCGAGTGCCGAGTTGCCGCCCACCTTCATCGCAGGAAAGATCGCTCGCGAGAGATCGTTGACAAAAAGGGTGTCAAGGTTGCGATCGCCAATCGATACTGGCACGTCCGACCAGGTCTCGGCCAGGTGCCGCACGAGCACGCTGACCTCGGTGGTGTTCGACTGGAACGTCGGCGGTTCCGGAAGCGCGAGCCGATACAGGTAGGTCGCCGCGTCGGCATCGAGCATGAGTGCCCGGGTAAGGCCGGCGAGCACCGGCTCTGACACTTGGTAGTCCTGTCCCTGTTCGAGCCGGACGTAGTACTCGAGGCTAATCCCCGCGAGTTCGGCCACTTCCTCGCGCTTCAGGCCACTCACGCGCCTGCCCGAATCCCGGGGGAATCCGACATCCTCAGGGCTCAGTTGCGCGCGCCGTGCCTTGAGGTAGTGCGCAAAGCGATCCGAGTGTGGAGACACGTGGCCCGTCCGATAGAGATGGAGAGGCCCGGTAGAGGCCCGATGTCCACACTCATGGATGTCGCCCGGGAAGTAATCCCCCGACGACGTCGCCGATATCCCCAGTTTCGTGCCCGGCCCTAACCAGCCCGCGTCGCCACGCGTTCGACCAGAGCTCTGCGGCTGGAGATTCCCCACTTTTCGTAGATGTGCCGCACGTGTGAGAGCACCGTGTGCTGCGACAGGGAGAGGTCCGCGGCGATCTGTTTCGTTGTCGCCCCACTCGCCAGCCGCTCGGCAACCTGAAGTTCGCGCGCACTGAGCGTTCCGGAATGCGGATCGGCAGTCTTGGCCCGCCGCCTCACACCCACACCGCGAAGGTGGCGGAGCACGCGACCCGCGTCGCGAATGGCCCCCTGCTTCTCGAGGATGTCGGTCGCTTCATTCCAGGATGTCTCGCTGTCTGCCGGTGACGCCAGACCGAGGTCTTCGAGGGCGAGTGCGAGCGCGAGCGGGCGATCTGCCGCACGAAGAAGCTCCACCGCCCTCCGGAGCCCGGCGATGTCACCGCGGATAAGACTTCCGACATGTGCATCAATGCCCTCGGCGAGAACATTGCCGGGATTGAGTTCGGCGCGCAGGTGCGTCATTCTGCCGAGTCGGCCGAGCCGATCGTGCGACCCGGCTCGCTTCCACATCCGCGCGAGTAGAGCATCGTCGGCGGCGTCCGCCGGGGTCATCAGTGACGGCGTCGGCACCTCGAGGGTGTCATAAGCGTCGGAGGTGAGCGTTATTACCGCGTCCATGTCGCCATCGGCGTCGGCCTTGAGGGCAAGCAGCCAAGATCCACTGAGGTGTAGCGCGGCCCCATCAGCCATCTCGCGTGCAACCTTCTCCTGTGCCCTGCACCCGGCGAAGTCGCCCTGGAGCAACGCGACCCGGTACAGCACAACCCCGGCAGTGGCGTTTGCGAAATCGCCGAGCTCCAGGTCTGCGGTCATGCTGATGACGGTCTCGGCCTGGGCCTTCGCCTCCTCGAGCTCTCCGAGGTCGAACAGTGCCCGAGATTTCACCATCGTCCAGAATGCGAGCGCAATGCCGCTGCGCGTGCGAAGCGTTGCCTCGATCCTCGCTTCGACGATCTGCAGCGCGTCTCTGCTGTCGCCGGTTGCATTCTTGAGGAACGCTGGCCAGAGCCCCTCCGGCAACCACCGCGCCGTCTCGAATCCCGGCACGCGACTCATTGTCGCGACGGCGCTCTCGATGAGTTGTTCGGCATCCGACCATCGGTGCTCGTAAAAACGAAGAACCGACTCCGTCGCGTCAACGGTCGCCAGAGCCGCGACTTCGCCAGCTACTTTCGCCGCGATCCGGGCTTCTGTGATCGATTCGGCAAGGTGCGCGTAGTCCCCGATATTCGCGAGGTTGAGGGTCTTGACCGCGAGCAGTTGCGCGCGAATCCCCAGCGGCACTCCGTCCATCGCCAGGGCCTCATCACACGTGACGATCGCTTCGGCGAATGACGACTCGGTCTCGAGCCGGGCGATGGCGAGTTGGGTTCGCGCGCGATCCTCCGGCGTCAGAACCGCACGAAGCCCGTGCGCGAGCGTCTTCGCCGAATCGACGCGACCGCCCACCCATAACACTGGAATGAGATCGGCGAGCAGGGCATATTGCTGAGCGGATGACGCGAGCTCAACGGCTCGATTGGCAAGCCCGGCCGCTGCCGCAGAGTCGACGGCCGAGAGCTGGAGGGCCGCGTCGTGAAGCATCTCGACGGCGGCCATATCTCCGCGTTCTGCCGACTCGGCCACGGAGGCCGCAACGGCCAGAAGCGGCTCACCGGAACGCAACCGGATATCAGCCGCTCGGCGCCGCAGGTGCGCACGTACGGACTGGCGAAGCATCGACTCCGCGGTCTCACGGATCGCGTCGTGGCGGAATCGCAACGGCGAGCCGTCGACCAGGATGTCCGCCTGGATGGCGAGCTCGATGCCGTCGATGAGGTCACTCGTCGTCTCGTCGAGCAGCTCGGCAAGGTTCGCCATCGAGAAGGTCCGGCCGAGAATCGACGCAACCTGCACGAGGTGGCTTGCCCGCCGTGGCAGCCGGGCGATTCGCTCCCTGATCGAGGCACCGAACCGTTCGGGAACCTGCTCGCCGTCAACCGCAGCGACATCGTGTTCAACCGTCACGAGGTTTTCTTCCACGAGGCCCTGCACGAGTTCGCTGACCAGGAGCGGCAGATTTTCGGCCCGACGCAGTGTTGCTTCGAGTTGGGCGTCAGGAACACCACCGAGAAGATCGGAGGCCATATCAACGGTCGCCTGCTCGGAGAGCGCCTCGATCTCGATGACCGACCCGAGCGCGGTCCACTCAGCGATCGCCGAACTGACGCTCTCGTCATGCTCCCCCGTACGCACGGCGAATGTCCACAGGATCGGGAGGTCGGCGAGGCTCGTCACCAGCGATCGAACGATCGCCAGCGATGCTGAGTCGGCCCACTGAAGGTCATCGACGACAAACAGGAAACTGTTCTGCTGGGTCGCCGACTCGACGGCGTTCCGGAACATCTGAACGAACCAATAACGCGAGTCGGGGTTCGCCGACAGCGGCGCAACGTCATCGAGGGTGAGAAGTGGCGGCTCGGCACCGAGCGCCGCGTCCGCGAGCACTGCCGTCGGCACGAGGTGAGAATCAGGATCGGGGGCGGCGACGACCGCGCGCCAGCCTGCGCCCGTCGTCGACGTCAGGATCTCGCCGAGGAGTCGGGTCTTTCCTGCACCGGCAACACCGCGGAAGATGATGAGCCGCGACTCGCCGGAGTTCACCTCGGAGATGGCACGGGAGATGAGCTCGGCCTCGTTCGATCGGCCGCGAAGCGGAAGGTCGAACCGATCGCTTCCAACAAGGGTCGTTCGCACGCCACGGGAGAGGGCTGTGTCGAGTTCACTACTCACGCGATGCCTCGTCGAGCTGTCGCTCCCAATCGGTCGGAACCCTCTCGGCGGGCCCCGGCGTCGACTGCGACCGGGGGTGACTAGTCGGTGCGGTCAGTTGCTCGCCGTCGACGGCCTGATCGGTCTGCCAGTCGTAGAACCAGTCCTCGCCGGGTTCGAAGCTCTGAATAATCGGATGTCCCGTCTCTTCGAAGTGGCGGCGCGCATGCCGGTTGAGGGATGAATCGCAGCAGCCGACGTGTCCGCAGGCTGCGCAGCGTCGGAGGTGCAACCACCAGCTTTCGGAGGCGTCACATTCGAGACATCCGTCACCCGAGGGTGGTGTCGTTGTATCGATCACCAGGACGGTCATCGCGGTCTCCGTATCTCGTTCTAAGGATTATGCCGGGCGGCGACCGAAGCCGCCGCCCGGTTCACGCAACTATTCGCCGTGCAATGCGTCGGAAAGGAAAGCGACCGCCTGGGCGACCGCGGCCTTCGATGCCTGGGTGTTGTGCAGTGCGTTGAGCATCACGAAGTCATGGATCGTGGCTGCGTACCGAACCTGCGTCACCTCGACGCCTGCTTCTCGCAGCTTGCCGGCGTAGGCCTCGCCCTCGTCGCGAAGAACGTCAGCTTCACCGTTGATGACAAGGGCCGGGGGGAGGCCGGCGAGCTGCTCGATCTGGGCGCGAAGGGGCGACACGTGGATCGACGCGCGTTCGGCTTCATCAGTCGTGTACTGGTTCCAGAACCACTTCATACCCTCGAGCGTGAGGTAGTACCCGACGGCAAACTCTCTGTACGACGCGGTGTCGAAGGCGGCATCCGTCACCGGGTAGAACAACAGCTGAGCCTGGAAGGTGACGTCTCCGCGCTCTTTTGCGAGCAGGGTGAGCGCGATCGTCATGTTTCCGCCGACCGAGTCGCCAGCGACGGCGATGGTTGAGCCGTCGAGGTCCTTATCGCTGCCGGAAGTGGTGACCCACTGTGCAACGGCATAGGACTGCTCGATCGCTACCGGGTAACCGACATCGGGCGACCGGTCGTACTCGGGAAAGACGACAGCGGCGTTCGCGCCGATGGCGAGGTCGCGAACGAGACGGTCATGTGTGTGGGCGTCACCGAACACCCAGCCCGCTCCGTGCACGTAGAGGATCACCGGAATAACCCCGGTGGTTCCCTTCGGCTTGACGATCCGAACCTTCACGGTGCCCGTCGGGCCGCCGTCGATGGTGATCCATTCTTCGTCGATGTCGGGCTTATCGATCGGTGAATCCTGCACGCCGTCGACGGCGTTCCGGCCTTCCTCTGGCGGGAGTTCCCAGAGGAACGGCGGCTCAGAGGTGGCGTCGACGAAGTCCTGCGCGGCCTTTTCGAGTGAAACGTTAAGCGGGTTGCCATTCATGGTGATGTCCTTTGTGATCTGTGGGATGGACGGCGATTAGCCGAGTTCGGCGACGGCGTCGGTGATTACCTTGGCGACCTCGGCGGGGTTGGTCTGCATGACCAGGTGTGGTGCATCGATCTCGACCACGGACCGCAGTCCGGCGCGGGTGTAACCGAAACGCTCGACATCGGGGTTGATGGTGTGGTCAGAGCTCGAGACGATTCCCCAGCCCGGCGTGGTCTTCCAGGCGGCGACGGATGCTGGCTCACCGAACGCGATCGCTGTAAGTGGGCGCTGGGATACGGCGAAGACGCGAGCATCCTCGGAGGCGACGCCGGCGGCAAAGACCGCGGGGAATGCGTCGATCTTCACCGAGACATCGGTACCGGGCTCTGCGCCCTCGATCGGGTAAGGCTTGTAGACGAGGTTTGCCGCGAGGTCGGAGTCGGGGAACTTGCCCTGCAGCTCACCGAGGCTCTCGCCCTCGTCGAGCGCGTAACCGGACACATAAACGAGGCCGACGACGTTCTCCGCGACGCCGGCGACGGTGATGACGGCTCCGCCGTAGCTGTGGCCGGCGAGGATGACGGGCCCATCGATCTGCTCGACGAAGTCCTTGATGTAGGCGGCGTCGGCGACGAGGCTGCGGTTGAAGACGGGAGGAGCGAGAACCGTGTAGCCGTCGTCGAGTAGACGAAGAGTGACGGGAGCCCAGCTGCTGGCGTCAGCGAAGGCGCCGTGGACGAGAACGATGGTGGGAGTTGGCATGTGCTTCTTCTTTTCCGAGTTGAGGGTGGGTGGTGAATCAAGAGTGATCCGTTCGCACCACTCGCGGCTAAGACGCCAGTCGAGACTCCATACGACGTTCGTCCAGTCCGAGCACTCGACGAATGTCGAGCCGTTCGAGGCCGTGGGCTCAGATACGACCGGTGGATTCCCAGAGCCGGATGAGCTTGAGACACATGTGCAGCGCGCTGCGTTGAGCACCGTCGTCGAGGGCGTCCTTAACGGCCTGCGGCATGCGGTCGAGCCGGTAGTACAGCGTTGCCCGGTGGATGTGGAGTTGCTCGCAGACCTGGCCGACATGGCACGCTCCGTCGAGGTAGACCTCGATGGTGTGCCGCTGCGTATCATCACCCTCGGTGCAGAGCACATAAGCGGCCGGAGAGAAGACCTGTAGGTAAGAGCGATCGCCAACCACCGAGGCGAGCAGAGCCCAGACGCCGAGCGCGCTGATGTCTCCGAAGCCTCCGAGTTGAGGCACGGCGCTCACAATCCCGGCGGCCATCTCCGCCTGATCCGCCGCCTCCGCCAGGTCGGGCGAGAGTCGGTTGTGGTGAGCGGTGCCGATTGCGTTCACCGCTATTGAGCGTGCCTTTGCCTCTTCCGTGATCAGCATCCTCGTTTCGGCCGAGTCGCTGCTGCGGCCCACGAAGAGAAGAAGATCTTTTCGCTCGCCGAGGTAGGCGACCGACGACTTCTTCAGTGCGGAGAGATGACGGGCAAAGGCCAGGCGGTCGAGGGTGCCGACATCGATCGGTATGTCGATCGCGTACACGATCGTGTGCTCTCCGCGTTCGAGCCGCCGGCGGGCAACGGCCTCGTCGAAAGCGTGTCGGCGCTCGGTCGAATCGCTCGAGAGCAAGCTGCCCATGATCTCGTCACTCGTGCCGGGTTCCCGGTCCTTGGGCGCGGTCCCGAGCAGGTCGCGCGTCACGGATACGGCAGCTTCTATCGCTGCGTAGTCCGAACCACGCAGCGGGGGCAGATTTTCGACGATTAACCAGAACGTCGCGAGGTGCTGCACACCGTCTCGCACCGGGACTGCCAAGCGATCCAGTCCACCGAGGTGGCCGAGAGGAACAGTGACCGGTTGATGCGCTTCGTTCAGCCGAATGCTGTCGAAGTACTGCTTCTGCTCGGGAGGGGCTTCTCGCTGGAAGATGTTCATCGCCCGCATGTGGTCGATGTCCTTGCCTTGGGCGCTTGCCGCGATCAGCCGGTGGCTCGGATCGCCCATCAGGATGGAGCGGCCAAGCGAGCTGGCCAACTCGTCGACTACGTCCTGAAAGCTCATCATGGTGATCCGAACATATGGCCGCGCCGCAATCTCTGGGTAACACAGTCAGTAATACCTTCGCGCGATCCGGATGAGCTCTCGACGAAACACTAAACATTTGTCGAGCGGGCAATCGGCGACGATGGGGGAAACAGCGAGAAACGGCATCCACCATGCAAGCCAATGATTCAGACGAGGTCGAAGCCTTCCTGCGTTCCTGGAATGGCGTAGCGGCGACTCTCATCGATCGCCACCTCACCGTCTCCGGTTCCAGTCAGCTCGGCGAGGCGCTTTTCCCCAACCTGCGGCGTGGGGTGAACCTTGCGCGTGAGGTGTTCCTCGGCGTCATTCCCGGACAAGAGCGACAGTGCGCGGAGCAGATGAGCGGGCAAGTCGTCGCGGCCCTTCACGCGTCTCTCGCGACTCACGACGAAGACGAGGAATTTCGTCGGATAGTCGGAGAACTTTCGGCGATGAGCCGGGACTTCGCCACCGCATGGGCCGCTGAGCGCGTCGAATTCCGTTCCAACGGAGTCGTGCGTTCGACGCATCCGTTTGCCGGTGAGCTCTCCCTTCGGTA
>Ga0247816_10001041_pt1 | contig 14031 bp, 9 predicted proteins | sample UWRJL209509C1_FD_179930 | JGI IMG/M metagenome (GOLD analysis project Ga0247816, IMG submission 179930) | Plant litter microbial communities from Arlington Agricultural Research Station in Wisconsin, United States - UWRJ-L209-509C-1 | ecosystem: Environmental > Terrestrial > Plant litter >...
GGTCGAGAACCGCGTCGACTTCAGCAAGCCGAAGAACCAGCTCACCGCGGGCGTCGCGCTCATCATGGGCATCGCCGACTTCACGATCAACCTCGGCCAGCTCACCTTCTCGGGCATCGTGCTCGGAACCGTCGCGGCGATCGTGGTCTACCACCTCATGAACACCATCGCGAAGCTGCGCGGCACCGACGCGCAGGCGCCCGCGGTCGACGGGTCGGAGAAAACCTCGGGCGACCGCAGCGCCGCCCGCCCGTAGTACTCGCGGCCGCGGGCCGCAAGGCGTTGTCGGCGTTTCGGGTGCGGGCGCAGTATTTCGCTCATGTCACAGACAGCGGAGACCACGCCACGACTCAGCCTCGTCCCGGCCCGGATGGACCGGCTTCCCTGGACGAAGTTCCACTGGTCGATCGTGGTGGGCCTGGGGTTCTCGTGGGTGCTCGACGGCCTCGAGATCCAGATCGTGGCATCCGCCGGTTTTCAGAAAGACCTGGGCATGTCGGCGTTCGAGGTCGGCCTCGCCGGAACCGTCTACCTCATGGGCCAGATCACGGGCGCGCTGATCTTCGGCCGGCTCTCCGACCGGCTCGGGCGGCGCAAGCTGTTCATCCTCACCCTCGCGATCTACCTGGTCGGCAGCGGCATCGCGGGTCTCTCGTTCGACGTCTGGTTTCTCTACGTCTTCCGCTTCGTGGCGGGCATGGGCATCGGAGGCGAGTACGCGGCGATCAACTCGGCGATCGACGAGCTGATCCCGTCGAAGCACCGCGGCCGGGTCGACATCGCGATCAACGGCACCTACTGGGGCGGGGCGGCGCTCGGGTCGGCCGCGAACCTGTTCTTGCTCGACCCCGACCTCATCAACGAGAACTGGGGCTGGCGCATCGGGTTCTTCATCGGCCCGGTGCTCGGACTCATGATCATCTACCTGCGCAGGCACATCCCCGAGAGCCCGCGCTGGCTGATGACGCACGGCCGCGAAGACGAGGCCGAGGCGGCGGTCGACGACATCGAGGCGAGGGTGCGCGCCGACGGCCACGAGCTCGAGGACGTGCCCCAGAGCAAGGCGCTCGAGATCACACCGACCGAGCACGTGCCGTTCAGGACCATCGCCGGCGTGCTGTTCAAGGACTACCCGAAGCGCACACTGGTCGGCGCCACGATGATGATCACGCAGTCGTTCCTCTACAACGCGATCTTCTTCACCTACGCGCTCGTGCTGCAGAACTTCTACGGCACCGACCCGTCGTCGACGCAGCTCTACTTCTTCCCGTTCGCCGTCGGCAACCTGCTCGGCCCGCTCCTCCTCGGGCACCTCTTCGACATCTGGGGCAGACGACGGATGATCCTGCTCACGTACGGCGTCTCGGGAGTCGTGCTGGCGATCTCCGGCCTGCTGTTCCAGGCCGACGTGCTGTCGGCGACCACGCAGACCGTGATGTGGTGCGTGGCATTCTTCTTCGCGTCGGCCGGCGCCTCGTCGGCGTATCTCACCGTGAGCGAGCTGTTCCCCCTCGAGATCCGCGCCCAGGCGATCTCGTACTTCTTCGTGCTCGGGCAGATCGCCGGTGCCACGGCGCCCGCGATCTACGGCGCGCTCATCGGCGACGGCAGCGACCGCGGTCCGCTCACGGTCGGCTACCTGTTCGGCGGCGCGATCATGGTGGTCGGCGGAGTTGTGGCGTGGTTCTTCGGGGTCGACGCCGAACGCCGCTCGCTCGAAGACATCACCGGCCCGCTGTCGGTCGTGCGTAAAGGCGAACACCCGAGCCAGCAGTGACCGGCGCCGGGCCGATCAGCGCGCCCGCGGCACCAGCCGCTCGAGCTGCGTCACGTGCCGGGGTTCGAGCTCGTCGAGGCTCTTGACCCCGAGCAGCCGCATGGTGCGGGCGATCTGCTCGGCGAGGATCTCGATCGTGCGGTCGACGCCCTCGCGCCCGCCGGCCATCAGGCCGTAGAGGTAGGCGCGGCCGATGAGGGTGAACTTGGCGCCCAGCGCGATCGACGCCACGATGTCGGCGCCCGACATGATGCCGGTGTCGAGATGCACCTCGGTGTCCTTGCCCACCTCGCGCACGACCTCGGGCAGCAGGTGGAACGGGATCGGTGCGCGGTCGAGCTGGCGTCCGCCGTGGTTCGACAGCGTGATGCCGTCGACGCCCATGTCGGCCAGCCGCTTCGCGTCGTCGACGTTCTGCACGCCCTTCACGACGAGCTTGCCCGGCCACTGCGCCTTGATCCACGCCAGGTCGTCGAAGGTGACGGTGGGGTCGAACATGGTGTCGAGCAGTTCGCCGACCGTGCCGCTCCAGCGGTCGAGGCTGGCGAAGGCGAGCGGCTCGGTGGTGAGGAAGTTGATCCACCATTCCGGGCGTGGGATCGCGTTCACCACGGTGCCCACGGTGAGCTGCGGCGGGATCGAGAAGCCGTTGCGCTTGTCGCGCAGCCGCGCCCCGGCCACGGGAACGTCGACGGTCACGAGCAGGGTGTCGAAGCCCGCCTTCGCGGCCCGGTCGACGAGCGCCATCGAGCGGTCGCGGTCTTTCCACATGTAGAGCTGGAACCAGTTGCGGCCGTCGGGGTTCGCGGCCTTCACGTCTTCGATCGCGGTCGTGCCCATCGTCGACAGCGAGAACGGGATGCCGGCCGCCGCCGCCGCGCCGGCGCCGGCGATCTCGCCCTCGGTCTGCATCATGCGGGTGAAGCCGGTCGGAGCGATGCCGAACGGCAGTGCCACCCGGCCGCCGAGCACCTGGCTCGACATGTCGACGGTCGAGACATCCCGAAGGATCGACGGCGTGAACTGGATGTCTTCGAAGGCCTGGCGGGCGCGCTGCAGGCTGATCTCGGCCTCGGCGGCACCCTCGGTGTAGTCGAAGGCGGCCTTGGGCGTGCGGCGCTTCGCGATGTCGCGCAGGTCGGCGATCGTGAGCGCGCCCTGCAGGCGGCGCTTCTTCGCGTTGAACTCGGGAGTCTTGAAGTTCATCAACGGTCGGAGGTCTGAGTACTTCGGGATTCTGCGCTGAACCATGGTGATCTCTCTATGTGGGGGGAGTGGCGTCGAAGTGGGCGAGCAGGCGGTCGCGGGCACCCACGATGTGCTCGCGGGTGAGCCGTGCGGCGCGGTCGGCGTCGCCGGCGGTGACCGCGTCGAGGATGCCCTGGTGCTGGGCGCCGACCTCGGCGGCCGTGAGCAGGTGGTGGGCCTGCACCTGTCCGATGCACAGCTCGATCTCGCCCATGAGCAGGGCGTGCATCCGGGCGAGCCGCGGACTGGGCTGGCCGGCTACGAGCGCACGGTGGAAGTCGATGTCGTGCGTCGCGAATCCCTGGTCGGCGGCGAGCAGGGCCCGGTGGGCGGCGAGAGCGGCGGCCGGGAGGGTTCCGCCGGTCGCGAGGCCGCCGACGGCCGCGCTCTCGACGACGGCGCGGCTGTCGTACAGGTCGAGGATGTCGGCCCGGCTCAGCAGCGGAACCCGCGCGGTCTGGTGCTTCTCGCGGCGCAGCAGCCCGTCGGCGACGAGCCGCTCGATCGCGGTCTTCGCGGTCGGGCGCGCGACGCCGAAACGCACCGCCACGGCCGATTCGGTGACCGATTCGCCGGGCTCGATGCCCTGCGCGATGATCGCGGAACGCAGCGCCGCGTAGATGGAGTCGGGGAGCACAGCGGATGTCGCATCCGTCGTCATGGCGTGCCTCCTTCGTCGTCGTGGTCGCAGATTGTCATACAACCTAGCAGATTGTCAGACAATGCACTCTCGCGGATTGGGCCTGTCGAAATCGCGACGAAGGAGCGCGCGTGAGGGTTTCGACACGGTCGCCGGAGCGACCTGCCCAACCAGCGCGATCGGGACAGGCCGAGCCGCTACGCCGAATCGCGCCAGACGATGTGCGTCTCGAGGAACGTTCCGGCGTTGTCCACGGCCTCGCCGCGTATCTGCGCGAGCACGGACTCGGCGGCCCGCCGCCCCAGCTGCCCGGCGGGCTGGTGCACGGTCGACAGCGGCGGCTGCGACCGGGTCGCCCACGCCGAGTCGTCGAAGCCGACGACGCCCACGTCGCCGGGAACGCTGCGTCCGGTCTCGCGCAGCACGTCGAGCACCCCCGCCGCGATGGCGTCGGAAGCCGCGAACACGCCGTCGACGTGCGGCGCGCGGGCGAGCAGCTCGCGCATCCCCTCGATGCCGCCCTGGTGCGCGTAGAACGGCACCGTGACCACGAGCGCGGGGTCGAAGGCCTCGCCGAGGGCTGCCGTGAACCCCGCGACGCGGTCGTGGCCGGAGTCGCGGTCGAGTCCGGCCGCGATCATTCCGATCGTCTTCCGGCCGGTCTGCATGAGCCTGGTCGTGATGGCCTTCGCGGCACTCACGTTGTCGATGCCGACGTAGGGGATGCCCTCGATGTCGACGGGGTGGCCGATGAACGCGGCGGGAATGCCGATCTGCGAGACCACCCTGGCGATCGGGTCGTGCGCGCGCGCCGAGACGATGATGACGCCGTCGACGAATCCGCCGGTGAGGTACTCGGCGACGCGGTTGCTGTCACGGTCGGAGTCGATGACGAGGGAGACCAACTGGTAGTCGGCGTCGGAGAGCACCGAGTTGGTGCCCAGCAGGATGCTGCCGATGTTGGGGTCTTCGAGGAAGAGCGAGTGCGGCTCGTGCACGATGAGCCCGATGGCGTGCGACTGCCGGGTGACCAGATTGCGCGCCGCGGTATTGCGCACATAGCCGACCTGGAGGATGGCGTCTTCCACGGCCTTCTTCGCGGCGTCGGAGACGTACACCTCCGAGTTGAGCACGCGGGAGACCGTGCCTCGGGAGACCCCGGCGACCGCGGCGACGTCGTTGATCGTCGCTCTCGTCGTCGGTACTCGGCGGGCGATCATCCTCACACCCTACTGCGCGGCCAGCGCTGCCGACGGCCCTGCGCAGTTGACATCGTCACGAGCGTCTGTTTATTCTGGGAGCGTTCACAGACTCTCAACGAGGAGTTGTCGGCGCCCCTTCTGGGAGCGTTCACAGAAATCGATGGGTCTCCGGACGACACGGTGCCGAATCCGGCGCCGCCACCGACGATGGAGCCGACGTACCGTGAGCAAGACACCCGTAGCCGAACTTCTCGACGCGGAGCGTGCCCGGTTCACATTCGGCGCCGACTACAACCCCGAACAGTGGTCGCCCGAGGTCTGGGTCGACGACGCACGACTCATGCAGCAGGCCGGCGTGAACCTCGTGGCGATCAACATCTTCGGCTGGGCCCAGCTCGAGCCGCTGCCCGGCCAGTACGACTTCACCGCGCTCGACGCGGTCATCGCGGTGCTGCACGAGCACGGCATCGCGGTCAACCTCGGTACGGGAACCTCGAGCCCGCCGGCCTGGCTCGTGCACGACCACCCCGAGTCGCTGCCCACCGTGGCCGACGGCACGCAGCGTTACTTCGGCGGCCGCCAGGCGTTCTGCCCGAGCTCGCCCGCCTACCGCGAGCACTCCCTTCGCCTCGTCGAGCGCGTCGCCCGTCGCTACGGCTCGCACCCCGCCGTGAAGCTCTGGCACGTGTCGAACGAGATCGGCTGCCACAACGCGCACTGCTACTGCGCGGTCTCGGCCGAAGCGTTCCGCGGCTGGCTGCGCACGAAGTACTCCACCCTCGACGCTCTCAACGACGCCTGGGGCACCGCGTTCTGGAGCCAGAAGTACGGCGCCTGGGAGCACATCCAGACCCCGCGCCTCACCCTGTCGACCGGCAACCCCGGCCAGGCGCTCGACTTCATGCGCTTCTCCAGCGACGAGCTGCTCGGCCAGTACCTCGCAGAGGAGGCGGTGCTGCGCGAACACAGCACCGTGCCCGTCACCACCAACTTCATGGTCACCGCCCATATCCGCAACCAGGACTACTGGGCCTGGGCGCCGCACATGGACGTCGTCGCCAACGACCACTACCTCGACCACCGGCTCGCCAACACCCGCGACGAGCTCTCGTTCGCCGCAGACGTGACCCGCGGCCTCGCCGACGGCGGCCCGTGGATGCTCATGGAGTCGGCGACCGGCGCCGTCAACTGGCAGCCGCGCAACATCGCCAAGGCGCCCCGCGAGATGATCCGCAACACCCTCGGCTACGTCGCGCGCGGCGCCGACGGCATCAGCTTCTTCCAGTGGCGCGCGTCGCTGCAGGGCAGCGAGAAGTTCCACTCCGCGATGCTGCCGCACGCCGGCGTCGACACCAAGGTGTGGCGCGAGGTGGTCGAGCTCGGCGCGACCCTCGACTCCCTCGCCGAGGTCGCGGGCAGCCGGGTCGTCACCGACGTCGCCCTCGTCTTCGACTGGCAGGCCTGGTGGGCCACCGACCTCGACTCGCACCCCACCCGCGACGTCACCTACCTCGACCAGGTGCACCGCGTGTACAACGCCCTGCTCGCCGAGGGGTACACCGTCGACATCGTGGCCCCGGGCGCGAGCCTCGACGGACACAGGCTGGTTGTCGTGCCGAGCCTCTACACCGTCAGCGATGCGGATGCCGCGACCATCCGTGACTTCGTCGCCGCGGGCGGCCACGCGGTCGTCACGTTCTTCAGCGGGATCGTCGACGGCGACGACCGCGTGCGTGCCGGCGGCTACCCCGGAGCCTTCCGCGACCTGCTCGGCGTCTCGACCGAGGAGTTCTTCCCGGTCGACCCCGACGTCGAGCTCGCGCTGAGCAACGGGTCGACGGCCACGACCTGGGCCGAGTGGGTGCACCTGCGCGGCGCGTCGGCCGTGGCGACGTTCGAGACCGGCCCGCTCGTCGGCGTGCCCGCCGTCACGCGCAACACGTTCGGCGAGGGAACCGCCTGGTACCTCGCGACGAACCTCGACGCGGAGGCCCTGCGCGGCGTGCTCGCGACGGCCGCGGCGAAGGCCGGCGTGCCGGTCCCCGTCGCCACCCCCGACGGCGTCGAGCTCGTGCGCCGACGCGGCGCGGAGCACGACTACCTCTTCGTCATCAACCACACGGATGCCGCATTCGACGTGCGCGCCACCGGGACCGAACTCACCACCGCCACAACCGTCGACGGCTCCCTCGCCGTCGCCGGGGGAGAAGTGCGGGTCGTAAGAGAAAGCAGGGACAACTCGTGACCGCAGAGTCCGTAGCCGTGGCCAGGGCGAAGCCCCGCCGCACCACGGTCAAACACAAGGGTTCGATCGCGTTCTTCATCGCACCCTTCGCCGCGCTGTTCGCCGCGTTCTACCTGCTGCCGATCGGCTGGGCGGTCTACCAGTCGCTCCTCGTGGTCGAGCGCGACGGAACGTTCGGCAAGCCGGTCGAGGTGTTCGGCGGACTGACGCAGTACGCCCTCGTCTTCCAGAACCAGGAGTTCTGGGCATCCGTCGGCCGGGTGCTGCTGTTCGGCGCCGTGCAGGTGCCGGTCATGCTCGGCGCCGCGCTCGTCTTGGCGCTGCTGCTCGACTCGCCGCTGGTCAAGGGCAAGAAGTTCTTCCGCCTCGCGTTCTTCGTGCCGTACGCGGTACCCGGCGTCATCGCCGCGATCATGTGGGGCTACCTGTACTCGCCGAACCTCTCGCCGTTCGCCGCGGTCACGTCGGAGTTCGACTTCCTGTCGCCCGGCACCGTGCTCTGGTCGATCGCGAACGTGGTCACCTGGGTCTACGTGGGCTACAACATGCTCATCATCTACTCGGCGCTGCTCGCCCTGCCGCAGGAGATCTTCGAGGCCGCCCGCCTCGACGGCGCGAACCAGTGGCAGATCGCCTGGAGCATCAAGATCCCGCTGGTCGCACCCGCCATCACCCTGACGGCGATCTTCTCGATCATCGGAACCCTGCAGCTGCTCGCCGAGCCGCAGGTCTTCCGCAGCTTCACCTCGTCGGTGTCGAGCACGTTCACGCCGAACCTCGCGGTCTACGCGACATCCGCGGTACCGAACGTGAGCCTCGCGGCGGCCATGTCCGTCGTCCTGGCCCTCGCGACCTTCGCGCTGTCGTTCGCGTTCCTCAAGTTCACCCAGCGTAAGGCCGACTCATGACCCAGGCAGTGACAACCCAAGCCGGAACGCCGAAGGCCGAAGCGCCGAAAGCCGGGGCGCCGAAGGAGAAGCTCGCCTCGCGCACCGCGGCCATGGTCATCATGGGCGTATCGACGCTGTACTTCCTCGTGCCGATCTGGTGGCTGTTCATCTCGTCGACCAAGAGCCGCGAGCAGTTCGGCTCGACCGGCGCGCTGTGGTTCGCCGACTTCAACCTGTTCACGAACATCGCCGACCTGGTCGCGTACAACGACGGCGTGTACCTCAAGTGGATGCTCAACAGCATCCTCTACGCCGGGTCGGGCGCCCTGCTCGGAACGCTGTTCGCGGCCATGTGCGGCTACGCGCTCGCCAAGTACCGGTTCCCCGGGCGCGAGCTGATCTTCAACGTGGTGCTCGGCGGCGTGCTCGTGCCGGCCACCGCCCTCGCGTTGCCGCTGTTCCTGATCTTCAGCCAGTTCAACGCCACCAACACGTTCTGGTCGGTGTTCCTGCCGAGCATCGTGAGCCCGTTCGGCGTATACCTCGCGCGCATCTTCGCCTCGGCGAGCGTGCCCGACGAACTGCTCGAGGCGGCCCGCCTCGACGGTGCCAGCGAGATCCGCACGTTCTTCGCGGTGTCGCGCCGGCTGATGACCCCCGCGCTGGTCACGATCTTCCTGTTCCAGTTCGTCGCCATCTGGAACAACTTCTTCCTGCCGCTCATCATGCTGCGCGACCAGACGCTCTTCCCGGTCACCCTCGGCCTCTACCAGTGGAACTCGCAGGTCAACCAGATCCCCGAGATCCGCACGTTCGTGATCATCGGCGCCTTCCTGTCGATCATCCCGCTCATCATCGCCTTCCTCAGCCTGCAGCGCTTCTGGCGCGGCGGGCTGGGGGCCGGAAGCGTCAAGTAGCGCCTTCCACCACACCCTGCAGCATCCCAATTCAGAGAAGAAAAAGGAAAGAGACATGCAACTCAAGAACACCTCGCGCATCGCAGCGCTGGGCATCATCGCCGCGATCAGCCTCACCGGCTGCGCGGCAGGCAGCGGGTCGGACAGCACCGACGGCGCCGTCGACTGCAAGCCGTCCGACGGCAAGGTCGAGCTGTCGTACACGTCGTGGATCCCCGGCATCGAGACCGTCGTGGACATGTGGAACGAGAAGAACCCCGACATCCAGGTGAAGGTGCAGACCGGCCCCAACGGCAACGGCGGAACCTACAAGAACTTCTTCAACCAGCTCAGCGCCGGCAACGCGCCCGACCTCGGCCAGATCGAGTACGACGCGCTGCCGAACTTCCGCGTGCAGGACGGCCTCACCAACCTCGCGAGCTGCGGCATCGTCACCGACGCCCAGGACAAGTTCATCGACTGGACCTGGAACCAGGTCACCTTCGGCGAGGATGACGCGGTCTACGCGGTCCCGCAGGACACCGGCCCCATGGCCATGTACTACCGCGCCGACCTGTTCGAGGCCGCCGGCATCCCCGTGCCGACCACCTGGGACGAGTACGCCGCGGCCGCCGCGAAGATCCGCGAGCAGGGCGGCTACATCACCAACTTCCCGCAGAACGACGTGAACTGGTTCGCCGGACTCGTCTGGCAGAAGGACGGCTCGTGGTTCTCGAACGAGGATGACGCGTGGGATGTCACGCTCACCTCGCCCGAGTCGGAAGAGGTCGCCGACTACTGGCAGAACCTGATCGCGGGCGACCTGGTCTCGAAGGTCCCTGCCTGGACCGACGAGTGGAACAACGCCTACAACACCGGTAGCGACTGGACCTGGATCTCCGCGGTCTGGGGTGCCAACTCGATCTCGAGCGGCGCTCCCGACACGACCGGCACGTGGGCCGTCGCCCCCATGCCGCAGTGGACCGCTGGCGAGGAGAAGGCCGGCAACTGGGGCGGATCGTCGACCGCGGTGCTGAAGGGCTCCGACCACCCGTACGAGGCGGCCAAGTTCGCCCTGTGGTTGAACACCGACCCCGAGGCGCTCACCGCGCTGAACAAGGAAGCCAACCTGTACCCCGCGACGAAGGACGGCCTCACGCTGCCCGTGCTGAGCGAGGGCGTCGAGTTCTACGGCAACCAGAAGATCTACGACATCTTCGCGGATGCCGCGAACCAGACCAACGCGGACTTCACCTGGGGCCCGACCATGACGCAGACCTACGCGGACGTCGCTGACGGCTTCGGCGAGGTGCTCGGCGGCAAGGGAACCCTCGGCGACGCGCTGAAGACCGGCGAGACGAAGACCATCGCGGCTCTCGAGGCCGCGGCGATCCCCGTCAACAAGTAGCGCCCGTCTAACACCCTGTAGAAAGTAAGCATGATCCACCACCTCCGTGCCGCGGGCACCAGCTTCGTGCTGGACGTCCGCGGCACGGGCGTGCCCGTGGTCGTCCACTGGGGTGCAGACCTCGGTGACCTCACACCGGCCGCCCTCGACTCCCTCGCCGACACCCAGGTGCCCGCTGTGGGGCCCAGCTCGATCGACTCCCCGCTGCGGCAGTCGATCCTCCCGGTGATGGCCGACGGCTGGTCGGGACGCCCCGGCATCGCGGGGTACCACGAGGGCACGACGTCTCCTGCGCCGGCCTTCGTCTTATCGGCCGCTGAGCCTGTCGAAGCGGGCCTGCGCGTCACCCTCGACGCGGCATCCCTCACCGTCGTCGTCGACATCGAGCTCTCCCGCGACGGCGTGCTGCGCCAGCGCCTCGCCGTGACGAACACCGGCGACGACACCTACTCCCTCGCCTCGCTCGACGCGACCCTGCCCGTGCCGGGCCGGGCGCGCGAACTGCTCGACTTCACCGGACGCTGGCCGCGCGAACGCCAGCCGCAGCGCCGCGACATCGCGAACGGCACCTGGACGCGCGACTCCCGGCACGGCCGCCCCGGTCACGACAACGCCTTCCTCATGGTGGCGGGTACGCCCGGCTTCGGCTTCCGCCACGGCGAGGTGTGGGGCGCCCACGTGGCGTGGAGCGGCGACCAGCGGCTGTGGGCCGAATCCTCCTCGACCGGCCACAGCCTGCTCGGCGGCGGCGAACTGCTCGACCCGGGCGAGGTGCGCCTCGACGCGGGGGAGGTCTACGAGTCGCCCTGGCTCGTGAGCGCCTATTCGGATGCCGGACTCGACGGGCTCGCGGGCAGTTTCCACCGGTTCATCCGTTCGAGGCGTCGCCTGTCGACCCGCAAGGTCATGCTCAACACCTGGGAGGCCGTCTACTTCGACCAGGGCGCCGGACGGCTCATCGAACTCGCCGACGCCGCGGCCGACGTGGGGGTCGAGCGTTTTGTGCTCGACGACGGCTGGATGACCGGACGCACCGACGACCGGCGCGCCCTCGGCGACTGGACCGTCGACCCGGCCAAGTGGCCGGACGGCCTGCACCCGCTCGTCGACCACGTGGTCGGCCGCGGCATGGACTTCGGCCTGTGGGTGGAGCCCGAGATGGTCAGCCTCGACTCGGCCGTGGCCCGCGAACACCCGGAGTGGGTGCTGGGCGCGTACGGCGGCGGCGGGCTGCCGCTGCCGTGGCGCTTCCAGCAGGTGCTCGACCTCGCGAACCCGGCCGCGTTCGCGCACGTCTACGGACAGCTCGCCGCGCTGCTGCGCGAATACCCGATCAGCTATCTCAAATGGGACCAGAACCGCGACCTGCTCGGCGGCTCGGCGCACCGCCACACCGTCGCCACGTACGCGCTCATGGACGCGCTCCGCGCCGAGTTCCCCGGCCTCGAGATCGAATCCTGCTCGTCGGGCGGGGGCCGCGTCGACCTCGGCGTGATCGAGCGCACCGACCGCGTCTGGCCGAGCGACACCAACGACTCGCTCGAACGCCAGTCGATCTACCGCTGGACCGCGGGTCTCGTGCCGCCCGAGTTCCTCGGCGCGCACCTGGGTGCGGCGACCGCGCACACCACGGGTCGCACGCACGAGCTCGGGTTCCGCCTGGCGACCGCCCTGTTCGGGCACGCCGGCATCGAGTGGGATGTCACGAGCCTCGAGCCGCACGAACGCGCGGCCGTGGCGGAATGGGTGGCCGCGTACAAGCGGTACCGCGGGCTGCTGCACTCGGGCGCCGTGGTGCGCAGCGACGCGGGCGATTCGGCGCGCTGGGTGCACGGGGTCGTGTCGGCCGACGCGGCATCCGCCCTCTTCGCCGTCGTCGCGATCACGGCGACCCGCGATGCCGTCGTCGCACCGGCCACGCTGCCCGGCCTCGACCCGGCGCGGCAGTACCGGGTGACGCCGGTGCGGCTGGGCGCGTGGCCGCGGGTCGTGCAAGACGCGATGCCGCCGTGGTGGCACGAGGGTTCGGTGACGATGAGCGGACGGATGCTGGCTGCCGTCGGTATCCCGATGCCGCTGCTCGCGCCCGAACAGGCGCTGGTGCTCGACGTCGCGCTCGTCGAGTAGCCGCCGTCGTCGAATCGTCCATGACGCGGCGCGCACTTCTCCATTTTTCCATCCGCACCGGGCAATAGGATGACGCAATGCTCCATGTCGCACGCGCCCGCCGATGCTGATCCCCGACGGCTTTCCCGGCCAGCGGCTGCGGGTGCTGCCGAAACCGCTGGTGACCTCTGCGCTGACCCAGCCGATCACCGAACGCCTGCTCGTCACCGACGCCGGCTATTTCCCGCACGCTGCGGCGCACGGACGCGCCCGAGCGCGCGGAGCGGCCGAGACGGTCGTCATCCTCTGCACCCGGGGCGCCGGGTGGCTGACGCTCGGCGTGGGCGATCACGAGCGGGAGCACCGGGTCGGCGCGGGCGAGGCCGTGGTCATCCCGGCGCACGTTCCTCACGTGTACCGGGCCGACCCCGACGACCCGTGGAGCATCTGGTGGCTGCACGCCGCCGGATCGGACTCGGCCGCGCTCACCGAGGCGATCTGCACTCCGGATGCCGGCCCGGTCGTGTACCCGCGCGACGTCTATTCGGCGGCCGCCTCGATCGAGCGGGCGGTCGTGGCCCTGGAGCGCGACGAGACCGCGGCGAGCCTGTACCTGGCCTCGGGCGCTGCGTGGGGACTGCTCGCCCAGCTCGCGTCCGACCGGCTGCAGGGCCCGGCGGCCACCGCCGACCGGATCCAGATCGTGCAGGACTACCTGCGCGACAACCTCGCCTCCCCCGTGAGCGTGGTCGAGCTCGCGCGACTGGCCTCGCTCAGCACCTCGCATTTCGCGGCCCTGTTCAAGGCATCCACCGGCAGCGGGGTGGTGGAGTACGTGCGGAGGCTGCGGAGTGCGCGGGCACGCGAACTGCTGATGACGACGGAGGCCTCGATCGCAGACATCGGCATGTCGGTCGGCTACAGCGACCCGTTCTACTTCTCGCGCCAGTTCCGCATGGTCAACGGAACCAGCCCCTCGGATTTCCGTCGCGACGCCGGGCGCCACAGGGTCGACCGGTGACGCACACCGTGAGCGGAGGCGGCGTGACGGCCGTCGTCGAGCTGGCCGACGGCGGCCGGCTGACGAGCCTGCGTGCGCTCGGCCGGGAGTGGCTGGCCGCCGGAGGCCCGCGCACCCCGGGTGGCTACCTGCAGCCGGGGAGCGGAGGGTGGGACGACGTCGTCCCGACCGTGTCGGCGTGCGTGCTCGCCGACGGCACCGTGCTCGCCGACCACGGAGACGCCTGGCAGAACGAGTGGACGCTGGTCTCCGACAGCGCCACCCACGTCGAGGCGACCGTCACGCTTCCGAGCGTGCCGATCAGCCTCACGCGTCGCGTCGAGGCGACGGACGCGGGCCTCACCCTCTCGTACGCGGCGACCGCAGCCGGCGCGACGCCGCTGTTGTGGTGCGCCCATCCGCTCTTCGCCGCCCGGCCGGGCACCCGGATCCGCGTCGACGGCGACCCGGGGCTGATCGAGGAGTACCCGGGGCCGCGCCGGGCGCGCGCCTGGCCTGCGGCGGTCGCGGCCACCGCCGTCAAGGCCTTCACCGTCGATCCGGTGTCGAGCGCGGCGGTTGTCCATGCCGATGGCAGCGCCATGACGCTCGGCTGGGA
>Ga0247816_10001042_pt1 | contig 14023 bp, 11 predicted proteins | sample UWRJL209509C1_FD_179930 | JGI IMG/M metagenome (GOLD analysis project Ga0247816, IMG submission 179930) | Plant litter microbial communities from Arlington Agricultural Research Station in Wisconsin, United States - UWRJ-L209-509C-1 | ecosystem: Environmental > Terrestrial > Plant litter >...
CGTCCCGCTGCTGGCGCAAGGCTTGAGTCCTGCGCAATGGTGACGCGGAGCGTCACGGGATGCATTCCCACGCGGAGCGTGGGAACGATCAGCAAGTCAGCAAACAGGAGGTGCGCAAGATCACTTTGCACCGGTTGACTGTGGCGCGGGGGTAGCAGGGATTGATGTTGATCGTTCCCACGCTCTGCGTGGGAATGCCGCCTGGGACGCTCCGCGTCCCGCTGCTGGCGCAAGGCTTGAGTCCTGCGCAATGGTGACGCAGAGCGTCACGGGATGCATTCCCACGCGGAGCGTGGGAACGATCAGAATCCTAGTCGCGTTTAAGCCACTGCCGCATAAATCGCACGACTTCCCCCGACAACTCCGCATCCTCCGGCGCGCCCATAAATCCGCCATGGGGCATTGCCTCAAATACATGCAACTCCACCGGAACCTCGGCACGACGCAACGCCCGGTGCATGCGCACCGCATTGGACAGAAACAGATCACGCGTCCCACTTTGCAGGAAGGTCGGCGCAAAGCCTTGAGTAAAATCCCCGAACAGCGGCGACAGGTAAGGATCAGCCAAGTCAGCACCGCCGGCATACAGCAGGTTGACCGGCATCAGCGGCTGAGGAAGCACCACATCGACCGTGCGGTTGACCTGGAAGCTGTCTCCCGATTCGGTCAAGTCAAGTTCCGGTGATAGCAGCACCAGCGCCGCCGGCAGCGGCAGGCCTTCAGCACGAGCACGTAACACCATCGCGGCGGCAAGGTTGCCACCCGCCGAGCGCCCGCCGATCACGATTTTATCCGGGGCGTGGCGAGCGAGGACGTAGCGGTAGGTCGCCATACAGTCATCCAGGGCAGCCGGGTAAGGGTGGTCGGGCGGCATACGGTAGTCGACGCCGTAACAGATCAGCCCATGCAGATCCGCCTGCTTGCCCGCAGTAAGGCGGCAGTTTTCACCGCCCCCGAACACCAGCGCACCGCCGTGCAAGTCGATGTAAGCAAACTCGCTGGCCGCGGCGTCCGCCGCAGTGGCCACGTGAACCACGGCGTCGCCCACGTTGATCGTCTCGATACGCGCACGCAGGCTCGCAGCGAGGCCTTCCTGTGCGGCGCCATAGTTTTGCGCCACGGCGGCCTGCAGGTGGCGCCAGCCGTCGTGGTCGTCTGACGCGGGCAGGGTATGCACGGCGTTGAAGGGTACGCCGTCGTCGCGCACCAGGCGCTTTAATGTCGCCTGTGCCTCAGGGCTGATCGATTGCGGGATGGGAAGGGTCCGTGGGTCGATCTTGACGCCGTCACTCATGGGTTTACTCGCATTTTCTGGGCTCGGGCATGAGTCTAAAGGGTATCGCACAGGGTCTACACTGTAGTGTCCGTTTCAATTGTGGAGAATCGCCATGATCAGCAAAAACACGATTTGCCTCTGGTACGACGGCGCGGCATTGGAGGCTGCAAACTTCTACGCCCAGACCTTCCCGGACAGCGCCGTGACCGCCGTCCACCATGCCCCTGGCGATTACCCGGCAGGCAAGCAGGGCGATGTGTTGACGGTTGAATTCAGCGTGATGGGCATTCCGTGCCTCGGGCTGAACGGCGGCTCGGCGTTCAAGCACAACGAGGCTTTTTCGTTTCAGGTGGCCACTGATGACCAGGCCGAGACCGACCGCCTGTGGCACGCGATTGTCGGCAACGGCGGCGAGGAAAGTGTCTGCGGCTGGTGCAAGGACAAATGGGGTTTGTCATGGCAGATCACGCCACGGGTGCTGACGGCGGCCATCACTGATCCTGATCCGGCAGCAGCCAAGCGTGCATTTGACGCGATGATGGGGATGACCCGCATCGACATCGCTGCAATTGAAGCAGCACTGGGGCGCTAGGGATCAGGTGCTGTGCGTCGGCTCCTGGCTCGCAACGGTGCTGTCCACCAGGCGAATACTGTTGCGCCCACCGCGTTTGGATTCGTAGAGCGCGACGTCGCCTTGTTCAATCAATGTCGTCAAGTTTGCGGGCGGCTGATCGAACAAGTTGGCGCCGATGCTCAGGGTCACTGCAGCGGGTGTGGCGAAGGCTTGTGAGGCAGCCCTTTGAAATTGGTCACGCAGGGCGCTCCCCAGACCCACGACTTGCTGGCGCGTTGCGTTGCTGAGCAGGATGACGAATTCATCCCCGCCCAGCCGCGCGGCAAGCGCACTTTCCGGCGCCACCGAGCGAATCATCTCGCTCAGCGCGACGAGCAGCCGGTCGCCAGCGGTATGGCCGTATAAGTCGTTGACCAGTTTGAAGTTGTCGATATCGATCAGCAGCAAGGCACCCGGCCGAGTGGTGGAAACTTGACCCAGCAGGCGCGGTGCCCGCACTTCAAGGGCGCGACGGTTGTAGAGGGCTGTCAGCGGGTCACGCGCGGCGAGCAGGGCGATCTGTTCCTCGCGACGATACCGCTCGGTGCCGGTCATCGATAGCGCGATCAGCATGATCGCCATCGTGCCCTCCACCAGTGAAACCTGAATGATCTCGCCACGAAACGCCGCAAGGTCGATCAGCGTGCCGGGAATGATCACCGACATTGCCTTGGCAAGATAGAACAGCCCGTGGGCCAGCAGCACATACCGCAGCTGCACCGCGCCCACGCTCAGTGACCGGCCATGGGGCCGCAGCAGCCAACTGGCCTTGAGTGTGGAAAGGGCTACCAGCAGCGAATTCACCAGCAGCATAAGCTTCGACCACGACTGCCCCTCGGGCAACAGCAACATGGCAAACCAGGCGACGAAAATCAGATACCAGGCACGCGAAAGGCGCGCCTGGGTAAAACGCGCAACGCCCAGCAGGAACAAGAAGTGGGCGGTGATAAGCAGGCCATTGGCAAACCAGATGCCGATCAACAACAGCCCGTTGCTGCGCAGCAACGCGAGGGTCGAGCCCACGCTGATCGTCGCAAAACCCGCGCTCCAGTAAAGCAGCGACGGCTCGCGAACGTTGCGCCATTCCACCGCCAGGTAAAGCGCGGCGGCGGCCGCAAGGGCAATGCTGAGTACCAGGATGGTGGAGGGGTCGAGCGCCATGGACTGCCGTGCCTGCGAAAAGGGCGATGAGCGTCCAATTGTATGCGTTTGGATAGTTTTTTCGCAGAGGCACAACGATCTATTGAGGAAACGGTGGAAGCCTTTTGGGCCTCCACCGCATACCCTGAGGTTCAGGGCTTAACGATTACGCGTCACCCTCCACACGATGTTGGCCAGGTCGTCGGCGATGATCAGTGCGCCGCGCGGGTCGACAGTGACACCCACCGGCCGTCCACGGGTTTTACCGTCGGTACCACGGAACCCCGTCGCGAAGTCCAGCGGCTCTCCCGATGGGCGACCGTCGGTGAACGGTACGAAGATCACTTTGTAGCCCACCGGATTGTCACGGTTCCAGCTGCCGTGCTCGCCGACGAACACACCGTCGGCATATTTTTCGCCCATTTCCGGGATCGAGAAGTCAACGCCAAGCGCGGCCACATGGGACCCGAGGCTGTAATCCGGCTTGATCGCGGCGGCTACTTTGGCCGGGTTTTGCGGCTGTGCCCGTGAGTCGACGTTCTGGCCCCAATAGCTGTAGGGCCAGCCATAAAACTCGCCTTCGCGCACCGAGGTCAGGTAATCCGGGACCAAATCAGGCCCCAGTTCATCGCGCTCGTTGACCACCGCCCACAACTGCCCGGATTCAGGCTGGATCGTCAACGCTGTCGGGTTACGCAGGCCGGTTGCATAGGGTTTGTGGGCACCGGTTTCTGCATCGACCTGCCAGACCAGGGCGCGATCAACCTCAACTTCCATGCCGCGCTCGCCAATATTGCTGTTTGAGCCGATACCCACATACAGGAAGCGGCCATCAGGGCTCGCCGCCAGGGATTTGGTCCAATGGTGGTTGATCTGCGAGGGCAGGTCGGTGACCTTGGTCGGCGGGCCGCTGGCTTTGGTTTGGCCTTCTTCATAATCGAAACGCACCAGTGCATCCTGGTTGGCCACGTACAGCTTGCCGTCCACAAACGCCAGGCCGTACGGCGCATTGAGGTTGTCGGCGAATACCGTCTTCAGCTCGTAGGTGCCATCGCCGTCTGCATCGCGCAGCAAGGTCAGGCGATTGCCGCTTTTGACCTTGGTATTGCCCTCGGCCTTGATCAGGCTGGCGATCACGTCCTTGGGTTTGAGCTTTGCAGCACTGCCGCCACGGCCTTCGGCGATAAGGATGTCGCCGTTGGGCAAAACGAGGGTTTGGCGCGGGATGTTCAGGTCGGTGGCGATGGCCGTGACACTGAAGCCCTCTGGCACCGTAGGCTTTTGGTCACCCCAGGCCACCGGCTCGGCGATTTTCATGCTGGGCAGCAAGCCGCGTTGGGGTTCCGGTAGTTTCGGGTCTGGGCCACGCACCAACGTGCTGTCCGCCTCGCCGCCACAAGCGCTTAAAAACAGCGCCATGCTAATCACACTCAATGCGCTTGCGTGCTTCATTTCGCACCTCCCGAACGCAGGTTGGTCAGCCCGACCCACGTCGTGGCGCAGCTCAACAGGGTGACGATGACGGACAACACCAGGCCCCAGGGCATGGTCGCCCACGCATCCTTCGCATGTTCAAACGCGTTGACCAAGCCCAGCACCCACGTCACCAGCAACAGCAGGAAGTACAGCGCAGGGCGCCCGGCCTTGCGCTCGGCGCGCAGCAGGTTGACCAGCGCGAACAGCAATGCCAGCCCGCAGAACACCAGGCCCCCGGCAATCAGCCAGGCGGCGAAGTTGCTCCACTGGATCTGGTAGGTCTGGAAGTAGGCGATGTCACTGAGTAACCCACCGAGAAACAGCGGGACGGTGCCGGCAAGCAAAGTGGCGTGAAGCGGGCTGGGCGTGCTTCGGTAGGTGAGCGGGGCGGTAACGGTCACGGGCGGCTCCTTGTTGTTGAGCGACCCTGACTGATGCCCGGTGCGGATGCACGGGCCCATCAGGGTCACGCGGACTGCGCATAGGGAAGGAGCCCGCTGCCGGAGCGATAGTTCACCGGGTTATCGTGTCAAGATGTTTTGAAAAGACACTGCGAATTTTGTGGTTGTCGTACAACAATCCCATGGCGTTTTATCTTCGGGAAAAACGTCCTGCAGAAATTGAAGCCCGGTTTACGCTTTATTCAATGCCATAGCGGGCGCTATTCAAATCCTGAGTACCGAACGTGATCGAGACGAACGGCTATCTTTCAGATTGACAGGCAGGTGCCGAGGTCGATATAAAAGGCACAGTTGTACGATGACAGACGATATTTCGACTGTTCAAACAAAAAAATAAAAATGAGTGTCGGCGCCCCATCATGAATTCAACACGCTTGCTCGCCTTCCTGTACTCCGCCTCCAGGGTTTCGACCTTGACCGCCTGGCTGTATGCACAATCCACCCCGTTGCACACCACCGTCCCGCCTAACGCCTGATATCACTTGCTGCGCCTCTCTCTCACGTTGCTGTCGAGAGACCATCACCACACTCAAATAATAAAGTGATGCCATGAATCTGAATGAGCCCATGACTGCGCACCGCGTCGGCCACGCTGTAGGCAACTATCGCTGGACCATCTGCGCAATGCTGTTTTTTGCCACCACCGTCAATTACCTCGACCGCCAGGTGCTCAGCCTGTTGGCGCCGCAACTGTCGACGCAATTTGGCTGGAGCAACACTGATTACGCCAACATCGCTGCCGTCTTTCAGTTTGTGTATGCGATTTCGATGCTGTTCGCAGGCCGTGTAGTCGACAAGATCGGCACCAAGACCGCCTACGTGGTTGCGATTGGTATCTGGTCGACCGGCGCAATGATGCACGCGTTCTCGGTGCCGATGGGCGAGGGGATTGCCGCTGTGTCCGGCGCGCTCGGCCTGGTGGTTATCCCCGTCTCCATCGCCGGCTTCATGCTCTCGCGGGCAGTGCTGGCGATAGGCGAGGCGGGTAACTTCCCGATTGCAATCAAAGCCACCGCTGAATACTTCCCCAAGAAAGAACGCTCCCTGGCCACCGGTATTTTCAACTCCGGGGCCAACGTGGGCGCAATCCTCGCGCCGATTTGCGTGCCGCTGATTGCTGCGCTGTGGGGTTGGGAAGCTGCGTTCATCGTGATCGGCATGCTGGGTTTTATCTGGGTCGGCGTGTGGGTGTTGGTCTACGAAAAACCCGAACAGCAAAAACGCCTGTCGGCCCGGGAGCTGGCTTACATTCGCAGCGACCAGACCGTGCATGCACTTCCACTCCCGGTACCGGGCGTCGCGGAGAAAAAAGTCTCCTGGTTCAAGTTGCTGACGTACCGCCAGACCTGGGCCTTCGCGTTCGGCAAGTTCATGACCGACGGCGTGTGGTGGTTCTTCCTGTTCTGGCTGCCGACCTACCTGGCCGCGCAGTACGGCATGAAAGGCGCCGATATCGTCATGCCGCTTGCCGTGCTGTACAGCATGACCATGGTCGGCAGCATCGGCGGCGGCTGGTTCCCCAGCTACTTCATGGCACGCGGCGACGCACCGTATGACGGCCGCATGAAAGCCATGCTGGTAATCGCGCTGTTCCCGCTGGTGGTGCTGTTGGCGCAACCGTTCGGCTACATCAGCTTCTGGGTGCCGGTACTGCTGATCGGCGTGGGCGCATCCGCGCACCAGGCGTGGTCGTGCAACATCTTCACCACCGTGTCCGACATGTTCCCGCAAAAAACCGTGGCCTCGGTGGTTGGCATCGGCGGCATGGCCGGCGGCTTGGGCGGCGTGGTCATGACCAAGATCGGCGGCTGGGTGTTCGACTACTACAAGTCGATCAACGATATTCACACCGGCTACATGATCATGTTCGCCATCTGTGCGCTGGCGTACCTGGTGGCCTGGAGCGTGATGAAAATGCTGGTACCGCGCCACAAGGAAATCACCGACCTGTAAACGGCTGGCTGTTGCCAGGGTTGCATCACGCGGGTTCTGCAAGCCGCGTGATGCATGTGCCTTACAAGTTGCTGTACGCAATGATCGAGCGAGGTGGCGTAGCTCGGTCCAGCCCCCTGCGCCAGTAACCGACGTCATGCCATTTACCCTGCTTGAATCCGACTTCAGGGTAAGTGCCGATGTGGGTGAATCCCAATGCCTCATGCAGCCCGACGCTCCCCGCGTTCGGCAGTGCGATGCCAGCATAGGCGGCGTGGTAGCCCTGGCGCTCCAGCAGGGGTAAAAAGCGCTCGTACAGTGCACGGCCGACGCCCTTACGCTGCGCCGCAGGGTCGATGTACACCGTCACGTCTACTGACCAGCGATAGGCGTCCCTGGCTCGATGCTGGCTGGCATAGGCATACCCCAGAATCTGCCCGTCGCGCTCTGCCACCAGATACGGATACGTGTGCAGTGTGGCGGCGATCCGCTGCGCGATTTCTTCAACCGTCGGCACCTCCTGTTCAAAGGAGATTGCCGTGCGCTCAACCATCGGTGCATAAATCGCCTGGATGGCAGATGCATCTGCGGCGACCGCTACCCGAATAGTGCCTGTGAAGCTCATCCTTTACCCTCTTCGCGCGTGCTCATGTTGTTTTCAAATATCCCATTCATGCCCGCCGAGCCATCAACAACACGGTTGCCGCCGCAGACAACAACCCGGCACAACACCGGTTGAAAATCCGCTTGCCCCGAGGCTTGGCGAACCAGCGGCGCATATGCAAACCCATGTAGGCATAGGCGCTGATAGCGATCCATTCCAGTGCCAGGAACATCGCGCCGAGCACGGCGAATTGTGGGGTGATGGGCTGGGCGGGGTCGATGAACTGCGGCAGGAAGGCTGTGAAAATCAGAATCGCTTTCGGATTGCCCGCCGCCACCAAAAACTCCTGCCGCGCCAACGCCCACAACCCCACTTTGGCCTCCGTCGACTCAGCCTCAGACTGCGGATTGGCTCGCCACAGTTGGTAGGCCAGATAAAACAGATACGCCGCACCCAAAATCTTGATCGCGTAGAACAACAACTCCGAGGTTTGCAACACCACCGCCAACCCAGCGGAGGCGAGGGCGATCATCCCGGCGAAGGCCAGCAGCCGTCCGACGCCTGCGAGACAGGACGTGCGATAGCCGTAGCGCGTGGAGTTACTGACCGACAGCAGGTTATTCGGGCCGGGCGCCATGTTCAGGGCGAAACACGCGGGGAGGAAGAGAGTGAGGGTGGCGACGTCCATGTGGGCTCCGGGTTCGCTGGGGGGCGGGGAGGCATGAGGATAAAGGGAGTCGGGGCGGTTGGACAATCCGCGCGTTGAGGTTGTAAAGACGCCAACGCGCGTGGAGCGTTTAAGCGACCGTTGCAGGTGTTTCTTCGGTTTCTGGGCCCTTGGCCCGTAAGCGCCGGCCTATTACATCCATCAGGTCACAGCCATCACGCACGTCGCCAAACGATAGGGTGGCAGCTGTACGCAGGTTGGCGAACCGGTATCAGAGAATCCGGCAGCCCCGAAGGACTCCCGCGCACAGCTGCCATAGAAGGCAGCTTTGCGAGTGTGCAACAGCAATTACAAAAAAGCGCAGTGCTTTTGCATCCGATAGTCAGGTCGCCAAACCTGATCGCCATGTGGGCGACGGGGCGGATAAGCGGCATTGGGTTGGGGGATCAACCTGAAGGTTGTAATGGGCGTTGGTGGGTGGGGCGTGTTTCTTTCAAGGCTTGGGCGCTATCAACTTACTCATTGTGAGCAGCGGGGCGGCTAATTTTTCCGGCAAAACGTGCGTAGATCCCGGGCACCAGATGCACTGAGATCTTCATGCCTGAAGGTCGGCATTACCCATTCCAGTTGGTAGAAATAGTACAAGGCCATGCCTCCATCGGCGGTGTGTCGTATGGGTTTAATTGCGCCGTGATCAGTTCGTAATCCCTCGGGCGCGTTCACAGTGGCCAACTGAAGGCAGGGCCGCTAAACCCTTACCGGCGTCCAGCACGCCGCTCGATTCCTCTACCGGCACCACCTGCCTTTGTCGGCAAGGTGGCGGGGGAACATACCGTACCGTCACCACCTGCCCAGCGATTAATCTGCTGCCATTCACGAACGGCGGCTTTCGGCCAGGAGCGGACCGTCGGTTTGAGCCATTCTCAAGGCATGGCAACCAGAGTTCACGGTGAAGGTCAGATTGCATTAGCGCAGGCTCCAGCCTGCCTTTCACAAAACCTCAATCTAAGTTAGCGTGCACTTTTGTATGATTGGAAACGCTTAATGAAGACAGTGATTGAACGGCTGGAAAAATGGTTAGAGGCCCATCTTCCCGAAGTACGTCGGGATCTGGCCCCGGGCTGTTCGGATGCTGCAATCGAAGAGTTCGAAAGCCTTGTTGGCCGACCTTTTCCAGAAAGCTTGAAGCAGCTCTACAGGTTGCACGACGGGCAACACGGTGCTGCGAATTCAGGGCCCTTTTATGGACTTAGTTTTCTGTCGCTGGCAGCGGCCAAGACACATTGGGAGTCTTGGAAAGATATCATCGATGAGTGGTCGCCCGAAGAAATGACCGAGGCGAGTGCATTCTGCACTTCGGGAAACTCCGGCGCTATCCAGGCTCTATACGCCAACAGATACTGGATACCCTTCGCCTTCGACTACGGTGGCAATCATCTCGGGGTTGATTTGGATCCAGGGGAGCGCGGAACCTTGGGACAAGTCATTAATTTTGGCAGTGACGAAGAAGATAAATACGTTGTGGGCAGGTCCGTTGATGAGTTTATGGAGTGGCTGGTCGATCAACTCGAAAGTGGTAACTTCGCAATCAGGGAGGAGGATGACGGTTGGCGAAGCTTGAACACCAAGGAGCCTGAAATGCTCCATTTTCTGGACGCGGTTCCCATTCTGTTTGGGGCACAATCTGTCAGGTGAACCGGCAAGATCGCCAATTGGGTTTACGCAAGTAGAGAGCTAAAGGGGGCGAATGTATTTTCCAGAAATCCCCCCTTTTTTGTCCCTATCTTCTTTCTTCTCGGTGCCATAGCCGTTCTGAACGAATGACTGCTTTTGGCCGATAGCAGTCTGTCAGAGTCTTTTTATTTCCCATCATCAGCCTTGCCGGCCGGCACCAAAAACTCCTGCCGCGCCAACGCGCCAACGCCCAAAACGCAACCTTAACCACTGTCGCCTCAACCTCAGCCTGCGGATTGCCCCGCCACAGCTGATACGCCAGATAAAACAAAGACTCCGCACCCAAAATCTTGACCGCGTAGAACCCAACCCGGAAGTTTGCAGCACCACTGCCAGCCAGCAGAGGCGAGGGCGATCATCCCGGCGAAAGCCAGCAGCCGCCCGACGCCAGCGCTCTCACAAAACAGCGCCCGCACACCGAGCCAATTACAAATATCTCTCAATTGCAAATGAATGCTATTAACAAATGTGAATAATTCGTTAACATCCCCGGCAAAGCGTAATCCTTTGCCTACATCCATCGCCTAGAACCTCGCGAGCTGTCTGCAAAGTCGCCACGTATTTCTTCCCTTTGCAGGATCTCCCAAATGCTTCGTCCCTTTATGCCTACCTTAACCGGTGCCATGGCCCTGAGCCTTTCGGCCACGGTCCTGGCTGCCCCGGTCAGCCTGAATTTGCCTGCTCAATCCTTGTCTGCCTCGTTGACTCAACTGAGCCAGGCCAGCGGCTTGCAGGTGAGCTTCGATGCGCAGTTGGTCGCCAACAAGCAGGCCCCCGCGCTGCGCGGTAACCTGGAACCGGCGCAAGCACTGAACCGTCTGCTGGCAGGCAGCGGCCTCAGCGCCACGGTGCAAGGCAATTCCGCCCGTGTGTTTCAGCCGCAGGTACAAACTCAATCCCAACCCGGCGCAGGCGCATTGACCCTCGGCAATGTGAACATCAACGCCGAAGCCGGGATTGCCGGTACCTCGACGACCGAAGGCAGTGGTTCGTACACCACCGGTGCCATGAGCACTGCCACTGGCCTGCCGTTGTCGATCCGCCAGACGCCGCAGTCGGTGAGTGTGATTACCCGCCAGCGCATGGACGACCAGGGCATGAACGACCTCAATGACGTGGTCAAGTACGCGCCGGGCATTACCCTGCGCAAGTTTGGCGGCGATCGCCAACAGTTCCTGGCCCGTGGTTTTGTGGTCGATAACCTGATGTACGACGGCCTGCCCACCAGTCTCAGCACCTTCACCCTGGACACGATTGCCGGGGCGGACCTGGCGATGTACGACCGCGCGGAAGTGGTGCGTGGTGCCACCGGCTTGATGACGGGCGCCGGTAGCCCATCGGCGACCCTTAACCTGGTGCGCAAGCGTCCTACCGCCACGCCGCAGGTGAGCGTTACCACCAGCGCCGGCAGTTGGGACCGGTACCGCACCGAGGTCGACGCCTCGAACAAACTCAACGAGTCGGGCACCTTGCGCGGTCGTGTGGTCGCAGCCTATGAGGACGACAAAAGCTACATTGACGAACGCGACAAGCAACGCCAGACCTTTTACGGCGTACTGGAAGCTGACCTCAGCGATTCAACCACCTGGACCATCGGCGCCTCCAAGCAACGTGACGATGCGACCTCCGACTGGGGCAGCCTGCCTGCGGGGCGCAACGGTGAAGACCTGCATCTGCCGCGCTCAACTTTCCTGAGCAACGACTGGGCCTACTGGAACCGCGACAACGTCAGCCTGTTCACCGACCTCACCACGCATTTCAACAATGGCTGGACTTCCAAATTGGCCTTCGCGCGGATCTGGGCCGAGTCCAACACCTTCTCCAGCTACCTGAATACCGCGCCGGGAGGCGGTTTTACCCAATCCTCAGGCCAGTACGACACCACGGATGTGCAAACCAACCTCGACGGCTCGCTCTCCGGCCCGTTCCAGTTGTTTGGCCGTGAACATGAGCTGACGATTGGTGCCAGCCGGCGCCAGGAGAAGTTCGACCAGAAGGGTGGCTTCTGGAGCGCGGCGATTCCGGTGGATATCTACAACTTCAATCATGGCTCGATTCCCAAGCCGTCCATTGACGACCGCACCCCGTATCAAAGCCAGAACACGGCGACCGAGGAAGGCATTTATGCCGCCGCGCGCTTCAACCCGTTTGACCCGCTGCACGTAATCGTCGGCAGCCGGCTGAGCTGGTACGACTACGACAATCGCTCGGGCACTGGCGACTACAAGGTCACCCAGGAAGTGACGCCGTACGGCGGCATCATTTATGACCTGAACGACACCTACTCGGTCTACGCCAGCTACACGCAAATCTTCAAGCCGCAGACTCAGCAGGACGTGTCGGGCGCGGTACTGAAACCGATGACCGGTGAAAGCTATGAGGTCGGCCTCAAGGGCGAGTATTTCGACGGTGGCCTCAACGCCTCGGTGGCACTGTTCGACATGACCCAGGAGAACCGCGCTTACGCGATCCCTGACCAGCCGGCCAGTTGCCGTGCCACCAACCGCACCTGTTACGAAGCTGCAGGCGAAGTGCGCAGCCGTGGTATCGACACTGAAATCAGCGGCGCTCTCACGCCTAACTGGCAGGCCTCCGCGGCCTACACGCTGGTGCTCAGCCAATACGTCAAGGACCGCACTTACGAAAAGGGCAATTTGTTCGCGCCGAGCCAGCCCAAGCACCTGTTCAAGGCTGCCACCACTTACCACATGCCAGGCGCCCTGGAAAAAATGCGCATCGGCGCCGACGTATTGGCCCAGAGCTCAACTTACGGCCGAGTGGGTGTCGGGCATGCCGAGCAGGATGCCTACGCCGTGGTTGGCCTGATGGCCGGCTACCGTATCGACGAACATTGGGACGCGCGGGTCAATTTGAACAACGTGTTCGATGAGAAGTACTGGCAGGGCATTCCTACCAGCACCGGCAGCGGTACCTACGGTGATCCGCGCAACCTGATGTTCTCGCTGAAGTGGACACTTTGACCTCACATTGATCGCAATCGAGATCTCCTGTAGGAGCGAGCTTGCTCGCGAAGAACGTTAACGATAACGCGTGCTTACTGGGTAAACGCGGCGCTCTCAAGTTCTTCGCGAGCAAGCTCGCTCCTACAGGTGGTCTCCATTACGTTCAACACAGGTGGTCTCCATTACGTTCAGGGGGTCTCCATTACGTTCAACATAGGTGGTCTCCATTACGTTCAGGGGGTCTCCATTACGTTCAACATAGGTGGCCTCCATTACGCTCATTGATTTTATGCAACCTGCCTGCTCAACGCCGACCCGCACGCGTGCTGACATCCACCCACACCGCCAGCACCAAAATGCTGCCCTTGACGATCATCTGCCAATAGCTGTCGACGTCGAGCATCGACATGCCGTTGTCCAGGCTGCTGATCACCAGCGCACCCAGCAGCGCGCCGTAGACGGTGCCGGAACCACCACGCATGGAGGTGCCGCCGATGAAGCAGGCCGCGATGGCGTCCAGTTCGCCCATGTTGCCCGCCGACGGTGAGCCGGCCGCCAGGCGCGCGGTGTTGACCAGGCCGGCGAGGGCGCACATCACGCCCATGATCCCGAAGATCCACAACTTGATTGCCTGCACGTTGATGCCCGACAGGCGCGTGGCTTCCATGTTGCTGCCCACCGAATAGATGCGTCGGCCGAACACCGTCTGGCTGGTCACATAACTGAACACCCCGAGCAGTACCAGCAACAGCAGCACCGGCACCGGGATGCCATCGTAGCTGTTGAGGGTGTAGACGAAACCCGCCAGTACAAGCCCGATCAGCAGCACCCGCACGCCGTCGCGCAGCATCGATGGCACCGTCAAGCCGTGCAAGGCGCGGTTGCGGCGCTGGCGCCAGGTCAGGAACAGCGTCAGCCCGAACAGCAGCACGCCGAGGATCAACCCGACCAGCGTCGGCAGATAGCCCTGGCCGATGTACACCAGTTCAGCCGAGACCGGCGCAATGGTGGTGCCGCCGGTGATGCCCAGCAGCACGCCGCGAAACGCCAGCATGCCGCCCAGGCCGACGATGAAGGAGGGGATGCGCAGGTAGGCGGTCATGTAACCGTTGCCCAGGCCAATCAACAAACCGCATAGCGCGACGATGGCAAGGTTG
>Ga0247816_10001047_pt1 | contig 13987 bp, 15 predicted proteins | sample UWRJL209509C1_FD_179930 | JGI IMG/M metagenome (GOLD analysis project Ga0247816, IMG submission 179930) | Plant litter microbial communities from Arlington Agricultural Research Station in Wisconsin, United States - UWRJ-L209-509C-1 | ecosystem: Environmental > Terrestrial > Plant litter >...
TGCAAATAGCGTCAAGAACGTTTTGTCTTTCGCCAAGAGATGGTAATATAGTAAATTCAATAGTAGAATAAAGCTGTTGATTATACTTAACTAATTCGGGTAAATCTTTTTCAATATGTCTGCCTTTACCTAAAAAGATTGGTGCTATTATTATATGAGTAAATTTTTTTTCTACTAAATCCTGTATACATTTATTTAAAGACGGCTGCATTATGTCTAAAAAACATAGTTCTACATGTAAGTCTTGTTTATTTATTCTATTTAATAAGTACTCAAACGGTTCTTTCCATGATAATTTTTTAGAGCCGTGAGCAAATAAGATTAAAGCTTTTGACATATTTTCCTAGTGTTGCTTGATATCAATATATATTCTTTATTCCTTGAGTTTAGTAATATTTTCTGCCAAACTTATACATATTTATAGCATAATTAATAATAATATGACAAATTTAAAAAATATTACCGCACAGTCTAAATTGAATGTAGGTATTACTTTTTTTGTAAGTAATCAAATTAGCACAATCTGGTCTAATGGTACAGTACAAAATGTAATGTTTTTATATAATCTGTTAAAACAATCAGATAGAATTGGTAATGTTTATTTAGTTAATGGCGGAGATACTGATACTATCCCAGAAACCTTATTGCCGACAAATATGCAGCCTGTGGTTAAAAAATTTGATGAATGTGTTAATGATTTAGATGTATTAATAGATTTTCATGTACAAATTAATCAAGATCAGGCTAATGCTGTAAGAGCTAGTGGCGGTAAAATAATTCAATATAAATCAGGTAATGTTTATGTAATGGAAATGGAAAATTCTATTTTTAATTTAAATAGACCAAATTCAGTAATCATTGGAGTACAATATGATAGAACTTGGACTTTGCCTCACCATGCTAGGACTAATAAATCTTATTTAGAAACTTTATATAGAACACCAGTTCAAATTATGCCTTATATTTGGGATAACATATTTATTGATTGGGCATTAGAAAAAACTAATATTGGAAGTAGGTATTTTTATACACCTGGTCAAGTTGGCAGAAATGAGAAAAAAAGAATTGCTATTTTAGAACCGAATTTTAATATAGTAAAAACTTGCCATTATCCGATTTTAGTTTGTGAAGAAGCTTATAGAGCAGCTCCTGATTTAATTAGTAATGTATATATAAATAATATAGAACATATGCGCAGTCAAAAGAATTTTGTGCATTTTACTAATTTTTTAGATATAACTAAAAATAAAATAGCTTCCTATGAAGGGCGTTTTGATACGCCTTATTTTATGACTAATCATGCCGATATGGTAGTGACGCATAATTGGGAAAATCAATTAAATAATCTATATTTTGATATTTTATATGGTAATTATCCTTTAATTCATAATTCAGAGATGTTAAGAGATGTGGGCTATTATTATGAATCATTTAATACAAAAGATGGAGCTAGAGCAGTTATTGATGCAATTACTAATCACGATAAAAATTTTGAAAATTATAAACAAAAAACTAAATACTTGTTTGAACATTTATCTATTTATAATAAAAGTAACATAGATTATCATATACAAGCTTTATTTTCTTTATTTGAGTAATATTATGAAAAAATTAAACATAGCCTTATCTGCTTCTATTGGTGAAGAATATCAAACTATTTGGGGCAGCGGAATTACACAAAATATTTTATTTTTATATCAATTATTTGAAAAAATAATGATTGTTAATCAAGTATATTTATTAGATTTATTACAGCCAAGTAATGAAAATTTATTACATAAAACTATTGGCAGACAATCGTATAAATGTATTAATAAAGAAACTGCGTCTCAAACAATAGATGTCTTAATAGAAATTGGTACACAAGTTTGGCCGGAAATTGCCAATGCAGTTCAAAACCGCGGCGGTAAAGTAATTTCTATGCGTTGCGGTAATACCTATATTGATGAAGTCATGGGAATTTTTAGTGATAGAACTAGTTTACACCCTATTAGCCATGTATTATATGATGAAATATGGGTTTTACCTCATTATGGAATAAATTCAGCTCCTATGTTAAGAACACTTTTTAACTGCCCAGTTAAAGTTGTAAACTATATTTGGGAGTCGGAGTTTATCGATTTAGCTGCTTTGCAGTTAAAGATTGAGTATAAATATAAGCCTAATAATAAACCTAAGAAAATTGCTATTTGTGAGCCTAATTTAAATCCAACAAAAACCTTTCACATTCCGCTTTTAGTTTGTGAAGAAGCCTATAGAAAGCAGCCGAATAGTATTGAGCATATTTACGCTATGAATACTTGGCGTTTAAACGGCAATGATAGTTTACTAAATTTTGTTAATCGTCTGGATATATTTAAAAATAAAGTATGTAGTTTTGAATCTAGACTTGATATTGTATCAACTATGACTAAATCAGCTGATATTCTAGTTTCTCATCATTGGCAGAATGGTTTAAATAATTTATATTTTGATATTTTATACGGCGGTTATCCATTAATACATAATTCTGAATTTATAAAGGATTTAGGCTATTATTATAAAGATTTTAATCCACAAGATGGGGCTAAACAATTATTATTAGCAATCAATGAGCATGATGAAAACTTAGAAAGTTATGTAAATCGCACTCAAAAAATCATAGCTAAATATAATATTGATAATTTTGATAATATAAAACACTATACAGATTTATTGTATGCAGTGTTTAACGAAAAATATTAATCATATAAGAGTTGAGAAAGTTTTTACCAAGAGATTTAAGAATGAATAATAATTTTAGCGATTATTTAATTTTTGCAGATGAAAGCGGCGACCATAGTTTAACTTCTATTGATAAAGATTATCCAATTTTTGTTTTAGCTTTTACTATTATTCATAAGCAGGAGTATATTAATAATTTATTGCCAAAAATACAAAATTTAAAACTTGAATTATGGGGGCATGAACAAGTAATTTTTCACGAGAGAGATATACGACAAAAAGAAAAAGATTTTGTGATATTAAATAATCGTGAACGTAATGATTATTTTTTAAAAAAACTTTCAGGCATTATTTCAGATACTAATTTTAAAATCATAGCTTCAATAATAGATAAAAATAAGTTAAAGCAAAAATACTTAACCCCTCATAATCCTTATAATATTAGTTTATTATTTTGTATGGAAAAAGAATTTTAGACTATTTATGTAACCATAATCAAAATTTAAAAGATATTTGTATTAATTTTGAAAGTCGAGGAAAAGAAGAAGATAAATCTTTGGAATTAGAATTTTTAAAAATTATTACAAATCAATGTACTTGGGGGTATAAAAATAAGAACTTTAAACAAATAAATTTTATTTATAAATATGTAAATAAGCAATGTAATTCAGTAGGTTTACAGTTAGCTGATTTAATAGCTAGACCACTCGGTATTAACTATATAAATCCACATCAAAATAATCAAGCAGTTAATTTGCTTAATAAGAACAATAAGATAATAGAATGTAAAACTTTTCCATAAAAAAACAAAAGAGCATCAGGAAAACCCAACGCTCTAGTGCCGACCGGGAACCCCCAATCCATATTTAAATTATATTATTATACGTATAATAATACAAGTAATATCTTAAATTAATCCAAATTTATATATTTTTACTAAACTACTTACTATTTTATCAATACCAAATCATTGCGGTGAATAATTTCACTAGCATAGCTATAGCCAAGTATATTAAAAATATCACTTGATGAATGCTTGGCTATTAATTTTACTTCTGTACTATTGTATTGAGAAATACCGCGTCCAACTTCTTTACCATTAAAATAGCACGCTATTACATCTCCGCGTAAAAAATTACCTTGTACTTGAGTAATACCTACCGGCAGTAAAGATTTTCCTTGTGATAAAGCAATGAAAGCTCCTTCATCTAATAAAACATGTCCGCCTAATTTTAAATGATCTTTCATCCATTGTTTTCTAGCATTTTTTCTAGTTTGATTAGATAAAAGTAATGAACCTATATTCTGCCCATTAATTAAGTTAATTAATATATTTTCCTCTTTCCCATAGGCTATACAAGTATGGACTCCGCTTTGAGCAGCTCTATAAGCCGCTAAAACTTTAGTTAGCATTCCGCCGGTTCCGACAATACTTCCAGCTGCTCCTGCAAATTTAGCTAAGTTTTTATCTAATGCACTAGCATGTGTAATTAGTTTAGCGGTTTTATCTTTTCTAGGATCGGCTGTATATATGCCTTTTTGATCGGTTAGAATACATAAAATATCGGCATCAATTAAGCTTGATACCAATGCTCCTAATGTATCATTATCGCCAAAGCGTATTTCATCATTAACTATGGCATCATTTTCATTGATAATAGGTACAGCACCCATATTTATTAATGTATTTAAAGTGCCTCTAGCATTTAAATATCTTTCTCTATCACTAAAATCTGCATGAGTTAATAATACTTGTGCCGCTAAAATATTAAATGGTTCAAATAATACTTTATACATATGCATTAAATGCATTTGTCCTATTGCTGAGGTTGCTTGTAAATCATGAATTTGTTTGGGGCGTGAGGTAATTTTTAAAATAGACATTCCGCTAGCAACAGCTCCAGAACTAACCAAGATTACATCGATATTTTTACTTTTTAAAACTTGAATTTGTCCGGCAAGATGGGCTAATAATTTTTCATCAATAGATTGTCCATTATTAGTAATTAAACTTGAACCTAATTTTATAACAATTTTTTTAGCTTTTATAAAAGGATTAACAAAATTATCTAGGTTTAATAAAGAAATAGTATCGTTCATTAGACTATAATATCTGTGTGTTGAGTATAATTAGCTTCAATTTCTTCAATGATATTATTGAGTTTGTTAGTATTTTCACTATTTAAGTCATAAACTTCAGTTAAATTTTGTATATTCAAGTCATTAAAACCATCCGCTAATTTTGTATATGCACTATTTGATGCAGACCATTCAATACGTCCATTGTTAGGCATTGCCCTAAAAATATGTAAATGGGCTTTATCATAAATTATAGTTTTCATACTGCCTAAATTATTTTCTTGAGCTGCTCTATTGCTTGCATTTCCATTTCCATTAACTTCCATAAAAATCCTATTAAATTATATTTAAGATATTATTATATGTAAAAAATCGCTATAATAAAAGGGTAAAAATAATAAATACTAAAATTTTTTCTATGAATAATTCATTAAATACTCAAGCTTTGATATTAGGTAAAAATGCTAAAGCTGCCAGCCAAAATTTATTAAAAATTTCAGCTCAAGAAAAGCAAACTATGCTATTAAATTTAGCTAATGAAATTGATAAATGTGAGCAAGAGATTATTGCTCAAAATATTATTGATGTACAACAAGCACAAGCAAAAAATTATGATAAAGCGTTTATTGATAGATTAACTTTAACGCCTAAAAGTATTAAGCAAATGAGTCAAGGGGTTAGAGAAATTGCACAGTTGCCTAATGTAGTTGGTGAGATTTCAGATGTAAAAATTCGTCCAAACGGCTTACAAATTGGTAAAATGCGTATGCCAATCGGCGTGATTGCCATTATTTATGAATCTCGCCCTAATGTTACAATTGATGCAGCCGCACTGTGTTTTAAAAGCTCAAATGCTTGTATACTACGAGGCGGTTCTGAGAGTTTACATACCAATTTATATTTAGCTAAAATTTTAGAAAAATGTATTACGATACCAAATGCCGTACAAATCGTAAAAACTACTGATAGAGAAATGATTAATGAATTAATTCAGTTGTCAAACTATATTGATGTAGTTATTCCAAGAGGCGGTAAAGGCTTAATTCAAAGATTAATGCAAAATAGTAAAATCCCAATGCTTAAACATTTAGATGGAATTTGCCATGTTTATATTGATGAATTTGCTGATGAACAAAAAGCACTTGATGTAAGTTTTAATTCAAAATGTCATAGGTATGGTACATGTAATACTATGGAAACATTGTTAATTCATATTAAAGCTGTTGATATTATTTTACCTAAGTTAGCTTTGCTTTATAAAGATAAACAAATAGAACTTAGATGTGATGAACTTAGCTATAAAATTTTACAAAGCATTAATTATCCATATTTATTAAAGGCAGTTGAGGAAGATTGGAGCGAGGAATATTTAGCTCCGATTTTAGCAGTTAAAGTAGTTCAAGATGTAGATGAAGCAATTACACACATTAATACTTATAGCTCAAGACATACTGACAGTATTATTAGTGAAAACTATACCAATGCTATGGAGTTTTTAAATAGAGTTGACAGTGCTAGTGTAATGATAAATGCTAGTACACGTTTTGCTGATGGTTTTGAATATGGCTTAGGTGCAGAAATTGGTATTTCTAATGATAAACTGCATGTTAGAGGTCCTGTAGGATTAGAGGGCTTAACTAATCAAAAATATATTGTATTTGGTAATGGGCAGGTTAGGGAGTAAGGTAAAATAAATATATATTATGGATAATAATTTATGAATTCTATTTTTGATATTGTTGATAAAAATGAAAAGACTATTGTAGTACTTACTAAAGATGATTCTATGGGTTCTGGTTTTATGTTTAACAATGATAATACAGGATATACTGGAGACTGGCATATACGTAAAAATTCAGGAGTTGAATATATAGTTATTTATCATAGAAATGATGAATCAATAAATATTATATATAAAGCTACTATAACATCTGTTGAATTATTAGATAATATAAACTATATGAAGCCTAGATATATCATAAAATTTAAAGAAATTAAAAAACTTGGTATTACGGATAAAAATTGGTGTGATTTTATGAATAGCGGTTCTAATCCTATTAGATATATAAATTGATAAAATTTTATTATAGACTCCTACTCTCCACAATAACCAACAATGGAGCATCGCTAATCCAATCTTTAACCAGACTTGTATTAAGCTGCTCTAATTGTATTTTTAGATGTCTTTCGCTTTTTAAGCTAATATTTTCAATTAAATAAATATTAGTAGTTAATTTATAATTTTTTAAAATAAGTTGTGTATAAATTTGCTCACATTGATTTTTACCCATATAAAAAACTAAAGTATCATTATCGCTATCAATACCAATATCAGCCTTATCATGCGAAGCTAAAGTTCTAAACTGAACACCTCTAGAAATACCGCGTATAGTTAATGGTAAAGCTAATGAAGCAGCTGCTGCGGTGGCTGCTGTAATACCAGGAATAATTACAAACTGGATATTATTGTGCTTTAAAGAATTTATTTCTTCGTTAATTCTAGCAAATATCATGGGGTCACCGCCTTTTAAGCGAACAACTATGGAATAATCTTTATTTGCTTGGATTAATAATTGATTAATTTGCTGTTGGCTAAAGCTAGGCTGTCCGCAGCGTTTACCCACATTTATCAATTTACACTTAGTATTTATATCTACAAAAATTTCATTATTAACTAATGCATCATAAAAAATTATATCAGCTTTAGCTAAAATTTTAGCACCTTTAACAGTAATTAATTCAGGATCTCCCGTACCTGCACCGATGAAATAGATAGTCATAATTTATCAATAAAACCAGCTGCTACAGTTCTATGGCTTACTTCATCAATTAAAATAAATGATCCTGTAAAAATATTATGTTTAAATGTTTCTAAATATAAGGGTTTTTGTAAAACAATATTAATTTTAGCAATATCATTACACTTTAACTCTTCACTCACTTGACTATCTTCTAGAGTATTAATATCTAAAATACTATGAATATTACTAATTTTTGCAAAAATCTGGCTAGTTGTATGTTTAAATAAATATTTGGTACTATGGCTAGGTATATTATCCAGCCAGCATACTGTAGCATGAAGATTTTTGTGTAAAGCCGGTAAATCTGAACTTAAAATATCGCCTCTACTAATATCCATATCTTCATTTAAAGTTAAAGTTATGTTGTCAGCGCTCCTAGCACTTTCCATCAAATTACCATTGATATCAAAAATTTGTTTAACAGTTACTTTACTTAAATGAGGAGTATATAATTCTTGATTTTTGCTAATAGTGCCGCCTTCGATTCTACCTAAATAGCCGCGAAAATTATCAATTTTTGTACCGTCTTGCCTTAAAATATATTGAACTGCAAATTTGGTATTTTGCTCATCATAATTATGTAATTTTACTTCAATATTTTCTAATAAAGATAACAGGGTTTGCCCGTTATACCAAGTCATTTTTTGACTGCTGTTGACAATATTATCCCCATTTAAAGCACTAATTGGAATAAAATATAGTTTAGCTGTTATATTTAATTTATTAGCCAATTGAATATAATTATTGACTACATTATCAAAGGCTTGTTGGTTAAAATCAACTAAATCCATTTTATTAACTGCAATAATAATATGCTGCAAACCTAGCAAATTAATAATAGCGCTATGCCTTTTAGTTTGATTTAATAATTCAAAATTTTCTTCCATCCAATTAACTCTAGTTATATCAATTAAAATTACAGCACAATCACTATTAGATGCACCTGTAACCATATTTCTAGTATATTGCTCATGTCCTGGGGAATCTGCAACTATAAATTTACGCTTAATTGTAGAAAAATATCTATATGCTACATCAATGGTAATGCCTTGTTCTCTTTCTGCTTCTAAACCATCAGTAAGAAGTGAAAAATCAATAGCTTGTCCTTGAATACGTTTATGTTTTGAATTAGCTAAAGCATTAATTTGGTCGGTAAAAATAGCTTTAGCATCAAAAAGTAATCTTCCAATTAAAGTACTTTTGCCGTCATCTACACTACCTGCAGTTATAAACCTTAAAACTTTAGAAAAATTAGACTTATTATCTGGCATAATATTACCTTAATTAAAAATAACCTTGTTTTTTTCTTATTTCCATTGCTGTTTCACTGCTTTGGTCGTCCATACGTGTTTCGCCGCGTTCAGTAATAGTACTTAATGCAGTCTCTTTGATAATATCATCAATATTCAACGCTTTACTTAAAATAGGGCAAGTACAAGATATATCGCCAACAGTTCTAAATCTTACCCATTCATTAATAATGGTTTCATTATCTTTAGCAGGAGTTAAATCTGTAATTGGAATAATTAAACCATTTCTTTTAACGACATTACGTTGATGGGCATAATAAATATTTGGTAATTCGATTTTTTCTTTAGCAATATACTGCCAAATATCTAATTCAGTCCAATTTGAAATCGGAAAAACACGTATATTTTCACCTTTATATAAATTACCATTATATAAAGACCAAAGTTCAGCACGCTGGTTTTTAGGATTCCAGTTACCAAATTCATCGCGGTGTGAGAAAATCCTTTCTTTAGCACGGGCTTTTTCCTCATCGCGTCTTGCTCCGCCCATTAATGCATCAAATTTATATTCTTCAATCATTTCTAAAAGGGTTACGGCTTGAGCGCTATTTCTAGAATCTAATTGCGTGCGTAAGCGTACTGTACCTCTTGTAATAGAATCTTCTACATGACCGATTATTAAATCTGCTTGTAATCTTTCTATAGTTTTATTACGAAACTCAATAACCTCAGGATAATTATGCCCTGTATCTATATGTAAAATTTTAAAAGGCAGATGTAAATTTCTATTAGCAATTGAAAAAGCTTTTACCGCTAAATGCAATAATACAGCAGAGTCCTTACCTCCTGAAAATAATAAAGACGGATTATCAAATTGTGCAATAACCTCACGAATAATATAAATAGATTGTTGCTCTAACCAATCTAAATGAGCTAAATTATCGTGATTGGATGTATTAATATTATTGTTATTATTCATAGGTGATATATTTTATATATAGCTTTTAGTTATTAAAAGGCGTTTTATATTATTATTTTTATATATATTGAGTATTTTTGCAATAGCAATCTATATTCTATTTAATTATTACCACATAACTAAAATATATAAAAAATAAATCACTTAATTTTTTATGTTAAAATCCAAAATTATTTTAATTATTGTATTTATATGAGTGTCATAAAAAAACTACTTTTAGTATTAATTATTTTAATTAATATCATAAATCCAGCATATGCAGTAGTTGGAACATTAGCATTAGGCGCAGCTGCCAAACAAGAAAATAATTATAAAGAGTGTAAAAGAGTAGGCCGCTGCCATAGTTTTTCATTAAAAAACTTATGGAAAAACTCAAAATATAATGCTGATGACCAAATGAATTGGTTAAAACCTCCTAATGAAAAGCATATATTAGTTAGGCAAGTAACTTTACTAGAAGGTATTCACCTTGTTAAAAGATTTTTTACAACTAATAATGCCAATAATTTTAACTCAATTAACAATATCAAAAATAACAATTCTTGGGGAAATAATTTACAAAGAGATGATATTTCGCCACGTAAGGATTTTAGAGATAGTATTTTAATTAATCCACAACAAATACCTAAGCATTTAGAAAATGGAATAACGTCTTATCCAAATACTGCACCAAATGTGCCTAATCAATATATTTATAAGCCAACACATGAAAATATAACTCCAATATCAACGCCTATAACTCATGATGCTAATATGCAAACACAAGTTATGGCAAATCCATATTTAAACCAAATTAGCTTTGATGATAATAAAATAGATAATAATACTTTATATCAAATTGATAGATTAATTTTAGGACGTAAAACACATGATACAGGCGGTAATATTTTAGAATTAATATTATGCGGATCTCCATATAAGTGGCAATTAACTATAGAATTTTATCAAAGTTGGGGAGTGGAGCTTAAAGATTTGGAATTGCCCAGAGTAATTGTATAAAATATTAGAGATATAAATCTATAGTTATTTATATATTTATCAATGCCATGTACAACTAAATATAGCTAAGAAAATAAACTTTTAGTACTGTCATTCCCGCGCAGGGAATCCATAAACGCAAAATATAATCTTAAACTGTTGGTATATTATGAAATCTACGAAAGCTTAGAACAAGCAATTGTAAGAGAAAAACAACTAAAAAAATGGCAAAGAGTATGGAAAATAAAAATAATAGCAGAGAAAAATCCAAATTGGCATGATTTATATAAAGAAATCGTTGGATTCCCGCCTTTGCGGGAATGACGCTTATTTTTAACTATATTATTAGGTGTACATGGCGTTTTATCATAAAATATATACTATTTAATTATTACCAAATAACTAAAATATATAGAAAATTTAATTTTTTTATCCTAAAACTTATATATGTAACTTTTTAAATATTAAAATGGATAAACTAATGTTGCTTATAAAAAAGTGTAATCTTAATTTACTTATATTATGGCTAATACCTTTTGTATTATATCTTATAGGTTATGCTTACTATAGTGGGCATTTGAATTATTATAATTTAAGTTCTTCGCAATTCCCAATTTCAATACAGGAAATATATATACACACTTATACTTGTATAGGTTATGCATTACTTTTATCTATACAATCTTTAATAGAACATAAATTTTTATTTGTGTTAATAATTTTTATAAGTTGTTTTATATTTGTTTTAGGTAAAATTTTATGGCAAAAAATAAACAATAAACTAGATAATTTTAGGTTTAATTTTACAGAAAAAACTCGTATTAAAGTTATAAAAATCCTTGATATTATAGGAATAACTATAATTGCTCCTTGTGAATTTGCTAAAATAATTTTAAATATTGTTTTAGTATTTTTATGTTTTATAATATTTTATTGGGGGCTATTTGTATTTCCATATCAAATAGGGCAAGATAATGCCAAACAGAAAATAGAAAAATTTTCTAATCAAGGATGTGGATTATATAAAAATAACTCTACTGATAAATGCGATTACATCTATGACGCAAATAACATTTTAATCGCTAGCGGTTTAAGGCTAGCCTTTAATTCCTCTAATAATACTATAGCCCTTTTACAAAAAGATAATATTTTAATTATGAAAATAAAAGATGAATATACAATCAAAAATCCACATAAATATAGTAATAATAAATAAAATATATAAATATTATTTTATAAAATAATCAAAAGTGCTAACCACTCTTACTTTTTGATTAATAGTTTTGCCATTGCTGTCATCACTAGTGCCGTCATCATCTAAAATCCTAATTACTCCTTGATTAGCCCGCTTTAATTTGCCTAGTTCTGCATTGGAATCGCTTGCAAATTTTTGTGCTTGGTCTTTAGCATTTTTAATTGACTGTGATAAAAGGGTAGATTTAATTTCATTAAAGCCTTTAATCATATATTTAGGCTGTAAACTCCCTGTATCACTAAATAGCATTACACCGCTTTGAATTAAACTATCTATTTTAGTATTAGCTTTTTGCACAATATCTACTCTAGAACTTTTAACCCATACCGCACTATTGCCGACAAATCTGCGTGCCACATTTTCAGAGCCATATTCACGGGCTAATTGATCAGTAATATTTAAGGGTAATATTTCAATTTCATCATCTTTTAGACCTTGAGATTTAAGAAAATCTATAATTTCTTTACGATTTTTATTTAATCCTACTTGAACCTCATTAAAATCATTGCCAGCTTGCCTAAATCCTAAACTCCACATACAGTAATCGCTTTTTACCACTTGTTCAGCTAAACCTTTGATAGTTACAACTCTATCGCCATTTTTAAAGTTTTTAATGCCTTGACCTATGAAAACTCCAGCCGTAGTGCAACCTATGGCTATCAATAATGAAGAAATAATTAAATTATGACGCATGATTTTTTTCCTTTTTAATTGAATATTATAAATAATTTTTTTCAGTATTTAAAAAATAATTATTTAATTACATAAAAATTTTTATCTGCTTTGTATAGAATAATATTTTATGGCATAATTATACTATAAGTATACCAATTAATTTAATATGAATATAAACACCAAGAGTTCAGAAAATGAAAATAATTTAGGACAAATATATGATCCTAGTTTAAAACAAAAGTCTAGCGAAAAAACCAAACGTATACCTATAAAAATAGTCCCTGCTGAAGTATTAAAAAAACCTGACTGGATTCGCGTTAAAGCAGCCTCGGGAAATTCAAGATTTTATGAAATCAAACAAATTTTAAGAGAGCATAACTTACATACAGTTTGTGAAGAAGCATCTTGTCCAAACATTGGTGAGTGTTTTGGTAAAGGCACAGCTACTTTTATGATTATGGGAGATAAATGTACTAGACGCTGTCCATTTTGTGATGTAGGGCACGGCAGACCTGATCCATTAGATGCTAATGAGCCTTTAAATTTAGCAAAAACAATAGCTGCATTAAAATTAAGATATGTAGTGATCACTAGTGTAGACAGAGACGATTTACGAGACGGCGGAGCAAATCATTTTATAGAATGTATAAAATCAATTAGGCATTATTCCCCTACTACACAAATTGAAATATTAACCCCTGATTTTCGTGGTAGATTAGATAAAGCTTTAGCTATTTTACAGGCTGTTCCTCCTGATGTTATGAATCATAATTTAGAAACTGCTCCACGGCTTTATAAAGAAGCTAGACCGGGTTCAGATTATCAGCATTCTTTAAATTTATTAAAATTATTCAAAGAAAGTAATCCAAATATTCCAACTAAATCGGGAATTATGGTAGGTTTAGGAGAAACTGATGAAGAAATATTACAAACAATGCAGGATATGAGAAATCATAATGTAGATATGTTAACTATTGGTCAATATTTATCTCCATCAATTCATCATTTGCCGGTTAGACGTTATGTCCACCCTGATACATTTAAAATGTTCGAAGCAAAGGCTTATGAAATGGGATTTATTCATGCTGCTGTTGGTGCTATGGTGCGTTCTAGTTATCATGCTGATGTGCAGGCTCATGCCGCTGGTGTAGCATAATAAAGGAAAATATGGCAAATTTTGTAGATAATAAAAAGGCTTTCTTTGACTATTACATTGAAGAAAGGTTTGAAGCAGGCATGGTTCTTGAAGGTTGGGAAGTTAAGGCTA
>Ga0247816_10001048_pt1 | contig 13972 bp, 8 predicted proteins | sample UWRJL209509C1_FD_179930 | JGI IMG/M metagenome (GOLD analysis project Ga0247816, IMG submission 179930) | Plant litter microbial communities from Arlington Agricultural Research Station in Wisconsin, United States - UWRJ-L209-509C-1 | ecosystem: Environmental > Terrestrial > Plant litter >...
GTGATCCTGGTCGGCAGCGATCCTGCCTCTCAGGTTTATGTCTCGCACAAGCGTAAAGACTGTGAAGAGGTCGGCTTTATTTCCAAAGCCTACGACTTGCCTTCCGATACCACCCAACAGGCCCTGACCGACCTGATCGACAGCCTCAACGACGATCCGAACATCGACGGCATCCTGCTTCAACTGCCATTGCCCGAGCACCTGGACGCATCCAAATTGCTGGAACGCATTCGCCCGGACAAAGACGTCGACGGTTTCCACCCTTACAACGTCGGCCGCCTGGCACAACGCATCCCCCTGCTGCGCCCGTGCACACCGAAGGGCATCATGGCCCTGCTGGAAAGCACCGGCGTTGACCTGTATGGGCTGGACGCCGTCGTCGTCGGCGCCTCCAATATCGTCGGTCGCCCGATGGCCATGGAGCTGCTGCTGGCCGGCTGTACCGTAACCGTCACCCACCGCTTCACCAAGGACCTGGCCGGCCACGTGGGCCGCGCCGACCTGGTAGTGGTTGCCGCCGGCAAGCCGGGCCTGGTCAAGGGTGAGTGGATCAAGGAAGGCGCAATCGTTATCGACGTGGGCATCAACCGTCAGGACGACGGCAAGCTGGTGGGCGATGTGGTGTACGAAACCGCCCTGCCCCGTGCCGGCTGGATCACGCCGGTACCAGGCGGCGTGGGTCCGATGACCCGCGCCTGCCTGCTGGAAAATACGCTGTACGCTGCAGAAACCCTGCACAGCTAATAACCAGCCGCTCTGAAAAAGCCCTGCCTTATCGCAGGGCTTTTTATTGCCCGCAATAAAATCACTTTTTTCTTTGTTTTTAAGGGCTTTCATCTGGTTTCAGAAGAACATTCGACAGTTTCTGATCCATACTCCTAAAATGTAACGTCATTTGTCATAAACCCTGTAAGAGCCCCGTTGCAGAACGGTATATCCCTACTTTTTTAGCGAGTTCATCCGCGTGAAAATTCGTCTCTCCATTGTCAGCCTATTTTTTGTATTTACAGGCACCTTCGCGAACGCCAGCGAAACCACGCTCGCCCCGCGAGACACCTCAAAACTGCAAATCGCCTCCGGCAGCGCGATGCTGGTAGACCTGCAGACCAACAAAGTCATCTATGCCAGCAACCCGGACGTCATCGTGCCTATCGCGTCAGTCAGCAAACTGATGACCGGCCTGATCGTGCTCGAAGCCAAGCAGAACATGGATGAATACATCGACATCAACATCACCGACACCCCGGAGATGAAAGGTGTGTTCTCCCGCGTCAAGATCGGCAGCGAAATGCCACGCAAAGAGATGCTGCTGATCGCCCTGATGTCCTCGGAAAACCGCGCGGCAGCCAGCCTGGCCCACCACTACCCGGGCGGTTACGCAGCCTTTATTGCGGCAATGAACGCAAAGGCCAAAGCTCTGGGCATGACCAGCACCCACTATGTGGAGCCCACCGGCCTGTCGATCCATAACGTCTCGACCGCCCGTGACTTGAGCAAATTGCTGGCCGCAGCACGCAAGTACCCGATGCTCAGCCAACTGAGTACCACCAAAGAAAAAACTGTGGCGTTCCGCAAGCCCAACTACACCTTGGGCTTCTCCAACACCGACCACCTGATCAACCGCGCCGCCTGGGATATCAAGCTGACCAAGACCGGCTTTACCAACCAGGCCGGCCACTGCCTGGTACTGGTCACCACCATGGGCAATCGCCCCGTGTCGCTGGTGATCCTCGATGCATTCGGTAAATTCACCCACTTTGCCGACGCCAGCCGCATTCGCAATTGGGTCGAGACCGGCAAGAGCGGCTCGGTGCCGGACGTGGCCCTGCGCTACAAAGCGGACAAAAACTTGAAAAACCGCCCGAGCGCGGTGGTGCAGGCATCTGAAAAGCGTTGATCCGAACACAATAAAAAATGGCGCCCTTGAGCGCCGTTTTTTATTTGGCCTGACTGGCAAGCGTCTTGAGCGCCTGGGCCGCCGCCTGCTCCTGGCCCGCCTGGGCTGTGGCATTGGCTGCCTGTTGCCAGCGCTGGGCGTCAACCTTGGCCGGCAGCTGGGTTGGCCGCTGGACCAACACCGCCCAATGCCCGGCACTTTTCCATGCCGACTCAAAGTCGCTGAAGTCCATCGGCAACCGTCGGCTCACCCCTGAACGCAGCAGCACCTTGCTGCTCTGCTTGTTGTAACCCACCACCACGACATAGCGCGGGCCGGACCAGAAGGTCGAACCCAAGTTGAGGCGCGCCATCACCGGGTACCCTGCCGCTACCTGTGCCAGCAGCGCCGGCAGTTGGTCTTCAAGCGGGTACACCAGCATCCCGTACTCACGGGCCAGCACCTGCATGTTGCGCTCAAGGTCGGCCTCGGCACCTGGCAAGTGAAGCGGCTTATCCAGCAACCCCGGTGTAATCACAATGCCTTGTTGGGACAGCATGCTTGCCAGTGAGGCCGGTCCACCCAGGTAGGTCTCGCCGCGAAACGCCGGCACACCCTTGAGCTCAACACTCTCCGGCAGGCCCGGAATACTGGTGGGACGAGGATGCGAAGCACAGGCCGACAGCCCGATTGCAAAGGCTGTCACCAGGAAGGAGGTCTTTATGCTCGACGCAATTCGCAACTTTTTCACTCTGTTGATCAACCGCCGATTTGGGGCCCTGATCATAGGACGCTCTTGAACGCGGGTATAGCCTCTGGTCGCAGTAAAAGGCCCGTGATAGAGCAAACAAGTTGGACCCACACGACCATTGGTCAATATCAGGCAACCCGCTGATAGCTAGACTGTCCATTGAGAAGACTGTGTGTGAGAGGAGGCATTTATGAGCCTGACGATGACGATTTTTTTCCTGGTTTGCGGATGGCTGGCAGTCGCCGGCGCCATGTTGTGGGGGGTGATGCGCGTAACCCGTCGACACCATCACCCCCAAATACAACCTCAAATAAAGCAATCACCGGTCAGGCCCGCAGCGCCTGGCACGTCGCACAAACCTGCCGTACACCACGCCTAGCACTTAGCCTGGCATGCAATTGAAATCCTGAGTCGCCGCCACTTCCTTACCGTGGCCGTCTTTGAGTTCAGCGCGCACTGTCGTGCCCAGGCTCGTCTCCACCAGGGTGTAATGCTCGCCCGCCTTGAAGTGGTCATATTGCACACGGCCTTGGCAGTCCTGCTGATTGTCGTCACCCGCCTCTTCTTCAAACAACGTCACATCCAGACGATGCGCACCCGGCGTCACTTCAAAATAGCGGCCGTCATCCACGCGCTTGCCATCCAGTCGCTCGGCCATCAGGTCGTTGGGCGCTTCCTCTTGCAGACCGATCCAGGCTTCGCTCGGGTCCGCTTTCGGCATCGGGCCGGCGCAGGCCGACAACAACAAAACAACACTCAAAGCCGGGATCAACAACAAGGGTTTAAGAGACATGGCAGAACTCCAGATGGACAAAGTGTGGAAGGGAAAACGCTACCCCTCCGATCGGTATCCAGCTTGGTACTCGCACCATTGTTGAACAAATGAATACATGTGAAAGGATCTTCAGCCGTTAACTAAATGTTCCTTCACCTGGCTGAAAGGTGCGTGTTAGGTGGGTCCGTCAAGACTGCGAGCGTTTGCAATCCCACTCCTTTGGAGGTTAACGCATGCTCGGGCTGGTAAAGACCGCACTGCTCAAGCCCTACACGTTTATCGTGTTGGCGATTTTCATCTGCATCATCGGGCCGATGGCGGCCCTGCGTACCCCCACTGATGTATTTCCCGATATCGGCATCCCCGTTGTTGCGGTGGTTTGGCAGTACAACGGCCTGTCTCCGGACGCCATGGCCGGTCGCGTGATCTACACCTACGAACGCTCCCTGAGCACCACCGTCAACGACATCGAACACATTGAATCGCAGTCGTTACCCGGCATGGGCATCGTGAAGATTTTCTTCCAGCCAGGCGTCGATATCCGTACCGCCAACGCCCAGGTAACAGCGGTGTCACAAACCGTGCTCAAGCAGATGCCACCGGGTATCACGCCGCCGCTGATTCTCAACTACAGCGCCTCCACAGTGCCGATTTTGCAGATGGCGTTCTCAAGCCCCAGCCTCTCGGAAGCGAAGATCCGCGACCTGGTGCAGAACAACATCCGCCTGCCCCTGAGCGCCCTGCCCGGCCTGGCCATGCCGACCCCAATGGGCGGCAAGCAACGCCAGATCACCCTCGACCTCGACCCGCAGGCACTTGCCGCCAAAGGCCTTTCGGCGCAGGACGTGGGCAACGCCCTGGCCTTGCAAAACCAGATCATCCCCGTGGGTACCGCCAAACTCGGCCCCAACGAATACACGATTTTGCTCAACAACAGCCCCAAGGCGATTGACGAGCTCAACGACCTGCCGATCAAGACCGTCGACGGTGCGATCATCACCATCGGCCAAGTGGCCCACGTGCGTGACGGCTCGCCGCCGCAGACCAACATCGTGCGCGTCGACGGCCACCGTGCCGTGCTGATGCCGGCCCTGAAAAACGGCAGCATCTCCACCCTGTCGATTATCGACGGCATCCGCCAGATGCTCCCGCGCATCAACGAAACCCTGCCGCCGTCGCTTAAGACTTCGCTGCTGGGCGACGCCTCGGTATTCGTCAAACAGTCGGTGGGCAGCGTGGCCCAGGAAGGTATCATCGCCGCCCTGCTGACCAGTGCGATGATCCTGCTGTTCCTCGGCAGCTGGCGCTCGACCATCATCATCGCCGCGTCGATCCCGTTGGCAGTGCTCTCGGCAATCGCACTGTTGGCAGCTACCGGGCAAACCCTCAACGTCATGACCCTCGGTGGGCTGGCGTTGGCGGTGGGGATCCTGGTGGACGACGCCACGGTAACCATCGAGAACATCAATTGGCACCTGGAGCAAGGCAAGGCGGTGAAGGACGCAATCCTCGACGGCGCCAAGCAAATCGTCGGCCCCGCGTTCGTGTCCCTGCTGTGTATCTGCATCGTGTTCGTGCCGATGTTCATGCTGCAAGGCATCGCCGGCTACCTGTTCCGTCCGATGGCTCTGGCAGTGATCTTCGCCATGGCCAGCTCGTTCATCCTCTCGCGGACGTTGGTGCCGACCCTGGCGATGTTCCTGCTCAAGCCCCATGTGCCGGAGCAAGGCGAAGGTCATCACCCGGAAGATGAATTCATCAACCACCACGAGGGCGACCAACACAAACCCCAGCGCAACGCCGTGCTGCAATCGGTGCTGAATTTCCAGCAGGGTTTCGAGCGTCGTTTCTCCAACCTGCGGGACGTTTACCACAGCCTGCTGACCCTCGCTTTGGGTGCGCGCAAGCGTTTCATTATCGGTTTCCTGGCGTGCATCCTCGCCTCGTTCCTGCTGCTGCCAAGCCTGGGTCAGGACTTCTTCCCGGCTACCGACGCTGGCGCGATGGCCTTGCACGTGCGCTTGCCATTGGGTACGCGGATCGAAGAAAGCGCCGCTGCGTTCGACCGGATTGAAGCGCGGATTCGCGAGATCGTTCCGGCCGATGAACTCGACACCATCGTCGACAACATCGGCATACCGCTGAGCGGCATCGACATGGCCTACAGCAGCAGCGGCACCATCGGCCCGCAGGACGGCGATATCCAGGTCACGCTGAAAAAAGACCACGCCCCAACCGCCGACTACGTGAAAAAACTGCGTGAAGCCCTGCCGGAAAGTTTCCCCGGCAGCCAGTTCGCGTTCCTGCCGGCAGACATCAGCAGCCAGATCCTCAACTTTGGTTCGCCAGCGCCGCTGGACGTGAAAATTTCCGGGCGCAGCGACGAAGAAAACCGCGCCTACGCCGTGGAACTCGAACGTCGCCTGAAACACGTACCGGGCATCGCCGACCTGCGTATCCAGCAGTCCACCGGCTACCCGTCGCTGCAAGTCAACGTGGATCGGATGCGCGCCAACGGCTTGGGCATTACCGAGCGCGACGTGACCAACAGCATGGTCGCGTCCCTGGCCGGCAGCTCGCAAACCGCCCCCACCTTCTGGCTCAACCCGGCCAACGGCGTGTCGTATTCGATCGTGGCCGCAACCCCGCAGTACCGCCTCGACAGCCTGCCGTCCCTGGAAGCGCTGCCGGTGACCGGTGCCGATGGCCAATCGCAAATTCTCGGCGGCGTGGCGACTATCTCCCGCGTACAAAGCCCGGCGGTGGTGACCCACTACAACATCGAACCGACCCTGGACCTGTACGCCAACGTGCAAGGCCGCGACCTCGGCGGCGTCGCCAGCGACGTGCAAAAGGTGCTGAATGATATGGCCCCGATGCGCCCCAAAGGCGCGACCATCAGCCTGCACGGGCAGATCGACGCACTGCATGAAGCGTTCAACGGCTTGAGCTTCGGCCTGCTCGGCGCGGTGGTGCTGATCTACCTGCTGATCGTGGTCAACTTCCAGTCCTGGACCGACCCATTCGTGATCATCACCGCATTGCCTGCGGCCCTGGCGGGCATCGTGTGGATGCTGTTCCTCAGCGGCACCTCATTGTCGGTGCCGGCACTCACGGGGGCGATCCTGTGTATGGGCGTGGCCACCGCCAACTCGATCCTGGTGGTGAGCTTCTGTCGAGAGCGCCTGGCCGAACACGGCGACGCACTCAAGGCGGCACTGGAAGCCGGCTACACACGCTTTCGCCCCGTGTGCATGACCGCCCTGGCGATGATCATCGGCATGTTGCCGCTGGCCTTGTCGCAAGAGCAAAACGCGCCGCTGGGGCGTGCCGTAATCGGCGGCCTGATCCTCGCCACCACCGCCACTTTGTTGTTTGTTCCCGTGGTCTTCAGTTTGGTCCACGGTCGTCACCCTACTCGCGCTGCTGCAGGAGTTACCCCACATGTCGTCTGATCACAAACCCTCGCGCAAGCGTCTGATGCTCATGGGTGTCGGCGGCCTGACACTGGCCGCCCTGTTGGTCGCCAACGGCCTGCACGCCCGTACGCTGCATGAAAAATCCGTCACCGCCTGGACCGAGACCGCCGCCGTGCCGCAGGTGCTGGTGTTCCAGCCACAACAGAACGCGGCGGGCGACACACTGCGCTTGCCCGCGCACCTGGAAGCCTGGAGCAAGGCGCCGATTCATGCGCGGGTCAGCGGTTATTTGAAAGACTGGAAAGTCGACATCGGCAGCCAGGTCAAGGCAGGGCAAATCCTCGCCGAGATCGACAGCCCCGACCTCGACCAGCAAGTGGCGCAAACCCATGCCGGCATGGTCCAGGAACAGGCCAACGCCCGCCTGGCGCAAACCACCGCCACCCGCTGGCAAAACCTGTTGGCCAGCCATTCGGTCTCGCGCCAAGAGGCTGATGAAAAAACCTCGAATGCACTGGCTGCCAAGGCCAATGCACAGGCCGCCGAGGCAGACTATGCACGGCTCTCGGCACTGGAAGACTACAAGACCATCCGCGCACCGTTCGCCGGTGTGATCACCGCGCGCAACACCGACATCGGTCAGTTGATCAAGGCCGACAACGACAGCGATCCGGAACTGTTCGACATCGCCGACACCCACCAACTGCGCCTGTACGTGCCGGTGCCGCAGAACTACGCGGCAGTGATCCATCCCGGTTTGGCAGCGCAACTGACCGTGCCCGAGCATCCCGGCGAACACTTCAGCGCGAAGCTGATGGGCGACTCCACCGCTATCGACCGCCGCTCCGGCACCTTGCTCGCGCAGTTCGTGGCAGACAATCCGGACGGCAAGTTGCTGCCCGGCGACTATGCCGAAGCCACCCTGGCGATTCCGGCAGACACCCATGGCGTGAGCATCCCTGCCAGCGCCCTGATCTTCCGCGCCCAAGGCACCCAGGTCGCGGTATTGGATGCCAAGAACCACGTGCACCTGCAAGACATCCACATCGGCCTCGACCTCGGTGAGCGACTGGTCATCGACCAAGGCCTGAAACCGGCTGACCGTGTGGTCGACAACCCACCCGACGCCCTGCGCGAAGGCGACGCCGTGCAACTGGCCGACGCCGGAGGTGCCCATGCGCCCAAGGCTTAAACCCCTCGCCGCCCTGGTGTTGCTGGCGCTGCAAGGTTGCTCGCTGGCGCCCACCTACAAACCACCGACCCTGGACCTGCCGGCCAAGTACCGCGAACAGACCAGCGACGGCCCGTGGCACAGCGCGCAACCCTCAGACCAACTGGCGCCGAAGTGGTGGCAGTTGTATCAGGACCCGCGCCTGAATGACCTGCAGGAACAACTGCTCAAGGCCAACCCGGACCTGGCAGCGGCACTGGCGCATTTCGATGCGTCACAGGCGTATGCCAGCCAACTGCATGCGGGCCTGTTCCCGCAGATTACCGCCAGTGCGCAACCGTTGCGCCAGCGCCAATCAGACAACCGGCCGCTGCGGGGCGACACCCAGCCGTCTGTGTACAACAGCAACACGGCGGGGTTTGCGCTGAGTTTTGATCTGGATTTATGGGGCAAAATTCGCAACCAGGTCGCGGCGGGTGATGCGCAGGCCCAAGCGTCCGGGGATGATTTGGCCGTCGCGCGCCTGAGCCTGCAGCATCAGTTGGCAACGTTGTTTGTGCAGCTCAACGGGCTGGATGCGCAGAGCCGGATTCTCAGCAGTTCGCTGGATGATTTTGGCCAGGCGTTGCAACTTACCCGTAGCCGCTACGAAGGCCAGATTGCTTCTGAACTGGACCTGACCCGCGCACAAAACCAGTTGGCTGAAGCACAAGCTCAGCTTGACGATGTGCGCGGCCAACGCAACCTCACCGAGCATGCGATTGGCGAACTGGTGGGAGCGGCGGCGAGTGATTTCCAACTGCCGCCGAGCACGCAATTGATCGCACTGCCGGGCATTCCGCAACAGCTGCCGAGCCATCTGCTGCAACGTCGGCCTGACATTGCGGCGGCAGAGCGACGGGTGTTTGCGGCCAACGCGAACATCGGCGTCGCCAAGGCCGCGTGGTACCCGGACTTCAGCTTGACAGGCTTGATTGGCGGGCAAACCCAGGGCGTCGGCAACTTGTTCTCGGCGGCGAATCGGTACTGGGCGCTGGGGCCCCTGGTCAACCTGCCGATCTTCGACGGCGGGCGCCTGAGCGCCAACGAGCGCCAGGCAAAAGCGGAGTTTGAAGAAGCCTCGGCGCACTACCGCAGCCAGGTGTTACGCGCCGTGCGCGAGGTGGAAGATAACCTGGGGCAACTGCGGGATCTGCAGCAGGAGGCGCTGGATGAACAGGCGGCGGCAAATGCGGCGGAACACACCCAGGCGCTGGCGATGAACAGCTATCAGGCGGGGGCGGTGAGCTATCTGGATGTGGTGACGGCACAGACCGCCGCGTTACAGGCGCAACGCACCTTGCAGGCGGTGCAGACGCGGCAATTGCAGGCGAGCGTTGGGCTGGTGACGGCCCTCGGGGGCGGCTGGAAACCTGACGCCTGACCTCGCTCTCAAGAACACTCGAGATCAAATGTGGGAGCTGGCTTGCCTGCGATAGCGGAGTGTCAGGCACTGTTGCTGTGTCTGACCCTGCGCCATCGCAGGCAAGCCAGCTCCCACCTTGACCGTGTGAGGCTTTCGAATTCAGGCAGCCAGTTTACCGCTGGCAATCGCCTGTGATGCCGCCACCATCGCCCTTAACAACACCGCACACCCCGCCGCCAGATCATCCGGCGCGGCGTTCTCGATTTCGTTATGGCTGATCCCCCCTTCACACGGCACAAAGATCATCCCTGCCGGACCCAGCTCGGCGACGAATATCGCGTCGTGCCCTGCCCCGCTGACGATGTCCATGTTCGACAAGCCCAACCCATTCGCTGCATCACGCACCGCATCCACGCAACCTTTGTCGAAGTACAGCGGCGGGAAGTCGGCGGTAGGAACCATTTCAAACGTCAGCCCATGTTTGGCGCAGGTGTCATCGATCACCTTGCGCACCTCGCCAATCATCGAATCCAGCCGTGCCGGTTCCAGGTGACGGAAGTCGAGGGTCATGCGCACTTCGCCGGGGATGACATTGCGTGAGCCGGGATAGGCTTGCAGGCAACCGACGGTGCCGCAGGCGTGAGGCTGATGGCCCAGCGCAGCAGCATTAACCGCTGCGACCACGGTAGCGGCACCGACCAATGCATCTTTACGCAGGTGCATCGGAGTCGGGCCAGCGTGAGCTTCGACGCCGCGCAGCTTCAGGTCGAACCATTTCTGGCCGAGCGCGCCCAGCACCACGCCGATGGTTTTTTTCTCATCCTCAAGGATCGGGCCTTGCTCGATATGTGCTTCAAAATAAGCGCCGACTTTGTGCCCGCTCACGGGCCTGGATCCCGCATAGCCGATGGCGTTAAGCGCATCGCCCACGGTGACGCCATCTGCGTCGGTTTTAGCCAGGGTATCTTCCAGGCTGAATTTCTCGGCGAACACACCGGAGCCCATCATGCACGGCGGAAAGCGCGAGCCTTCTTCGTTGGTCCACACCACAACTTCCAGCGGGGCCTCGGTTTCGATATTGAGGTCGTTGAGGGTGCGCAGCACTTCCACGCCAGCCAGCACGCCGAAGCAGCCGTCGAACTTGCCGCCAGTGGGTTGAGTGTCGATGTGGCTGCCGGTCATCACTGGCGGCAGGTTGGGATTGCGCCCAGGGCGGCGGGCGAAAATATTGCCGACGCCGTCGATGGTCACGGTGCAGCCGGCTTCTTCGCACCACTTCACAAACAGGTCACGGGCCTGGCGGTCGAGGTCGGTCAGGGCCAGGCGGCACACACCGCCCTTGGGCGTTGCGCCGAGCTTGGCGAGTTCCATCAGGGACAGCCACAAACGATCGCGGTTGATGTGCTGATGGGTGGATTGCAGAACGTCAAGGGCAGCGTTCATGGTGATCTCCTCAGGCTACTTTTTATAGGAATCGACTCGGGCAAATGTGGGAGCTGGCTTGCCTGCGATGGCGGCGAATCAGCTTGCATCTTCAGTAGCTGATACACCGCTATCGCAGGCAAGCCAGCTCCCACATTGACCGTGTTCACAAGGGTGTTTTTACGGCCACAGGCCGCGCCCCGCGCTTCACGCACAAGCCGTAATACAACAACCCGCCCAGCGCCGAGCCGGTGAACCAGCCGTAGCTGTAGAACCAGCTGAATGCATCACTGCCCAACGACAACAAGGTCAGCACTACCGGCACGCCAAAGGCCAGGAAGCCATGCCAGTTCCACGCCGGGTACACGTCATCCCGATACAAACCGGCCAGGTCCAGTTGCTGTTTCTTGATGATGAAATAGTCCACAACCATGATCCCGGCAATCGGTCCCAACAGGCTTGAGTAACCCAGCAGCCAGTTGGAATAGACCGTTTCCAGGCTGACGTCCGAGACGATCAGCCCGAGTTTTTTCAGCAACTCGTGGCCCATCAACGCCAGCCCCACCAACCCGGTGAGGATCACCGCCGTGGTGCGGTTGATCAGCTTGGGCGCAATGTTCTGGAAGTCGTTGGTGGGCGAGACGATGTTCGCCGCGGTGTTGGTGGACAAGGTGGCGATGATGATCAGCGCCATGGCCACTGCGACCCACACCGGGCTCTGGATATGACCGATCAGGGTCACCGGATCGGAGACGCTGACGCCCACCAGTTTCACCGAGGCAGCGGTCATGATCACGCCGAGGGCGGCGAACAGGAACATGGTCAGCGGCAGGCCGAAAATCTGCCCCAGGATCTGGTCTTTCTGGCTTTTCGCGTAGCGGCTGAAATCCGGAATATTCAACGACAGGGTCGCCCAGAAACCCACCATCGCCGTCAGGCCCGCCATGAAGTAACCGGTGAGGCTCGCGCCTTCGGGACGCTTGGGCGGGATCGCCATCAACTCGGTCAACGAGACATTCGGCAGCGCCCACACCAGCAACCCGATGCCCACCGCCACCAGCAGCGGCGCAGACAGGGTTTCCAGCCATTTGATCGACTCGGCACCGCGCAACACCACCCACAAATTCAGCACCCAGAAGATCATGAAACCGATCACTTCACCGGTGCCGCCCAGGGACTTCCAGCCCTCGAAAATCGAGCCGAGAAACAGGTGGATTGCCAGGCCGCCAAACATGGTCTGGATGCCGAACCAACCGCACGCCACCAGGGCGCGAATCAGGCACGGCACGTTGGAGCCAAGCACGCCGAAGGATGAGCGCAGCAACACCGGAAACGGGATGCCGTACTTGGTGCCGGGGAAGGCGTTGAGGGTCAGGGGAATCAGTACCACGATGTTGGCCAGCAGGATTGCCATGAGCGCCTCGCCCACCGACAACCCGAAGTAGGCGGTGAGCACGCCACCCAAGGTGTAGGTGGGTACGCAGATCGACATGCCGATCCACAGCGCGGTGATGTGCCACTTGTTCCAGGTTCTTTCGTGCACCTTGGTCGGTGCCATGTCGTGGTTATAACGGGGGCTGTCGAGGACGTCGGGGCCGGCGTCGAGTTCGTACAGGCCGTCGCGTTCTATGACTTGCGATCTGTTCTGTTGCATGGCCGCTCCACGGTTTTTTCGAATTATTTTTGCTCATCCCGTGGCGAACACAGGATGGCCGGAGTACCTCGTTGACAACATGACATCAGGGACCCAGCCAACCGCCAGCGCACTCAATATTCGTGCCGCTCGCTGTTGCCGTGCCTGCACCGCTTATATAACTCGCTGATGTTTATCAGCTTTATTGTCTCGACCGAAAAGTCCCCGGTTACTTTCAGCGTTACTCAGGCCAAATAACGCAGAAGTTGTCCGAACAATCAGGACTCAATCTGGTGCAACACAATTATTTTTATTTCCCGCCCCCGTCAAGAGGCAAGTCTCAAGCGTCTGATTTGCAATAAGAAATGTTGACCATATTGGGAACCTGTCAAGTGCGTCAAAATGGTGAGAGGCCGCTACATTTTGGTGATTTTTGTTTTTTATTCATATAAATCAGATAGTTAATAAGTATATAAGCTTATAAAAAATATTCTTGCTCATTCCAAAAACTCGGGCTAGCTTCTATTCCTGTCACCGCTGACAGGAATTAACCATTCTGCGGCGCGACGCATTACAACACTTAGAACTGGCATAAGCCGGTCAAGCCCGTGAGGAACTCGGCATGTCTCTGTTGATCCGTGGCGCCACCGTAATTACCCATGATGAAAGTTATAGAGCCGACGTGTTATGCGCAGACGGTCTAATCCGCGCTATTGGCACTGATCTGGATATTCCCGCCGGCACCGAGATACTCGATGGCAGTGGTCAATACTTGATGCCCGGCGGCATCGATCCCCATACCCATATGCAGTTGCCCTTCATGGGTACAGTGGCCAGTGAAGACTTTTTCAGTGGTACGGCGGCGGGGCTGGCGGGTGGCACCACGTCGATCATCGACTTTGTGATTCCCAACCCGCAGCAATCCTTGCTGGAGGCCTTCCATCAGTGGCGTGGTTGGGCCGAAAAGTCGGCGTCGGACTACGGTTTTCACGTCGCCATCACCTGGTGGAGCGAGCAGGTCCGTGAGGAAATGGCCGAGCTGGTCAGCCACCACGGCATCAACAGCTTCAAGCACTTCATGGCCTACAAGAACGCGATCATGGCCGCCGACGACACGCTGGTCGCCAGCTTCGAACGCTGCCTGGAACTGGGCGCGGTGCCGACGGTGCATGCCGAGAACGGCGAGCTGGTGTATCACCTGCAACGCAAGCTGATGGCCCAGGGCATTACCGGTCCTGAAGCGCATCCACTTTCGCGCCCTTCACAGGTCGAAGGCGAAGCCGCCAGTCGCGCGATCCGCATCGCCGAAACCATCGGCACGCCGCTGTACCTGGTGCACGTTTCTACCAAGGAAGCACTGGACGAAATCACCTACGCCCGCAGCAAGGGCCAGCCGGTCTACGGCGAAGTGCTGGCCGGGCATTTGCTGCTGGATGACAGCGTGTATCAGCACCCCGACTGGCAAACCGCTGCCGGCTACGTGATGAGCCCGCCCTTCCGCCCCCGCGGTCATCAGGAGG
>Ga0247816_10001050_pt1 | contig 13949 bp, 12 predicted proteins | sample UWRJL209509C1_FD_179930 | JGI IMG/M metagenome (GOLD analysis project Ga0247816, IMG submission 179930) | Plant litter microbial communities from Arlington Agricultural Research Station in Wisconsin, United States - UWRJ-L209-509C-1 | ecosystem: Environmental > Terrestrial > Plant litter >...
TTTAGAAACTAATATTACTAATATTGGCAATAATGGTTTATCAAATAAATATATAAAAATTAATAGTACAGGTGCAGGTGCTACAGCGACTGGTTCTGATTCAATTTCAATTGGCTCAAATGCTGTATCTACTGCTAATAATTCTGTAGCAATTGGTGTAAATTCAATCGCAAACACAGCAAATACTATTTCAGTTGGTTCAGTAAATAATGAACGTAAAATAGTTAATGTAGCAAATGGTACTAATACTACTGATGCAGTAAACTATGGACAATTAAGTTCATCAATTGGCGGCGTTAATAATAATATTAATACAATCAATAATAATATTAATACTATCAATACAAACGTTACTAATGTTGATAATAGAGTAACTAATGTCAGCAATAGTATTTCTGGCTCAATTGGCAGTATTAGTATTGTAAGTAATAATTTATCTTTAGTAAGCAGTAACTTATCAAATGTAAGTAATAACTTATCTAGCGTAAGCAGTGTATTAGGGCAAGTATCAAGCGTTGTAGTTAATGTAAGTGCTATTAGTTCAAATTTAAGTAATGTTAGCTCAACTTTAACTAATGTAAGCTCAACTGTAAATAATATTAGTAGTACTTTAACTAATACAAATAGTAATATTTCTTCAATTAGCTCGACTGTAACATCAGTTTCTAGCGGTTTAAGTAATGTAAGCTCTAGTATTACTTCAGTTTCAAGTAATTTAAGCAGTGTAAGTTCAACTGTAATATCAGTTTCTAGCGGTTTAAGTAATGTAAGTTCTAGTATTACTTCGGTTTCAAGTAATTTAAGCAACGTAAGCTCGACTGTAACATCGGTTTCTAGCGGTTTAAATAATGTAAGCTCAAACTTAAGTAATGTATCAAATAATTTGAGTAATGTAAGCTCTTCAATCACTTCAATTTCAAGTGGTTTAAGCAATGTAAGTTCAACGGTTGTAAGCTTAAGCTCAAATTTAAATAATGTTTCCAGCGGTTTAAATACAGTAAGCTCAACAGTAACAGCAGTTTCTAGCGGTTTAAATACAGTTATTACTAATATTAATAATTTACAAAATAATTATATTAATATTAGCAGCGTAGTTAACAATCATACTGTGGTTATTAGTTCGGTAAGTAGTAATTTAAGCAGTGTAAGCGCATCTTTAAGCAATGTAAGCGGTACTGTTAATAATCATGAAACACGTATTACTAATTTAGAAACTACGATTAATAACTTTACAGTAAACGGCGGTCCTTTTGATGTACAAAATGGTATCGACAGCTTAGGTAATAAAGTATCAAGCAGTTTAGTAGTAGGTTTAGGAACAGGCGCTAATGCTAGTTCGCAAGGATCTATTGTTTTAGGCTATAATTCAACAGCTGCAGGTAACAATGCCATTGCATTTGGTTATAAAGCACAAGCACTAGGTAATAATAGTGTAGCATTAGGCGGAAATTCTACAGCAACTGCTAGTAATAGTGTAGCTTTAGGAGCTAATTCAATAGCTAATCAAGCAAATACTATTTCTATAGGTTCGCAGAATAATGAGCGTAGAATAGTTAACGTAGCAGCTGGTATTGATGGGACGGACGGTGTGAATGTTAATCAATTAAATAATTTAAGCAGTAATATATCTACTACTTTAAATACATTTGATAATAGAATTACTAACTTAGAGAATTCTAATCAGCCAGGTGTGACTCCAGGCGGAACAGAGATTAATAATGGTACAGGCGGTTCTACTTCAATGATAGTTGGATTAAATACAAATGCACAGGCTAATGGTGCTGGTTCAGTAGCAATTGGCTATGGTGCAACAGCTCAAGGCAGTAATAGCGTAGCAGTAGGTGCTGGCTCAATAGCTGCTAGAGATAATAGTTTTTCTGTAGGTGATGTAGGTAAAGAACGTACTATTAGTAATGTAGCTGCCGGCGTTGCTCCAACTGATGCAGTAAACGTTAGTCAATTACAATCTTTACGCGGTGATATGGATAAAGTAAAACGTAATGCATATGCAGGTATTGCAAGTGCTATTGCTCTACAAGATCCATCAGTATACTCTCCAGGTAAAACAACAATGCGCGGCGGTATTGGTTACTTTAAAGGCGAAAGTGCTTTAGGCGTGAGTTTACGTACTACATCTGATAATGGGCGTTACAGTATAACAGGCGGTTTAGCAGGCAGCCGTGGCGGTGTAGCAGCCAGTGCAGGTTTAGAAGTAACTTTAGACTAATAACTTAATCAACACATATAGCAAAAGTATTAGTACTTTTGCTATAAATAAATAATAGGATAAATAATGAAAAAAATTATTGCAATTGCAGCTGCTAGTATTTTAGCTGCATGTAGTACTACTAAACCTGTACAAAATGCTGACGCAAATCAAAATGCACCTGTTGCTGCTATTGCTTTTCCAGAAGTAAAAAAAGCATGGCTACAAGAAGGCGATTTTGTTAATGTAGAACAATTAAGAAAAGTATCACCAGGTTTATCAAAAGACCAAGTATACGCTTTAATTAACAAACCTCACTTTAGCGAAGGTTTATTCGGCGTAAAAGTATGGAATTATATTTTTAATTTCAGAACTGGTAATGGTAATGAATATGTAACTTGCCAATATCAAGTTCAATTTGATAAAGATAAGAAAGTTTCTAGTACTGCATGGAAAGACCAAGCTTGCGAACAATATTTAGTTCCTCCTCCGGCAGTGATCGTAGAGAAAAATAATACACAACCAGCTGCTGAAATTGACTACAGTAAAATCCCAGTTCCTTCTGCACAAAATTTTGCTATAGCTGGAGATGTATTATTTGCATTTAATAGATCTAGTTTAGGCGACATTAAAAATGAAGGTAAACAAGAATTAGATAAAATAGCTGAAATTATTAAATCTTATAAATCTGTAGATTTAGTACGTGTAGTAGGTCATACTGACCAATTAGCTAGTACTGAATATAACTTTACTTTATCATATAAGCGTGCTCAAACAGTCCGTAAATATTTAGTATCTTTAGGTCTAAATCCACAAGCTATTCAAATTAGGGGAGCTGGAGAAACTGAAGCAGTTAAACCGATTGAAGAATGTGCATCTAAAAATAAATCAGCCTTACACTCTTGTTTATTACCAAATCGCCGTGTTGTTATAGAAGTGATTGGAATTAAATAAAAACGGTACAATAATTATAAGCTTAATGAGACAAATATTGAATGTAAATTCAAAATTATAGAATGCAATTTTTAAGGTATGGGATTCCATACCTTTTTTTCTATCTAAAAATAAAAATAATAGCTTAAAGTTAAAAAATTAGGTACAATATATATAAAAACCAAGGCAAATTAAATGACAATACATCAAGAAAATATCGATACTTTTACCAATTATTTTCTTTTAGGCATGCCTGATGATGAGGATAATATATATTCTCAGTCGGTAGTATATGTCTGTGATCATAGTGATGACGGAGCATTAGGTTTAATTTTAAATAAAGAAATTGATTTAAAAATGAATGATTTATTTAAAAAACTAGATTTAGAGGTATCGGATAAATCAGTTTCATCAATTAATAAAAAAAATATCTTATTAGGCGGTTCTAGTGAACCTGAAAGAGGATTTATTTTACATACTGTATCTGAAAAGCAATATTCATCAACTATTAATAGAACTCTTAGTATAACTACTTCTTTAGATATTTTAGAAGATATCGCACAAGGAGAAGGACCTGATCAATTTTTAATGGCTCTTGGCTGTGCAAATTGGGCATCTGGGCAACTCGAGCAGGAAATGCGTGAAAATGCTTGGATAGCTTTGCCTGCATCTATGGAGATAATATTTGATACTGCACCTAAAGAAAAATATAATAAATGCTTAGAAATTTTAGGGATTAAGCCTTGGCAGTTAAGTTTATTTAGTGGAAATAGCTAAAATCCTAAGGAAAAATATGAATGGAAGATTTCATTGGAGTAATTATTATAAAAGAGCAGAAGCTTTTGGACTGCATGCTTCTCTTTGTGTAGTAATTTTGCTTTCAGTTTTACGCCCTTTCCATATACAACAGCATTTATTCTTAATATTTTTTACGTGTATTTTATTTTATAGTCAAAAAATTAGAGGTTATATACCTATTTATTTTATAAAACATATGAGAATCAAGCTAGCTCCTTCATTAAGACTTAATCAAAAATATAAAAAGTTTGTATAATTTATGATAGAAAACGAAAAATTAAGTCTTGAATATAGGCATGCTCTTTCAAATTTTTCGACAGGTATTACATTAGTAACATCTATAGATGATAATTCTGTACCCTTTGCCATCACTATTAATTCTTTTAGTTCTATATCCTTAAATCCTAAAATTATTAGCTGGTCTTTAGGTTTATCTAATAAATATATTAATTGTATTAAAAATAATAATTTTATAATTCAAATTTTAGATGGAAGCAGCAAAGATATTGCTATACATTTTTCTAAAACTATAAATAGTCAAAATTTCACAGCTTATAATTTTGAATTAAAGAGTAATTTACCCGTATTAAAAAATTGTTTATCTTGGTTTGAATGTAAAAATTTTAACAATTTAATAGTTGGTGATCATGCAATAATTTTAGGAGAAGTTATATCTTTTTCAGATAACACTAAAAAAGATATATTACATAAAAATGCCTTAACTTTTTTTAGAAGAGGCATTTCTAGTATAGATTTTTATTAATAACTATTGACTTAAAAGTCCATTAACTTCATACCTTTTAAGGCACATTGGTATTCTGTTCATTAAGCCTTGTTCTACAGAGTTTTCTCCTTCTATTAATTTAAAATTAAATAACTCTATATTTGGCATAATAATATTATATATATCTTCAATTGTATGCTCTCCATCAAGTAAATTTATAATAGCCCTATCTAATGGTCCAAATTTAATTTTTTGATGAGTTATTGTAGATGAGAAAACTGAATTATTATTTATAATATCACGGCGTATATATTCATCAATTTTTGGTTTTTCGCTTAAATGAGCAATATTTAGCGGGGATATACTATAATCTGCTACATTTCCATGAATTAAACCTATAATAAATAAATGTAGATTTTTCTTTAACTCTTCATCTAGTTCTAAAATTTGCATATTTGCACAGATTTTTTTTACTAAATCTTCATAAGAAATATGTGTCGGATAGTTACTGCCTATAATTTCTAAAGCATGTTCAGTAATTGGTAGTTTAGCTATGATGGTATTAATATTACCTTGAATATCACTATATTCATAATATTTTATATTATTATCAGTTAATGCATACTTAAAATCTGCACTAAAATATAATTTTTCAAGAGCTGCAGTTGATAAACCTCCATCAATGGCAAAAGCTCTTTCTTGATGGGTTAGTATAGTTTGTCTAAATGTACGATTTTTTAAAAAATCTAAACTTTGCTCAATAGCAATTCTATTATATTGTGCAATTAAATCTAAATCATCAAAACAATCCGGCGATATAGGGTGAAACATAGAATGCACTTCGCCTTCACCTACATAACCTAAACCAGAATAATTAGCTTTTTCAGCAAAATCTTTAAAATATACAGGATTATTACATATATCTAAATATTCATGCCCTATATAGTAATGCTGGCTGCCTAAATGGTTTTCATCAATTAAATCTAAAGTAGCTTTCATTAAGGCAGTATGCTGCGTATTATCTTTGACAGATTTTTTTAAAAATTTTATCATTAATTCGCCCATATCTTGCTTATCCTTTTCATCAAGACTATTTCTAGAAGCAAATAACATAGCGTGTCTTAATACATCTCTATAATGCCACCCTGGATAAGTGTTATAAGAAACATATGCTAAGCCGTTTACTGAAAGTAATTCCTTAATTTTTTGCAATAAAATTTCTTGGTTATCTTTTTCTATCCAAGAATATACGCCGTGCGCAATAATATAATCAAATTCTCCAAGCTGTTCTTTAGTTATTTCTAATAAGTCTAAATGCAAAAATTCTATATTAGTTAGTCCTAATTTTTCAACTTTAGATTTAGCAATATTAATTTGTGATTCAACAATATCAAAAGCTGTAAATTTAGCGTCAGGATATCTATATGCTAAAGGTATAATATTACCCCCGCTCGCACAGCCTATTTCTAATATTTTTCCGCTTTTAAAACAAGGCACTTCTAAACCCATAAGACTAGCAACTGTAGCTATATGAGAAGGTTTAGAATTAGGAAATGAATAAGATTCATAAGTTTGATTTTCGTAATGTGAAATAATTTTTTGGTGTAAATGCTGCATAGATTTTCCTTGGTCTTAGAATAAAAATAGGATTACCATAATCTAAATATAATTTAGTTTAGGATAATCCTATAAATTGATATTTAACTAAAAAGCTTAATATATTATAGTGGTTTTATTAGAATAAACAGTTCATTATTTATTTAATAACAATGCATTTAATCTAAAAAATTCCAATGCATTGGTTAAATGCTCATCAGCAGCTTGCTTTATATCTTCATCAGTTGTTAATGGCATTCCATTTCTTGAAAAAGTTAAAATATCATCTTTAGCTAATTTTACTAAATGTGCTAATAAATCTTTAATAGTATGTTTACCATCTAGTTTAGGAATTAAATGCTGCTTAATTAAATCAAAGTGAATACTTTCATGCCATAAATTACATGTACCTGTTTTTACTTGATTAACAGCATCATATCTTACTGATTCTTCTACTAGAGGTTTATCATCAATAATAGTACTAGCATTGATTCCAGTTAGGGTAAATTTGACTAAACCTTGAATTATCATTTGTTCTAATAAAGCAGCAATTGTATCACTATGAAGCGGTAATTTGCTGCCTATGCGTTTTTGAGCACCTTCTAAAACTTGTCTAAAGTTAATTGATCTAGGATAGGCTTCATGGATTGTGATAAGAGCTGCTTTTTCAATAGGTTGTGCTACTGTTAGTTTTACATTTCTTGAAGTAGTAAATTCTAATGGTATATAATCTAACTCAATCGCATCTTTAGCAAAAAACCGCCCATAATATTCAAATTCTTTAACACCCTCTGTATTAATTCTATATTTAATCTTAGAAGCCCTATTTTTATGTGTTAGAATAGTTTGTCTAAAAGGTCTATTTTTTAAAAAATCCATATATTGCTCTAGCATTATTTGGCTATTTCCGCATTCTTGTAATAGTGGAGCTGCTACTTTTTGCCCTAAATTTGAAACAAACATAGTATGAGGCTCAGCCTCTGCTAAATATGTTAAATCATATTGCTCAGCGTTTAAAACAAAATCTTTAAAATAACAAGGCTGATTAAATTCTTCTAAAAATTCATGACTTAAATAATGTGGAGCTGCATTTCTAATTAATTCAATTTCACTATCAATTAAGCTGCGCATTATACTATTATTAGCTGTCATCTCATGTAAAAAATTAACCATACCTCTTGCATGTGCTAATTTTTTATAAGGGTCGGTATGCGATGATCCTCTTAATATCATTGCATCTCTTACTACTTCTTTAATTTTCCACCCAGGATAAGTATTATAGCTAATAAATGCTAAGCCCTTAGCACTTAAATTTTCACTACATATTCTTAAAATATCTTTTTGTACATGCTTTGGAACCCACGAATAAACGCCATGCACAATTATATAATCAAATTTACCAAAATCTTTATTAATATCATTAATACTTAAATGATGAAGTTTAATATTTTCTAAATTCAGATCATCGATTTTTTTTTGTCCGGCTTGAATTTGTACATTTGATAAATCAATGCCTACATATTCACTCTTAGGATTTTTATATGCATGCGGAATAATGTTTCCGCCGCTGGCACAGCCTAATTCTAATACTCTAGCCTTTGAAGTATCCACAGTTTGTAAGCCAAATAATTTAGCTACACTAGATAAATGATTAGGAGACGTATCTGGAAAAGGGTGTGATTCATAAGGCATTGTATCATAAGATTCTGCAATCGAATTTTGTTTAGTTTCATTTTCAGTCATTATATTCTCCGACTCTTTTATTTTTATAATTTTTTTATCATACAATACCTATACAATTAAATATATATATAACTAATAAGATATTGATTAAATGTTGTAAAAGTTAAACGATATTACTATATATCTTTAATACGCTTTAAAAATTAAAGGTAAAATTCTATTTTATGTTAAGATATTAAATATATTTAAAAATTTAAAATATGCTATTGCCATATTCATTTGTTAAACAACATAAAGTTCTTTATATAGAAAATTATTTATATATAACTGAATTAACCAATATTAAAATATTAACTGAAGTTAATCGCTTTGGTATAATTGCTCCAATCAAAAATATTACTTTAGAGGAATTTGAGGAGAAGTTATCTATTTATTATAGTCAATCTAATGTTAGTAATATAAATGCAGATATTAATGATACTATTGATTTATCCAAATTAGTCCAAGAAATTCCAGTTATTGATGATTTATTAGAAACCGAAAATGATGCCCCTATCATTAAAATGATAAATACACTTTTAACTCAAGCAATTAGAGACGGCGCATCAGATGTACATATAGAAGCCAGCGAAAAAAAATCTTGCGTAAGATTTAGAATCGACGGCGTACTGCGTGATATTGTTAATATTCCAAGTGCTTTACATGTTATCGTAATTTCGCGTTTAAAGATTATGGCTAATTTAGACATTGCTGAAAAAAGACAGCCGCAAGACGGCAGGATTGGCATTAAAGTCGCTGGTAAAAATATTGATATAAGACTCTCAAGTTTACCAACAGCTTATGGTGAGCGTATTGTTATGCGTTTACTTGAACGCAATTTAAATAACTTAAATTTAAATAAACTAGGTATGAACAGCGATATTTTAACTAATTTTAATAAATTATTAAATTTACCGCATGGGATTTTATTAGTTACAGGTCCAACAGGCAGCGGTAAAACTACATCTTTATATGCTGGTATTCGTAATTTAGATGCACAAAAAGTTAATATATTAACGGTTGAAGATCCGATTGAATATGAATTACCCAATATTAACCAAACCCAAGTGAATAATAAAATAGATTTATCTTTTGCTAAAGTTCTACGCTCAATTTTACGCCAAGATCCTGATGTGATTATGATAGGTGAGATTAGAGATATAGAAACTGCTCAAATAGCTATACAAGCTTCTTTAACTGGACATTTAGTCTTAGCTACATTACATACTAATAACGCTCCTAGTGCTATCACCCGTTTAATTGATATGGGAATCGAACCATTTTTGCTTTCTAGTACAATTTCAGGCATATTAGCCCAGCGTTTGGTTAGAAAATTATGTACTACTTGTAAAGAACTGAAAAATGGAACTTGGCAGGCAATAGGCTGTGATAAATGTAATAATACAGGCTATCTTGGTCGTACAGGTATTCATGAACTACTTATAGTTGATGAAACTATGCGCTCGCATATTCATGCTAATGCTTCAGAATTAGTTATACAAAACTATGCAAAATCCTGCGGAATGTTATCAATGATGGAAGATGGTCAAAAGCTAGTTCAAGCTGGTATAACATCAATCCAAGAAGTAGCAAGAGTTTGTAGGGAGTAATTTATCGTTTACAAATATATTGTACTTTTGATTTTGATACACTGTCTGGCGGATCATCTGTAAATTTTAAGCGTTTAATATCCACGCTATTTAACGATTTATTAAATGCTTGACCATTATCGTCATAGCCATAATAAATCAATTGAGAATTAGCTGACGTAAGATTTTCACAATTAAAATATGTTAATTCTACTATTTTTTTATAGCTAGCTAATGGAGGAAAATATAAATTACTAGCCGATTTTAAATTATCAAATTCCCATTTAAACCAAGCTTTTTTTATAACCTTTATCTTTATATATAGAACATCTATCAATAAAAATATCAGAATCATTGGAAGCACCAATTTTCTCCCAACAAGATGCATTAGCATATGAACTTAGCATAGCTAATATTAAAATAAATTTTTTCATAAAAATAATTGAAAATTTTAATAAAAAATTATATTTGATTAATTATATTAGCTATTTCGTTTATACTTGGCTTTCTTTTAGATTGAAAACGAATAGTTTTATAGCCAGCTTTTGCAACCATCGCATCTCTTTTTTTATCTTTTTCAATATCATGCATTTTATCATCTAATTCAATAATCGCAATAATTTTTTTATCTTTATCGTATATTACATAATCGGCTATTTTTTGACAAAAAGTTAAACGAATTCTACTTTTTTCTTTAAAATCACTAGCATTAGCTTGTAAAAAAGCCCCAAAAGAAACTTGAGGAAAAATATAATACTGCGGTAAAGCTTGAACTAAACGCTGAAAAAATTCAAACTCATTATCGCTCATTAATGCTTTAGATTTATATTGGCTATCTACGTTTGAATTATTTGAGTTTTTAATCGTAATAATAACTATAAATATTAATACTAAAAGCCCAGCCGTAACAAAAATAATTGACATATCTTAACCTAAAGAATATTAAAAATAATAATATAGTTTAGGATAATATATAAAAATATAGTTAAGTTGTTGTATAAATTATACTTATTAGCTTAAAATATTATTTAACTTTACTATATGCTTCTTTACTGTCTTGCAATTCTTGTAAACTTGGCATATGAATATCATACATATTATCTAATACGATTTTATAAATTGCCTGCATTCCATGCTTACTATCATTAAGACAGGGTATATAGTTAAACTCTCTACCGCCGCTAGATAAAAATGTCTCTTTACCCTCTATAGCAATTTCTTCTAAAGTTTCAAGACAATCGCTAGAAAACCCAGGGCAAATTACATCAACCCGAACATTATTTTTAGCTAATTTTTGTAAAGTTACATCAGTATAAGGTTCTAACCATTTAGCTTTGCCAAGGCGGCTTTGAAAGCTAACTATATAATCCTGCTCAGTTAAATTTAATTCATTAGCTAAAAGTCTGGCAGTTTTGTAACACTGGCAATGATAATAATCGCCTAATTCTAAACTACGCTGCGGCACGCCATGAAATGATATTAATAATTTATCATTATGCTTAAAGTTAGGTATTCCATATATGTGCCAAGACTGCCTAACTTGTATTGCTAATGCTTGAATATATTCTGGATTGTCATGGTAGTGGTTAATCGTACGTATACTTGGAATTACGCGCCATGCTTTTAGTTCATCAAAAACGCAGTCTAATGTACTGCCTGTCGTTGAACTGCAATACTGGGGGTATAGCGGTAAAATAATTAAATGACTAATATTTTCTTGTTTTAATTCATATAATACTTTTTTAATATTAGGCGTATTATAACGCATTGCATATTTGATTTTTATATTACTTGGATTTAAATTCTTTATATTATTTTCATAGTTATAAAAAAGTTTTTCTAAAGCTGAACTTTGATTTTTAATATTAATTAGTAATGGTGAACCATTATCCGTCCAAATAGTTTTGTATTTTTGGGCAGATTTTCTACTTCTAAATGGTAAAATTATACCTCTTAAAATAAACCACCAAATAAATTTAGGTATTTCTACAACTCTATGATCGCTTAAAAACTCTTTTAGATATTTTCTAATGTCACTAGTTTTATAGGTAGTAGGCGTACCTAAATTAATAAGCAAAACCCCAATATTTGGGGTTTGACCATGTATATATTTAGGTTCTTTTTTAAATATATTCATTATGAATTACTATTTACCAGCATTAGTAATTTCTTGCTGTGCTATTTTTTTCAATTCTTCAGCTGCAATTGGCATAAATTTATTTTGTAAATTAGTGATTGTACCTTGTGCAATTTTTCCTTGCTCAGTTAAGAATTTTTTACCTGTAGCTGATTGGAAAAATGAATTTAAAGCATTAATATCTGCTAAAGAATATGACTTATCATACTGTGCAGTTTGTTCAGCTATAAAACTTTTTTTGAAATCATTTGAGGCAAAAACAGTTCCAACTTTATTTTTCATAGCAGGAATAGCTTTATCTAATTTTGGTACTAAGGCTTTCTTTTGATCATTAGTTAATTTTTTATCTTTAATTAATGTATCTTCTAATGCTACAGGAATACTGTTACGCACGTCTTCTTGCATTCTAGCTGCCATATTTTCAGACATTTTACTAATATTCATTGTCTGTAATAATCCATCAATAGCAACTTTTTTATCAGCTGTTTGTGCAAAAGCTACTGAACTTAATGCAGCACTTAAAATCGAAACTTGAATAATTTTCTTAAACATGAACTCTCCTTAAAAACTTATTATAACGTATTTTTAATATTAGATGTCAAACGAGGTTATAAGTTCAATTCTGAACATTAACCTATAAAAAAAGCCCATTTTACTGGGCTTTCTTAAAATTTCGCATTGTAATACTAGTTAATTAGCAATAGCTTTAATAGCAGCAGATAATCTTGATTTATGACGAGCCGCTTTATTTTTATGAATAATATTTTTATCAGCTATCATATCTATAGTTTTTTGTGTTTGCGGAAATAAAGCTGCAGCAGCTTGTTTATCACCTTGTTTAATTACTTTGAGTAAAGATTTTACCGCGGTACGAAAACGTGAACGCAAAATAGTGTTTACTAAGTTGTTTTTAACAGCTTGACGAGCGCGTTTACGCGACTGTGCAGTATTAGCCATTTTTATCCTTAAATGTTAAAAATATATTAATATTTAGCGCGAGACACGAAGCGCATACAATGGAATATTATATCATAATATTATATACATGCAAATAGCAAAGCATTCAATATGACTTATAAAGTTAATTTTAAAAAATAAATTTATGAAGCATATAAAATATTAAATCAACTTAAATGAATGAGCAATCCCCCAAACTTCAAACTTGTTTTAACCAATCTCAATATAAGGTATAATATAAGCTTTATATAATTACCAAAATATAATAATGCAATTCTCTGAACAATGGCTACGGACATGGTGTAATCCTGATATTGATACTAAACAATTAAGCAATTTATTAACAATGCACGGACTAGAAGTTGAAGAAATTTTACCAGTTGCTAATGAATTTAATAACATAATAATAGCACAAGTAATAGAAGTTTTACCGCATCCTGATGCTGATAAATTAAAGATTTGTAAAGTACAAATTAGCAATCAAGAAAAAGATGAAATTCTACAAATAGTATGCGGAGCTAGTAATGTTCTAGCTGGCATAAAAGTTCCTTGTGCAATGATAGGCGCTAAATTAAAGTTATCTGATGGAGCGGAGTTAAAAATTAAACTGGGTAAATTAAGAGGGATTGAAAGCTTTGGTATGCTCTGTTCGGCTAAAGAACTTGGATTATATGATAATGTAGACGGGTTATTAATTTTACCTAATGATGCACCTATTGGAGAAAATATTAGAGAATATTTAAATTTAAATGATAAACTTATAGTCATTAAATTAACCCCTAATAGAGCAGATTGTTTAAGTATTCAAGGTATTGCTAGAGATTTATCCGCTATTACTAATACACAAATTATGCCTTTAGACATACAAAATTTTACTGGATCATTTGAAAGTAAACATACAATTGATATATCTAATGCTAAAAATTTGTGTTCAAGATTTGTAGCCAGAGAAATTAATAATATTGATGCATCAGTAAAAACACCTGATTATATAGCGCAAAGATTAATTAGAAGCGGGCTTAGAACAGTTAATATATTAGTAGATATCTCTAATTATGTAATGCTAGAGTTAGGACAGCCTAATCATATTTTTGACGGGGATATTTTAGGCAATAATATACAAGTACACTGGTCTGACAATAATATTTCTGAATTAGATTTAATCAATAATACTAAATGCAGCATTAAAGAAAACACTGGTATTATCAGTGATGAAAATGGTATTCAAGCCATTGCTGGTGTAATGGGCGGACTCAAAACTTCTATTACTACTAATACACAAAACAT
>Ga0247816_10001057_pt1 | contig 13860 bp, 12 predicted proteins | sample UWRJL209509C1_FD_179930 | JGI IMG/M metagenome (GOLD analysis project Ga0247816, IMG submission 179930) | Plant litter microbial communities from Arlington Agricultural Research Station in Wisconsin, United States - UWRJ-L209-509C-1 | ecosystem: Environmental > Terrestrial > Plant litter >...
TCTTAATTTTAGCACCAAAGAATGAAAAGTAAGAGTATTTTGAGGAGGAAATAACAAATGCCAAAACAAAAAACACACCGTGGTTCAGCAAAACGGTTCAAAAGAACAGGTAATGGTGGATTAAAACGTCACCATGCTAAAACAAGCCATATGTTTGCAAACAAATCACAAAAACAAAAACGTAAATTACGTAAATCAGCAATGGTATCTTCTGGCGATATGAAACGTATCCGTCAACAATTAGCTAAATGGTAATCTTTTACCTTAGCGTATTTTAGTTCATTTAAAAAAATGAACAAATGTAATTTAAATTAGTCAAAAGAGTTTTCTTGTAGAGAAAACATCTTAGAGGAGGAAATTAATATGCCACGTGTAAAAGGTGGAACGGTTACTCGTAAACGTCGTAAAAAAATATTAAAATTAGCAAAAGGGTATTACGGTTCTAAACATATTTTATTCAAAACAGCTAAGCAACAAGTAATGAAATCATATACTTATGCTTACAGAGATCGTCGTCAAAAGAAACGTGACTTCCGTAAATTATGGATCGCTCGTATTAATGCAGCTGCTCGTTTAAACAACATGAGCTACAGCACATTTATGCATGGTCTTAAATTAGCAGAAATTGATGTTAACCGTAAAATGTTAGCTGATATCGCTGTTACAGATGCTGCTGCATTCACAGCATTAGCTGAACAAGCTAAAACTGCATTAAACAACAAATAATATTCTAAAAGCTATTTCACTATTCTGTGAAATAGCTTTTTTTTATGGAATAATATTGAAATTAAATGTGTCGATATTGTAACAAATAAAACGAAATTTTTAATAAGTAAAACTAGTTATAAAAACTATAGGTATAGGCTTTGTTCAGAAAAACAATGAGTATAGGATTAGAATAAGAATTTTTTATTACATTATTTTAATAATTTGTATTGAATTTGTGATAACAAGATGATAATATAATTTGAGTAAACTAATATTTCGTTATGGATTATTAGAAGAATTGAAAAAGAAATAGGGGGATTTAAAATGAAAAAGAGTAAATTAGTTAGTTTATTAGGTCTAACAGCTACGTCTGCATTAGTTTTAGCGGCTTGTGGTGGTGGAAACGATGGAGAAACAGCAAGTACAGAATCAACAAACTCTGGATCTTCTGAAGAACAAGTACTTAACCTGATTGAAAGTGCTGAATTGCCAAATATGGATTCTGCAAAAACAACTGATACAGTAAGTTTTACTGTTTTAAACAACGTTAACGAAGGTTTGTACCGTCAAAATCCTGATAATGAACTTGAGTTAGGAATGGCAGCAGAAGAACCTGAAGTCAGTGAAGACGGATTAACTTATACTTTTAAAATCAATGAAGATGCAGTTTGGTCTAATGGTGATCCTGTAACAGCCGGTGATTTTGTCTATGCTTGGCAACGTTTAGCAACTCCTGAAACAGCTGCTGAATACTCATACATGATTGATGGTGTTGTTAAAAATGCTTCTGCAATTTTAACTGGAGAAATGGAACCTTCAGAGTTGGGTGCTACAGCTGTTGACGATAAAACTTTAGAAATCCAATTAGAAACTGCAGTACCATACTTTAAAGATTTATTAACACTACCAATGTTTTTACCACAAAATGAAGCATTCATCACTGAACAAGGTGAAAAGTATGCAACAAATAGTGAGACTGTTCTTTACAATGGTCCTTTCGTATTAGACGAATGGGATGGAACTGGCTTAAGCTGGGTATTAAATAAAAATGAAGATTACTGGGATGCAGAAGCTGTAGCATTAGATACAATCAATGTTGATGTAGTTAAAGAAACATCAACTGCAATCAACCTATACGATACAGGAGCAGTTGACCGTATTACTTTAACAGGTGAATATGTACAAACAAAACAAGGCGATCCTGAGTTGAAAACTCAGCCAACATCATCTGTTTTCTACTTTAAATTCAATCAAGAGCGTGATGGAAATGAAACACCTTTAGCTAATGAAAATATTCGTAAAGCTATTGCAATGGCGTTTGACAAACAAGCTTTTGCTGATACGGTTCTTCAAAACGGTTCTATTCCAGCTAATGGGTTAGTTCCAGCTGAATTAGCTATTGATCCAGCTTCAGGTGAAGATTTCCGTGCACAAAGTGGAGACCTATTAACTTATGACGTTGAACAAGCTCAAGAGTATTTTGAAGCAGGTTTAGACGAATTGGGTGTGGATTCTCTTACTATAGAAATTCTAGGTGATGATACTGAAAATGCTAAAAAATCTCTAGAATTTATGCAAGGACAATTGACTTCAAATCTTCCAGGATTAGAAATCAGCTTAAGAAATGTACCATTTAAAGTTCGTTTAGATGCAGATACAAAACAAGACTACGACATTGAAATGGCTGGCTGGGGAGCTGACTACGCAGATCCAATCAACTTCTTAGAATTGTTCCATTCAGAAAATGGAAACAACAAATCTAGCTACTCTAATCCTGAATACGATGCATTAATTGAAAGTGCTCAATCAAACGTAACAGATTTAGAAGGTCGTTGGGAAGATATGTTAGCAGCTGAAAAAATCTTAATGGAAACAAGCGGAATTGCACCAATTTATCAACGTGCATACGCTGTTTTAGAAAAAGATTACCTTAAAGACTTTACTACTCACTTAACTGGTGCAGACTATTCTTACAAATGGGCTTCAATCGACGGAAAAGAATAAAACTTTAGAAAAAAGAGCGAATTATATTCGCTCTTTTTTTGTGTTTAGAATGTGAGGAGGATAAGATTCCTATTAGAGTAACTAAATACTCATTTCTCTCTCTTTTGAATGATGATAAAATGAAGAAGTTATGAATATTTTATCATCAAATTTTATTATGATTCATTAGGAGGAAAAGAAGTGGAAAAGAAAAAATATCTTCAGTTAATGGGGCTATCATTAGCTTCTGTTAGTTTATTAGCAGCTTGCGGTGGGAACAAAGAAGAATCGGCAACAAATACATCTGGAAACGCCAAACAAGAATTAAACTTAATTGAGTCAGCTGAGTTACCAACAATGGATACAGTATTAGCAACAGATGCTGTTAGTTTCAATGTAATGAACAATGTTAATGAAGGACTATACCGTCAAGGACCAGATGGTGAACTTGTTTTAGGAATGGCTTCTGAAGAACCAGAAGTCAGTGAAGATGGATTGACTTATACCTTTAAAATTAGAGAAGATGCTGTATGGTCAAACGGTGACCCTGTAACAGCTGACGACTTTGTTTTCGCATGGACACGCTTAGTAACACCTGAAACAGCTGCAGAGTACTCTTATATGATTGAGGGAGTAGTAGCAAACGCAACGGCTATTTTACAAGGCGAAATGGAACCGTCTGAACTTGGAGTGACAGCTGTTGATGATAAAACGTTAGAAATCCAATTAGAAAAAGCTGTTCCTTATTTTGAAAGTTTGACAACATTATCAATGTTCTTCCCGCAAAATGAGGCTTATGTTACAGAACAAGGAGAAGCTTATGCTTCAAATAGTGATCATATTCTTTACAACGGACCATTTGTATTAGATGAATGGGATGGAACTGGCTTAAGCTGGGTATTGAATAAAAATGAAGAATATTGGGATGCAGATACTGTTGAATTAGATGCAGCTAATATCGACGTTATCAAAGAAACGTCAACTTCTTTGAATTTATATGATACAGGTTCAATCGATCGCATGATACTATCAGGTGATTATGTACAAACTCAACAAGGAAACCCAGATTTGAAAACTCAACCTACTTCTACTGTAGCTTATCTTAAATTTAACCAAGAACGTGATGGAGAACAAACAGCACTAGCTAACGAAAATATTCGTAAAGCTATCGCGATGGCTTTTGATAAACAAGCATATGTTGATACTGTTCTTCAAAACGGTTCTATCCCAGCTAACGGACTTGTTCCACAATCATTATCTGTTGATCCATCAACAGGAGAAGACTACCGTGATCAAAACGGTGATTTGTTGACATTTGATCTTGAGCAAGCTCAAGAATACTGGGAAAAAGGATTACAAGAATTAGGATTAGATTCTTTAACATTAGAAATTTTAAGTGATGATACTGAAAACGCTAAAAAATCAATTGAATTTTTACAAGGGCAATTAACACAAAATTTACCGGGATTAGATATCACATTAAGAAATGTACCGTTTAAAGTACGCCTTGATGCTAACAGCAATCAAGATTATGATATTCAATTAGCATTGTGGGGAGCAGATTATGCTGATCCTATTAACTTCTTAGAGTTATTCCAATCTGAAAACGGAAATAATAAGTCTGGATACAATAGCTCTGATTACGATGCACTAATTGAAAGTGCTCAAACGAATGTGACAGATTTAGAATCACGTTGGCAAGATATGCTTGATGCAGAAAAAGTATTAATGGATGAAGCTGGTATTGCGCCAATTTATCAACGTGCTTATGCAGTATTAGAAAAGCCATATGTTCAAGATTTTACAACATATTTAGTTGGAGCAGAATGGTCGCTTAAATGGACGTCTGTAACAAAGTAAGGTTAACTTAAAGAATGGAAAGAGTCTTGGATTAAGTTCCAAGACTCTTTATTTTTATTTTTTTTGTAAATTAAGTATTGAGTAATGAAAAAGGGACGGAGAAAAACTATTTTTTGATAAACAATGTTATAATTAAATGAATAAATTATATTGGAGGCCTATATTATGGAAGAAACGGAATTAAAGATGTTAAAAGAATTAACAGATGCAAAGGGAATCTCAGGAAATGAAGGACAAGTAAGAGACGTATTTGTAAAGTATGCAAATCCTAGTGCAGATAGTATTAGCTTTGATGGACTGGGTAGTGTCATTGCAAAGAGTGTTGGAGATAAAACAGGCCCAAAAGTATTGTTTGCTGGACACTTAGATGAAGTTGGTTTTATGGTAACAAACATTACTGAAGAAGGTTTTATTAAATTTCAAACAATTGGTGGTTGGTGGGCACAAGTAATGTTGGCTCAACAAGTTCAAATTACAACTGGGAAAAATAAAGTTATTCATGGAGTGATTGGATGTAAACCACCACATGTTTTAACTGCTGAAGTACGCAATAAAGCGTATGATGTTCAAGAAATGTTTATTGATATTGGAGCTTCCTCAAAAGAAGAAGCAGTACAATGGGGAGTCAAGCCTGGTGATATGGTAACACCATATACTGAATTTAGACGCTTAAATGGATCTAAGTTTCTATTGGCTAAAGCTTGGGATAACCGCATTGGGACAGCTGTTACTCTAAAAGTATTAGAAAATTTAAAAGCCGAAGGACATCCTAATAGAGCATTTGCGGTTGGGAACGTACAAGAAGAAGTGGGTTTAAGAGGAGCAAAAACAGCAACTCATTTAGTCGATCCGGATATTGCTTTTGCATTAGATACTGGTACAGCTGGAGATACTCCAGGGATGACTGAAAAAGAAGCAGACTCTAAGTTAGGAAAAGGCCCACAAATTATTATTTATGATGCTTCCATGATAGCTCATAAAGGTTTGCGTGACTTTGTTGTTTCTATTGCAGAAGAATTAAATATTCCTTTTCAATATACTGTGATTGCAGGTGGAGGAACGGATGCAGGAAGTCAACATGTAAGTAAAAATGGTATACCAGCATTAGCGATTACGGTTGCGACGCGTTACTTACACTCTCATACTTCAGTTATTCATGAAGACGATTATTTGAATACTGTAAGATTGGTTACAGAAGTCATCAAACGTCTAGATAGTGATACAGTTGAAAAAATTAAATACCATAGTTAAAATTAAATTGAAATAAAAACTGTAGTGCATATGAAATATATGCATTACAGTTTTTTTTGCCTGTTCATATTCCTATATCTTTATGACAAATCCATGAACTTTTTACTAATCTTTTATAGATAAACTAGAATAACGTTTCTTTTTATTAAAATAACAAGTAAAATGAGAGTAATGGATTAAAAAATGAGAGAGGGGGGAAATAAATGAAGAGAGCCAAAAAGAGGATTGCAGTAATAGGCGGTGGAATAACAGGGCTAGTTACTGCTTATCGAATAAAACAGCAAATTGTAAATGAACAGCTGCCTTTCGAACTTATTTTATTAGAGTCTGCTCTAAAAGTAGGTGGTAAAATTTACACTATGAAGGTAGGTGACAACTACTTTGATTTGGGTGCTGAATCAATCGATGTTCGCTATCCCGAAGCAATGGATCTGATTAAAGAATTAGGTCTAATGGATCAGTTAATTTATAGTGAAGGAAATAAACCAGATATCTTTTTTTATAATAAGTTGCACAATCTTAATTACCCAACTTATAAAGGTATTCCAGTAAGGAAAATGGATATTTGGAAAAGTGACTTACTAACGTTTCAAGGGAAAATGGCTAGTTTTAAAGATAATCTATTTCCCTTAAAACCCTTAGATAAAGATATTCAGATGAGCCGGTATCTTAAAAGCCGATTTGGAGAAGAATTAGTGGAACATATTGTAGAGCCTTTCTTTTCAAAAGTTTATGCTAGTGATTTGGATGAAATGGGAATTAAATCTTCTAAAGAGGTCATTTATTCGTTAGAACAAAAGTATGGAAGCTTATCGAATGGCATTAAGCATCATCCAGAATTATTAGATGGTTCTGGCAATTATGTTACATTTCAAAAGGGATTAGCTGTTTTAACGGATAGATTAACTGAGATTCTAAAACCACATATTCAAACAAGCAAAAAGGTTTTTGAAATTAAAGAAGGTACGGAAGGCACGTATATTATTGATATAAACCGAAAAGAACAGGTGCGGGTCGGTGCAATTTGCATTGCAACACCTGTAACCGAATATTCAAAATTAATAAAAAATGAAACTTTTAGGCAAACTTTTGATCAAGTTGAAACGGCGTCTATTGGATACATTTTATTTAAATTTAAAAAAACAGCTATTAAAAATGAACCAATTGGTTTTGGTGTAGTGACTCCTAGAAGAAATGATTCTTATGTGACTTCAATTGTTTTTTTAAATAAGAAATGGTCATTTCTTAAAGATGAAGAGGACGTTTTTATAGGTGTGAGTTTTGGTAGAAAAGGTGAAGACCTGCTTGTTACCTTGGGCAATAAAGACATAGAAGAATCGATATTAAAAGACTTGGAAATCATACTTGGCATTACTGATAAGCCAATAAACCGAATTGTGAAACGATGGCCTGACGCAATACCTCAATACACTGTGGACCAAGAAGAAAAAACAAAAGAAATGATAGAAATGTTAAACTATGAATATCCGGGAATTTATATCTCTGGAATAGGGCTAGAAGGTTTTGGAATCAATCAATGTATTCTCCAAGCAAATAGAACAAGCAAGAAAATAGTTGAACATATAAAAAAACAAAATTGTGTTTAACATAAAAATCTAATTGCTTATAATAAAATAAAAAACTCCTTTTTAAAATAAAAAGGTTTTTTTTATTTTAAACTGAGCTGTCTTGGTGTAAGGTGTTAGAGAAATGATAAATAAAAAACAGAAGTGAGGGATAAAAATGAAGTTAACCATTTTAGGCTTTTGGGGTGGATATCCAACGAATAATTCAGGTACAAGTTCGTATTTATTGGAAGCTGAAAATTATCACCTATTAATTGATGCAGGAAGTGCTTCTTTAATTGCTTTAGAAAATCATTTAGATCCATTACAGTTAGATGCGGTAATTTTATCTCATTACCACTATGATCATATTGCTGATTTAGGGGTGTTGCAATTCACACGTCAATTGAAGCGAATGAAGAATAATCTTGAGAGAGCTCCAATGCTGCCTATTTATGGACATACAGGAGATAAGGAAAATTTTAAACGATTAACAATGGACCTTGTAAGTGAAGGGATAGAATACGAAGAGAATGAAAAAATATATGTTGGGCCTTTCGAAATTCACTTTATGAAAACTTTACATCCAGTAGAGTGCTATGCAATGAGAATTATTGAAATGAAAACAGGAAAGACTCTTGTTTATACCGCTGATTCTGGTTATTTATCTGATTTTATTTCATTTAGTAAAGATGCTGATGTCTTACTAGCGGATACGAATTTCTTCAACGGGATGGAAAATCATCGTGTTCATATGACAGCTTCTGAAGTCGGAAAAATTGCAAAGGAAGCGCATGTGAAAAAAGTTGTTTTGACGCATTTACCTCAAGAAGGAGACTTACAGCTTTTAAAAGCTCAAACCGTTAATGAAACACCAACAACAGAAGTCGTATTGGCTAAAAAAGATCTGATAATTGAAATTTAACAAAAAAACAGTAAAAAAATAAACAAAACAATCAGAGATGAGGAAAACTAAATGTATTACGTTAAAAACGTCCGCAACGGAAAAGAAATAACAGATCCTGCTATTAACTTAGCAATTGAATATCACCTATTAAATAATGTCGTATTGGATGAACCCATCTTACTATTTTATATTAATGAGCCCTCTATTATAATTGGAAGAAATCAAAATACGATCGAAGAAATCAATACAGATTATGTTGAAAAAAAGAATATCCATGTAGTCCGTCGATTTTCAGGTGGTGGGGCCGTTTACCATGATTTTGGAGTGTTTTGTTTTTGTTTTATTACAAAAGATGATGGAGATTCATTTCGTGATTTCGGTAAATTTACAGAGCCTATAATTGATTCTTTACACAAAATGGGAGTAGAAGGCGCTAAGCTTGAAGGTAGAAACGACTTATTGATCAATGGACAAAAATTTTCTGGAAATGCGATGTATTCAAAAAATGGACGAATGACCGCACATGGTACAATCATGTTTGATAGTGATATTGAAGAAGTCGTGAACGCTCTTAAAGTGAGAAAAGATAAAATCGAGTCAAAAGGAATTAAATCGATAAGAAGCCGTGTAACAAATATAAAACCCTACTTATCTGATGATTATCAATTTTTAAGTACAAAAGAATTTCGTGACCGCTTATTACTGAATATATTTGATGTCAATACTCCTGAAGAAGTTAAGGAATACGAACTGACGGAAGAAGATTGGAAACAAATTGAAAATCTATCTGAAAAGTATTTTAATAATTGGGATTGGAACTATGGAAAATCGCCCAAATTCGAGTTAGTTCGTCGTCACCGTTTTTCTATCGGTTCAGTGGAATTTAAAATGAATGTAGACAAAGGGTTTATCCAAGATATCCGTATCTATGGAGATTTCTTTGGCTTAGGGGACATATCTGATGTTGAAGAAAAATTAAACGGCGTTAAGTATGATGCAGCATCGATAAGCGAAGCCCTAGATGAGACAGATATTAAAAAGTACTTTGGAAATATCACTAAAGAAGAACTAGTGCATTTAATATATTAAAAAAGGGAAAAGCAGTTAGAATGAGTATTCTAACTGCTTTTCTCTTTTTTACTATTTTCGTCTTCTACCTAAACCAATAGCATTTCTCATTTTCAAAAGTGTTTTATTAGCTACAGTGCCTGCTTTAATTGCACCTTCATCTAAAATAGAGTCTAACTCATCTGAATTGATCAATTCATCGTGTCTAATTTGAATAGGTTCCAATACTGAAACAATAGCTTCTCCTAAATCTTCTTTAAATTGACCATACCCACTATTTTGGTAACGATCTACTAATTCATCAATACTGAAATCAGTAAACGAAGCATAGATGGTTAACAAATTAGAAATGCCAGGTTTATTTTCAGGGTCGTATTCAATCACACCACTTGAATCTGTTACAGCACTCTTGATTTTTTTACGAATGATTGCGGGTTCGTCCAACATTGAAATAAAACTTTTTTTATTCTCATCAGACTTACTCATTTTCTTCAAGGGATCTTGTAAACTCATGATCCGTCCACCAGATGCTGGTATGTTTACTTCTGGCGTTGTAAGCAATTGATTGCCATTACCGTATTTATTGTTAAATCGACTAACAAAATCTCTGGTTAATTCTAAATGTTGCTTTTGGTCATCTCCCACAGGAACTAAGTCAGATTGGTAAAGAATAATATCGGCTACCATTAGAGGAGGGTAAGTCAATAAACCAGCTGATACACCAGCACGATTATTTTTTGCAGATTTGTCTTTAAATTGTGTCATCCGTTCTAATTCACCTAAACTGGTATTGCATTGGACGATCCAAGCAGCTTCAGCATGTGCAGAGACTTCAGATTGAATAAAAATAGTTGCTTTTTTTGGATCTAATCCGATAGCTAAGTATAATGCAGCAAGACTTTTCGTTTGTTGTCTAAGTTTCAACGGTTCTTGTTGTACCGTAATTGCATGCTCATCCACGATACAAAAGTAACTCGTATAACTTTCTTGTAAATCTATAAACTGTTTCATTGCCCCAATATAGTTCCCAATAGTAGGAGTTCCACTAGGCTGGATACCTGAAAAAATTGTCTTCATTAATTATACACCCCTTAATTCTAAATACATTAATTATTATACGCTATTTTAAGATGGATTAAAGAATTTGTTCATAATAACTACTAAATGATCATCTTTCAATAAGATAATAAGCTAGCAAGGTAAGGATGCAAACAATTAATAAGGCTGAACCTACTTTTAAAAAAAAATGATACCCTTTTCCGAATACTTTTGAAAGTGGTTTTACGTTTAATTCTTCATCTGAGTTTCTGCCCTTTCGAATATTGAAAGCAGCTTTCCTCATACTATAATTAAAAAAATCAAAAAATCCTGAAGAAAAAGATGCACCAAAAAGTCCAATAATAAGAAATAAGGCAGCTCCGTAAAAAGTAAGATTTGTAGTATGATAGAATGAGAGTTCTCTATAGAGTATAAGTTCTAATAGTATACATAAAACGAGTATAGCTAAAAAGATCCGAACAGGTGTAAATTTTTGTTTCAATTAATTTCCTCCTTGAAGTAGATAAATAATCGTTCTAAATCCATTATAAAGGAATACAATGAAAAATGTATGAATAAAATTAGGTTTAGGTAATGCTTTATCTTTTGTAAAACAATACGTTTTCTACTTGTTTTCTAATCTTTTTGTAATCTTTCGGCAGAATATGATAGCATAATTCAAAAAAGTTTTGCAATATTGCTTTTGACAAGCTATTCTATATAGTATATTCTTTTTTAATAGAAGGATTAAAATTAAAATTGTTGGAGGTGCTTTAATCGATGAAAAGTTATGCGAGATTTTTAGGAAAACGTGTATTATACATGTTATTGACATTATTTTTAATTGCATCGATTACTTTCTTCTTAATGAAGCTTTTACCAGGTACTCCATATAGTAACCAGGATAAACTTTCAGAAGAACAAATCTATATTATGAATGAACAATATGGATTAAATGAACCGGTTGCGGTTCAGTATTTAGTGTACATCGGTGGATTGCTTAAAGGGGATCTAGGAACATCATTCCAATTTAACAATACTCCTGTAACAAAACTGTTATCTACGCGTATAGGGCCATCCTTGCAGCTAGGTATTCAAGCAGTAGCACTTGGGACAATACTAGGTATTGTTTTAGGAGTAATCGCAGCAATGTATCAAAACACATGGATTGATACATTAGCAACATTTTCAGCAATTTTAGGTAGATCTATTCCTAACTTTGTTATTGCAGTATTATTGCAACTTATTTTTGGAGTATATCTACAATGGTTCCCAATCGCTTTATGGGATGGCGGATTCAGTTCATCTGTTTTGCCTACATTAGCTTTAACGATATCTCCGCTAGCCGATTCTGCTCGTTTTATTAGAACAGAAATGGTAGATGTATTAAGTAGTGATTATGTTGAATTGGCAAGAGCCAAAGGGTTAAGCAGATGGACAGTAGCATTTAAACATGGTGTTCGTAATGCATTGATACCATTAGTTACGATCTTAGGGCCTATGGCAGTTGGTTTAATGACGGGTTCAATGGTTGTAGAAAATATCTATGCTATTCCAGGAATTGGAGAACAATTCGTTAAATCAATTATGACAAATGATTACCCCACTATTATGGGTGTAACCATTCTTTATTCTGCTATGCTAGTATTTATTATTTTAGTTGTAGATATTCTATACGGAGTAATTGATCCACGTATTCGTGTTTCTAATGAAGGAGGGGACAAATAATGCATAACCAAGAGAATACTCCTGTTGCAGATGAACTAAAGAATCTGTCTCCTGACATGTTTGCTCCAGCGTCTGAGTCAAGTGTTCAAGATAACGAAAAAATTGCAGCACCTTCATTAAGTTTTATTCAAGACTCATGGAGAAGATTGAAAAAAAATAAAGCGGCTGTCGTTAGTCTGATTGTTCTGACAATTATGATTATTCTTACAATTGCAGCTCCACTTGTTGCACCGCATGATCCAAATGTTCAAACAGTAGAGTTTGCAAGCTTACCTCCTAAAATTCCTGGAATTGGAATTGATGGGTTAAATGGAACTCAAGCAGTTGGTGACACACGCGTCGATAAATATGCTGAAAAAGGCGTTCCTGAAGGCCAGTACTATATTTTAGGTACAGACAGTTTAGGACGTGATTTACTTTCACGTATTCTTTATGGAACTCGAGTTTCCTTAATAATTGCATTTGTTGCAGCATTTTTTGACTTAACGATAGGTGTAACTTATGGTTTAGTTTCAGGATGGTGTGGCGGAAAAATTGATAACTTCATGCAACGTGTTTTAGAAATATTATCAGGAGTTCCTAACTTAGTAGTAGTTATCTTAATGCTCTTGGTTTTAGATCCAGGTATTATGTCTATTATTATTGCTCTAGCTATTACTGGGTGGATCTCAATGGCCAGGGTAGTTCGTGCACAAACGTTAAAATTGAAAAATCAAGAGTATATTTTAGCAGCCCGCACTTTGGGTGAATCTTCAATTAAAATAGCATTTAAACATCTAATTCCAAATTTATCAGGTGTTATCATTATTCAAACCATGTTCTCAATTCCGTCTGCTATTTTCTTCGAGGCATTCTTGAGCTTCATCGGTATAGGTATTCCTGCACCAACAGCTTCATTAGGAACATTGATTAATGATGGATACAAAACATTCCGTTTCTTACCTCATTTAATGTGGTATCCAGCAGCAGTTATTTGTATTTTAATGATTTCATTTAACTTGTTAGCAGATGGTTTGCGTGATGCATTTGATCCAAAAATGAAAGATTAGCGAGGTGAAAATGAATGAGTAATGTATTAGAAGTTAAAGATTTAGAAATAACATTCGACACCTATGCTGGTAAAGTAAAAGCTATCCGTGGTGTCAGTTTTGATTTGAAAAAAGGCGAAACATTAGCTATCGTAGGGGAATCCGGTTCTGGAAAATCTGTTACTACTCGTAGTATTATGCGTTTGCTGTCACAAAATGCAAATATTGAAAATGGAGAAATCCTTTTTAATGGTGAAGATCTTATAAAAAAATCTGAAAAAGAAATGCAAGCTATTCGTGGTAAAGAAATTGCGATGATTTTTCAAGATCCTATGACATCTCTTAATCCAACAATGACTATTGGAAAACAAATTTCTGAACCTATTCGTTTACATCAAAAATTAAACAAAGAAGATGCAAGTAAAAGAGCGTTAGAATTATTAAATTTAGTTGGTTTACCAGATGCAGAAAGACGTATGAAACAATACCCTCACCAATTTTCTGGTGGGCAAAGACAACGTATTGTTATTGCGATCGCTCTTGCATGTAATCCTGAGGTGCTAATTGCTGATGAACCAACAACAGCTTTAGACGTAACGATTCAAGCGCAAATCTTAGATCTTATGAAAGAACTACAAAAGAAAATTGCAACTTCTATTATTTTCATTACACATGATTTAGGTGTAGTAGCTAACGTTGCAGATCGTGTTGCAGTTATGTATGC
>Ga0247816_10001058_pt1 | contig 13859 bp, 9 predicted proteins | sample UWRJL209509C1_FD_179930 | JGI IMG/M metagenome (GOLD analysis project Ga0247816, IMG submission 179930) | Plant litter microbial communities from Arlington Agricultural Research Station in Wisconsin, United States - UWRJ-L209-509C-1 | ecosystem: Environmental > Terrestrial > Plant litter >...
GCGTGAGGGCACACCGAGCCCAGGCGAGGTGCCGAGTGGTGGGGCAAGAGCGTTTTGCTTACTTTTGCGCTCTATCAAAAGTGAGCCGCCGTAAGGGCGGAACCAATCCCAGCCCCAAAAATGCCTAGAAATCGACCTTGACCCCTAGCGTTCCCTTGCGCCCATTCAGCTGATTACCGTCCAGATTGCTCTGGTACCCCACCTCCCCATACACACTCACCGTGCTCGACACCTGCACCGTCGCCCCCGCACTAACGTCCAGAGTGGTGGATTTCTGCTCGGTAGTGATGTCGGTGACATCGTTAAAGGTGACCGTGTTGTCCCCGGCACTGGCATGCCATACATTCGTCCGCAGATAGGGCTGCACCGGCATCCCGCTGATTTTATAGTCGCCCCGCAAACGTACCCCGATCCGAGTGATGAAGTTGGTGTCGGCACTGAACGAGACATCCGAAATCCCGTCATTCTGGCTGTCCAGGTAGCTGCGGTTGATGATCACCTGAGCCTGTGGCTCGACCTCCCAATGTTCGGAAACCGCAAATGGCTTACCGACCTCTATCGACCCGAGCACGTTGTGGCCTTTGGTCTGGAGTTTGACGCCCCGGACAGACTCGCTGTGGCCGTCGAATCGCGTGCCCATCAGTACAAAATCGATATAGGCGCGATTGGCCCCGATCAGCGTCCAGTACATGCCCAGGCTGTCGCCACGCAGCGTGGTGTTGCCGGCGTCCTGGTCCTGAAAACCGCGATTGAACCCTGCTACATCACCCGTCAGGCGGCTGTGGCCGACGAAGAATCCGAGCCGCTGGGTCCCGCCATTGTCGTTGGTCCAGGCATACAGGTCAGTGCCAATCTGGAAGCCAGACAGCGAACTGTCGAGCGTCGGGCTGACGGTGCCGGCAAACGACTGGCGAGTGCTGTTGCCATACACCCGGCCCCAACCCGCCGCAAGTGAGCCAGCCTGTTGTTGCAGGCTTTGGTCGCCCATGCGTTCGTGATAGGTGCCCAGCATGCCCTGGACCATTTGCTGTACGGCGGGAAACAGCACCGCATACACCGGGACTTCCGGACGATAGATGGGGATCGGTTTTTCGCCCGGGAAAATACCCGGCAGGTCCGGTGTGCCGTCAGCCGGAACCGGCGGAAATATGCCCACTGGAGGCGATGTGGGGTCAGGCGGCACAGGGGGAAATACTCCAACGGGCGGCAATGTGGGATCCGGAGGCGGTGGCGGCAGTACGCTAATGGGCGGAGGAAAGATCCCGACGGGACCCTCCGGGTTTGGCAGCGGGGGGGCTTCCACCGACGAGCGCAGGTACCAGTTTTGCGCAGTACCGGGGGTGACGCCGCCTTTGTACAGGTAGTACTCGAACGCGCCGGCAGAGACCGAGCCGTTTCTTAAGGAAAACGCCAGGTCACTGCCCGTGGCGCCATTGCCGGCCTGAACCACTTGGATGCCGTTCTGCACAGTCTGCCCGCCGGGGCCGCCGAGGTTGGTGACGAGGATGTTGGTATTGCCTGAAATCGTGCCCTGGTTGACCACCAGTTTGTCGCTGGGCGCGTTGTCACTGGCCAGGACACTTTGCAACGCCAACTGGCCATTGTTGCCGGTGTAGTTGCCGTTGATGGTCAGGCTGTCGGTGGCTGTGGCGCTGGCGCTGGTCATGTCGATCAGCCCGCCGTTGTTCACAGTGGTGAGCTGGCCGGCGGTGAAGGGGATGATGCTGCCCTGGGTGACCAGCAACGTCCCGACGTTGATGTTCATGGTGCCGGTGTGGGTGCCGGCGTCGCCAAGGGTGAACGTACCGCTGCCCATGGTAAAGACCGAAGCGTTGTTCAGGTTCACGGTTTCCCAATTGACATAGCGCGACGGGGTGGCGGAGGTGGTGTTGTCGAACGTCAGGGTGTCGTTGCCCAGGCCACCATCCAGCAGCGGGGTGGAGGACAGGATCGTTTCCGTCAGGCTATTCAGGGATGCCCGATCGGTGCCGCTGCCTGTCACGATGGGGCCGTGAATCAGCCCGGCGTTTTGCCAGGTGAAAAAATTGTCGCCGTTACCGGTACGGATACTGCCGCTGATATCGCCACCCTTGACGATCATGTCGTTGTTGCCGTTGCCGTAACTGACATTGCCACCGATGCTGCCGTTGGATATCAGAAAGGTGTTGTTGCCATTGCCGCCTGTCACGTCGCCGCTGATACGACCGGTGCTCAGACTCGCTTCGTTGTTACCGTCACCCTGGGTTAGGGATGCAATGGTGCCGCCACTCATGGCGAACACATTAAGGCTGGTGTTGCCCACCCCCTGCATGATTGCCGCGGCACTGCCCAAACTGATCTGGATACGGCCAACGCTGGCGTTGGCGGCAGTTCCCGTGCCGGCCGCCTGGGTGATATCGCCGTTTACGGTGCCCCCGAACAGCTGGAAGATATTGACGCCAGTGCCCATGTCCAGCGTCCCGGCAATGGTTCCGGAGTTCATGGTCACCGTGTCGTTTCCGGGGCCGAAAGTCACGTTTCCATTGATAGTTCCTGTGCCGCCTCCGGGAAACGTCAGCGTGTTGTGGCCGGCGGTGTCGATAAGGGCCGGGCTGGATCCGCTGTCGCAGGTGAACGTGTCGTCGCCGCCAGTGGCCACCAGATCGCAGGCCGCGTGTGACGCAAGGGGCCATGCCGCCAGCAGCGCCGATGAGGCGATACCCACGTACATCCAGAATGAAAAACGTGCGCTCATGGTCATCCCTCTCTGGACGCCTGAGACAGGCGCGATCTGGGGCCATGACAACAGAGCACACGGTACGAATCAGGGCCCGCAAGGTGGCCTGTTTCGCAGGACTACGGCCAACGCAGAGGCTGGCATGGCTTGCTCGACTGCACCTGAAGGCGCGCAGCAGGTGTTTCACGTTAGCAACGCATCATTCGGGCCGCTACTGTTAGAAATAACAGGTATAGACGAGTCGACCGGCTACAGAAATACGATCTCATAGGGCTCGCGCATTCGCTCCAACAGCACCTGCGCGAGCATTGGCGCCAGGCCGATTTGCGGGTCACCCGCCAGTTGGCTGGCAAACGCGTGGGCGGCATGCAGCTTGCGCGCCACGGTCCAGGTGTCGAGGCGCACCTTGCGCGCGCGTTGCCAGGGGATCACGGCGGCTTCGCGCGCGGGCCAATGCCAGGCCCATACCGGCAGTTCGCTCAGGTGCGCGCCCATCAGCGTGCAGGCCTTGGCGGTGGCGCGGCCTACGGCGTCGTGATCGGGGTTGCCATCGTTGCGCCAAGTGGTGAACACCACATCACCGGGTTGCAGGTAGCGCGCAATGAACTGGCTTAGCGGGTGTTCCCGCGCGGGCAAGGCGTTATCGGTAAAGCCGCCGCGAATCCACTTCAGGCTGTGCAACGCCACCCCCAGGCGGCGCAGCGCTTCAGCACTTTCCTGGGGGCGCACCACACTCAAGCGTTTCGCCGGCCACAGGGTGGACCCAGGGTGGCTGGCGCTGCCGTCGGTGATGGAGATCAGTTGCAGGGGGTATTCCAGGGTGCCGAGTATTTGCAGCAGGCCGCCGCAAGCCAATACTTCATCGCCCGGATGCGGCGCAATAATCACCGCACGAGCGCCCGGAGGCACCAGGGCTGCGGGATTGATTACGGGGATTTGGGCCAGTTGTGGTGCGCAGTTCCAGACTTGTACGGGGGCGGGGCGGCCGTCGCTTAAAAGTGCAGGCTTCATGGTTGTCACGTCCTTGTTCATCAGCGTTGCCGGTCGTACCCCGTTGACGGGACGACTCTTCTTGGAATTCAGAGTGAATGGGCGCTCCAACCCTGGATCGCCATGCACGCTGTATGGATCATAGTCAACGATCGAACGGGCCGACACTGTTGCAAGGCGTTTTTTTACGACGCCTGCATCAGGCTCTTCAAGTAATCGCCAAACCCGCCCTGGGCACGGCAATCCAGGCGCGCACTGGTTATTACCTGGGGCGAATGGCTCCAGGCGATGGACGCGCCACAGCGCTCAAGTTGGCGTACCAGCTCCACATCTTCATGGCAGGCCAATGGCTCGAAGCCGCCTGCACGTACATAGGCACCGGCGCTGATGCCCAGGTTTGCGCCGTGAATATGCCGATGACCATCGCGCGCCTCATAGGCCTGGAGGTAGCGGATTTGCGCGGCGGGTTCAAAGCCCTCACTCCAGGCGTCCACCGTCACCGTGCCGCACACGGCATCCACGCCAAGCGCCAGTTGTGCCACCAGCCAATCGGGAGCGACGCGGCTGTCGGCGTCGGTGCAGGCAATCCAGCGGGCGCCGTTGTTGAGTAAATGCCGCGCACCTACCCCGTGCACATGCCCCACGTTGCGTGCCTGTACTTCAAGGCTGTGAACCCGGTACGCCTGGGCAATCACCGCGCTGCTGTCACTGCAACTGTCGAGTACCACCAGAATCTGTACTTCTTCGCCCAGCAACCCTGGGTGACTGGCGGCAACCATGGCCGCTTTCAGGCAGTCGGGAAGCAGCGCTTCTTCGTTGTGCACCGGTATCAGGATGCCGATCATCGCAGTCCCTCGTGGGTCGCGACCGAAGTGCCATGTCGGCTCCACAGGTCGAGTAGGAAGTCACTTTCGTGGTGGTGTACCAGGCGCGGCATATCCAGCCGCTGTTGCAGCCGTTCATGTACCTGTTCAGCGGTTTGCGGGCAGCCCTCGATAGCCGGGCGCCAGTGGCAGGCAAGGAGTTGCCCGTCGTCGGTGAGAGAGGCGAGGGCGCGGTCGATCAACTGATCAAGGTCATCCGGGTCGAGGTAGTAACACAGCTCGCTGAGCACGATCAGCTCGAACGAGTCTGTTGGCCATTGCGCGGGAAGCCGGCTCTGTTGCACCTGGGCGTGGGGAAAACCGCGCAACCGCGCCTGTGCCAGGCTGACTGCGGCCTGTGCGGTGTCACAGCACAGCAAGCGGTCACAGCGCGGGGCCAGCTCGAAGCTCAGTTCACCATTGGCGCAACCGGGCTCGAAAATCGAGGCATAGCGCGGGCGTGTCAGCACCGCCAGGGTCAGCGCGCGTTTGCGCCGCTCGTACCAGCGTTGGCGAAAGGCCCAGGGGTCATCGCTGCCGGCGAATAATTGGTCGAAGTAGGGCGTGGCAACGCTCATGTGAACACCACTTCGAACGGTTGCAGCAGGCGTTCGAGCACATACGGCGCCAGCACGGGCGGCAGGCCGATTTGCGGATCGCCTTCCAACTGGCTGGCGAAGGCATGCATGGCGTGCCGTTTGCGCGCCACGGCCGCTGGCGTCAGGGGGATTTTACGCGCGCGGTGCCATGGCACCTGGCTGTCCTCGGGCGTCGCCCAATGCCACGTCCATACAGGCAGCTCCACCAACGTTGCGCCTGTGGCCTGTACCGCTCTGGCACTGGCGCGGCCCACGGCTTCATGGTCACAGTGGCCGTCTTCGCGCCACGTGGTGAACACCACGTCGGTTGGCTTGAGGTAGCGCTGGATAAATTCAGTCAGCTGTTGTTCCCGCGCTTCGACCTGGCTGTCGCTGAAACCCGCCCGCAGCCATTTCAGGCTGTGCAACGGCAACCCCAGGCGATGCAGCGCCTGGGCTGATTCCTGGGGCCGCACCACACTCAGGCGCTGGACTGGCCAACGGCGCGACCCGGGATGACTGGCACTGCCATCGGTTACCGAGATCAGTTGCATCGCTCGACCGAGGGCGGCCAGGCCTTGCAGCAGGCCGCCGCAGCCGAGCACTTCATCGTCCGGGTGGGGCGCGATGATGACCGCGCGGTGACCCTCCGGTACCAGCTCTGCGACGCTGATCGTTGTCAACTCGGCCAGCCTCGACGACGTTTGCCACAGGTGCAACGGCGTGCCCTGGCCAACGATAGGATTGGTTTTCATAGTTGCCACCTCCCTGTGGGTTGCTCTGCGATCAGTTGGCCGAGCGTTGCCAGGTCGCGCTCGGCGTGGCTTTGGCGCAGGTACACCGGCAAGTCGGCCATCAGTTGGGCGAAGTGCGGGTCTTTGCAATAAGGACCTGCGCCGAGGGCGCGTCCGACATGGTGAATGACTTGATCGACGGTCTCTTCGATACAGGCGCGTGCCTGCTGCGCGAGCAACTGAGCGTTGGCCTGGGGCTGTTGATCGATTTGCCGGGCACAGTCGCGCAGCACACACGCCGCGCTGTGCAGCGCGCTGTCGACACTGCCCAAATGGGCGAGGGCATGGGGCTCCGCGCGTTTGCTGCATTGCTCGCGCAGTGCCTCGGCCAGGCGTTGCGCCGCGCCATACCAGCACGCCGCAATGCCGATTCCGCCTTGCCAGAAGCCGGGGCGCGACAGGTAATCCCCTGGCCCACCGACGGCCAGCCCGGTGGCGCCCTCGAACACCACCTCGACACTGCCGGTGGCTGCCATGCCCACCGCATTCCAGCCTTCATCGGTAACGCGCACTCCGGGTTGATGCATCTGGACTGCCACCAGTTGCTGGCGATCCTCTTCATCCCAGGCGGTCAGCAAACCATGGCTGACCGCCGCCGCACCGGAACACCAGGCCTTGCGGCCATCCACCAGCAGATGCTGGCCGTCGCTGCGAACCCGCACCTTCGCGCTCGGTGGTTCTGCGGCCCACATGCCCCAGGTACTGCCTTCGGGCGGCAACTGGCCTTTCAGTTCGGCGATGATCGCCAGGGCATCGGTGTGCCCCTCAAACAACTTGCACAGCCTCAGGTCGTGGCCGGCCACTTGGGCCAACCGGCTGAAACGGCTGAGTGTGTTGCCGCTGCCAGGCAGCGGCAGTTGGTCCAGGCCTTCCTCCACCAATGCCCTCAGGGCAGCGCCCAGGGCATTGGTGTCCGGGTAGTCCCGGTAGCGTTGAAGAAATCCATGCAGGTCCATCTCACACCTCGTCCTCATGCTGCAGTTCAAACAACAGCAGCGAGCGTCCGGTAACGGCGTATTCGTGATCGAACTCGAAGCGCTCCTGGCCACGCACTGCCGGCTGGTTGGTGTCGAGCATGCAAGTCCAGAAGCCGCCATCCGGCACCGGTGGCAGGCGGAAATTGACCATGTCGTGGTGCGCGTTAACCACCAGCAACAATGTGGCATCGGCACCCGGACGGCGAATCCCGGTTTCCTGCGCGCGGCCATCCATCAGCATGCCCAGGCAGCGACCGTGGCCGTCTTCCCATTGCTCGGTGGTCATCTCGTTGCCGTCCGGCGCCAGCCAGGTGACATCCTTGACCCCAATGTCCTCGTTGTAGTCGCCCACCAGGAAGCGTCCACGCCGCAGGATCGGGTAAGCCAGGCGCAGCTTGATCAGACGCTTGACGAATTTGAGCAGGGCCTTGCCGTCTTCATCCAGCTCCCAGTTGATCCAGCCGATCTCGCTGTCCTGGCAATAGGCATTGTTGTTGCCGTGCTGGGTACGCGCGAATTCATCACCGGCCACCAGCATGGGTGTGCCTTGCGACAGCAGCAGGGTGGCAAAGAAATTACGCATCTGACGCAAGCGCAGGGCGTTGATTTCCGGGTCGTCGGTGGGGCCTTCGACACCGTGGTTCCATGACAGGTTGTTGTTGCTGCCGTCCTGGTTGTTCTCGTCGTTGGCTTCGTTGTGCTTGTCGTTGTAGGACACCAGGTCGTGCAGGGTGAAGCCGTCATGCGCGGTGATGAAGTTCACCGAGCTGTAAGGCCTGCGGCCGCGCTGGTTGAACATTTCACCGGAGGCGGTCATGCGCCCGGCAAAATCCGCGAGCTGGCCGTCATCACCTTTCCAGAAGGCGCGCACGGTGTCGCGAAAGCGATCGTTCCATTCCACCCAGCCTGGCGGGAAACCACCCACCTGATAGCCGCCGGGGCCACAGTCCCAGGGTTCGGCGATCATTTTGACCTGGCGCAGCACCGGGTCCTGGCGGCAGGCAACCAGGAAGCTATGGCGCTCGTCGAAGCCGTCGCGGTAGCGCCCCAGAATCGTCGCAAGGTCGAAGCGAAAGCCATCGACGTGCATTTCGGTGGCCCAGTACCGCAGGGAGTCGGTGACCATTTGCAACACGCACGGGTGGCTCAGGTCCAGGGTGTTACCGGTGCCGGAGTCGTTGATGTAGTAGCGCTTGTCGTCGGGCATCAGCCGGTAGTACGAGGCGTTGTCGATGCCGCGCATGGACAGCGTCGGGCCTTGCTCGTTGCCCTCGGCGGTGTGGTTGTAGACCACGTCGAGGATCACTTCCAGCTTGGCTTCGTGCAGGTGCGCGACCATCTCCTTGAACTCGGCGATCTTGCCGCTGGCCAGGTAGCGCGGGTCTGGCGCAAAGAACGCGATGCTGTTGTAGCCCCAATAGTTGGTCATGCCTTTTTGCAGCAGGTGCTGGTCGTTGACGAAGGCGTGCACCGGCAGCAGCTCCACCGACGAGACGCCCAACTGGCGGATGTGCTTGAGCACATCGTCGACCATCAACCCGGCGCAGGTGCCGCGTACTTCTTCAGGCACCGAAGGATGGCGCATGGTGATGCCGCGCAAGTGGGTTTCATAGATGATCGTGCGATCCCATGGAGTACGCACCGGCAGGTCGTTGCCCCAGGTGTGAGCCGGGTCGATGACCTTGCACTTGGGCACGAAGGGCGCGCTGTCGCGCTCGTCGAAACTGAGGTCGGCGTCGGGGTGGCCGATGGTGTAGCCGAACAACGCTTCGGACCATTTCAGCTCGCCCACCAGTTGCTTGGCGTAGGGGTCGATCAGCAATTTGTTGTGGTTAAAACGATGGCCGTTGGCCGGGTCGTACGGACCGTACACGCGATAGCCGTAGATCAGCCCTGGGTGGGCGTCGGGCAAATAACCGTGGAAAGTCTCGTCGGTGTATTCGGGAAGCTCGATGCGTTCCAGCTCTACTTCACCGCTGTCGTCGAAAATACACAGCTCGACCCTGGTGGCGTTGGCCGAGAACAGCGCAAAGTTAACCCCCAGACCGTCCCAGGTTGCGCCAAGGGGGAAGGGCAAACCTTCACGAATCCGCGACGGCTCGTGTTCCGGCGTCGATTTGGCCTTGTTGGGTTTGCTCATTATTGAAGTGCTCCTGCAGTGGTTTTTTCAGGCCGAACGGGGCCGTGCTGACAGTCAGTCAGGTAAGAACTTGAGTTGGATACAAATCCCCCTGTGGGAGCGGGCTTGCTCGCGAAAGCGGTGGATCATTCAGCACATGTAGAGACTGAAACACCGCCTTCGCGAGCAAGCCCGCTCCCACAGGGGAAACGGCTGTGTTCAGCTCGCAGGCTTGCGCGGTGCCTTGGGCTTTTTGTCGGCGGCAGGTTTTGCCGGCGCGGCAGCAGCCTTGGGTTTGGGCGCAGCTTTAGCTTTTGCCGGGGTCTTGGCGGCCTTGGAGGGCGTCAACGCTTCCGCCTCGGCCAGTTTGCGCGCCATCTCCCAATGACGTGCTTCATGGCCTTCGGGTTTACCCTCGGACTCCCAGATCTGATACGCGAATTCGCGAACGCGTTTGTCGTCAGTACTCATCGCAATGCTCCTCACAGAAAATTTTCAGCTTTCTTGATCATCAGGATTGATAAAGACATTGACCGGGAAGTCCCCCAGGGCAGCGCTGATCATGAGCTCCTTGTTGGGTGTGACTGCGCCTGTTCGGAAAAGTCCCTTCCAATTTTGAGTTGGAGCGGCGAACGGTAATTTGACCCGGGTATCGCCCCAAATCTGCGCGTTGATCTGGGGATGGACACCGTTTTCAAGCAGCCGGTGCGGCCAGCGTGGCACCACCACCAACAGCTGTTTTCCCTGGTATTGCCGGTAGAAAGCGACCACCCGTTCAGCGTGTTCACCGACCACCTCCAGCGGTTCATAGGAACCCTGGCGAAACAATGCTGGATGCACCTTGCGCAAGGTCAGCACTTCGCCGATCAGGGCCTGCTTGATACGCCCGTCACGCCAGTTGAACATCAGCTCGCCAATGTCGACGGGGGTGTTCAGGGCGTGTTGCCGCGCGGCGAAATCCACCGGTCGACGGTTGTCGGGGTCCACCAGGGTGAAGTCCCAAAACTCGTCGCCCTGGTACAGATCCGGCACACCCGGCACGGTGATGCGAAGCAAGGATTGCGCCAGCCCATTGAGCGCGCCGGCCGGGGCGATGGCCTGAGCGGCTTGGCCGATGGCGGTGCGCAGGGCTTTACCCTGATCGTCGAGGAGCAAGCGTGAGAGAAAGGCTTCGACACCTTGCTCGTATAGCTCGTTGGGCGCGCTCCAGCTGCTGTGCAACTTGGCTTCACGCAGGGCTTTTTGCTGCCACTGCCACAGGCGCTGGTGATAGTCGGCGAGTGCCTGTTGGTCGTCGCTGTGCAATTCAAGCGGCCAACTGCCCAGCAGCACCTGATACAGAATCAGCTCATCGCCGGCCGAGGGCGTATGGGCATCGCTGCGCAACGAGGCGGCGAGGGGGCGCCAATGCTCCACCTGTTCGGCGTACCACTCGGCGCACTCGCTCAGCACTGCCAGGCGCGCCCGTGTGTCTTCGCCGCGCTTGTGGTCGTGGGTGGCGGTGGCCAGCAGGTTGTCGGGGAAGGTTTGCAAACGCTGTTGGTTGACGGCGTGGAAGTCCGCCAGCGGTGCACTGAATTGTTCGGTGGAAAAACCCACGTCGTTACGCGACAGCAATACGCCCGAGCGGTAGAACGCTGTGTCTTCCACCGCCTTGGCCGCCGCCGGCGAGGTCAGTTGCTGGAAACGCACGCACGCATGCTTGAGCATCTTGCGTTCGCGGCCCAGCGGGCGGTTGCGCCAGGGCTGGCCGCCAAGCCATTTTTCCAGGTAGTCGAGCACCGGCCAGTCGCCCTCGCTCAAGGTGCTGCGGGCTCCGGCCAGGGCCTGCAGGAAAAACACATCGTCCAGCCGGCTACGGCCACGAGCGCTGATATAGGTGCGGTACACCGGGAAGTGCACGATCAGTTCCTGCAAGGCGCGCCGAATCGCGCCCAGGGTCAGGTCGCGGCTCATCACGTCGTCCCGCGCCACTTGCAGCAGCGCCTGGGCGACGCTTTCAAAATCGCCGGCCAGTGAGCCATTGAGGATTTGCTGGCGGGCCAACCAGGCCTCTTCGATAAATGCCGACGGGCGTTCGGTGTGGCGGGTCCATAGGTCGGCCAGCGTGGCGAAACCTTGCGGGTCGTGTTGCAGCAACGACAGTTGGTTCATGAACTCATAGCCGGTGGTGCCATCCACCTGCCAGTCTTCGCGCAGGGTTTCCCCTTCGCCAAGGATTTTTTCGACGAAGATCGGCAGGTGCTGCTGCGGTGACAGCGAGTCCACCCGGCGCCGCAGCTTGCGGCAGTAGCCCCGAGGGTCGGCGAGGCCGTCGATGTGGTCGATGCGCAGGCCGTCGATCAAGCCTTCGCTGATCAACTGGAAAATCTTGCCGTGGGTGGCTTCGAACACGGCGGTGCGTTCTACCCGCAACCCGCCCAGTTCGTTGACGTCGAAAAAGCGCCGCCAGTTGATGTCGTCCGCCGCCGTGCGCCAACTGGCCAGGCGGTAGCTTTGGTGTTCCAGCAAATTGTGCAGGCGGGCGAAACCTTCAGGCTGGCGCGAGTCGTAGAGGCTCAGGTTGTGTTCAAGGGCCTTGAGGGTTGTGGGGTCTCGGGCCAGTTCGGCGAGTTCGTGTTTTAACGCGCCGGCCTGGGGATAGGCGTCCGGCTGATAGGCGAGGCTGCTGAAGCGGTCGCCCAACGCTCGGAGGGGCTCATGGGCGCGCAGGATATCGCCGTAGTCGCTTGGGCAAATTGGAAAGCGGTGTTCGTAATGCTCGACGAAGAACGTGCCGTGCTGTGCATCGAAACGCAACGGGACACTGCCGGTGAGCAACGCTTCACCGTAGTCGCTGCCGAGGAAGGGCATCAACAACTGGCCCTTGAGCAGGGGGTCGGGGGAGTGCCATTGAATGTCGAAGAATTCGCTGTAGGGGCTCAGGCGTCCCCACTCCAGCAGGTCCAGCCACCAGGCGTTGTCGCTGCCACCGACTGCCATATGGTTGGAGACGATATCCAGGATCAGCCCCATGTCATGTTCGCGCAGGGCCGCCACCAGGCGGCGCAGGGCGGCTTCACCGCCCAGCTCGGGGTTGACGGTGGTGGGGTCGACCACGTCGTAGCCGTGCATCGAGCCGGCGCGGGCGCTGAGGATGGGCGAGGCGTAAAGGTGGCTTATGCCGAGCTGCGCAAAATACGGCACCAGCGGCACTGCATCGTCGAGGGTAAAGTCTTTGTGAAATTGCAGGCGCTGGGTGGCCCTCAGGGTCAACGGTTTCATCGGTCACGCTCGTGGGCTTGAATTCGCGCGACCGCCAGCAGTTCGAGGCGGCGTGCAGCGTTTTCATCGTCCAGCAGGCTGGCGGCATCTCCCGGCAGGCGGCGGCGCCAATTGGGGTGAGTGTCGGTGGTGCCGGGCAAGTTGGCCTGCTCTTCAACCCCCAGCGCATCCTCCAGCGGCAACAGCACCAGCGGTGCCCGGGTGTGGCCCAGGTAACGAATGCTGGCGTCGATCACGTGGTCGGTTTCGTTGCGTATTTCATCGGTGAAGTTCTGCGGGTCCTGGCTCAAGGCCTCGCGCAGTGCCTGGCGCTCGTGCAAGCGGTGCGCGCTCCATTGTTCGACGGTGGGCGCATCGATCAGGCCCAGCTGGATGTTCCAGTCGATATCGCGGCTGTGCCACCAGCCGTTCAGGGTGGGCAAGTCATGGGTGCTGGTGGTGGCTAGGGCGTTGTCCGGCCAGTCGAGGATCGGCCTGAACTGGCCGGCGTGGTCCTGTTCGAACAGCAGCACGCGCATGCCGAGAATTGAACGCGCGATGAGCTTTTCCCGCAGGCCGTCGGGCACGGTGCCGAGGTCTTCCCCGAGCACGATGGCCTGGTGGCGGCTCGACTCCAGGGCCAGCAACCGCAGCAGGTCGTCCACCGGGTAATACAGGTAGGCGCCTTCCCTGGGGGAGGCGTCCAGGGGAATCACCCACAGACGTTGCAGCCCCATTACATGGTCAATGCGCAAGCCGCCGGCATGGGCGAAGTTGGCCCGCAGCATTTCAATAAATGCACGAAAGCCATTGCGCTTGAGGCCTTCGGGAGAGAAGGCGGAAATGCCCCAGCCCTGGCCGGCACGGTTGAGAATGTCGGGCGGCGCGCCCACGGTCAGTTCTGCCAGCAGTTCATCCTGGCGGCTCCAGGCCTGGCTGCCACCGCCATCGGCGCCCACGGCCAGGTCGGCGATCAGGCCGACGCCCATGCCACTGCCGCGTGCAGCCTGTTGCGCGCGTTCCAGGCAGCGGGCGATCAGCCACTGACTAAAGGCGAAGAAGCCGATTTCCTCCTGGTTGGCCGCGGCGAACTGCACCAGCGCCGGGCTTTGCGGGCTGTGCCAGTCTTCGGGCCAGTGGCGCCAGTCGAGGCTTTCACCGTTGGCGGCGCGTTGGGCCTGCACAGCTTCGAAGCGGCAGTGATTTTCCAGGGCTTCGCCGCCTGCCTGGCGAAAGCTCAGAAAGTCGGCGTGTTGCGGATGGTTGCCCAGGCGAAAGTCGTCATACAGCGCGCGCAGCAGCCGTTGCTTGGTTTTTGCGGCGGCGGGCCAGTCGATCAGGGTTTGCTGTTCGAGCTCGTGTAATTCATCCGCGAGGCCCGTGGCGTCAATGGCCGCACGCACGGCGCGCTCACCCAGAATGCAACCCGGCGAGGCATACAGGCTATTGAGAAACAACCGACTTGACGGTGAATAGGGGCTGTAGCGGTCGGTGTCGGCGCTGAACATGGCATGCATCGGGCTGATGGCCAGGGCATCGGCGCCACGTTCGGCGGCGGCGCGCGCCAGGTTTTCCAGGG
>Ga0247816_10001059_pt1 | contig 13853 bp, 10 predicted proteins | sample UWRJL209509C1_FD_179930 | JGI IMG/M metagenome (GOLD analysis project Ga0247816, IMG submission 179930) | Plant litter microbial communities from Arlington Agricultural Research Station in Wisconsin, United States - UWRJ-L209-509C-1 | ecosystem: Environmental > Terrestrial > Plant litter >...
CAATTTCTTATCCTATGATATTTTTACTATTTTATTTTAGAATTAGATTTGGTTCTGATTATACGATATTATGGAAATAGGAATAGACAGTTTTGCATCGGCAATGTATGGCAGCAATGCACTAAGCAGTGTTGACGCAATGGAACAACTTTTGGAAAGAATTTCATTAGCTGATGAAGCCGGACTTGATGTGTATGGTATCGGTGAGCATCATAAAAAAGAGTTTTTAGATTCTGCACCTGCAGTAATTTTATCTGCAGCAGCAGCTATGACCAAACGTATTCGGCTAACAAGCGCTGTTACTGTTTTAAGTACTTCCGATCCGGTTCGTGTTTACCAGAATTTTGCAACGTTAGACCTCATTTCTAAAGGACGTGCCGAGTTGGTGGTAGGAAGGGGATCTGCTATAGAAGCCTATCCTTTATTCGGATTTGATCTGAATGATTATGACGCGCTGTTCAAAGAAAAATTGGATCTATTGCTGCGTATCCGTGACCAGGAATTTATCACCTGGTCGGGAAAGTTCAGGCCAGCAATGCAAAACCAACCCGTTTATCCAAGGTCACTGCAGAAACAATTGCCGGTTTGGCTCGGAGTGGGGGGCACACCAGCATCATTTGAAAGAGCGGGGTCATTAGGCTTGCCATTGATGGTTGCTATTATCGGCGGTGAAACGCAACGTTTCCGCCCGCTAATAGACTTATATCGTGAAGCGGGACGCAAAGCGGGATTTACTCCTCAGCAATTGAAAGTTGGACTTCATTCTCCAGGTTATGTGGCATCTACAAAGGAACAGGCGGTTGCTGATTACTATCCTGGATATGCAGAACTGTGGACCAAATTAGGTAAGGAACGTGGCTGGCCGCCTGTAACAAGATCTAAGTTTGATCATTTGATAGGTTCCCGCGGTGTTTTAGTTGTTGGAGACCCAGAAGAGGTAGCAGAAAAATTATTAAGACATAGCGAAGCACTTGGAGGAATTGATCGTTTTACATTTCAAATGGATAATGCAGGACTTAGCCATAAGCAATTGATGCAATCCATAGAACTGATTGGCACAAAAGTAATTCCACTGCTTAAAGAGAATGCATAGATCTGATATTCATTCAACTTATCCTTTCATAGCTGCAAGCTTGGAATGAGAGGAAGAAACAGTTAATCAAAGAAGAGTATATTGGTACTGCTTTAGATCGTTTTATAATTACGGCATTCAACTCAATTTTACATCGGCACTCTATTCTTTTCCTTAATAATCTCTCAAAAATCGGGGCTCAGATACACTTGGTGAAGAAGATGTATTTTTAAAGGAATGTTCAAATTTCCTTAATCAACTTCAGGAATAGATGTTTTTGATTTTATAATTACATCTTCTTTTTTATTATGCCAGAGATTCAGAAGGATTTCAATAGGTCAGTGTTTCTTATAAAATGTAAAGGGAATATGTTGTTTAAAATTGATTCTAGTATAATAAAGTACAACCGTACTGGCAGTTTAATACCGTAACCTTTACTACTTCACTTTCTGATAATCACTTGATGTGTCATTTTTGAACCTATCTCAATGTGTTTTTTTTGGGTTTAGATATAAATATTCTATATGTTTTTTTACTTTTTCTCGTAAATAAGATTGGCTGATGATTTTTTTATAAAAAAATGTTGCTCCCATGGGGTGATTTTAAGAAAAGTACAGTTTGTACTTATGAATGACTATATCATTCGTCAACTAAACCATTAAAAATGATTAAAACTTTTACTAAACCAATTTTTCATCTGTTATTGATAACATTTATGTTATGTTGTTCTGTTGTTTCCTATGCACAGAATAAACAGATTGCGTTATCAGTAGCCTTAGATGCTGTTTCTAAAAAATACAATACCAAGTTTGCTTACAGGCACGGTATCATAGAAAACAAATTCACGCCGATAGAAAGCTTAAAAGCTAAAACACTGGATGAGGCTTTAAAACGAATCCTTTATCCGAACAACTTATTGTTTTTGTACGTGAGTGAGGGTAACTATACCATTATTCCAAAAGATGATGAAATGCTCAACAAACAGGCGGCCGCACAGGATAATAACGATTCAGGAGATTCTTTTATAACTGGTCAGGTTTTAGATGAATCAGGAAACCCAATGCCTGGAGTAACTATTAAATCTGATGGGTCGAATTCATCAGTTATAACCAACGCAGATGGGAATTTCTCCTTCTTTGTTCCTAAAATTGCGAGAATACTTGGTTTTTCTTATCTCGGTTATGATCGTAACGAGGTTGCTTTAAATGGTACATCTAAAAAATTGTCAGTTACACTTAAGCCATCCGCGGGAAATAATCTTGATGAAGTGGTAATATCAACAGGATACCAGGACATTTCTCCAGAACGATCTACTGGTTCTGTCGTTTCAGTAACTAAAAAACAACTCGAACAGGTCCCTGTAGCCAATGTGGTCCAGCGTTTAGAGTCCCTGATTCCTGGTGTTAAGGTTTCCATTACTGCTGGCGACAATAGCTTTGCTTATAAAAATACGCAATTGGGAATTAACAGCGGAACCAGAAGCGTTGGGAGGGCAGATTATGATATGACTATCCGCGGAACAAGTTCTCTGGTTGGAGAAAAATTTCCACTGGTAGTAGTTGATGGGGCAATTTCACAATTAGACCTTTCTGCGCTAAACCCTAATGATATTGAAAATATTACCTTTTTGAAAGATGCATCTGCTGCTTCAATATGGGGTGTGCGTGCGGCTAACGGTGTAATTGTAGTAACGACTAAAAAGGGAGGGCTAAACCAGGCGCCAAGCATTAGTTTTTCAACTACAGCGTCGGTATCTGGTAAACCTGATTTAAATTATCTGCATACCATGACCTCTGCTCAGCAAATTGCCTACGAACAAGAACTGGTAAATAAATCGATAGTTAGTACACCTAATGCAGCGATTGCTTTAGGACAGCCTATTGCGGAGGTTACAGATCTTACTTTTAAATTGAAGGCAGGTACGATTACGCAAGCACAGTATGATGCACAAATTAGCCAATACAGTGCTATTGATAGCCGAGAGCAAATATCAAAATATATTTTACAGCCTGCTGCAAGTCAGCAATACAATCTTTCTGTTGGTGGCGGCGGTACTGCAAACAGCTACTTTTACTCTGCTTCTTATAGTAAAGAAAGACCTAATACCGTTGGCAATGAAGCGCGCAGGCTCACAGTTACCTTGAATAACACATTTAAGCTTTTTAAAAAAGCAACGCTAACTACAAATTTTAAAGGTTCATTTTTTAATTATGTGAATGAAGGTGTTGGGTTAAGTAGTTTTTATTATCCTTCTTCATTTACTTTTATGCCTTATAACCAGATTGTTGATGATAATGGTAACCGCGTAGGCAGATCTAATCACTATTATTCTGGGTGGACAAATACTTTAGCGAGCAAAGGTTTTTTAAATTGGAACTACAATCCGCTGGATGAATTAGACAATGCAGATAATGTACAAAAGGAAAACAACTACTCTTTTAATGCAAATTTGAATGTTCCTATTTTTAAAGGACTATCATTAAATGCATTTTATAACAATGAGCGTAGCTTTGGGAATTTCCGTCAGTATTATAATGAAAACACCTACTATTACAGAGATTTTTTAAATGGATTTACACCGGTGCCACTAACAGGTACAGCAGTGAATTCAATAGGGCTTACGCCGGGCGGAGGTATCCTTAACCAAAGCACAACAACCACTAATAACTATACCATTCGCGGACAGTTGAATTATGATAATACCTTTGCTGGTAAGCATCAGCTAACCGTTATAGCTGGATCTGAAATCAGACAAACACAGGTTGGTCAGGGTGTAAGTACTTTATACGGCTATAATACAGGTACAGGAATTTCCAGGCAGGTTAACTATTTTACAGGCTATCCTAGTGTAGCTGGCTATACCTCTGGTCTTGGTGGCTCACCGACACAGCAAGACAAAACCAGGAGATATTTGTCTTATTATTCTAATGCCGGTTATACTTACAACGGGAAATATACCATTTCTGCCAGTGCACGTTATGATGATTATAATAACTTTGGGGTAGATCGCAAGTTTAGGGCTACGCCTTTATGGTCTGCCGGTTTAAAATGGAATGTGGCAAAGGAATCTTTCTTACAATCACAGGACTGGATAAGCAATTTAAACATTAGAGCTACTTATGGTGTAAATGGAAATATTGCTACCGATCTTTATCCATATACTTATATTGGTTTGGGAAGTGCTGATTATCCAACAGGGTTACCTTATGCATCAATTATTTCACCAGCTAACCCAGAGCTGCGATGGGAAAAAACATATGTAACTAACTTTGGGATTGATATCGGCGCGTTAAATAACCGTTTGGGATTAACAGCTGATATTTACCGCAAACATGGAAAGGATATCTTTGCAATGTTTCCCCTTAATGGAACTTATGGAGTAACTACTTTAACAAGAAATTCTAGTGAGTTAGTTGGTAAAGGGATCGATCTTGGATTGAGGGGAACTATATATAACAATAAAGACTGGGATGTAACCAGTATTCTAAATTTCGCTTACAATACTAATAAAGTAACGGATTCAAGATTTCCCGCAACATCTAGCTTATATTCTAATCCTGCTTATGCTACTTATCTGGATGGGTATGCGACTGACAAAATGTTTGTCTATAAAAATGCAGGCCTGGATGCAACGGGAATGACACAAATTTATGATGAAAATGGGGTGATAGTACCAGCAAGCAGAAATATTACCTCTGTTAATGCACTTGTTTATGCCGGCCGTACTAGTGCTCCTTATTTCGGAAGTTTTAATACTACTGTCAGGTTTCGTGAGTTTACCTTGATGGCTATTGCTACTTATCAGTTTGGTAATGTTTTTCTTAGACCTACCATCAGCTCATATCCATCATCCAGATTAGGCGTATCATATGATTTACATGAGGACGTAGCAAAGAGATGGCAGAAAGCGGGTGATGAAGCTACCACCAATGTTCCTGGGGTTGCTGGTGTATATGCAGGTCAAAGTTTGCTTCGCTATCAGCAATCAGATATTAATGTATTGAAGGGTGATTATATTCGTTTAAGAGAGCTTTCTCTAAGCTACAAAATTCCAGTGGCTAAAATCACTAATGCAGTTAAAGCAGCAAACTTCGCCTTCGCAGTACGTAACCTGGGTTTATTATGGACAGCGAATAAAGAAGGTCTGGACCCCGATTTTACAACCAGTTTAAACAATAGAACCATGGGGCTGCCAGCTACAGTATCTTATAATTTTACTTTAAATGTTAACTTTTAATCCCGTAAAAAATGCGATCAATTTATAAATATATAGTATTTTCAATGGCTGCCCTAACTTTTTCGGGCTGCGAGAAATACGTTGATATTAAAACACAAGGTAACTTAGTACCTAGCCAAACGATTAACTACAGGTATTTGCTGAACAACACGAATGGATTTGAAGCAAATCCTAACTTATCTGATTTTGCGTCTAATGATATCAATATTACCGATGCCAGCCAGTTAAGCACTTTAACCAGCTTAAATTATAACTATTTTTTAAACAGTTATACCTGGCAAAATGTTATCTTTCCATTAGGTACTACCGCTGAGCAAGATTTGAGCTGGAATGCCGCTTATGCAGTTGTACTAAATTGTAATACCATTATTAATGAGTTGCCTACTAGCGACGGTACAGAGGCAGAAAAAGCAGCATTAACAGCAGAAGCATTAGTGCACCGTGCCGATGCCTATCTTGCATTAGTAAATAATTACGCCAAGCCTTATAATGCCAATACAGCAGCGACTGACCTCGGCGTACCTTTATTGCTTGAGCAAACAGTGAGTCAGAAATTGAACAGGGCTACCGTAAAAGCGATCTATGATCAGATTATTGCAGATCTGCTCAGAGCTATTCCTGCTTTGCCAGTTACGCAAGCTTATAATACATTGCCCTCACTGGCTTCTGCATATGGAGAACTGGCACGTTGTTATTTATATATGAATGATTATGTGAATGCTTCGAGATATGCAGATCTGGCTTTGGGACAAAGAAGTACCATTAATGATTTATCTGCACTTACTTTAGTAAACTCTACTAATTACCCAAGAAGAATTACAGATCCGGAAATATTATTGTCTAAAGTGCCCTATGGCGGTGGTGTATCATATACGCCAACAGCACTAAAATTAAGCGACGAGTTTCTAGCGTTGTTAGGTGCTCAAGATCAGAGATATACATTGTTTACTGTACCTGCGTCTACTATTTCCACTTTATATACCGGAAGATATTCTTATAAAGAGCGAGCAATAGGGGAGACCCGTAACGAAGGTCCGTCTGTTCCGGAAATGACATTGATCAGAGCTGAAACTTTTGCCCGTGCTGGTGATTATAACAATGCAATGTTATGGGTAAATAGGTTAAGGATAAAAAGATTTAAAACTGCTGATTATGTTCCGTTAACAGCTACTTCTGCGAATGATGCATTGGTAAAAGTTATTGACGAACGCAGACGCGAATTTTTTGGTATCGCTTTACGGTGGTGGGACATGCGCCGCTTGAAAAATGAAGCTTTATTTACACGTACTTACACGCGCGTAGCCAATGGGGTAACCTATACATTGGCTCCCAACAGTGATAGGTATACTTTTCCAATTGCTGGCTACTTAAGGCAATTAAATCCAGAACTGGAAGCCAATCCTTAATATTTCCTTTGCAATGTCCTAAGGCAGCTGTTCTACACAGCTGCCTTTTAATATCTAAACACAAATACTGATGAAACAATTTAAGAAACCGATTTTATTAAGCTTGTTTTTGCTTTGTTGCAATCTGATAAGCTACGCACAAGAAAATGCTAATTTTACTTATATACCTGAAAAACCAGAAAATGGAAAACCTGTAGAAATACATTATAATGCTAAAGGAACTCCTCTGGCGGGCAAGAAAAACGTTAATGCTGTTGTTTATGAATATAACAGTTATAAGTGGCAAGCCATTGAGATGAACTTTACTGGTGGTAATGACACCTGGAAAGGAACTTTAAATGTGCCTGAGAACTGCGGCATTATTGCTGTAAAATTTAAATCAGATACGCTGGTAGATAACAATAAGGACCAGGGTTATTTCCTAATGTTCCGGGATAAAGATAGACAAGGAGTGATGGCACCGGGTGGTTATGCTGGCTGGGGTTTAGCGCGTTCTCCAAAATTAAATCTTGGTATTCCGGGATACATGAAATTTAAAGGTATTTCTGATACGGCATCTTACTATTGGCTGAACCAGGAAATTGCCTTTAATCAACAATCTAAAGCGACCCTCGTTATGCCTTATGCAATTGCAGTTAAAAACTACTTGAAGGAAGATGCTGGTACGAAATTAGGGTTAGTGATGAGGTTTTTGACCCGTCCTGATGCTTCGGAAGATGAACTTTTAAAAGCAAGGTCCATCAGCAGCAACCTATTAGGCAATAAAAAAACAAAAGATTCTATAGATAAAGTTTTATCAGATAGGTTTCCAAAAGGAAGCTTGGCAAGGCTAACGGCGTTTAAAACTATTGGCGCGCAAAAGGAGATGGCTGATGTGATTAAAGCATCAGAGCAGTTTCTGTCTGATTTCCCAGTGACAAGTAATGCGGATTTTGATGCAGAAAACCGGATCAATTATGGGACAATTTATCAAAACATCATTCTGATCAGCCAGTATCTAAATAAGAATACTGCTGCATTCGATAAGTATAACGCATTAATACCATATCAAACACTAGGTAATTTGTACTATAAATTTGTAGAAATTCCTTTTAACAGGAAAGACCAGACGCCGCAGACACTTTATCCAATCGCTGAACAGTTAATGAAACGTTACGACTATTTTCTGGCAAACAAACCAGAGGAGTATAGTTATTTAACAGCATCAGAATGGAAAGATGAAGTAAACCGTTCGCGCGCCGGTCATGTGTTTCCTGTACATATCAGCCTATTGATGACTGCAGGCAAAAAGGAAGAGGCAATGAAATATGCAGTGCTTGCCCAGTCTTACCTGGATTATAAAAACACAACGATCAATAGTCAATATGCAATGCTATTACAGCAAGATAAGGATACAAAGGCATTGACGGTTGTACTGACTAAAGCCTTATACAAAAACCAGAGTACCCCAGAAATGATTGAAATGTTAAAAGGTATCTACATTAAAGAACACAAATCAGAAAAAGGATTTGCGGAATATGTGGAGTCTTTAAAGAATCCTGCTGATATCGCAGCTGCTAAAAAAGAGGCGATTGCGAGTATGATGAACAAGCCAATGCCAGAATGGAGTATGAAAGATATGACCGATAAGGTTGTGAATTCTAAAGACCTTATTGGTAAAACTGTGATTTTGGATTTTTGGGCTACCTGGTGTGTACCTTGTAAAGCATCTTTTCCGGGTATGAAACTTGCTGTAGAGAAATACAAAAACGATCCTAATGTAATTTTCTATTTTGTAGATACAGAGGAGCGCGGTGCTGACTATAAATCTGAAGTGAAAAAATATATTAAAGATAATAACTACCCATTTAATGTTCTTTTTGATAATAAAGCAGAAGGAGCAAAGGCTACAGGAGAGGTGTTCGACAGGATTGCTAAAACTTTTACTATTTCTGGAATCCCTCAAAAGTTATTTGTGGATAAAAAAGGCAATCTTCGATTCATCTCTGTAGGCTTTAATGGCAGTGCAACCGCACTGGCTGATGATATTGAGAATATGGTAGAGTTAACTAAAAATGCAAAATAACATGAAAAGATGCTTAATCTGGATAGCATTCCTGATTTTACTGAAGCCTGCATTCGCGCAAACACAAAGTACTTATCATACTGAGGAGGTTAGCTTTAAGAGTGGTGACGGGAAAATAATGTTTGCAGGCACCCTTACTATGCCTGATGGAATTAAGGAGGCAACTGCTGTAGTGCTGGTTTCTGGCACAGGCAAGCAAGACCGTAATGGTAATATGGCAGGGCATCCGATATTTGCGCAAATTGCAGATCATTTGAGCATGCATGGTTTTGCTGTATTAAGACTGGATGACCGTGGTACGGGTAAAACAACTGGTGTTTATGAAACGTCTACCACTGGTGATTTTGCAGACGACGCACTAACAGCTGTCCATTATTTAAAAGCTATAAAAGGTATCAATAGTAAAAAGATAGGGCTGCTGGGCCATAGCGAAGGCGGCGCTGCCATTGCTATTGCTGCGGCAAAGAGTAAAGATGTTGCATTTTTAGTTAGTGTTGCAGGTTTGGCGATGTCTGGCTACGATGCACAGATCAGGCAGAACGAAGATCTTGTTAATGCGTCAACACTCCCTGATTATGATAAAAAGCGTTCCAATGAGATTAATGGCCTCATGTTTAAAACGGCTTTAAAATATGCAGATTCAGATAGTCTGGCTGCTGTATTAAATAAAACGTATGCTGTTTGGAAAGTAAAGGACGATGCTTATTTTAAAACTTTGAATATAGCATTTGATCATTTCCGTTTTCCAATTTATAGCTATGCGAATAATGCTGTACAACCTTGGTATCGCTATTTCATTAAATATAATGCAGCAAAAACGATAGCAAAAATCCATGTTCCCATACTTGCCCTCAACGGAGATAAAGATTTGATGGTAGCTGGAGAACAAAACCTGGCTAACTGGAAAAATTATAGTGCCGCAGGCGGCAACAGGAAGGTGAGGACCGTTTTACTTTCGGGACTAAATCATTTATTTCTGCCCTGCAACGCATGTACGATAGCGGAGTATCCAAAAATTAAAGCTGGTTTTTCTCAGCGTGCGTTAAGCATTATTACTAGCTGGATGCAGCAAAACATCTGATTTATTAACTGACAATAGTTAGATCAATTATTCTGAAAAAGGGCTTAAGAAAATTTCTTAAGTCCTTTTTCAGAATATAATAATAATGATTTCTATTTAGCTATAAGCGTAACAGTGTTGCTGTCCTTTCTGATTTTAGCATTCAGGATATTAGAAAGCAGAAACAGTACATCATCTTCATTTTTGATAGAGGTCATACCATCAATTCTCACTTCTGCCATTTTAGGGTCGCTTAGAATAATGCGTTTACCATATAGATCCGCGAATTCCTGCATAATCTCTTTCACACTTGTTTTCTGCATTTTCATGTTTCCATCTATCCAGGCTTTCGTGAGATCAGGATCTATCTCCACGATTTTTAAGGCTTCTGCCTTAGTTTCCAATGCCATCTGTTTAGGCTTCATGATATAGTGTCTTCCAGATACCAGTGATAATACGCTTACCTTACCATTCACCAGCGTGATTTTAGCGGTCTTATTCCTATCCTTGACATCAAACTCAGTTCCCAGCACTTCAATTTTTAAACTGTTCGTCTGCACGTGGAAACGGTCTTCTTCCACAATATTTTTAGGATCCTGATTTAAGTGTACTACCTTAAAATAGGCTTCCCCTTTAAGTAATACATTTCTTTTACGGTTGATGCGCCACAAGAGTGGATATTTCAGCGATGAATTGGCATTTAGAGAAACTAAACTTCCATCAGGTAAGGTGAAACTTTTTCTTTCGCCATAGGCTGTGCTAATGGTCACTGTAGCATTGTTTAGCCAAACGCTGAATACTACCAGCCCTAAAATCGCAGCGACACTGCCAACAGCCAGGTATAATCTGCGGGTGATTGATTTTTTATGTTGCTGCTGATCGATAGTGGTATTGATCATGGATAGAACTTCCGTTTCAAAACCTGCCGGCATAGTGATCCTGTTTGCAGTATAAATAAGATCAAGTTCTTTTTTCGCTAAGTGATAAGCCGGGAGGTTTATCGCTGCGGTTTCAAAAGCATTCCAAAACAACAGGTCATCAGCTTCTCCATATTTTACAAATTGTATAAATGTAGGATCATCAAGAAACTCTTCTGTACTAAAGGATTGATATTTACTTATTTGCATTGATTGTCAATTTGTTCTATTGATGTTTGGGAACTAAACACTAAATATTCTAAAAACACCCCATAGAAATAAATTATTTTTAAAAAATATGTGATTTATAGTTTAACAGCATAAAAATTACCATGGCTTTATCGGTATCTAATAGGATTTTTAATGCTTCTAAAGCTCTTGTAGAAAGTTTATAGGCTCCTTTAACAGAAAGGTTCATCACCTCTGAAATTTTTTCATAGTCCATCTCTTCAAAGTATTTTAAATATATGATCTCTTTTTGCCGTCCCGTTAGATGGTCCAGTGCTTGCCGGATCTTTAACGTCTGCGCTAAGGATTCTTCTTTTGTTATCTGGTCAGATTCCGCATTAAAATCCAGCACAAAATGATCAGGATCCACAAACTGTTCTTTCTGGATCCTGTCTTCCCGGCTTTTATAAGAAAATATAGTGTTTCTAAGGGCACCAATCAGGTAAAATCTAATATTATCTGTATGACCGATTGTTTTATGGTTGAGCCATAATTTGGTGAAAAGATCATGTATACAGTCTTTTACCTGGTCTTCCTGATTTAAAATCCGCATTCCATATTCATACAGGCTGCTTACGTAAGTACTATAGATAGTGGTAAATGCCTTTCTATCTCCTTTCGTCAAGTTGAGCCATAAATCTGAAGGGTCTGCGTATTTTTTCAATTGTGTGTATTTCGAAACGATTATACGAAAAAATAGCGGATTTCGATATTTCTGCAGCCAATTGATCTCAACTTTAGTTTTACAGATCTTAAAATGAAGTATCTCGATAGGGAACGGTTTTTTTATAGGGTAGCCATGTCAATCACAAAACGGTAATGAACATCTCCTGCAAGCGTACGCTCATAGGCTTCATTAATCCGGTCAATACTGATTACTTCCACGTCGGATGTAATATTGTGTTCAGCACAGTAATCCAGCATTTCCTGGGTTTCTTTGATGCCGCCTACTAAAGACCCTACGAGGCTTCTTCTGCCCATGATAAAAGGGAAGGCAGCAACAGGTGTCTCCTCTGGCGGAATGCCTAGTAAAACCATTACCCCGTCGGTCGCCAGTAACGCCATGTACTCATTATAATTATGTGGTGCAGAAACTGTATCAATAATTAAGTTAAAGCTGTCCGCTAATTCGCTCATGTTACCTTCATCTGTAGTTAATTTAAAATGATGCGCCCCTAATTCGGTAGCATCTTTTTCCTTGCTTTTAGAACGACTTAATACGGTTACTTCGGCACCCATTGATGAGGCTAGTTTAACAGCCATGTGTCCTAAACCGCCTAAACCAACTACAGCTACTTTATCACCTGCTTTAACACCCCAATGGCGGAGGGGCGAATAAGTCGTGATACCTGCACAAAGCAATGGCGCAACTTTTTCAAGAGGCAATTTGTCTGATACTGATAAAACAAAATGCTGGGTAACTACAATATGGCTGGCGTAGCCTCCAAGTGTGATGGTTTGTTTATCCTGGCTTAATGAGTTATATGTTTGTGTATTTCCATTTGTGCAATACTGTTCCAGATCTTTCTTGCAATTTTCACAGTGCATGCAAGAATCTACAAAAACGCCAACACCTACGGTATCACCTTTTTTAAATTTGGTTACGTTTTTACCGGTCCGGGTAACTTTACCTACAATCTCATGTCCGGGTACAGCAGGGTAAACGGTATTGCCCCATTCGCCACGGGCTGTATGGATATCTGAATGGCATACGCCGCAAAATAATATCTTAATTTCTACGTCGTCGGCTTCCGGTTCGCGGAGTTGGATAGAGAAGGGTGCAAGTGGTTGATCTGCAGCTTGTGCCGCATAGGCTTTAATTAAATCCATTGGTGTTGTTTTATTTTTTACAGTTTAATAGGGCAGTGCTTTTAGTCTTCTAAAAGCGCTATCATTTTTTGGGCAACCTCTTTCGCTGAGGCTGGATTTTGTCCTGTTACCAGGTTGCCGTCAACAATACTATGAGCCGACCATGGTGCTGCTTCATGGAATTTAGCGCCCTGGTTTGTTAATGCTGTCTGTAAAAGAAAAGGCACATCAGCAGCAGCATAGTTATTCTCTTCTTCGTTAGTAAAGGAAGTAACGTTTTTACCTTCCAAAAGGAAAGTTCCGTCGCTCAGTTTTACATTAAGTAATGAAACAGGACCGTGGCATACTGCGCCAACTATATCCTGACGTTCATATGCTTCTTTTATCACCTTTTTAAGCAAAGTGTTTTCCGGCATATCTACCATTGGAGCCAGCCCGCCCGGAATAAAAATAGCGTCATAAATGCTAACATCGGCATCCTCAAGTTTTATCGCTTTTTGCATAGCCGCCCAACCATTTCCAGTTAAAAACGATAGGTTTTGCGGATCGTCTGCGAGATTAAGCGCATCCAGATACGGGGTGTCTCCAGTTAAACTGGCAAAATCAATCTGGTAATTTGCCGCGTCAAATTCTGCGTAAGGATGTGCAACCTCAGGTAAAAAGATACCTGTTCTTCTATTATTCGGACCAATGGCATTGGCATTGGAAACGATGATTAAAACTTTTTTCATGATTATATATTTTGTTTTTTGATTGTTATGAAGCTTGCATAAGATTTTATTGGTTTTTGTAAGATGTAATCTTATGCAGGCTTCATGAGTTAATATTTTTGAAGCTGATGATTAGCTATAGATTTAAAATAATTGTTTTACAAAAAGGATTTCGCGCACTTCCAGATGCGGGATGATTTTGCCGGCTACTATCGTTTGATAGTGATCTGAGTTTTTATGGGCTTCCAAAGCTTCCTCGTCAGCATAGCGCTCATGCAATATGACTTCGTTAGGATCTTTTTCTGATTGATAAATTGCGTAGGCAAGATTACCTTTTTCCTTTTTCGTC
>Ga0247816_10001061_pt1 | contig 13806 bp, 10 predicted proteins | sample UWRJL209509C1_FD_179930 | JGI IMG/M metagenome (GOLD analysis project Ga0247816, IMG submission 179930) | Plant litter microbial communities from Arlington Agricultural Research Station in Wisconsin, United States - UWRJ-L209-509C-1 | ecosystem: Environmental > Terrestrial > Plant litter >...
CAATGGATTGGCGCGATAAAGCTGCCTGCCTCACCGCAGACCCTGAGCTCTTTTTCCCGGTAGGAAACACCGGCCCGGCTGTCGACCAGATCGACAAGGCCAAGGCCGTTTGCGGACGCTGCTCCGTGACGGAGATGTGCCTCCAGTACGCACTCGAGACCAGCCAGGATTCTGGCGTCTGGGGTGGCCTCAGCGAAGACGAGCGCCGCGCACTCAAGCGTCGCGCCGCTCGCGCCCGCCGCGCTTCCTAAGAACTTTCACCGCACGCAGCCCGGCGAGAGCTACTCTCGCCGGGTTTTTTGTGGTCCGCGCGCAGTGACTACGGCTTGTTGAGCCAGGTCATCGGAACCTCGATGGTGACCTCGGTGCCGCTGTCGGTTCCGCTGCCCATCAGGGTGTGCCAGTCGATGGTTCCGCCCAGCTCACCCTGGATCAGGGTGCGCACAATCTGGGTACCTAGACCGGCGCCCACCTTGCCCTCGGGCAAGCCAACACCGTTGTCGCGCACCTTCACACTGAGGTAGTCGTCGGTACGCAGGGCGATGATCTCGACCTCGCCGTCGCGCCCGGCAAGTCCGTGCTCGACCGCATTGGTCACCAGCTCGGTGAGCGCGAGGGCGAGCGGGGTGGCGTATTCGCTCGGCAGCACACCGAAACTCCCGCTGGACTTCGGGTGCACTGTGGTGTTGTGGCTGGATGCAACCTCGGCGATCAGTAACAGCACACGGTCGAAGACGGCATCGAAGTCGACCTGCTGGCTGAGTCCCTCGCTGAGGGTGTCGTGCACCACGGCGATGGCGGCGACTCGGCGCATGGCCTGCTGCAGTGCCTCTTTGGCGACGTCGTTGTGGGTTCTCCGCGCCTGGATGCGCAGCAGCGACGCCACGGTTTGCAGGTTGTTTTTGACGCGGTGATGGATCTCGCGAATCGTTGCGTCTTTGGTGATGAGCTCACGTTCCTGGTGGCGCACCTCGGTCACGTCGCGGCACAGCACGATGGCACCGACGCGCGCTCCACGGTTGCGGATCGGGATGGCCCGCAGCGACACCGTGACCCCGCGGGCTTCGATATCCGTTCGCCAGGGCGCACGGCCCGTCACAACCAGCGGCAACGACTCGTCAACGGTCAGCTGTCGCGGGGTGAGCAGCCCGGTGGTGACCTCGGCCAGAGACTCGCCCTCGAGCTCGCCAGCAAACCCCATGCGGTTGAAGGCAGACAGTCCGTTGGGGCTCGCGAAGGTCACGATCCCGTCGACATCGAGGCGGATCAGGCCGTCGGATGCCCGGGGGGCCCCACGTCGCGGACCGGTCGGCGCACCGAGATCGGGAAAGTCGCCGGAGGCGATCATGCCGAACAGGTCGTTGGCGCAGTCGTTGAACGTCAGCTCCTGGCGGCTGGGAGTGCGCGCTTCACTGAGGTTGGTGTGGCGGGTGATGACCGCGATGGGAGAGTCAGTGGTCTGGCTACCGGTGGGGCTCAGCCGACGAAGCACCGGGACCGCGCGCACTCTCGTCGGGGTCTCTTCGTACCAGTCCGGAGCGGACGAATCGATGATTGTTGAGGTCTCGAAGGCCTCGGTGACCTGGGCATTCCACTCGGGTTTGATGGCCTGGCCCACAAAGTCGCGGTAGAACAGCGTGGCCGAACTCGACGGGCGCGCGTGCGCCACAGCGATAAAGCTGTTGTCCGCGCTGGGAACCCACAGCACAATGTCTGCGAAGGCAAGGTCGGCGAGAAGCTGCCAGTCGCCAACGAGGAGATGAAGCCACTCCACGTCGGCCTCGCTGGAACGCCCCTGGGGCAAGACAAGGTCACTGAGGGTCGACACCCGTCTAGGCTAACCGTTCCCGGTGACAGTGCCGCGCGCGGAGCATCCGTCAGTCCCTGAGGCGGAGCATCCGTCAGTCCCTCGCCCGCACCAAACGGCGTCGGCGCCGAGGTCGAAGGGGCGCGGCAGACGGGGGAAGGATGCTCTGCGTCACAAGCTCCCGCAGTGCGGCACGTACCGGCGAACGCGGTGCCGCGTCGGCGAGTGTTTTGCCGGCGAGAATAGCGGCGTCCAGCGAACCCGGATCAAACGGAACCATGGCCGCTGCGTCGATTCCGCCGAACCGGTACAACGTCTGGGCGACCTGCCCCGCCGGGTTCAGCCCGATGGCTGCAGACCGGATTTTGTTCATCACCACCAGTACCCGCCCGCTCGCGACGGTCTCGACCAGGTCGACGTGGGCCCGGAGGAATCGCGAGAGCCCCACGGGGTCAGCCGCGCCCACCGCGATGATCTTGTCCGCCTCCTTGAGGGCGGTGATACTCGCCGCGTTTCTTTTGGGAGCGAAGACGTCGCTGACAATTTCATCGTCAGACTCCAGGCTGAACCCCGTATCGAGCACGGTGAAGTCGACCCAGCGGCGGCACTCGGCGATGGTTCCCGCAACGCGGCTCGCAGACAACTCGGGCCAGCGACTTGCCCGCCCGATGCCTGTGAGTACCCAAAATCCGCTGTGTCCCGAGGTGTAGCGCTGCCCGATTCGCTCCAGCTCGGCGCGGGTGAGGCTTTCGGCTCCCGCCAGTCGGCAGGCTGCAGCGAAACCTGGCGCTTCATCGAGCATCCCGAGCGCCGGCGCAATCGAACCACTGTAGGTGTCGACGTCACCGAGGGCGACGGAGTAGCCGGCCGCCGCAATCTCCGCGGCGACGTTGATGGCCACGGTGGTGCGCCCCGGTGCGCCCGCTGGGCCCCACACCGCGATCACTATCCCCTCGCGTGGGGCGGGCGCGCTCTCCGGGGTGTACCGCCTCAGGACGGTGAGCGCCGTTTCGATCGCCGGCCAACTCGAGTCGAGAGCGGCCATTTCGAAGAGGCCAATGGATGCCGCGTGCCTGCGATCGATCTCGCCGGTGGTCAGCGCGAGCATCCGCACCCCGGCCTCATCGCAGACCGCGAGTAGCCGCTGGGTGAGATGCCGCTCGGTGGCCGCCACAATCACCACGTCGGGGGCGACCGTGTCGATGCGGGACGCCAGTTCGTGAGCGGTCGAGCATCGCGCCACCACTTCGTGGCCGTGTAACTCCGCCTCGGCCGCCAGGCGGTCTTCGGCCTCGAGTGGCAGCGCCATCGCGATTCGCGCCACGGGTCAGTCCTCCAGCGGAAGGTCGGAGGGAAGCGCCGACAGTGCCGCCCCGTTCACCACGGCTTCGAGCACCCGGGCCGCATCATCCCGCGGGATCAGAACCTCCACGGTCGACCCCGACCGGGCCATCAGTCCCTCGTCTTCCAGCACCCGCACCACCAGCGCGGACGACACCATCACCGTCGGCGCCTCAAACACCCCATCGTCATTTTCCCGCGACGACCAAATGTCCACACGAGATCCGCGCTCCACCGACTCGGCCAGCGGCGATGCCAGCTCCAGCACGATGGAGGTGAGGTCGATTCCCTCCGCGCTGCCCACCGCGGAGGCGGGCACAAACTCTCCGGCCTCGATCGGGCGGGTCACCACAAAACCGTCGTCGGGCACATCATCCGGCGTCAGGTATTTACCCTCCGCAACTCCCACACGCGCAGCAGTCACCACAAGGTCGTCCGAGGTGACGTGGTCACCGGGTGCGATCTGCTCGCGGGCAGACACAATCGACACCGACGAGTCGTTGGCATCAACCAAGGCCACCACCCCGGCAACCGACGCGACAACCAACGCGAGCCCGATGGCGAAGCGCGGGTCGAACCAAAACCTGCGGTGCCGCCGGTCGGGGCCCCCGGTGTCGGGCGAGCGTTGCTGCGGGGCTTTCGGCATAACGATCCCTCTCGTGGAAGTGCGTCTCTCTTCCCCCATGCTTGCCGCCGCGGGAGGGGTACGGGAAAGTTATCCACAGTCAAGTTTCCTTCGCGCCGAGGCCCTGATAATCGGATGATGAACGAGACGGACTCCCCGAATGGCATTGGCCGATTCCTCACTCTCGCCGACACAGCAGAGGTACTCAACATCTCGCTCAACCAGGCGTATGCGCTGGTCCGGTCCAACGAATTGCCCGCCATCAAGGTTGGGGCTGGCGGCCACTGGCGCATCGAACGTCGTGTGCTCGAAGCCTTTATTGAGGCGAAATACGAAGAATCCCGCCGCATCAGCCTGTGGAACCAGTTCGACTACTCCGGGGTTGCTGATCTCCCCCAACCCGCGGCCGGCCCGGGGCTCTCCGACTGGGAAGAAACTCCGTTCCCGACCGGTCCGCGTCGCATCGACTGACGCCGCGCCCGCAGTCCGCCCCGGCTCAGACCACGCGCACCGACACCAAAAGCAACTCGCTGAACCGCACAATCCGAAATTCCGTCACATCGGATTCTCGACGAACCGCGCCGGTGTCGTGCACCGCAAGATCGCAGTGGTCGCGGCCGACGCGGTCGAGTGTGCCGTGGAAAATCCCGTCAGCCACGCGCAGATGCAGCGGTTGCCGACGCCGACACAAATCGCGCAGCACAAACCCGAGGCCGAGTCGCGCCGACAATGCGTGCGATGTCTCGGCGGGTTCCACAGTGTCGAGACTCGCGTAGACCTGGTCGCGGGTCAGCACCATACTCCCGATGGCATCAACCGGAATGATGCCAAATGGTGGATGCCGCGAGCCATCAGCAATTTCGCCGGCCATCCAGTCCTTCCCCACCGCGCTCGGAACCATCACCACAACTGCGCCATCGCGAAGGACAAGGTGCACCGCGGTGTCGACACCCCGCTCCCCCGCCCGGTGCACCGAGGCGAGGCGGTCGCGCAGCCCCAGACGCGCGAGCCGCAACCGTTCTTCCTCCGCACGAAAGTCCACCTCGTCGGCCGTGAGCTTCTGCTCCAACTGGCTCTCGAGATCGGCGAAAAGGTCGTCCCAGCGCATCCACACACGGTATCCATCCCGAGGCGGGTTCCCGCGAGTTATCCACAGCCGTGCGCAAGCCCATAGTCACGGGGACGTGAGCATGCTTTAGTATCCAGACCCCCGTAAGGGGCACACCGACCGTCCCGAAACGCTTGGAGTGCACGATGAACAATCCGCTGATCGCTGCAGCACCCGAATCTGCAGACTCAGTCACTACCCCGCCCGCCCCCACAACACCGTCCGCGTCCGCCCGGTTGCACCGCGACCGGTTCGACAGTGACGAGTTTTTTGGATTTCAACCCGCGCTCACCAGCTCTCTTCCCGACCCGGAACCACTGCTGCGCAACCTCGCGATGAGTGTGACGGAAATCTCTGCCGGAGCCCGCGATATCGACCAGATCGCGCGCTGGGTGACGGAAGACGTGTATCGCAGGCTGCTGCACCGCTCCGGCCTGCATCTCCGTGCGGACTCCGCCACCAGGCGCACAATGGTGCGTCCGGTCATCCGGGTGAAAAACGTGATCATGCAGCAGGTGCGCGAGGGTGTGATCGAGGCCGTGGTGATCATTGAGACTGCGGCTCGCACGCGCACCGTCGCGGTGCGACTCGAGGGGATGGACAGGCGCTGGCGCGCGACGTCGATCGGGCTGCTGTAGATCATTCGCGCACGGCCGACACACAAACGCCCGCACTGTCAGCCTCATTCGAGGGTGGCAGTGCGGGCGGGTGTGTGGGTGGACCGCCCTCAGGCGGCCCGACGGCAATGAGCCGGGTTACTTCTTTTTGCGGCGATCGGCACGGTTGACCGGAGGTGCGGCGGGTGCCGACGTCTGGCCGAACGTTCCCTTCGTCGCGGGAGCAGCCTTGGCACTCTTCGCAGCGATGGTGCCCTTGGCGGGAGGAGTAGCAGCACCCGGCGTCAGCGCGGCAGCCTGCTGGCTCTGCGCCTGCTGTGCCTTCGCCGTTGCGGCACGCTCAACCTGGCCGCGCTGGTTGCGCACCTCAACTTCACCGTTGTTGTCCTCGCTCGGGGCGGAGTAGGAGAGCTTCTCGACGGGAGCTGCGCTTCCACCGAGTCCCTTGGCGGCAACCGTGGGTACGGCGGCGTTGGCGCCGCCTCCGGTTACCTCGACCTCGAGGTTGAACAGGAATCCGACGGACTCCTCGCGGATCTGCGCCATCATCGACTGGTACAGGGCGAAGCCTTCACGCTGGTACTCGACCAGCGGGTCGCGCTGAGCCATCGCACGGAGGCCGATGCCGTCCTTAAGGTAGTCCATCTCGTAGAGGTGGTCGCGCCAGCGGCGGTCGATCACGCTGAGCACCACACGACGCTCGAGCTCGCGCATGGCGGGCTCACCGAGCTGCTCGGTGCGTCGCTCGTAGGCAAGGTGGGCGTCGGAGAGGATTTCCTGGGTGAGGAACGCCTCGGTCAACCGTCCACGGGTTCCGGCCTCGGCCACAACCTCGTCGACCGTGATGGAGATCGGGTACAGCGTCTTGAGCTCGGTCCACAGGGCGTCGTAGTCCCAGTCGTCGCTCTGACCCTCGCTGGTGTGCACCTCGATGACCTCGGTGATGACATCGTCGAGGAACTTCTGCGTGCGGTCCTGCAGGTCGTCACCCTCGAGGATGTGACGGCGATCGCTGTAGATGGCCTCGCGCTGGCGGTTGAGGACGTCATCGTACTTGAGCACGTTTTTGCGGATCTCGGCGTTGCGCGACTCGACCTGCGACTGCGCACTGCGGATGGCGCGGCTGACGATCTTGGAGTCGATGGCGAGGTCGTCCGGGACGTTCTGACGTCCCATCAGAGCCTCGGCGGCACCGCTGTTGAACAGGCGCATCAGGTCGTCCTGCAGCGACAGGTAGAAGCGGCTCTCGCCGGGGTCGCCCTGACGGCCGGAGCGTCCACGCAGCTGGTTGTCGATACGGCGGGACTCGTGGCGCTCGGTTCCGAGCACGTAGAGGCCACCGACCTCAACAACCTTGGAGGCCTCTTCCTGAACCTCGGACTTCACCGTGGCGAAGACCTTGTCCCACTCGGCTTCGTACTCGTCCGGAGTGTCGACGGGGCTGAGTCCCTTGGCGTTCATCTGGGCGACGGCGAGGAACTCGGCGTTTCCACCGAGCATCACGTCAGTTCCACGGCCGGCCATGTTGGTCGCCACGGTGACGGCCTTAAGGCGTCCCGCCTGGGCGATGATGGATGCTTCACGCGCGTGGTTCTTCGCGTTGAGAACCTCGTGGCGAACACCGCGCTTGGCCAGCATCTTCGAGAGGTATTCGCTCTTCTCAACGCTGGTGGTGCCGACCAGCACGGGCTGACCCGAGGCGTGGCGCTCAACGATGTCTTCGACAACCTGGCCGAACTTCGCTTCCTCGCTCTTGTAGACGAGGTCGGACTGGTCCTTGCGGAGCATCGGCTTGTTGGTGGGGATCGACACCACACCGAGCTTGTAGGTCGACATAAATTCGGCGGCCTCGGTCTCGGCCGTACCGGTCATGCCCGACAGCTTGCCGTAGAGACGGAAGTAGTTCTGCAGGGTCACCGTGGCGAGGGTCTGGTTCTCGGCCTTGACCGCAACACCCTCCTTGGCCTCGATGGCCTGGTGGATTCCCTCGTTGTAGCGACGACCGACCAGGATGCGGCCGGTGTGCTCGTCAACGATGAGCACCTCGCCGTTCATCACCACGTAGTCCTTGTCCTTTTTGAACAGGGCCTTGGCTTTGATGGAGTTGTTGAGGAACGAGATGAGCGGGGTGTTCGCGGACTCGTAGAGGTTGTCGATTCCGAGGTAGTCCTCGACCTTTTCGATACCGGGCTCGAGCACACCAACCGTGCGCTTCTTCTCGTCTACTTCGTAGTCGACCTCGGGGGTCAGCTTGTTGACGAGGCTCGCGAACTCGGTGAACCAGCGGTTGGCCTCACCCGAGGCGGGGCCGGAGATGATGAGCGGGGTGCGAGCTTCGTCGATGAGGATCGAGTCAACCTCGTCGACCACGGCGAAGAAGTGGCCGCGCTGCACCATGTCGCTTGCCTGCCACGCCATGTTGTCGCGGAGGTAGTCGAAGCCGAATTCGTTGTTGGTTCCGTAGGTGATGTCGCACGCGTACTGGGCGCGACGCTCCTGCGGGTTCTGTCCGGAGACGATCACACCGGTCGTCATACCGAGGGCGCGGAAGATACGGCCCATCAGCTCGGACTGGTAGCTGGCGAGGTAGTCGTTCACCGTCACCACGTGCACACCGCGCGAGGCGATGGCGTTGAGGTAGGCCGGAAGGGTTGCGACGAGGGTCTTGCCCTCACCGGTCTTCATTTCGGAGATGTTGCCGAGGTGAAGGTTTGCTCCACCCATCAGCTGCACATCGAAGTGCCGCATTCCGAGGGTGCGCTTCGCAGCCTCGCGGACGGCGGCGAAAGCCTCCGGCAGCAGGTCGTCGAGCGACTCTCCGCCGGCGTAACGCTCACGCAGCGTGACCGTTTCGTTTTTCAGTTCCTCGTCGGTGAGGTCTGTGAAGTCGGCTTCCAGCTGGTTGACGGCATTGGCATAGTGCTTGAGACGACGAAGAAGTCGTCCTTCACCTACGCGAAGTGCGCGTTCGAGAACGTTTGCCACCGATTACTCCCATGGGTCTTCTACTCACGGCGCCGTGCGGCGCCCGTCACTGTGCGTGACTGAATGACTGCTCCAGACGACTGGCACGACGATGGTGCTGTCAGTGACTTCCTCGGCTGTTACAGGCTCGTTATCGTACCAAGCGTAGGTGTACCGGCGCTGTGACGAAGCATCGAGCTCCATCACAACGCCGGCACAGGGAAAGTTATCTAACGATTTTTACCGGAAGGCGCGGGTCACCGGGTCGCCATCCGCATCTCGGCGAGCGCCTCAGGCACCTCGTCGAGTGTGGCGTCGAGGCTGATGACTCCGTAGTCCCAGCCTTTCCGCCGATACACAACGCTCGATCGTTCGGTCGCGCTGTCGATAAACAGGAAGAAGTCGTGTCCGACCAATTCCATGTGGTCAACGGCGTCTTCGACCGTCATCCGTGAGGCCGCAAAGACCTTTGTACGGATAACAACGGGGCTGTAGACCTCCTCATCGGGTTCTGCCACCTCCGTGTTTTGAATGGGAACCGTTCCCGTGCTGACGTTCTCAATAACGTCGGGGCTTGCCGGCGTGATGTCGACGACGCTGAACCCGGATGCGGATGCCTCGTGCAACGAGGTGGGACGGTGTTGCCCACGGTGTACCTTCTTGCGGTCTTTCGCCTGGCGAATCCGCTCGACGATCTTGTCGATCGCGAGGTCGAAAGCGACGTATTTGTCGCGTCCGGCGGATTCAGCACGCACAATCGGACCGGGTCCGATGAGGGTGAGTTCCACACGGTCATCACCGCCGGATCCCCCCGATTTATCGTGGTGACGGCTGACCTTAACTTCAAACGCAATTGCCTTGTCGGCGAGATGAGCGACCTTTTCGGCCTTCTCTGTTGCGTATTCGCGGAACCTGTCGGTGACTCCCAGGTTTCGACCGGTGATGGAAATTTCCACGCTGACCTCCAGCTCACTTGCGCGCCGCCCGTGTGCCAGGCGGTGACCTTACGCGCCTTGTGTTGTTCACCGTAGACCCGTTATCTAGCAATGTCACTGTGAACTTTCCCAGCTAACGAAGTGTGTCGAAAAATACGCGGCGTAAACGCCAGGGCAACTCCGCAGACGACTTCACCACCGGCCGCGGTCAGTGCGCGTTGTGCCTCGAGAAGCGTGGCGCCCGTGGTCACCACGTCGTCCACAACCACAAACCGCCGCCCAGTGAGGTCCGTTCGGGCACGAAGCGATCCGGCCAGGTTGTCCGCGCGTTCCACTTCGCCCAAGGTCTTCTGGCTACGGGTGCGACGTGTGGGGACAAGGACACGAGAGCGGCGGTAGCCGGCATGTCGGTAGCCGGCATGTCGGTAGCCGATCTGGCGATAGCCGGCGCGACGGCACAGCAGCGCAACGGGGTCGTAGCCCCGGCGTCGCCAGGCTGCGCGGCTCGGTGGGACGGAGACGAGTTCCAGCCGGGCGGTGGCACTGGTGACGTCGGCCTCCGCGAACGCCGCGGCGAGGGCGTGACGCAGGGGCTGCCCCAGCGGACGTGCGACATCTGTTCGCCCGTTTTCTTTGAGGGCAAGGATGCTGGATCGCACCACACCCGTGTAGTCCAGCGCGGTGTAGACGCGCAGCCCCGAAACGGTGCGGGGAATGACCGTGGCGGTGAGGGCAGAGCGGCAGTCGGAGCACAGGGCACGGTCGGGCACAGAGCATCCCGCACAGGAAATGGGAGAGAGAACCGCGAGCGCGTCGAGGAGCGCGTCTGCGACGACGGATCGCCATGCGGGAGCCGTTGCCCGGTGCGGTTGTGCTCGGCGCTGGGAAGCCCCCTCACGGGCTGGACGAGGTGGAGTGAGCATTTCTCCAGCATCGCGGAGAGCGCATTCGCGCGAGGACCGTTGTCTCGAACGGTGAATGGTCGGGCCGTTGAGAGGACTGGGGAGGAATGGTCTGCCGGGAGAGGTGACGTGATAGGAACCTGCGCGGGGCGTGGCGCGCGCTACTGCTGGGTCGCGAGAACGTCGGCGGTGAGGAGCGCGTTCTGCCAGCCGCTCGCACGACGCTGGAGGATGGTGCCATTGTCGGTCAGCACGCGGATCTGCTCGGTTCCGTTGCCTCCAACGAGGGCTACTCCCCCGTCCGCTCGGCCGAGGGACTCGGTTGGTCCCCCGATCTGGAACAGCGTGACAACCTGGTGACCGTCGGTGGTGGCCAGGGTCGCAACGCTGCGGTCGTCGACCCAGCTCGCGTCGATGGGAGCATCCGCCGAGACAGGCAACCCGATGAGCTCACCGAGTCCGGAGGGGACGCCGTCGCGGCGAAGGACCGCGGCGACGAAGAGTTTGGGTCCGGTATCGGTGTTGAGGTAGAGCAGCACCCGGGCGCCATCGCGCGAGACCTCGAACGAGACCACCTCGGCGTCGACGGGAAGGGTCGAGCTGATCTCGTGCACCACCTGGTCAGACCCGATCGCGCGCAGTGCCGCGGCGTTGTCGGCGGGCACCGACCACACGTACTTCCACGTGTCGATGGACGGGGCGACGAGCCCGGGGCGGTCGTCCACCAGGATCGGCTCCTGGTCACCCACCGTGATGAGGTATGCCCCGGCGACGCCGAGTACAGCGGCGCTGGTTTGACCGCGGGCGAGGGTGACAGCCGAAGCATCCACCCCCACAATCTTCGAACTGAGGTTGTTGATGCTGGCAAAAGTGTTGGCGGTCGCAAAACCGAACTCGTCGCCACGGCGGATGAGGGCTTCGGAGTCCACGGGAGGCGTCACCGTCGCGTTGCTCGCGCCCGCGTCGGGGACCGCAAGCGGCACACCACGCACCGTGAGCGAGACCGTGTTGACACTCACCGTGCCGAGGCTGGTTTCGAGCTGCTGCTGCACGCGCGCCTTTTCGAGGTTGCTCAGGCCCGCGGCTTCGTCGCTGAGATCGACCGTTGCGCGGCCAGAGACGACTTCGACGCGGGAGACCCGGGTGCCTTGCGGAAAGGCGGTCAGTGTTGCCCCACCCTGCATCCAGCTGGCTTGTCCACCGACCAGCGCGTTGACGATACGCGTCGGCACGTCGGAGCGGGTCGGGAACCAGCGCACGTCCGGAATGAGATAACGGAAGCTGGGGTCGAAGAAGTACAGGGCGTGCTCGTCGAAGGCCGCCTCGAAGTTGTCGCGGGACAACACCGTGCCATCGTCGAGGGCACTGATACGCCACTGGCCGTCGACCTGCTCGAAGCTGTACTGGCGCCGCTGGGTCGCCTGCACCCGGTCTTCTTTGTAGAGGCCGAAGGAGTCGACGGATGCTTTGGTCGAAACGCTGTATTCGACGGTGGTCTCGGTGATGCCGAGGGTCGTTCCGCTGCCCTCACGGATGAGCACACTCGCTCCCGGCTTCCACCCGGCGTCGGCCTGGGAAGTGAGGAACTGGCGGGCGATCTCGTAGTCGTTGCCGGGCGAGGTCGCCGCCTGCATAAAGTCGGTGAGGATCTCTTGCTGGGTGGAGTCCGCCTGCGGACCGGAGGGCAGAGCGGCGAACGGGAAGGTCTCGTCTTCGGTGACGACGTTGCCCGTCATCACACTGCCACTGGATGGAATGCCCACACACGCGGCGAGCGCGAGGGAGAGGGTGACCGCGACAAAGGCGGCCAGGGAGCTGCGGGGTGCGCGGGATGTGCGGCGGTAGGGACTAGTCATCGGTGGTGCCTCCGCGAACGATGCCAATTATCTCGTTAGTCTCCCCGGGGGCGGCGCCATACACCCCGGTACGGGCGATGCGGGTGTAGTCCTCGTCGTCGGGCGGCAGGGCGAGCGGGGAACTTGTGAGCACCTCGCCGCGCACGCGTGGGAGGGTGAGCCGGAAGCAGGAGCCCGCGCCGGGCGCACTCCACACCTCGAGCCATCCGCCGTGCAGCGCCGCGTCTTCGAGGGCGATCGCAAGCCCGAGGCCCGTGCCGCCGGTGGTGCGCTGCCGGGACGGGTCCGCACGCCAGAACCGGTCAAACACGCGTTCCATCGCGGCGGTCGACATCCCCACCCCGTAGTCGCGCACCGCGATGGCCACGGCGGTCGCGTCGCTGTCGACGTGAACCACAATTGGTCGACCCTCTCCGTGGTCGATGGCATTGGAGAGCAGGTTTTGCATAATGCGGCGGATGCGCCGGCCTTCAACCTCCGCTTCGAAATACCCACCCGGGGCAACCAGGCGAAGCTCGGAGCCCTTGCTGTCGGCGAGGGACGACACGGACTCGATGGCGTCGCCCACGAGGTGCACGAGGTTGGTGGGTTCGGTGGCGAGGTCAACGGCGCCGGCGTCGTACCGGCTCATCTCGAGTAGGTCGGCGAGGAGGATCTCGAACCGCTCGACCTGGGTGTGCAGCAGCTCAACGGTGCGCGCGGTCGACGGCGGAAAGTTCTCGCGCTGGTCGAACAGCACGTCGCCGGCCAGCCGGATGGTGGTCAGCGGGGTGCGCAGTTCGTGGGAGACGTCGGAGACAAAACGTTGCTGCACCTGCGAGAGGCTGGCGAGGCGGACGATCTGTTTCTGCAGACTGTCGGCCATCCCGTTAAACGACCGAGCAAGCGTCGCAATCACGTCTTCACCCCGCTCGGGGATACGTTGCTCCAACTGGCCGGCGGCGAGTTTTTCGCTCACGTCGGCGGCGATACGCACCGGCCCGACCACCAGTCGCACCACGATGTAGGTCACCGCGCCGATGAGCACAATCAGCGCGAGAAGGCCGAGCACCAGGGTGCGCTGCACAAAGTCGAGCGTCTGCTGCGCGTCGGAGAGGTTGTAGACGTGATAGAGCTCGTAGGTTCCCGAGCCGGGGATGGTGAAGCTCGATCCGATCACCAGTCCTGGGTCGAACGAACCGGTCTCGGTGGGGATGGACACCGACTGCCAATACAACCGTCGGGTGTCTGCCCCCGACTCCGCGACGGTCTCGCGAAGGTCGTCACTGATGTAGTCCGCGGTGGCGGGGGTGCTCGCCAGGTCACCGGGCACCCGGGCACCCTCCTGCCCCGGGGTGCGAAGGATCGCGATCAGGGTGCCACCCGACGTGGCGCTGGAGCGCGACACCAGGTCGAACGCATCGATCATGCTGCTTTCGAGGTCGGCGGTGCCGCCCTGTTCTGCTGCCGTGTTGAACACCGTTTGCACGGCAACACCCGATCGCTCAGAGGAGGCCATCAGCTGGTCCCGGCGGGAGTCGAACAGGTTCGTACCCACACTCACCGACATGTACGCGCCGATGATGGTGACTCCGACCGTGGCCATCACCACACTGATTGCGACGGTGCGCAGTTGCAGCGACGTGCGCCACAACCTCGCCCGGCGACGCGT
>Ga0247816_10001062_pt1 | contig 13806 bp, 13 predicted proteins | sample UWRJL209509C1_FD_179930 | JGI IMG/M metagenome (GOLD analysis project Ga0247816, IMG submission 179930) | Plant litter microbial communities from Arlington Agricultural Research Station in Wisconsin, United States - UWRJ-L209-509C-1 | ecosystem: Environmental > Terrestrial > Plant litter >...
CAGATATCGGTCGCTCCGCTGAAGCCCGCGCAGCCGACCCGGCTCGCCGAGCTGCCCCTGGCATGGGAGAACAGCACGCTGCCCATCCGCACTGAAATCGCGACGCCCCGGCCGATTGCCCGACTGCAGGTGCGGCACTACCGGTGGACGTCGATCCCCGTCCAGTGGACCTTCCCGAAGTATCCCTGATGGCTGGGATGGATGTGCGTTCCGTGGCGTGGTGCCTGCTGGCGGCCTGAGCGGCCGACAGCGGGCTGACACGCTGTGCCGTACTGTCGCGTCACTCTTCGCCTTTTTGCGAGAGACTCACCCGGCCATCCTGCTCGATGAATCGAAGTTCCGGCTTTCCTTGGTACGTCGTCAGCATGGCGGCGGAGTCGTTCTGATGAATGACAAACAAGGATGCACCTGCATTCTCGTTCGCCACTACCTTGAAGACTTCTTTGCCGTTCCCTGCGCCGTCCAGCGTCAGCACTGCCTCGTCGCCGAGGTCAACGGTGAGGTAGCCTCCGCGCTCATTCCCGTCCGGGCCGTTCAGCAGGATGCCGGATGCAGGCGCCACACGCTCTTCTCTTCTGCCCAGGATCATGGGGCCGTTTACAGGCGCACCTATCTCCACGCGCGATATGCCTGATGCGTCCCTGACGATCAAGCCTCTGGCTTCTATGACGCGAGCCGGGTCGTTTGCCTGATCCGCCCGATGCAGGGCGAACAACGAGATGCCCACGGCGGTCAGCGAGATTGCACTGTTGAGCAAGAGTCCTTTCACAGCCTTCTCCATTAGTCATGGCGTGGTCGGTCATGATCTGCGATGAGCCCTGCGTGCAGCAACGCCTGCCTGCTACAGCGTCGTGGACATCATCGTCAGCGCTCGAACCATGCCGAGAACATCACCGGCCTTGCGTCTGCATGTCGCCTTGTCGGTGCAATGTGCCTGGACTAGGATCGTGGTTCAAGGTGAACATGGATGTTGACTATGCGTGGCACAGCGGCTCTTCTCGTCATGGCGCTCTTCAGCTCGGATGCGCAGGCAGCGACGATCTGGGAAGGTACCAGTACTTATTCGATCACCACGGGATCGGGGGATGTTCTCGGAACGAGTGGCGCAGCGGTCGCCCTGTCCGCCGAATCAACGGGTGAGCATTCCTTCGTCGGCGCAGTTGCTTCGTTGGACGCTGGTCCTTTTCGCGGAAAGGAAATTCGCTTGGCCGGCAATCTCACGGTTACCCAAGGGAGGGGTCAAGCCGCGATCTGGGTTCGTGCAGATGGTCCCGATGGACGGTTGGGTTTCGCCAACTCGGGTCGTGAACCCGTTCGCGCCGATGAGGGGCCACTCGCGCGGGAGGTGCTGCTCTATGTGCCGGTCGGCACGACCCGCCTCAAGTTCGGCGTGACATTGAACAGCGTCGGGCACGTGGAAGTAGAGAATCTCAGGCTGACGCAGGGGGCAGTGAGTTCGGCTGGGATTACCGCTCATGACATGCTGACGTACGCGCTTCCCATCATTCGCGCCGAGGCACTGAACGCGGGTAACGTCAATTGGTCTGCCGAAGAGACGGTCCAGCTGTCGCCGGAGCTTAAGGATCTTCCTGCGCAGGAGGCGTATAGCAGGCTGCGCAAGGTGCTGGATGCCTTGGCTGATCGCCACAGCCTGCTTCAGATGCCAAGGGAGGCCCTCGCTTACCGCAAGAGCGCGGTTGCGAGCAGGCCCATCGAGTCCAGGTTGATGCAGGATATCGGCTACGTGCTGGTGCCCGGCCTGCGTGGAAACAATGCGGGCGCCGGTGCCACATTTACCGCAGAGCTCTGCGAGCGGATCACCACACTCGCGCCAGCCTCATCGACGGGCTGGATCGTCGATCTTCGTCAGGACACGGGCGGCAACATGTGGCCCATGCTCAACGGGCTGCATTCCTTGCTGGGGTCCCACGATGCGGGCGCATTCCGCAATCGGGACGGTGCCGTGACACGCTGGCGCTCGCGGCCCACGCCTGGATGCAGTGTGGACCTCTCCCGTAGTCCCGTGGCCGTGCTGGTGGGGCCGAAGACGGCGAGCTCCGGGGAGGCCATCGCCGTGGCGTTCAGGGCACGTCCGGGAACCCGGTTCTTTGGGCAGACCACAGCAGGGCTCGCGACGTCCAATCGTGGCTTCCCGCTTCCAGATGGCGGCATGCTTCGGTTGACCGTCGGGGCAATGCTCGACCGTGATGGTGAAGCCTACCCCCAAGGCATCGCGCCTGAGCATCTGGTGCCCCGTTATCAGGACGCCGTTGAAGTTGCCGCAGCGTGGCTGCGCTCGATGCCCTGAACGCGTGGCGTATCTCAGCCGCAGCGTTCGGCGCGCTGATCGCTGTGACGCGGACGCCAGCAGGATGCCAGCATCGTTTCTTCCGAATCCGCAGCGGGGGGACGATGCGCTCGCCGGGTCAGGCCGTCAGCCAGACCCGGATCAACGACACCAGCTTGTCCACGTCCAGTGGCTTGGCCACGTAGTCGTTCGCACCGGCCTGGATGCATTGCTGCTGGTCGTCGGGCATCGCCTTCGCGGTCAGGGCGATAATCGGCAACGTGTCGAAGCGCCCGTCCTGGCGTATCTCACGGCTCGCGGTCAGGCCATCCTTGACCGGCATCATGATGTCCATCAGCACCAGTTCAATGGGCGCAGGACCGGTGACGGCAGCGGTCAGGACATCGATGGCCTCCTGGCCGTTGCGTGCGATGGTGACCTTGCAACCGTGAGGCTCAAGCACGTTCATCAGTGCATAGATGTTGCGGACGTCGTCCTCCACGATCAACACGCGGCGTCCTTCCAATGCAGTGTCCCGATGCTGCGCGGTACGGAGCATGCCCTGTTTGGATTCCGGCAACTCGCTGACCACCTGGTGCAGGAACAGCGTCACCTCATCGAGCAGACGTTCGGGTGAGCGCGCGCCCTTGATGATGATGGAGCGCGAGTAGCGGCCCAAGCGCACTTCTTCGGCGGTCGATAGCACCCTGCCGGTATAGACGATGATCGGGGGCAGGGCGTCTGCGCTCTGCGCGCTGAGCATCTCCAGCAACTCGAATCCAGACGCATCGGAGAGCGTCAGGTCCAGCACCATGCAGTCGAAGGAATGTTCGCCCAGCGCTTGGAGGCACTCTGCCGCCGAACGCGCACCGATCGTTTGCACATCCGCCAAGGCCAGCAGCTCGCGCACGGCATCCAGCTGGACGGCGTCATCTTCAACCACCAGTACCAGGCGCGGACGCAGCGAAAGGCGGCGCTCCAGAGACAGGAGCACGCCGGCGAGCTCATCGCGGGTGGCAGGCTTGCCGAGGAAGCCCACCGCGCCCAGCGACAGCGCCTTGCGCGAGTGATCCAGCGCGGACACCACGTGGATGGGGATATGCCGCGTATGCATATCGCGCTTGAGCACGTCCAGCACGGACAGACCCGATTGGTCGGGCAGGCCGACGTCCAGCACGATGGCATGCGGCAGCTCTGCGCGCGCAGCCGCCAACGCTTCGCCTGCGGTCTGCGCCACGCGCGCGCGGAAGCCCATCTCGGTCGCCAGGTCGCTGACGATCTGCCCGAAGGCGATGTCGTCCTCGACGATCAGGATCAAGCCGCGCTCGGTGCTGTCGGCTCTGTTGCCTCCGCCGCTGGTCGGACGCGGCTCCGGTGTCGCCGCCGGGGTGTTGGCAACGTACGTGGCGCGAGCGGATGCTGCGGCCGTGACCGCTACGGAGACAGCAGGGCGCGCTGCGGTCGCCAACCGGGTCGCAACGACCAGCCGGAAGCAGCTGCCCTTGCCCGGCTCGCTCTCCACGGTGATGTCGCCGCCCAGCAGACGTGCAAGCTCCTGCGAAATGGAAAGCCCCAGGCCCGTTCCGCCGTAGCGACGGCTGATCGACCCATCAGCCTGCTGGAATGCCTCGAAGATACGCGCCTGCTGCTCGGGTGCGATGCCGATGCCAGTGTCGGTCACCGAGAACACGATGTGGCCATCGCCGCTGGCCGAAGCGGAGACTGTGACGCCGCCCTGTTCGGTGAACTTCAAGGCATTGGACAGCAGGTTCTTGAGGATCTGCTCGATGCGCTGGCGATCAGATTCGATCACCGGCGGGCAGTCGGCTGTCATCAGCACGTCCAGCGACAGGCCCTTCTCACTGGCCACAGGGCCGAGCAGGGCCGCGATGCCGGACAGCAGCTTCTCCACGCCGAAGCGCTCGGCATGCACCTCGATGTGGCCGGCCTCGATCTTGGACAGATCGAGGATTTCGTTGATGAGCACGAGCAGGTCCGTGCCGGAAGAATGGATGGTCCGCGCGAACTTCACCTGCTCTGCGGTGAGATTGCCATCGCGGTTGTCGCCCAGCAGCTTGGACAGAATGAGCGCGGAGTTGAGTGGCGTGCGCAGCTCGTGCGACATGTTGGCCAGGAACTCCGACTTGTACTGGCTGGCACGCTGCACCTTGTGCGATTCGGCCAGGATGGCGGCGTTGGCGCGCGCGAGCTTGTCGCGCTCTTCCTCGAGTTGCTGTGACTGGTCGAACAGCTGGCTGTTGGTCTGCTCCAGCTCGGCCTGCTGTTCCTCCAGCTCGTGCTGGCTGCCGCGCAGGGCACGGCTTTGCTCCTCGAGTTCCTCGTTGGAAACTTTCAGCTCCTCGCTCTGCACCTGCAGCGCTTCGGTCTGCCGCTGCGTCTGCGCCAACAGCTCGGAGAGCCTTGCCCGGTAGGCCGCTGACCGCAAGGCGACCGCCATGTCTGCGGAGGCCAGTTCAAGCAGTTCGACGACCTCTGTCGGTACCGCTCCGAAGAAGCCCAGCTCGATGACCCCGCTCACCTCGCCCTCGTGGATGCTCGGAGCGATGACCAGGTGGCGCGGCTGCGCCTGCCCAAGACCCGAGCCCACCGTGAAGTAGCCCGGCGGAACATCCGATACCACCAGGACGCGCTTCTCATCCACCGCACGACCGAGCAGGCTGCCGCGGTCACGCTGCACGTTGGCGCCGTCGGGGGAGGACGCGGCGCCCACCGCGCCGATCTGGCGGAAGCCTGTGGTTGCCGGTTCGAACAGCATGCCGGCCTCTGCGCCGGTAAAGCGCGTCAGGAAGCCGAGGCTGGCGCGTGCCAGTGCGACGCTGTCCAGGTCGCCACCTGTGGCGGTGGCCAGCTCAAGCCGACCCCGTTGCAGCCAGGCATCGCGCTCGCGTGCCCGCGTATGGCGGCGGAGCAGGAAGGCGATGAAGATCGTCAGCACAATGCCCAGTACGGCGCTTGCTGCACCGGAGCTCAGCGCTGCGCTGTAGGCAGATTCCATCTCTTCCAGTCGCCGGGCGCGCTTGTCCAGCTCGACTGCGCCCATGGCCGCCAAGCGCGCACGGATGTCATCCATGGCTGCCTTGCCGCGGTTGGAACCGACCACGGCGAGCGTGGGCTCCAGGCCTTGGGTACGGCGCACTTCGATCGTCTCGTGCAGTTCGTCCAGCTTGTCCTGCACCCTGCGCGCCAACAACTTGAGCCGGTCCCGTTGCGCCGGGTCATCAGCCAAGGCTTCCTTGACCGCCTCCAATCGCGTGCTGGCCACACCCAATGCCGCCCGATAGGGCTCGAGGTAGTTGTCATCGCCGGTGAGCAGATAGCCCCGTTGGCCGGTTTCGGCATCCTGCACCGACGAGAGGACATCCGCCAAAGCGGTCATCGTCTCCTGGGAGCGGATCACCAGCGCGCTGCCCTCGCGGATGGTGTGGATGTTCTTGACCGCCAGGAACCCGCTGGCGAGGAAGAACACCATGACCGCCAGCAGCGGCCACAGCGTGCGGGAGGCAGTTCCGGTCTGGATCGCTGCGCGGGGTTTGGGCGAGGAGGGCATGGCGTGGCAAGGGGCGGCGGATGCAACCGTTCAGATTAGCACGGTGGGGTGGGTGGCCGGTGGCTGGGTTGGGGCGTGGTTGTCGGGCTGGGTTTGCGGTGCGCTTGGTTGCCGGGTGGTGGTGGGGGAGCGGCGCGTGGTGCGATCAGGGTATGTGGGACTGATCGGCGGAACACCCGATCTTGGAAAGACACGGGAAACGGCTGGATTCGATCCGGGAAAGTGGTGAGCCAACGTGGGGGGCGAAAGAGTTCAGGTCGCTCTGCGGTGTGATGTAGCCCAAAGCTGGCGTTCGATGTTGCGAATCCTGATCTAATGGATATGGTTACACGTCGACTTGTTAACCAAATCCAAGTGCCATAAGATCGAGCCGTGTCCAGTGGATAGGCCAACATATGGCAGGCTGTGACTTGCTGGTATAACTGACCTAGGGATCCGAATATCAGGTAGTTGGCTCAGATAAGGAGATCGACGTGGAACAAACAATGCAGTACCTAAGTTCTGTGGGATTGATTCTTTGCTTCTTCGGTACGTGTATCTTGGCTTGGTCGCTGACCAGCTTCATTTCTCGCATAAGCAGTGCTCTTGTTGAGTTTGAGAAATCCGTGAGCGCCTTGGCCGCAGCGAACGTGTCCGGCGCTCATCAACACCTGGGCCAGGCTGTGAAGCTGGCAGGTCCTTTGCTTGTTAGCCGAAACATGACCGCAATAGGTCTTGGGCTGGTGGGGCTAGGCACCTTGTTACAGTTCGTTCCATACATTTGGGCTTAGCTATTTACTCAGCCGAAACCCATCTTGAGGGAGGCCTTGATTCAGGGGCTGTCTCTGTCTGCTTGTAACTGAAAGCGAACCTAGCTCTATTTTCGACATCCGTTAATCTTCACTGCACGCCACTCGCAGAGCTGTGAATCCGCGCAGCCAAGTTGGCCTAAGGTAAATATATACACTCCCATCTTCGTTGATCGATTCGGGACGCCATGCCTACTCGGAGCCGGGCGACGAAGGGGGATGCTAGGGCCACGAAGGGGTGTGTGCCTCTCTCCCCAGCTTTCCTGCAATGCGACATAGCTCCCATAATTTATTCGGTTTACGCGCCTCGGAATCTTAGCAAGACGTCTCGAAGCGGTGTCAGGGAGAAAGGGAATAAATGAGCGTGTCGACAATGTTCTCCGATTTCTTGGGTAACCTTGCGGTCAGCAATGCAGAAATCATCAGCCTTCGCTACGGGGAGCTGACCGCTGCGTTAAACAAAAAATTCCGAGATACTGAGTCCAAGTCGGCAAACACGCTGCAGGTAGGTTCATTCGGTCGGCGAACCGGCATTAAGGGGATATCAGATCTTGACATGCTTTACATCATGCCGAAGAGCAAATGGGACGCCTATAACTTCGTTGGCGGACAACTTAAGCTGCTTGAGGACGCACGCAAAGCCATCAAGGAGCGCTACTCGACCACCAAGGTACGCGTTGACCGCTTGGTTGTAACGGTGACTTATCAAAACTTCCATGTCGAAGTGCAGCCGGTCTTTGAGCAGGAGGACGGGTCATACAAGTACCCGGACACGAAGAACGGCGGATCTTGGAAAACGACTAAGCCTCGACTCGAGATGGAGGCGGTTGCCTCTCTCGACACGGCCAAGAATTGCAGTGTGCGCCGACTGTGCCGGATGGCACGAGCTTGGAAGAACAAGCACGGGGTCGGTATCGGCGGGTTGCTGATCGATACGCTTGTGTACAACTTCCTCAGTTCAACGAGCGACTACGACAAGCGAAGCTACGACTACTACGATTGGATGAGTCGGGACTTCTTCAAGTACCTGTCCGAGTTGCCGGAACAGAACGAGTACGCGGCGCCCGGTAGCAGGCAACGAGTCAAGGTCAAGAAGAAGTTCCAGAAGAAGGCACTGAAGGCGTACAACTTGTGTGTGGTTGCAATCGCTGCGGAAGCCACTGACAGCGTGAACGACAAGTGGAAGAGGATCTACGGTCGTCCGTTTCCGGCAGCGGAGAAGCAAGCGCTCGCAAAGGCAGCCCAGTCGTGGCGCGATACCGAGATGTTTATCGAGGACATGTTCCCTATCGACGTTCGCGAGGCACTCAAGATCGATTGCGATGTGAAGCAGCGTGGCTTTAGGAAGTACACGCTTCGACACATGCTGCTCCGCAGAATTCCGCTCTACAGCGATAAGAGCCTGGAATTCAGAATGACTACCCCGTTAGGCCTAGATGCAGATTGCGAACTCTACTGGAAGGTACTGAATAGAGGCGAGGAAGCGGAGAATCGCGACTGCGTCAGAGGTGAGATAGTGAAGGATGGCGGGCATTGCATGAAGAAAGAGCAAACCAATTTCCGCGGGGAGCACATCGTCGAGGCCTACATCGTGAGAAACGGTGTGGTCGTGGCGAAAGACCGGATCCATGTACCCATTAACAACGATGGACGCGACTATGACTGACGTGGATAAGGCGCTGGCGGGTCAGATTCGCGAGTGCTACGGGCGAGTCGTATACACCCATAAAACGCATGAGAAATGTGCGGATCTGCTGTTCAAGCAGCATCAGAGAATCAAGAAAGCTCAGATTTTTCTGTCTGCACTCGTGACGTGCGGCGTCATCAGTACGATCTTTCCAGATACAGGCGCTGGGTGGGCGATCTTGACAGCCATCGTGTCCTCGGCGCTATTCGCGCTGAACGCTTACACGAAAGACTACGATCTAGGTGAGGTAGCACAGAAGCATCGTCAGTCGGCTGCGGAAGTTTGGGTTGTCCGGGAGCAATACCTGACGCTACTTACGGACCTCAAATCCAATTTCGTATCGGGTGATCAAGCTAGAGAGCAGCGAGATAAGTTACTTCTCGAGCTCGGGAAAATCTACAGCGGCGCTCCCAGCACGAATGCAGAGGCTTATCAGATGGCCCAGAAAGCACTACAGCAAATGGAGGACATGACCTTCTCAGACGAGGAAATCGACAAGTTCCTTCCACGGGAACTGCGGCGGACCGCGCCGAATGCAACAGATGTCACCAAGCCATAGTTGGATTTCAAGGAGCAACTTGTGGGTGATCTCTATTACACGAAGTCCGAGATCGAGGCGCTGAGTGCGGTGAATGCGAGAGCCTTGGACGCGGCTATTGAGCGTTGCCTAAATGTTCGGAACAGCTACGCACTCTGCGCCTTCCGACTCGATGCCTGTGGTCCCTATGTTGCTAGGAAAGCCCATGAGTTTGATATGGCGCTCAGGGCCCTTGCTGCAGCCAAGGCGTCGAAGAAGACCGAATCGACCGGAAACATCGCCGGTAGGAAAGGCGGTTCGCTTGGCTCTGCACTTCGACGCGCACAAGAAGCGGTTGAAACCCAAGCCGGGAGGGAGAGACTTTCCACGTGTTTGACGATGTCCTGCCTCCGATCCGCTTCAGGCCTGACATGTCGGTACTGGTCGTCTATCAGTGGAGAGCTTCAACCAACTCCTCTTGGATGCACGGGTCCATAGAGTTCATCCATCGTGTGGTGTCCACGAACGACTACGCTCAACCACCCCCGAAGCGAAGGCCCAGTGCCGCGATGGCGGTCAGAAAGCAGCAGAACGATTTGTTTGCAGAGTGGGATCACTTGAGGCAGTTGGCGCTTTGGAGCGTTCAAGACTACTTCAGAGATGGAGGAGTCGCAGGCTATAATCCCAGAACATGTTCCGTGAAGTTGGATCGCTACAGTCAGCGGCTCGATAACCACAGCGCGGACTTCTGGAAGCCTCAGGTAGATGATGATGGTCACTGAGGACGGGCAGATTGAACGCGATACCGCAGATGTGCCGGCCACGGCGATGCCAGCGCGCCACGAGGCATCGGCTGTCAGTTCCGCACACATACTGGCTTGGACTTCAGTCGTGTCGGCGGTCGGGATCACGCAGGGCGCGATTTACCTGAAGTACTTCTGGGGACGGTTCAGTCTCGATCCGTTTCAGTTCAGCAATGCAGGTGATCTCGCTGTGGTCGGCCTGAGAGGCATTGGCGTCACGATCGCCTTCATGGCAGGCGCCGCCCTGCTTTGAGGTACCTGGAGGCAGCGCTCGTGCAGCATGTGCCCAAGAGCAGGCTTGTGCGCTGAAGCATCTTGGGAGAACTGCTGTGCAGCCTGGTCCTTCTCGTGATCTTTGTCGACTTTGGCATCTACCTGCTGTTCGGGAAGGTGTTGACGTGGTTTTTCGTTTGGCTTGCGCACCACTCACCTGACATCCCGGAGACCTTGAAGCAAGCCAATGTCATCGGCTACGTCGGGCTGGCAGTCGTATACATTGCAATGGCTTCGCACTCCTACGGTCAGCGCAACGCGAACCCGATTCTCGTATAGGAACGCATCCTCGTGCTGAGTCCAGAGCGATCAAGAGACACCGCGCTTCCCACCGACGAGCAGCGACTCGTTGGTCGCTTGTGCGGTAAGTACGTGTTCTATGCCACGACCGATCGAACGGTAACGATTGTTCAAGCTGGGTCCGTGGATAGGGTTACGCTATGAGCGAGCCGTCCGCAGGCTCAAGATTGTTCGAATGAGTAGTCGGGGACGGACTTTCGAGCACTTCCCAATCGCCTGCTGCTCAAAGATGTCAGCGCTCGCTTCGACGGCACAGCCCCGCTGACTGGGTTGCTCAGGCGTTACCAAGCGGGCGTCTGATTCTGGTCGAATGCCGACACCCATCCACTCGTCAACCAAGTCCGCTCCCGGCCAGACCCGGACCACAATCGCATCTGACGGTGGCCTACGGGAAGCTGGGCGATTCATTCCGCCGCTCAATTTCTGCCTGCTTAGCTTCAAGAGTTGGCACGAACTCCTTCATACTGGACATTAGGTCGATCACTCCATCCGGATCAGGAGGAAGGTTGGCAGCTCGTCGTAGATCGTGAGCAATGTCCAAAGCCCTCAATGCTAATTTTCCGTACTCAATCTGGCGAGAGAGGATTGGGTACTCGAAATCGTTCGCGGCATCCCAGCCGAGACGTTCATTAACGATTCGCTGAGCGGACTGGATGGCAAAAATCCGGTCCAGCAGTTTGACGGAAATTGTTCGCCAATTCACGTCAAGCGACAGTGGACTGAGGGTCGGTGCAGACACTACGCGGCATAGTCTCCCCTCCTCGTCGGGCTCTCCAGAATCGTAGGCGACATCCACACAGCCACTGGCGTAGTTGTACAGCGCCGCCGAGACCTGAACGGCTAAGAAGCCACGCTCGTCGTCGCGGCCACGCCTGTTCTGGACGTAGGTCACCGCCGCTGGGATAAGAGCACCGATCATCGCACCGGCCAAGGAAGCAGAACTCGCAATCAAGGCGATCTGCATGTCGTATGAGGCTGCTGCCTCCAGTTGATCTACCACAGGTTCAACGACCGTCACCTTGTCAACAACGGCGGTCGCTAGGCTAATCATGAGATCCATGCATTCTGTACCCCCTGAACTGGCGTCCAGTCTACCCGGCCAAGGAAGGATCCATACGGGTGATCCTGAACCTGCCCCCGCAAAACGGATGCCATAAAGCGGGATTAAGCAGCGAGCTTTAGCTGCTTGGCGAACTCGTTGGGTGATTTGTATCCCAGCGAGGAGTGCAGACGTTCTGAATTGTAGAAGCCATGGATGTAGCGCGCGATCCCTGCGCGGGCATCGTCTCGGGTGAGATAGGGCCGAGAGGCTTCTTCGGACTTCAGCGTGGCAAAAAAGCTTTCCGCTACGGCGTTATCCCAGCAGTTGCCCTTACGGCTCATGCTCGCTGAAAACCCATTCAATTCAAGTTCTTGGGCAAACAGGTTGCCCGCGTACTGGCTGCCTTGGTCCGAATGAAATAGGGCTCCAAGCGGCACGGGGTGCACAGAAACTGCATTGCGCAGTGCATTGACCACCAGCTCTTCCTGCATGCGATCGCTTGTGCTGTAACCCAATACGCGGCGGGTGCGTAGATCAATCACCGTTGCCAAATACAGCCAGCCCTGACGCGTAGGAACTGACGTGATCGCGCTCGCCTCATGAATCCAGCGTTGCGCGTGATCTGCTCAGACCTTCCCTAGACGGCGTCGGCGAAGACTAGGCGCACCGGAACCATTTTGGAGTGGCCCTCCATGGATCCAACGCAGACTGTGCTGATTTCCTCGGCAGCCACCGCGATGAGTAGAGTGCGCTGCGCAAGAATGACCTCATTCTCGTGGCCTTTTGTGGAGCGCAGACTGCACACAAAGCCCCGGACATTATGCGACGTGACGCGAATGTGCAGCAAGTTCACATAGCCACTGGCCCACGCCTTGCCAGCCCACGCTGCATTGCGCAATGCCATCTCGGGGCAGAAGCTGGTCGAGAGAGGAAATTGGAGTTGCGTCGGGGTCGCCAGCGGCTCCCATGCCCCACCGTGAAACAGCACTTGGCCGGGAGCCAGTGGCGAGGCGTTTTTCTCAACCGCATCAAGGAATCCAGCCGTTCGACTAGACGCCCCACGGTGCCGATAGTCGCGGATCGGTGCGGGTGTCGTCTTTGGCATGCTGCTGCGGAGACGTTTGTACCCCAGACTGGTTGAGAGCCTATCGGCAAGGCGGTTACAGAGTGCGTCCGAGCCATGGTGCGTGGCTGCCCACATCGCAGCATCGACCGAGTTCCGGATTTCCTGCCCGTACGGAACCTCCATGCTTAAGGCAATGCTGATGTGCTGGCCGGCAGCTAAGTTGGCTGCTCGCTCACCATACGTGGCATCGCGAAGTTTGGTCTGCTGAAAAGGCCGCTCGAAGAGGTCAACAAGGTGTTCTGGCGCTGTCATGGGGGCGTGGTGTAGTGAGAGGCAGGGCTGCTGTCCGGCTTCGACTTCGGGCCGGCGACTATCTGGTTACAGCAGTGCGCTTTGGGGAAGCGAACGAGTAGATTATCGCGGATTTTATGTCGTTCCCTTGCCTCGGTGTATCGGAGCCTGATGCTATGCCCGATCGGACTTGATGCGGGCCACCCATGCATTCAGTTCGTCGACGAAATCGATCAACTCGTCCGTATCCATGTTCGTCGTTGAGTGAAATTTTCTTCCCGTCCATTCGGAGCGGATGTCGAAGTGTGTATCACCCGTGAGTGGCTGTACCCAGCGCGCATCAGTGGGTGCGGTGCGCACGAGCCCCTTGGCGGTGTCAGCGATGTCGCCGCAAAGATCTTCCACGTCATTGCTTGACGCACTGGCTACGCGGTCGCTGGCGTTCTGGGCGGCGATCAGTTCGTGGTAGGCGTAGTGGTCTAGGCATTCACCGAACAGTGCTTCTAGAGTATGAAAGTCAGTTTCGATGTCGAGCATGCTGTTGCTGGTTTCAAGCGCGTCGAAGCGCTGCTTGATTGTGGCCCGCGCGGTCAGCTCCGTTGCGGGCGAGGCGAAGTAACGCGCTGGGTTTACCGATTGCGACTCGCCGTGCGAGACGGCCGTCGTTGCCAGCGCGGGGCCGGACAACGCTAGCAGGTAGGCCATCGCCAGCAGCAGGTGGGTACGCGGCTTCCGCGCGAGGCGGGCTTTCCTTGAATACGGCATTGCCATCCTGACGACCTTTTCAGCGATGGTTTAATCGTAGCCCCGCAGCGACGTGTTGGGTACCGCGGCGATCAGGTACTCCTGAGGATGGCCACGGGCACTTCCCTGGCGGCTCTGTTGGCAAGAACAAGCACGGCAGTCTGCCCGATAAGCAGCACCGCGACGACGCCTGTTACCAGGTAGATCGGTTCGATCCGGGCCACTTCGTAGTAGCCGGCAGTAGCAAGATTGAGCCCCACGGCAAGCGAAGCCGATAAGGGAACCGGTTACGGTAAGGATGAGGTTCTCCAACAGTAAGTAGCTGACGATATCGATTCGCCGCCCAGCCGCTCGCGCGTCATCCTTGGCTGGCCGTTTCGGCCGTAGGCCTGTCCACGTTTTCCGTGGTCACCACCGAGATGTTGCCGGTGGGATTGTTG
>Ga0247816_10001064_pt1 | contig 13787 bp, 15 predicted proteins | sample UWRJL209509C1_FD_179930 | JGI IMG/M metagenome (GOLD analysis project Ga0247816, IMG submission 179930) | Plant litter microbial communities from Arlington Agricultural Research Station in Wisconsin, United States - UWRJ-L209-509C-1 | ecosystem: Environmental > Terrestrial > Plant litter >...
TATTATTCAAATTGCCATCTGCATTTTTTAGTGGTGTTCGTGCCAAGGAAATAGATGCAAATAAATGTGTAGTAACTGTAAAACACCGCTGGATAAATCAAAATCCGTTCAAATCTATGTATTTTGCAGTACAAGCTATGGCGGCCGAACTGACAACAGGAGCTTTGGTCATGTATCATATAAAAGAAAGTGGTAAAAACATTTCAATGCTTGTAGCAAATAACAAAGGAAACTTCACCAAAAAAGCCACGGGCAGAATCACTTTCACTTGTAACGACGGAAATCTGATTCACGATGCCATCCAAAAAACAATTCAAACAGGCGATGGACAAACTTTCTGGATGAAATCTATTGGAATTAATGAAAAAGGAGAACAGGTTTCTGAAATGGATTTTGAATGGAGTGTTAGAATAAAGTAAAACTATGAAAAAGAAATTATGGTTATTATTTATTAGCTTTTGTTTCCTTTCTTGTTCAAGAGAAAAAAAAGTTGAAATAATAGAAAAAACTACTAAGGATACCATTTCTGAAGAAAAAGGTTTGTCATATATTTCACATAACATAAAATTATCCATGATTCGTGTGGATGATAAATGTGGAGAATGGGGCGGAGATTCTGATAAGCTAATTTTCTATCGAGATACAATTGATAATAAGGCTTTGTTTGCTGATTATACAAAAATAAGACTCACTTGTAAAAGGTTAATCGAAGATTCTACTTTAGTAACAAGAATAAAAGTTTCCAAAAAGGCTGAAAGATTGATTGTAGAAAGTGTTAGAGAACTGTCAAAAATAAAAATTACTAGAAAAAATTATGCTTCTCATAGCGGATTGTATAATATGATAATGCTCAGTGATTCATCATTAATAGTTTATGATTTTCCATCTGAAAGGTGGAGAGGTTTTGAAAAGCTAATCTTGGAATTAAAATTATCTAGATTTACCGAGTAAAATAATTTTTCAAAATTGCAACAACTGCAAACTGCAAACTGCAAACTGCAAACTGCAAACTGCAAACTGCAAACTGCAAACTCAATTCTTAAACCTACCTTAATTAACATTTAATTACACGCAATCAAGCTTAAATTTGAAAGAAAGAAATATGCCATGAAAATACTTATAACTGGAGCATCAGGTTTGATTGGAACAGAATTAACTGCATTGCTTTTGCAAAACGGAATCTCAATTCATTATCTCGCCAGAAGCAAAAAAGAAATAAAAAATGAACCCAATTATCAAGGTTTTCTTTGGAATCCAGAACAGGGAAAAATAGACGAAAACTGTCTTTTAGGCGTAGATACAATCATACATCTTGCCGGAGCGCCGATTTCCATGCGCTGGACAAAAAAGAACAAGCAAGAAATTATTGAAAGTCGCATACTTTCCACAAATTTGCTTTACCGCACTTTAAAATCGCATCCCAATCAGGTCAAACAATTGGTTTCAGCTTCGGCAATCGGCATTTATCCAGATAGTTTGCAGAATCTTTATACCGAAGAAAACAAATCGGTTGACGATTCTTTTCTCGGTCAAGTCGTCTTGCAATGGGAACAGGCTGCCGATCAATTTAAAAGACTCGATATTAAAGTCTGCAAAATTAGAACTGGATTAGTTTTGGCCAAAAAAGGAGGAATGCTAAAAGAACTTTTAAAACCCATAAAACTGGGCGCAGGCTCAGCTTACGGCTCTGGAAAACAGTGGCAATCCTGGATACATATTGATGATTTGACACATCTATATTACTTTGCCGTCCAAAATAATTGGGAAGGAATTTATAATGCAACAGCACCAAATCCGGTTGATAATGAAGAGCTTACCAAAAGAACAGCAGAGGTTTTAGGAAAGCCTTATTTTATGCCAAATATTCCTGAATTTCTTTTGAAATTAATGCTAGGAGAAATGCATATTTTGTTGATTTCCAGCCAAAACGTGAATTCCCAAAAAGCACAAGACAACGGCTTTATCTTCAAATACAGAACTCTTGAAAAAGCACTCAAAAACCTTTTAGGATCAAAATAAAAAGAGCTCCAATTTCCTCAAATGGAGCTCTTTTTGGGGGTGAATTAACAATTATTTCATAGCATTTCGCTAACCTTATGTCCTTTATTTTACGCTATAAAATTTGTTTCAAAAGATTTATAGCTACGCAAACATATCAAAACCAAACGAATTAGTTTCACAAAATTTTATTAAAAAGATTTGAAGCACAAACTTTTGGCATTTTTTTAATTAAGTCGCGCTTTCGCAGTAACTTTTTTACCGATGAAAAATCGGATAAAAAAGGCTACTTCTGCTCCCGAAATTTCGGGAGGGTTATACGCAAACGCCATTTCCTCTTTTAAACGCCGTTGGCCAAAAATGCAGATAAAAAGCGTTTCCATAAAAAAATTAGTGACAATTTGACATTTATACACAAATGGCAGTACTTTTGCAATCCCTCGAAAAGTAGAAAATGAAATTCAAAAATATTTTTAAAAATAAGAACACTATGAATGCTGAAAACCAAGAGAAAGAGCAAGAAATCGATGACGCAACAATTGAAGCAAATGCTAATGCAGAGCAAATTGTAGTAGAAGAATTAAGCGTTGAAGAACAATTGACTCAAGATTTGGCATCCGAAAAAGACAAACATTTGCGTCTTTTTGCAGAATTCGAAAATTATAAAAGAAGAACTTCAAAAGAGCGCGTAGAACTTTTCAAAACCGCAAATCAAGAAGTTTTGCAAGCAATATTGCCAGTTTTAGACGATTTTGACAGAGCATTGATCGAAATTTCTAAATCAGAAGACGAAAATCTTTTGAAAGGAGTGACATTAATTCATGAAAAACTTAAAAATACGCTGACATCAAAAGGTCTTGAAGAAGTTGAGGTAAAAGCCGGAGACGCTTTTAATGCTGATTTTGCTGAAGCAATCACGCAAATTCCAGCGCCTTCTGACAAAATGAAAGGCAAGATTGTTGATGTGTTAGAAAAAGGTTACAAATTGGGAGACAAAATCATCCGTTTTCCAAAAGTAGTTATCGGACAATAATTCCGTAATAAATTATAAAATGAAAAAAGATTTTTACGAAATATTAGGCATTACAAAATCTGCAGATGCTTCTGAAATTAAAAAAGCTTACAGAAAAAAAGCAATTGAATTTCATCCTGACAAAAATCCAGGTAATAAAGAAGCAGAAGAAAATTTCAAAAAAGCAGCTGAAGCTTATGAAATTCTAAGTGATCCGCAGAAAAAAGCAAAATACGACCAATATGGTCACCAAGCTTTTGATGGCGGTGCTGGAGGTTTCAACGGCGGTGGCATGAACATGGACGATATTTTCAGCCAGTTTGGAGATATTTTTGGTGGCGGTTTTGGAGGATTCGGCGGTTTTGGCGGTGGCGGAAATTCTGGACCACGACGCGTAAAAGGAAGCAATCTTCGCATCAAAGTGAAATTAACTTTGGAAGAAATTGCCAATGGTGTTGAGAAAAAAGTAAAAGTTAAAAGAAAAATTCAGGCAAAAGGAGTTTCTTATAAAACCTGCTCAACTTGTAACGGTCAAGGCCAAGTTATGCGCGTAACCAATACGATTTTGGGAAGAATGCAATCGGCTTCTACTTGTCCAACATGTGGCGGTTCTGGTCAAATCTTGGATGCAAAACCAAAAGAAGCTGACGCACAAGGAATGCTTTTAGAAGATGAAACAGTTTCAATCAAAATTCCAGCAGGCGTTACTGACGGTATGCAATTGAAAGTGGGAAATAAAGGAAATGATGCGCCAGGAAACAACAGTATTCCTGGAGATTTGATCGTTGCCATTGAAGAAATTGAGCATGAATTCTTGAAAAGAGAAGGTGAAAATCTGCATTTAGATTTGTATATCAGTTATCCTGAAGCAGTTTTAGGTATTTCAAAAGACATTGAAGCCGTGAATGGAAAAGTGAGAATTAAGCTTGAAGAAGGGATTCAATCAGGTAAAATTCTTCGTTTAAAAGGCAAAGGAATTCCAAGCATAAATGGTTATGGAAACGGAGATTTGCTGGTTCACGTGAATGTTTGGACGCCAAAAACGCTGAACAAAGAACAAAAACAATTTTTCGAAAAATCACTAACAGAAGAAAACTTTATTCCAAATCCAGAAAAGAGCGAAAAATCTTTTTTTGAAAAAGTTAAGGATATGTTTTCATAATTATCCAAAAAAATTATATATTTGAAAATTACTAGTTCGCTAGTAATTTTCTTTTTCATAGCAATTTTTCCCATCCTTGTGCAAATAAGGGTGGGTTTTTTTTGAAATTGCATCAAATTTCACCTCCAATTTCCTTACTTTTACACAAATCAAAAAGCATAATGAATAACATACTTGAAGTTAAAAATGTAGTCAAACAATACGGCGATTATACTGCTTTAAACAATGTTTCACTGCAGGTTCCAAAAGGCAGTATTTACGGACTTCTTGGTCCAAATGGTGCTGGAAAAACCTCATTAATCAGAATCATCAACCAAATCACGATGCCAGATAAAGGCGAAGTTTTGCTTGACGGTGAAGCTTTAAATTTAGCGCATGTAAAAGATATTGGCTATATGCCGGAAGAGCGTGGTTTGTATAAATCAATGAAAGTCGGCGAGCAGGCACTTTATCTCGCTCAATTAAAAGGGCTTTCAAAAGTGGAAGCTAAAAAACAATTAGATTATTGGTTTGATCGTTTGGAAATTCAAGGTTGGTGGAATAAGAAAATCCAGGAACTTTCAAAAGGTATGGCGCAAAAAATCCAGTTTGTGGTAACCGTTTTACACAAGCCAAAATTGCTAATTTTTGACGAGCCTTTCAGCGGATTCGATCCTGTAAACGCAAATTTAATCAAAGACGAAATCTTAGAATTAAAGAAACAAGGTTCTACAATCATTTTTTCAACGCATAGAATGGAAAGCGTGGAAGAGCTTTGCGATGATATCGCCCTGATCCACAAATCGAATAAGTTAATCGAAGGAAAATTGGTTGACGTTAAAAAGCAGTATCGTTCTAATACTTTTGAAATCGGAATCATGTCTTCAAATGTGGAAGGTTTGATGTATCAACTGACACAAAAATTCACAGTTGGACAAGCCAATTTTAAATCGTTAAACGACGATTTGAAATTGGAAATCCAAATCGGAAACGCAACGCCAAATGAACTGTTAAATATATTGACACAAAACGGACAAGTGACACATTTCGTAGAAAAAATCCCAAGCGTAAACGATATTTTTATCCAAACTGTTTCAAAATAGATTTTTAATCTAATTCGAAGAATCTAAAAATATAACAGTCTAAAAATCAAAAAAATGAGCATATTATCACTAATCATAAAAAGAGAATTCATTGCCAAAGTCCGCAATAAATCTTTCATCGTCATGACTTTTTTGAGTCCGTTATTGATGGTAGGTTTGGCCGCTTTCGTCGGATATTTGAGCACAATGAAATCTGACGTAAAAGAAATTGTCATCCATGATGAATCCGGACTTTTTCTAAACGATTTCAAAAATTCTGAAGATTACAATTATCTCGATCGAAGTAAAGAAAGTTTGGCTTCGTTGAAAGACAGCATCAATGCAGAGAAATTCGAAGCTTTACTGGTTATTCCAAAAGAGTTGGACAACAAAAAACTGGCAAGCGAAATAAAATACATTTCAAATGAAAGTCCAAGCCCAGATTTTGTGGAAGAATTAGAAGCAACAATCGCAAAACGCCTTACAAAATCAAACTTCGAAATAGCTAAACTCGATACATTAGCCATTAAAAATGCAGAAGCAAAAGTCACTATTTCACTTTCAAAAGCTTCGGGAGAAAAAAATGTCAAAGGCTTAAATTATATAAAAGTCTTTATTGGCGTAGGTTTCGGATATTTAATCATGATGTTCATCATTATTTACGGCAATATGGTGATGCGAAGCGTTATCGAAGAAAAAACAAATAGAATCATCGAAATCATCATTTCCTCAGTAAAACCGTTTCAATTAATGATGGGAAAAATCATCGGAACTTCCCTTGCCGGAATTTTGCAATTCGTGATTTGGGTCATCATCGGAGGAATCTTATTAGTTGTTGCCTCACTATTTTTAGGAATCAATATTACGCCTCCAACAGCAGGAATCGCAACAACCGCAGCCGAAGGTTCTTTAGGGAATTTCCAGCTTTATGCTAACGAACTCAAGAATCTTCCGTGGATCACATTGGTCATTTCATTCCTCGTTTATTTCGTCGGCGGTTATTTTTTATACAGTTCAATTTATGCGGCAATCGGCGCGGCAGTTGACAATGAAACCGATTCGCAACAATTTTTATTGCCAATTATTTTGCCGTTAATGTTAGCGGTTTATGTCGGCTTTTTCAGCGTTTTGAACGACCCACACGGAACCGTTGCAACAACATTTTCCATGATTCCGTTAACATCGCCAATCGTGATGCTGATGCGAATTCCCTTCGGCGTGCCTTGGTGGCAGATATTGATTTCATTGGCAATTTTGTTCGGAACATTCTTTTTAGTAGTCTGGTTCGCTGCAAAAATTTACCGCATCGGAATCTTGATGTACGGCAAAAAACCAACATGGAAAGAAATGTACAAATGGCTTAAATATTAAATTTTTTCAGCAGCGAATCGCCAGTAATTTTCAGGAAAGGAAATTCCCGCTTTCTGCAGTAGTTTTTCTCCGTAAACGGAAGAAAAAGCTACTGCCGCCAATCGGGGCTAGTTGAGAAACTTTCCGCTTTTTTGTAAACTTCTGGACCAATCGTTGTCGATAAACGTTGTCAATAAGAAAAGAAGATGCTGAAAAATCCTGCAAGGTTTCCAAAACCTTGTAGGTATTAAGTTTTATACCTACAAGGTCAAAAAGAGGCCTTGCAGGATTGGAAACTTTTCGATGATTTTAAGTAACTTTGATAGTCTTGAACCTTGAACCTAAAACCCTGAACCTACGAAAAAACCTTAAACCAAAAAAGAATGCACAAAATATTAATCATAGAAGACGAAGCAGCAATCAGAAGAGTTTTGACAAAAATCCTTTCTGAAGAAAACGATACCTATAAAGTTGAAGAAGCCGAAGACGGTCAAATCGGACTTGAAAAAATCAAGAATGACGATTATGACTTGGTTTTATGCGACATAAAAATGCCAAAAATGGACGGTGTAGAAGTACTCGAAGCCGTTAAAAAAATAAAACCAGAAATCCCGATGGTGATGATTTCCGGACACGGAGATTTGGAAACGGCCATCAATACAATGCGTCTTGGTGCGTTTGATTACATTTCAAAACCACCAGATTTGAACCGCCTTTTAAACACGGTCAGAAATGCTTTGGACAGAAAACAATTGGTTGTAGAAAATAAAATTCTGAAGAAAAAAGTCAGTAAAAACTACGAAATGATCGGTCAAAGCGATGCGATAAATCACATCAAAGACATCATTGAAAAAGTAGCCCAAACTGACGCCAGAGTTTTAATCACAGGTCCAAACGGAACCGGAAAAGAATTAGTCGCTCACCAATTACACGAAAAAAGTGAACGTTCAAACGCGCCTTTAATTGAAGTGAATTGTGCGGCAATTCCGTCAGAATTAATTGAAAGCGAATTATTCGGTCACGTGAAAGGAGCGTTTACTTCTGCCGTAAAAGACAGAGCCGGAAAATTTGAAGCTGCCGACGGTGGAACGATTTTTTTAGATGAAATTGGAGATATGAGTTTGTCGGCTCAAGCCAAGGTTTTGCGCGCTTTGCAAGAAAGTATGATTACCAGAGTTGGTGCTGACAAAGATATAAAAGTCAATGTTCGCGTTGTTGCGGCAACCAACAAAGACTTGAAAAAGGAAATTGAAGAAGGACGTTTCCGTGAAGATTTGTACCACAGATTGGCGGTGATTTTAATCAAAGTTCCAGCACTGAATGACAGACGAGACGATATTCCGTTATTGATAAATCATTTCACCGAAAAGATCGCTTTGGAACAAGGAAGCACGCAAAAGAAATTTTCTGACGATGCCGTTTCCTTATTAAAAGAATACGATTGGACAGGAAATATCCGTGAATTAAGAAATGTAATCGAAAGACTAATAATCCTCGGCGGAAGCGAAATATCTGAAACGGATGTGAAGCTTTTTGCAAGTAAATAAATTGAGCCAATAGAAATTAGCCAAAAGGCAAAAGTGAGGAACTATTGGCTATTGGCTTTTGCCTAATTAACTAAACAGATGAAACTAAAAAAAATAAACGAAAACTTACAACAGGCATTAATTGAAAACGGATTAACCGAAGCCAATGAAATGCAACAAGAAACGTTTTCGACCATTAAAAGCGGACAAGATTGCGTGATTATAGCTCCCGCAAAATCGGGAAAAACGACAACTTTGGTCATCAATGTGATTCAGAGATTAGAAAAAGAGTTTGAAGAATCGCCAAGAGCTTTGATTATTGTTCCAAACAAAGAGAAGCTGATTGAGATGAAAATTCTTTTTGAAAAATTTGGAAATTATACTGATTTGAGAGTATATGGCGTTCATGATAAAGGCGATGTTGACTTTGATAAAAACCATATTTCACTCGGAATTGACGTTTTAATCGGAACTCCAAATCGAATCAGCGAAATGTTTGCTTCGGCAGGTTTTGACGTGAATCGTTTGAAAATGTACATCATTGAAGATGCTGACGAACTTTTGCGCTTGCGTTTTGATACAAAATTAGCCAGAATGTCAGAAGCAATGGGAAAAACCCAGCGAATTCTATTCTCTGAAAACATTACAGAACGAATCGATACTTTTGCAGATAGAATTATGATTGAGCCCGTTTTCTTTGAAATGGATGACGAAGATTTTGAGGAGGAAGAGGAAGAAAATAAGGAAGATTAATTTCTTATATTTGCTATAAAATCAATTGATTATGGATATCGCATTGAAAAAATTAGAGTTGATGGATTGGTTGCTTCATATTAAAGACGAAAGCAAATTGCAAAAACTAATTGCGTTTAAAAGCATTTTAGACGAAGAAGTTGTAACGCACACCGCAAACGGATATCCAGTGACAAAGCAGGAATATATTAATATGGTTCAGGAAGCTGACGAAAGAATTACTTCTGGAAAATTTGTTTCTTTAGAAGATTTGGAAGAAAACATCAAAAATTGGTAATGAAGCCAATTCAAGTAGTGTTTGATTTAGAAGCCGAAAAAGACTTGAAATTGATTTTTGATTATCTGAAAATTAAGTCGAGACAAGGTGCGAAAAATGTGCTGAACGATATAATTTCTAATATAAAAAATATTCGTTTTGTAACTCAATATCAGACAGATGAGTTTTTGGGAGAACCTTACAGAAGAATAATTGTCAGAAATTATAAGATAATCTACAAAGTTCAGAGCGAAAGCGAAGTTCGGATTGTTCAAATTTTTGATTGCCGAAAAAGTCCGAAATAAAATATGCAACTTCTCAAATTTATACTAACCAGAATCATTTTATTGTTCGCAATAATTTATCTGCTTGCGCTTGTCTTTTTATATTTCAGCCAAGAAAGTTTAATTTTCAGGCCGACGATTTTGGCAAAAGATTTCAAATATAAATTTGATGCTGCTTTTGAAGAAGTCAATATTCCGTCGTTTGACAAGACGAATTTAAATGGATTATTCTTTAAAGTGGAAAATCCAAAAGGGCTGATTTTTTTCCTTCATGGAAATATGGGTGCGTTAGATTCTTGGGGAAAACAAGCCGAATTTTACAATTCAATTGGCTATGATTTCTTCATAATTGATTATCGAGGTTACGGAAAAAGTGGTGGCACGATTGAAAACGAAGAACAGTTCAATAAAGATATTGATGCGGTTTATGATTTTTTGAAAACAAAATATTCCGAAGATAAGATTTCGGTTGTTGGTTACTCAATTGGTTCTGGACCGGCGGCAATTTTGGCTTCCAAGAACAATCCAAAACGACTTATTTTGCAATCGGCTTATTATAATTTTGGAGAATTGTCTAGCTCAAAATTGCCTTTTGTTCCAAATTTTATCAAGCGCTATAAATTTGAAACCGATCAATATATTTCGAAAGTTGAAGTTCCGATTTATATTTTCCACGGCGAAAAAGATGCTTTGATTCCAGTTGAAAATTCGGTTCGATTGAGCAAATTATATAAACCGACTGACCATCTTTATATTTTGAAAAACCAAGAGCACAACCGAATCAATTACAATTTAGAATACCAAGAACAAATTAAAAATATACTAAACTAAAATAAATTACAATGGGATTAATGAAAGTGTTTTCTGGAAGCGAGATTTTGGCAACGGCATTGAAAACAAAATTAGAAGAAGCAGGAATTGACGTGATTATGAAAAACAACAATCAGTCAAATATCGTTTTGGGTTCTGCATCAACTTTGGCTGTAGAATTGTTTATCGACGAGTCAAAATATGGAAAAGCAGATCCTGTGATTACCGATTTTAAAATAGCTGTTCAATAAAAAAAGGTTGCGATGAAAACTTCAATAGAAACCGAAAGATTAGTATTGCGAGAACTGCTTCCAACGGATGATGCGGGAATGTTTGAGCTTGATTCAAATCAGGAAGTACATATTTATCTGGGAAATAATCCCGTGAAATCTATTGAAGAAAGTCGGGAAATGATTTCCAATATTCGCCAGCAATATCTTGAAAACGGAATCGGTCGTTGGGCTGTAATTCTAAAAGAAACTGGCGAATTCATCGGTTGGTCTGGATTGAAATTAGAAAAAAATGTCAACGGACATGAAACTTTTTATGATTTAGGCTACCGATTTATCCAGAAACATTGGGGAAAAGGCTATGCTTTTGAAACGGCTAAAGCTTTTGTGGATTTTGGTTTTAACGAAATGAAGCTTCCGCTAATCAACGCCTATGCCGATTTTGACAATTTAAATTCTAGAAAAGTCCTTGAAAAAGTCGGGATGAAATTCGTAAATTCTTTTGAATTGGATGGAACTGAGGAAGTTTGGTATGAATTAAAAAATCCAAAAATTACTCTTTAGATTCCTCAATTTCATCAACATCCACAACTTCGGGCGTGGAAACATATTCATCTTCGCCCAAAACATAACCCCAAGGTTTTAATCCGTCAACGCGGTCAAAAACTACCTTGAAAATCGCAATAATCGGAATAGATAAAAACATTCCTTTTATTCCCCAAATTAATTCTCCGAGAACCAATCCGATTAAAGCGGTCAACGTATTTATCTTCACTTTTGAACCGACAATTTTTGGCATAACATAATTGCTGTCAATCAAGTGAATTACAAAAATCGTAGCCAAAACAAACAAAACTGTCGTGGAACCCATCGTTGAAAATGTCAGCAGAACAGTTAATAAGGAAGCGACTAGAATTCCGATATAAGGAATTATGTTGAAAATTCCGGTAATTAATCCGAGTAAAAAAGCATACTTAATTCCGATGATTTCAAAGGAAACACAAGCTAAAATCGAAACGATCAGCATTTGCAGAAACAATCCGACGATGTATTTTTTGACGATATATTGAATGTTTGAAACCACGTCATAAACGACTACAGAATGTTTTTCATTAAACAAAGACACGAGGAAATTTAGCAAAAGTCTTCGGTGCAAAAGGATGAAAAATGTATATAAAAAGATGAAAACCAAAAAAAGCATCAGCGAAGAAACAGACAATAATGTTTGTCCTAAGAGTGAAGTTCCTTGGCTCACAGCGTCGCTTGTTGCAGAATTTATATAATTGATTTGTTCCGAATTATCAACGTGAAAAGTATCTGATATCCAATCTTGAATTTGGGTCGAAGTTTGTAAAAGTTGTGCTTTGAATGCTGGTAAATCATTTGTCAATTCGCTCATTTGATTCAGAAGTAAAAAAATTACGGCTGAAATTCCTAGAACCAAAGTCAACAAAACTGCCGCAGATGAAAGTGATCTGGGAAATTTAAATTTACGTTCTAAAAAGTTCGCAAACGGCAAAAGCAACAAGGCAAATAAAAAGGCGAAAATTAGCGGAGCAAGCAATGTTTGACCAATAATTGCCAGATAAAATAGGCATATTATTGAAATTAAAACGTGTGCAAGTCGGGTATAAAAAGGAGTAGTTTTTATCATCTTTTAAAAATCTTACTATAAATATAAGTCAATAATTTTATTTTTAAGAGAAAAGACTTGAGTTTGCATTTTTCAAATTGCCTAATTCCTTAATTAAGTTATCTTTGCAGCTTCAAAATTTGATCGGATTGCTAATAGTCTAAGCAGTCTAAAAATCTAAAAATCTATCAATCTAAATGATTACAGTAAACGATATTTCAGTACAATTTGGCGGAACAACACTTTTTAGCGATGTTTCTTTTGCAATAAATGAAAATGACAAAATTGCCCTTATGGGTAAAAATGGAGCCGGAAAATCTACGCTTTTGAAAATTATTGCGGGACAAAGCAAGCCTTCAACCGGAAATATTTCTGCGCCAAAAGAAGCTGTAATCGCTTATTTACCGCAACATTTGCTGACAAAAGATGATTCGACTGTGATGGAAGAAACGTCAAAAGCTTTTGGAGAAATCTTCAAAATGAAAGCTGAAATTGATCATTTAAACGAGCAGTTGACAGTCCGTACTGATTATGAATCAGACGATTATATGAAATTGATTGAAAGAGTTTCTGACTTGAGCGAGAAATTTTATGCTATCGAAGAAGTGAATTATGAAGCGGAGGTTGAGAAAATTCTAATCGGTTTGGGATTTGAAAGAGAAGATTTTTCGCGACAGACTTCAGAATTTTCTGGAGGTTGGAGAATGCGAATTGAATTGGCTAAAATCTTGTTGCAAAAACCAGATTTGATTCTTTTAGATGAGCCGACAAATCATATGGATATCGAATCGATTCAGTGGTTGGAAGATTTCTTGATTAATTCCGCAAAAGCGGTTGTGGTAATTTCTCACGATAGAGCGTTTGTGGACAACATAACAAATCGCACGATCGAGGTGACGATGGGAAGAATTTATGACTATAAAGCCAAATATTCGCACTACTTAGAATTAAGAAAAGACAGAAGAGTTCACCAGCAAAAAGCATACGACGAACAACAAAGAATGATTGCTGACAACCAAGCTTTTATTGACCGTTTCAGAGGAACTTTCTCAAAAACCGATGCCGTTCAATCGCGTGTAAAAATGCTTGAAAAATTAGTTTTAGTTCAAGTGGATGAAGTTGATACTTCAGCTTTAAAGTTGAAATTTCCGCCGGCGGCACGTTCTGGAAATTATCCGGTTGTGGTGAAGGATTTGACTAAATCGTATGGCGATCACGTGGTTTTTAAAGATGCAAATATCGTAATTGAAAGAGGTCAAAAAGTAGCTTTCGTTGGAAAAAATGGAGAAGGAAAATCCACGATGATCAAAGCAATTATGAAGGAAATCGGGATCGATAGCGGTTCTGTGGAAGTAGGTCATAATTCTCAAATTGGATATTTTGCCCAAAACCAAGCTTCGTTATTGGATGAAAATGCTACGATTTTTGAAACGATTGATAACATCGCAGTTGGCGAAGTTAGAACGCAAATTAAAAATATTTTGGGCGCTTTTATGTTCCACGGAGATGATACGACTAAAAAAGTAAAAGTGCTTTCTGGAGGAGAAAAAACGCGTTTGGCAATGATCAAATTGTTGCTTGAACCAGTGAATTTGTTGATTCTGGATGAGCCTTCGAATCACTTGGATATGAAAACCAAAGACATCATCAAAGATGCGCTTCGTGATTTTGACGGGACTTTGATTTTAGTTTCGCACGATAGAGATTTCTTG
>Ga0247816_10001065_pt1 | contig 13785 bp, 12 predicted proteins | sample UWRJL209509C1_FD_179930 | JGI IMG/M metagenome (GOLD analysis project Ga0247816, IMG submission 179930) | Plant litter microbial communities from Arlington Agricultural Research Station in Wisconsin, United States - UWRJ-L209-509C-1 | ecosystem: Environmental > Terrestrial > Plant litter >...
CGAGACGGATTTGACTTGAAAGGAAATCATTCCAAGCAAGATATTGAATCGTATATTGCCATTTTAGACAAGATTATTAAAGTAAGAAATGTGGTTTTGAAAGCCAATTCAGCTTACATCGCTTCTGCCGCAATGGAAGATGCCTATCGTGTGGAACCGCCGTTCAGATTGCAAGGTTCGTACCGAGATATGAACAAATTGGTGTCAAAAATAGTTCCGGTGATGAATGATGCGGAAATCGAAACGCTTTTGCTTTCGCACTACCAAAATGAAACGCAGACGTTGACGAATGCGGCTGAAGCCAATCTTTTAAAATTCAAAGAAATGACAAAGATGCTTTCAGAAGAAGAAGCTTCAAGGTGGGAAGATATTAAAGCGACTTTTATCAAAAACAATAAACTAAAAGCCTTTGGGGATGCCAACAATATGGCCCAGGTTTTATCTCAAATGACTGAATTTACAAATCATATTGAAGGAATCAAAGAAATCTTGCGATTGGGATTGGAGAAATAATTTGATACCGCTGTCTTTAATTTTTAGCCATAAATTACAAACATTGATTTTAGTAGTTTGTGGCTAATTTTTTCACCCAAAAACATCCTTCGCAACCCGATACGTATTTGCATGCGCTTCAATTATCACTTTTATTTCAGGAGAATAACCGCCACCCATACTGCATTGAACCGGTATTTCAAATTTCTTGCAATTTTCAAAAACAATTTCATCTCGGTTTTTACAAGCTTCAATCGAACAGCCTAATTTTCCGAGTTTGTCAGAATCTAAAATGTCAACGCCACTTAAATAAAAGATGAAATCAGGTTTTTCTTGATGGATTAATTTTGGTACAAATTCAGATATAATTTTCAAATAGTCGTGGTCAGAAGTTTTATCCGGAAGCGCAATATCCAAATCAGAAATCTCCTTTTTAAACGGATAATTTGATTTTCCGTGAACTGAAAACGTAAAAACATCTGGATTATTCTGAAAAATTTCTGCCGTTCCGTTTCCTTGATGAACATCTAAATCGATAATTAAAACCTTAGAAGCAAAATTTTGATCCAATAAATATTTTGCACCGATTGCTTGGTCGTTTAATAAGCAAAAAGCTTCGCCGTGGTCAGAATATGCGTGGTGCGTTCCGCCAGCGATGTTGAATGAAATTCCTGTTTTTAAGGATTTTTCACAACCTAAAATAGTTCCGTTTGCGATTCGCAATTCTCTTTCAACCAATTCGGCAGAAAGCGGAAAACCAATCTTTCTGGCTTTTCTTGGATCTAAAGTAAGATTCAATAAATCATCGACATATTCTTTTTGATGAACTGCTAAAATGTGTTTTAAATCTGGAATTTCTGGAGAAAAAAAGTCATCTTTTGAAACAACTCCTTCGTGCAGTAATTGCTGTGGCAACAATTCATATTTGAGCATCGGAAATCGATGTCCTTCAGGCAAAGGATGTTTGTAAATGGAATGAAAAGCGACTGGAAACATTGCTGTTTTTAATTGGATTCAGAAATATCTTCAAATTTTCGCATTACAAATTCCTTCTTTTTGGAGTCATAATAACTTAAAATAAAGTAATCTTTATAAGGAAAAACCGTTTGAAGATTCAAATCATTTTCTGCCATAAATTGCGCAATAAAGTCAGTCGCAAGGCTTCCCTGTGGCTTATTTTGATGCTCAAATTTATCATCAAATAAAGATTCAAAATAAGTAGATTGCAGACTCTCCTCATTAAATAAACTGCTAAAGTCGCCACCAGTTGCCGCCATTGCAACACCTGCCGAAATTCCTATCATAATGCCTCCAGTGGAACTAACGCTTCTGACGCCGCCAACAGTTACCATCGTTGCGTTTGGCGTTTTATAAACCGACAAACCAACATCTGTATTTGCTAATCTTTGCAAGAATTTTTTAGTATTTTTCATCACTCTTGCCTTCTGATTTCCGGTTTGGCTAAAAAGAGGCGAATTTCTAAATGAAATCGTATCTTTTGTTTCGGCATAATATTTTTTAACCAATTCTCCCGACTTTAAATCTGTAGCCGCAAGGGCTAATTCTTCAGCATTAGTTTTTACCTGATACAATTTATTTTGATGGAAATAAGAATTAAATTTTCCTGATTTGACCAAAATTAGTTGCGGTATCACTTGTTCTGTAACCGAAAAACTGTTCAAATCAACTTGAAGAATTTGGGTTTGGATTCCGGAATCAAACGTTAAAATCATTTTTGCGCCTTCAATGTACATTTTTGATTTTCCAACAGATTGAAACAATGGATTGAGCAATTTTGTATCTATCAATTCCAAACCATTTTTGCGAATCAGTTCTTGAAATGTGATGGTTTTTCCTTTTTCGTCTATAAATTTATTGGCCGAAAAATCAATGGTTCTTTCATAAATTTCGCCTTTTCGAAAAGCATAAATTTTAAGCTGATCTTCCTTTTTTGGCAATGTCAAAATAAAAAAGAGATTGTTTTCGCTGAACGTATTCAAAATGGATTCGTCTGTAAAAGCAAATTGAAAATTATCCACTTTTGTGGTGTTGCTTTCAAAGTCAAACATCACAGACTGTATTTTCTTAAAATCACTTGAAGCCCAATAAATTCTCGGATTTCCGTTGTTTTCAAAACTATATCCAGCCATAAATTCAAAATCTTTTTCAGGACGATTCATAGAAATACTATCAGAAAAAAACAAGGCCCGATTGTATTTCAAAGCAGTCACTTTTTCTTTGTCAGTCACAAAGGCAAAGACTTCTTTTTGCAAATTTACGGCATTCAAAATCTGGTGATTGTTTCTTGAACCACGTAATTTCATCGCATGCGAATTCAATAGCGTTTGGCCAAAAGAAGCCGAAAAAGTCGTAAGAACAAAAAGCGTAAAAAGTAATTTTTTCATAGCCCCATTTTTTATTTCTTGCTCAAAAACAATACCGCAAGTTTAAGAATCCATAAACTCTTGAAATTTAGTAAAAAATTCGCCAACGTGAAAGCCGTCCATCAAACCGTGATGAACGTGAACCGAAACTGCCATTAAACGTTTTCCATCTTCTGAAATCGTCATTTTTCCGATGGAAATCTTCGGACAACTATCTGGAAAAGTAAAACTTCTCGCGTGCGAAAGCGACGTAAAATCAATCCACGGAACTGCTGAAAAATGAATCAAATTGTCAACCTCAAAGCTTCTAGTAAAAAGTCCGGTTGTATTTCTGACTCTTTCAATTTCTTCCAAAGCACTTTTTTGAAATGTTTCAAAATCAGAAGCAAACGGAATCAATGAAAATCCAAAAGTATTGTCATCACGCGTCAATGTTGCCGAAGCATCGATTCTGTCAAAAATATAAATTTCGCCATTATCAATTCTGTAGCGAAAATTTTCCACCACATTTACCGCCGAAAGCGTTTTATGAAGATAATACAAAAAAAATGAAACTCCCTTTTTCTTTGAAGTTTCATAGGCTTTTGTGCAATCGATATTGGCTACAATTCCAAAAAATGGCTCTTCAAATTTACTGAAAAACTCAAAATGTTCTTTTCGTGGCCAAGTATTTAAATCTAATTTTGTTTTCATTTTATTATTTGCCACAGATTAAATGATTCACAAGATTTTAAAATCCATTTAATCCTGTAATCTGTGGCTTTTGAATTTTTATAGCAAAAAAGGCAAAACTTCAGTAATTTTTTCTACTGTTCTAAAGTTGTTATGCTTCACTTCGTGGTCAATTTTTTCGTGAGCCCAAGTCGTGTGAAACGGAATGTGAACTGCGTGACCGCCAATTCCCAAAACTGGCAAAACATCAGACTTCAAAGAATTTCCAATCATAAAAAATTCTTCGGGCTGGATTTCCAAACGACCCAATAAATCGTGATAATCTTTTTCCTGCTTGTCAGACATCACTTCGATATGGTGAAAATAATGACCCAGACCTGAATTGTGCAGTTTTCTTCTTTGGTCTAATAAATCGCCTTTTGTGGCTACGACCAATTTGTATTTTCCGTGGAGAGCCTGCAACGTTTCTTCAACTCCATCTAATAATTCGATTGGCCTTTGCAGTAATTCTTTTCCGTAATCCAAGATCTTATCAACGACTTGAATGCTGATGGTTTTGTTGGAAATTTTCATCGCAGCTTCAATCATTGACAGAATATAACCTTTGATTCCGTAACCGTATAAAGGCAAGTTGTCAATTTCTACTTTAAAAAGTTCCTGAGAAATTCCCTGTTTCGAAAGATAATCATTCATCAAGCCACAGAATTTTTCTTCCGTTTCCTGAAAATAAGGCTCGTTCACGAATAAGGTGTCGTCGGCGTCGAAAGCGATTACTTTTATGTTCATTATTCTTCAAATTTATAAAATGAATATTGCTGGATTCTTTTGTCATATCCTCCAAAATACAATTTTGAACCAAATTTAAATATCGTAGGGCTTGCAAAATTATTATTATTATCTTCCACAAATAATCGCAACTTATCGAATGCTGATTTTTTTGAATCTCCGTCAATGTGATTAAAATTTTTATCGAAAGTGGAATAAATATAGACCACTTTTTTATTTCTATAAGAATTCAAATTATCGATAGAATAGTTAGAAGAAATAGCGCTTGCAATTAATGCCCCGGTTAATCCACCAAGCATGGCACCAACCATAACTGAATTTTGCTGTGGGAAAGATACGCCTCCAATAACTAGGTTGTAGTTTCCATCATAATATCCAGATATAGAAGGATTTAAATTGTTTATTTTTCGAATCAGCTGGTTTGATTTATCCAATACCCTTTGGTCTTTTATACTTCCATTTTCTTGAATAATTTCTGAATTTTTAAAATCAACAGGCATATCTGCTTTTAGCGTTATATTTTTTATTTCATTTCCTTCCAAATCTTTTACCGACAGGTAAAGCAATTTTCCGCTTGTCTTAATTTGCATAAGTAAGTTATTGATGAAAAATGAATTAGAGTCAATAATATCAAAATCACCTTTAATTATAACCGGCTTAGGATAAGCTTTTTGTGAAGGTGTAAAATCAGATAAATCTACAGTAAGCATTTGTGTAAAACTCTCATTTACGTCAAATGTAAAAATCAACTTATTGCCATTGACATAAGTCTTTTTCTTATTAGTGCTTAAAACTAGCGAAGGTGGAGTTTCTGAGGAAATGTTTTTTATTCCATTATGATAAACCATTCCGCTTTTTTCATCATACATTTCCCAAAACGAAACCATTTTGTTGGTAGTCAAAAATTTCATGTCTGAACAATCAACCTCTTTTTTTTCCTGCCTTCCATCAATAAACCGATAAAAATTCAAAATGCTGCTGTTTTTTAAAACAGTGATGATGTAAAACACATTATTGACTGTAAGCGTGTTAACTATTTTTTCCTTGCCAATATCAAAATTTATTGGCTGTGATGTAGTTTTTTTTGTTCCAAAGTCAAAGCATTGAGCCACAATTTCTTTAGAGTTTAAACCATTCCAATAAATAAAATATTGATTATTGGAGTAACTGTATCCGATTATATCGTCCACTTCATTTTTTGGGAAAGTAATTTTTAAGGAATCGATTAAGCGCAAATTCTCATCAAATTGAGTTGCTTTTAATGATTTTTTGTCAATAAAAAACAGAGTCGTCTTTTTATCTGATTCGTTTACAACAGTAAATACATCTTTTGGTTGTTTGTCTTTTGGCAAAAAGCTAGAAACTTTTTCTTGAGAAAAAACAGACATAAAACTTAACAAGCTGAAAAAGAGAAAATAATATTTAAACATCGTTTTGCATTTTTAATTTATAGTCTCCCCATTTTCAACTTCCACATCCGGATTCACAAAAACCAATTTCCCTTCCGCATTGGTAGTCATCAAAATCATACCTTGACTTTCCACGCCACGCAAAGCTCTTGGAGCAAGATTGACCAAAACCGTAACTTTTCTTCCCACAATTTCTTCTGGTGTAAAACTTTCAGCGATTCCAGAAACTATGGTTCTCACATCAATTCCAGTATCCACTTTTAATACTAAAAGTTTGTTTGCCTTTGGCATTTTTTCTGCTTCCAAGATCGTTCCAACACGCAAATCCATTTTCGCAAAGTCTTCATATTGAATCAATTCTTTCTGAGGTTCCACTTTTTTATTGTCGGCTTTGTTTGCTGTTTTTGTAGCTTCCAATTTGTCTATTTGTTTTTGAATTTCTTCATCTTCAATTTTTGCGAAAAGCAATTCTGCTTCACCAATTTTATGTCCAGCCGGAATCAAATCTGAATTTTCAGAAATGTCGTTCCAACTTAAATCTGAATTATTTTTAGCTTCCGCCAAAACCGCAGTTTCATCCATAATTCCAAAAGTTGAAATTGAAGAAGGAGTTGCATTCAAGATTCTTTTTAATTTTTCAGAAGTAAAAGGCAAAAATGGTTCCGCCAAAACGCTCAACGCGCCAGCAATCTGCAACGCAACATACATCTGCGTTTTCACTCTTTCTGGATTCTCTTTTACGACTTTCCAAGGTTCTTCATCGGCCAAATATTTATTTCCTAAACGTGCTACATTCATCAATTCGCCCAAAGCTTCTCTAAATCGGTAACGTTCCACAGAACTTGCAATTACCGCAGGATATGCTTTCAATTCAGCCAAAGTTGCTTCGTCGACTTCAGAAAATTCATTTGGAGTCGGAACGATTCCGTCATAATATTTGTTCGTCAAAACCACAACTCTATTGATGAAATTACCAAAAATAGCCACCAATTCGTTGTTGTTTCTCGCCTGGAAATCCTTCCAAGTAAAATCATTATCCTTAGTTTCCGGAGCATTTGATGTCAAGGCATAACGCAAAACATCTTGCTTATCCGGGAAATCTTCTAAATATTCGTGTAACCAAACCGCCCAGTTTTTAGAAGTCGAAAGTTTATTTCCTTCCAAATTCAAGAACTCGTTTGCAGGAACGTTATCTGGTAAAATATAGCTTCCTTCCGCTTTTAACATTGTAGGAAAAATAATACAGTGAAAGACAATATTATCCTTCCCAATAAAATGAACCAGCTTCGTGTCTTCCGATTTCCAATACGGTTCCCAATCTTTTCCTTCTCTTAAAGCCCATTCTTTCGTCGAAGAAATGTAGCCAATTGGTGCGTCAAACCACACATATAATTTCTTTCCTTCAGCACCTTCAACCGGAACGTCAATTCCCCAATCCAAATCTCTCGTTACCGCTCGAGGCTCCAAACCGCCGTCAATCCACGATTTTACCTGACCATAAACATTCGGTTTCCAGTCATTTTTATGTCCGACTAAAATCCATTCTCTCAAGAAATCCTCATATCGGTCTAAAGGCAAAAACCAGTGTTTTGTAGATTTTAAAATCGGAGTTTCTCCCGTAATGGTTGATTTTGGGTTTATTAAATCCGTCGCATTTAATGTCGAACCACATTTTTCACATTGGTCGCCATACGCTTCTTCGTTGCCACATTTCGGGCAAGTTCCAATCACAAAACGGTCGGCCAAAAACTGATCTGCTTTAGCATCATACAATTGTTCTGTCGTTTCTTCGATAAAATCGCCATTGTCATACAATTTTCTGAAAAATTCTGAAGCCGTATCGTGGTGGATTTTAGCTGAAGTACGCGAATAATTATCAAAAGAAATTCCGAAATCAGCAAACGATTTTCTGATTATTCCGTCATATTTATCAATCACTTCCTGTGGCGTAATTCCCTCTTTTTTCGCCTTCATCGAAATCGCCACGCCGTGTTCATCGCTGCCGCAAATGAACGCCACATCGCGATTTTGCAAACGCAAAAATCGAGCATAAATATCAGAAGGAACATAAACTCCCGCCAAATGCCCAATGTGAATCGGACCGTTAGTATAAGGCAAAGCCGCCGTAATCGTATATCTTTTCGGATTCTGTATCATCTTTTTCTTTAAATAAGTATGCAAAATTAATCTATTACCGCTGAAATACCTAAAATGGCAAATTATTATTAGAAGCGAATCGTCTTTCTTTTATTTGTAATCCATTTTCCCGCTGTCTTTCCAAAGCTTTTGTGGCGAACCCCGCCACAAAAGGCTTTTCCCTAACATCGGGGCTAGTTGAAAAATTTTAGGCGTTTTTGGAAGCTGTACGACCATTGCGTGAAAACTGTTGCCAAAAAAGAGATTCACAGATTTTTAAAATTTTTTAAATCTGTGACAAAAAAGCGGCTAACAGCGCATCAAGGAATTAACACAGAAATTAAAACTTTATCTTTGCATCTAAAGAATTGAAAGTTATGGCAAAAGGACCCGAAAAAAACACAAAAAACAAGGCTTTGCACACCAAATTGCTAAACCGCAAAAAGGCAAAACTCCAAGAAGAGAAAAAAGAAAAAGCCTTGCGAATGAAAGCTTTGGTGGCCAAAATGAACGAAATGAATCAGCAAAAGAATAATGATGAATCTGACGCTAAATAACATTATCGTATTTCGTCTTTTGATTGTACTAAAATAGAACCATTGTAAATTGGGCTTTCACGAGTAAAAACAGCACGAAAGCTTCATTTCCTTCAAATATATTTTGCAATCTTTGAACTCCAAAAAAGAGATTCATGAGTAAGACAAAATTAACCGTTACAAAAAACGGATTTATAAAAATTGACGGCGATTTCGAAATCGTTGATCCAGAAGGAAAAGTGTATGATTTGCAAGGCAGAACTGCACTAGGACTTTGCCGTTGCGGCTTATCAGCAAACAAACCCTTTTGCGATGGAGCACATAGAAATGGTTTCGAACACGATGCCACTGCGTTTGATTTGCCACCGATGAAAGCGAAATAAGAAGTTTACATTTATACAGAAAGCTACATTTTAATAATGTGGCTTTTTTTGTTTTTAGGCTAACTTAATTCAGAAAAAATTTTATCAACCAACTATTTAATTGAAATTTGTATCTACTTTAAAATTTGAAAATATGGAATTCGGGAAAATAATAGTTTCAGAAACAGCAATGAACAGCGAGAATCCGCACGACGTGATTCTGTCAAATATTTCGATAATCAATTTAATGCGCGAAGAAAAAGTGGACGATGATTTGATTCATGAAGACGCGTTGATGAGCTATTATTTGGATTATTACTGGACACAACTTTCCGAAGGAAATTTTGCGCAATTTGTCCACAAATCAGGTTGGGACAAAGAACTGAACGAACTTATTGAGGAAGGTTTGGCGTTGATTGGCGCTGAAAAACATTTGGAATTGTTCCAACAGCAATCCAAAAAAGTGAAATTGATGAGCAGTGTAAAACTCAACAAATTCTTGAAAGGAAAATTAGAAGGCGTAAATCCAGTAAGAGATTCCTTGAACAGCGACACTTTTTTTGAATTGGAAGAAAATCTTATTACTTTAAATGCTGATTTCTTAAAATCGCACCCCGATTTTGAAGTGCTTTCTGTAGATGATATTTTCGCAACTTTAGAAGAATTTGTTGGACACGAAATTAAAAGAGTTTAAGTTTTTCCAAAGAAAAAATCTGCGGTAATCTGCGTTATCCGCCAAAATCCGCGTCCGAAAAACTTTCCTTTATAAACTTTCCTCAAAATTCTTACATGATATTTGTCATTTTCAAATAACTAAAGTTTTGCCTATTTTTGCACCCGATTCTAAAAACAGAATCACAATTCTCACTTAAAACGTTTATAGCATGCAACTGTACAACACCTTAAGCGCAGAAGAAAGAGCCGAGCTGATTGACCAAGCCGGAAAACAAAGACTGACTTTGTCTTTCTATGCGTATGCCAAAATTGAAGATCCTAAAAAATTTCGCGACGATTTATTTATAGTTTGGAATGAACTTGACGCCTTGGGACGAACGTATGTCGCCCACGAAGGAATCAATGCCCAAATGTCTGTTCCTGCAGAAAATTTTGAAGCTTTCCGTGAAACTTTGGAAGCTTATGATTTCATGAAAGGCATCCGCTTGAACGTGGCCGTTGAACATGACGACCATTCTTTCTTGAAATTGACCGTGAAAGTCCGTGATAAAATTGTTGCCGACGGATTGAACGACGCGACTTTTGACGTGACCAATATCGGCGTTCACTTGAAAGCAAAGGAATTCAACGAAATTCTAGAAGATCCAAATACGATTGTAGTAGATTTCAGAAACCATTACGAAAGTGAAATCGGCCATTTTAAAGGAGCAATTACGCCAGATGTAGAAACTTTCCGTGAATCGCTGCCAATTATCAACGAGCAATTGAAAGATTTTAAGGAAGACAAAAACTTGGTAATGTATTGTACCGGAGGAATTCGTTGCGAAAAAGCTTCGGCTTATTTCAAGCACCAAGGATTCAAAAATGTCTTCCAGTTAGAAGGAGGAATCATCAATTATGCCAAGCAAATCAAGGAAGAAAACATCGAAAGCAAATTTTTGGGAAAAAATTTCGTGTTTGACCACCGATTGGGCGAAAGAATCACTGATGATATTTTATCGCAATGCCACCAATGTGGGAAACCGTGTGACAATCATACAAATTGTGAAAACGAAGGCTGCCATTTATTGTTCATCCAATGTGACGAATGCAAAGCAGCAATGGAAAATTGCTGTTCGACTGAATGCCAGGAAATCATCCACATGTCATTGGCAGACCAAGTAAAAATGCGCCGTGGCGTGAAAAACGGCAACATGATTTTCAGAAAAGGAAAGTCAGACAATCTGAAATTCAAACATTCCGGAGAATTGACTGGGGTAGCTCTGGCCAAAGCAGACCTCAGCGAAAGCGAAATTGCAAAGCCAAAAGACATCCGCCAGAAAATAAAAACCAAGAAGACTTTGATCGGAAAAGCAGAACATTATTTTCCAAAATCTGAAGTCGGACAATTTTTGATTGAAAAAGATACGCTTAAAATCGGCGACAACATCTTGATTTCTGGACCAACAACTGGAAACCAAACGCTACAAATCACAGCAATGTATGTCAACGGAAAGCAAAGCGATGAAGCAAAAGAAGGCGACAAAGTAACCTTCAGCCTGCCATTTAGAATTCGTCTTTCTGACAAGTTATACAAGATTTTAGAATAGAATATTTCTTCATTTTTTACGTTAAACCTATTTCATGTGAGTGAGATAGGTTTTTTGTTTTAGGCCGAAATGCTTTGAAACAGAGCTACTTTGTTACTTTGTAAGTTCAAATTAAAAATTGCTATCTTTACGCTCAAAACATTTTACGAATTTTAAGTTGCGTAAATCGCGACATCTATATAAAATTATGGCCTGTACAAGTTGTTCAACGTCTGATGGCAGTGCGCCAAAAGGCTGTCAAAATAAAGGGACTTGTGGCACCGATAGCTGCAACAAATTAACGGTCTTCGATTGGCTCTCAAACATGAGCCTTCCTAACGGAGAAGCGCCTTTTGACTGTGTAGAAATACGCTTTAAAAACGGAAGAAAAGAATTTTATAGAAATACAGAAAAACTAACTTTAAGCATTGGAGATATTGTGGCAACAGAAGCGTCTCCAGGCCACGACATTGGAATCATCACTTTGACAGGAGAATTGGTCAAGATTCAGATGAAGAAAAAAGGCGTGAACCACAAAAGCAGTGAAATAGCCAAAATCTACAGAAAAGCTTCTCAAAAAGATATCGATATTTGGTCAGAAGCACGTGCAAAAGAAGAGCCGATGAAAGTTCGCGCACGTGAATTGGCAATTGCCCAAAAACTAGAAATGAAAATTTCTGACATTGAATTTCAAGGCGACGGATCAAAGGCGACTTTTTATTATACCGCCAACGATCGTGTCGATTTTCGTATGCTGATTAAGGATTTTGCTAAGGAATTCAGCACCAGAATCGAGATGAAACAAGTAGGTTTTCGTCAAGAAGCGGCTCGTCTGGGAGGAATCGGTTCTTGCGGAAGAGAGCTTTGCTGTTCGACTTGGTTGACAGATTTCAGAAGTGTAAATACTTCTGCGGCACGATATCAACAACTTTCATTAAATCCGCAGAAATTGGCGGGACAATGCGGCAAATTGAAATGCTGCTTGAACTATGAATTAGATACTTACATGGATGCTTTGAAAAGTTTTCCAGATTTTGACACCAAATTACATACCGACGCTGGCGATGCGATTTGTCAAAAACAAGACATTTTCAAAGGATTGATGTGGTTTGCTTATACCAATAATTTTGCCCATTGGCACGTTTTAAAAATTGAACAAGTCAACGAAATTATTGCTGAAAACAAGCAAAAAAGAAAGGTGGCTTCGCTTGAAGATTATGCTTTGGAAGAAGTAAAAGAACCGCAACAAGATTTCAACAATGCGATGGGACAAGAGAGTTTGACGCGTTTTGACCAGCCAAAAAAGAAAAAAAGACCGAACAAAAAACGCAAAGAAGGCGAAGCTGTTGGAAGCAGTCCGGCCATTCAAAGACCGGCTGGAGAAAGAACGCAAAGCCAGAAAATTGTTCCAAATAAAAAGCCGAATCCAAACCAAAATCCAAATGCCAATCCGCAAGGAAAAGCACCAAATTCTGCACCAAAACCAAACCAGAATCCAAACGCAAATCCACAAGGAAAAGTACAAAATAGAGAACAAAAGCCAAATCCTAATCAAAACGCCAATTCTCAGGAAAAAGCGCCAAATGCTGGACAGAAGCCCAATCCAAACCGAAATAACAATCAAAAAAACAGGCCGCCAAGACCTGCAAACGAGAATAAACCTGATAACAAAATAATACCCGCTAAGAAAAATGATCCTGAGAAATAGTTTCCTGATTCTTTTTGCAACGCTATTGCTTGTTTCATGCGATAAAAAAAGAGTTTTCGACCAATACAAAACGGTTGGAGACGCTTGGCAGAAAGACAGCATTGCGAATTTTACGTATAACAATCAAGATACGACTGAGCGCTATAATTTGTTCTTGAATCTTCGTTCAAACAATGATTATCCGTTTGATAATATCTTTTTAATCGTTTCTACAGAAGCGCCGGGAGGCATGACTAAAGTGGATACTTTAGAGTATAAAATGGCTGACGGCGACGGAAAATTATTAGGCGAAGGCTTCTCTGATGTCAAAGAAAGTAAGCTTTTTTACATAGAAAAACATAAATTTTCAGCTATCGGAGATTACAAAATTGGAATCCAGCAAGCTGTTCGCGAGTCAGGAAAAGTGGCCGGAGAAAAGGAATTGAAAGGAATCACAGAAGTTGGCTTTAGAATAGAAAAATTAGACTAACATTATGGCAGTTAAAAAAAACACAGCAGTTAAGGATTTCAAGTACTACAATAAAAAGTTCTGGAAAATCTTTATATATGGAACTTTAGGCGTGATCCTATTTTTTCTTTTTGCTTCTTGGGGACTTTTTGGATCAATGCCTTCGTTTGAAGAATTGGAAAATCCAGAATCAAATTTAGCTACTGAAATCATTTCTTCGGATGGAGAAACAATTGGTAAATTTTACAACGAAAACAGAACTGCGATTAAGTATTCTGATCTTCCAAAACATTTGGTCGATGCCTTAGTTTCTACAGAAGACGAGCGTTTTTATGATCATTCAGGAATTGACGGAAGAGGAACTTTGAGAGCATTCAGCAGTTTTGGAACAAGTGGCGGTGCGAGTACGATTACACAGCAATTGGCAAAACTTTTATTCCACGGAGAAGGTTCTAAATTCTTGCCTTTTCGTATGGTTCAAAAGGTTAAAGAATGGATTATCGCCATTCGTTTGGAAAGACAATATACCAAGCAGGAAATCATCGCGATGTATTTAAACAAAGCCGATTTTGTCAATAATGCTGTGGGAATTCGTACGGCTTCCAAAGT
>Ga0247816_10001067_pt1 | contig 13757 bp, 11 predicted proteins | sample UWRJL209509C1_FD_179930 | JGI IMG/M metagenome (GOLD analysis project Ga0247816, IMG submission 179930) | Plant litter microbial communities from Arlington Agricultural Research Station in Wisconsin, United States - UWRJ-L209-509C-1 | ecosystem: Environmental > Terrestrial > Plant litter >...
CACGGTCAGCCGGCCGCCCCGCAGCCGTACCCGCAGCAGGGTGTGCCGCCGCAGGGCTACGCCCAGCAGGCTCCCGCCGGCTACGCAACGGATGCCTTCGGTCGCCCGATTCCCGGCCCCAATGGCACCATCTACGCTCCGACACCCGCGCAGCAGGCCTACGCCGCCGCGAACGGCTACCCGGCCGGCCCGCAGCCGAAGAAGGCCAAGCAGCCCAAGGACCCCAACCGCCGGAAGGGCGGCGCCGTGATCATCGCCGCGCTGGCCATCGGCGCACTCGTCGGCGGAGCATCCAGTGCCGGCGTCTGGGCTCTTGTCGGTGCGAACCAGGGCAACGGTATCCCGACCAGCCAGGCCCAGGGCCCCAGCACCGTCGTCGTCAACGACACGGACAGTGTCAACGAGATCACCGCCGTCGCCGCGAAGGCGTCGCCCAGCGTGGTCACCATCGAGGTCGCCAGCGGCAGCTCGGGCGGGACCGGCTCCGGCGTGATCATCAGCGACGACGGCTACGTGCTCACCAACACGCACGTGGTCACCCTCGACGGCGCCGTCGCCGACGCGGCCATTCAGGTGAAGGACAGCAGCGGCAAGCTCTACTCCGCCACGCTGGTGGGCACCGACCCGGTCTCCGACCTCGCCGTGATCAAGCTCACCGACGCATCCGGTCTGCCGGCGATCAACTTCGCCGACTCAGCCAAGCTCAACGTGGGTGACACCGCCATTGCCATCGGCGCACCGCTGGGTCTGTCCGGCACCGTCACGAACGGTATCGTCAGCGCGCTTAACCGCAGCATCACGGTGGCGTCCTCGGCCGCGCCGGACTCCGGCGACCAGACCACACCAGACGACTCGCAGCAGAGCCCGTGGAACTTCGACATCCCCAGCCCGGATGGCTCCGAGTCCCAGGGCAGCCAGGCCACCAGCAGCATCTCGCTGTCGGTGATCCAGACGGATGCGGCGATCAACCCCGGCAACTCCGGCGGGGCGCTGCTGAACAGCAAGGGTGAACTGATCGGTGTGAACGTCGCCATCGCCAACGCCGGCGGCAGCTCCTCCTCTGCAGCAGGCAGCATCGGTGTGGGCTTCTCCATCCCATCGAACCTGGCCAAGCGAATCTCCGACGAGATCATCGAAACCGGATCCGCCACCCACGGGCTGCTCGGCGCCAGTGTCAGCGACGCGAGCACCGCCGCCGACAGCACCACGGTCGGCGCGCTGATCAGCGATGTCTCCTCCGGCGGGGCGGCCGCCCAGGCCGGCCTGGCCAAGGGCGACGTCGTGACCAACGTCAACAACATCCCGATCACCGACGCGACCGACCTCACCGCCCAGGTGCGGTCCCTCGCCGCCGGTGCGGATGCGGAGATCACCTACGTGCGCGACGGCAAGTCGTTCACCGTCTCGGTCACCCTCGGCGAGCTCACCAGCTAGCCCGCATCAGCTCCTTCCACATCGCGCCGCCGGTCTCCACCCGGCGGCGCGGTGCTGTTTAAGCTCCGATGCTAGGCTCAGTCGATTGCCCGAATGAGTGGAAAGATGGCCAGCCCAGTGCACGAGAGCACAGACACAGAGCTCGTCGGCGTCTCCTACATCATGCCCGTGCTCAACGAGGCCAGCCATGTGCGCGCCGCCGTGCAGAGCCTGTTGGAACAGGACTACACCGGCCCCTTCGAGGTCACCCTGGCCCTCGGCCCGAGCATCGACGGCACCACCCAGCTGGTTGAAGAAATGGCCGCCGTCGACCCGCGCATCCGCGTCGTCGAGAACACCGTCGGTTCCACGCCGGCCGGGCTCAACATCGCCATCCGCGCCTCTCGTTTTCCCGTGGTCATCCGCGTGGATGCCCACTCTGTGCTGCCGCGCAACTACGCCCGCATCGCCGTGGAGACTCTGCAGCGCACCGGCGCCGACAACGTCGGCGGCATCATGGACGCGCAGGGCACCACGCCCTTCCAGAAGGCCGTCGCCCGCGCCTACGGCACCCGCATCGGCCTGGGCGGCACCCCGCTGCACGTCGGTGGGGCGGAGGGCGAAGCGGAAACCGTGTACCTGGGCTGTTTCCGCCGGGACAGCCTGCTCCGGGTGGGCATGTTCGACGAGGGCATCAAGCGCGGCCAGGACTGGGAACTGAACCGTCGCCTGCGCGACAGCGGGGGCTCGGTGTGGTTCACCCCCGAACTCAAGGTGATCTACCGGCCACGCCCGAGCCTGTCCCGACTCGCGCGGCAGATGGTCTCCACCGGGCTCTGGCGCGGCGAACTGGCCCGTCGTTACCCCGCCGCCAACGGCCTGCGCTACTTCGCCCCGCCCGTCATGGTGCTGGGGGTGACGATCGGGATGGTGCTGGGACTGATCGGTCTGGTGCAGGTCCTGGTCGGTGGATCCGGCTGGTTGCTGCTCGGTTTCGCCGTGCCGCTGGCCTACCTGCTGATCGTGTTGGCCGCCGCGAGCACCGCCACCCGATCCGGCGGTGTACCGGTTGCGCTCTGGTTTCTCGTAGTCTTGCCCTGCATTCACTTCTGCTGGGGAATCGGCTTCCTGCTCGGTTACCTCAAGCTCACCACCAACATCGCGGCACACACGGGAAGACATCAATGACGTCAGGTTCGTCCAGGTCGGCTAGACCATCGTCGATCGCCGAGCTCCGCGCCGTCACCCAGCCGCCGGAGGTGCGCCTGCGCGCCAACGCGGAACACTGGACCGCGTCGCTGTACCTGCGTGATCTGTCGCCGTACCTCACCTGGCTGCTGCTGAAGACCCGCATCTCGGCCAACGGTGTTACCGGCCTGATGATCCTGGTCGGCTGGTCCACCGCCGGCGCACTGCTCATCCCCGGGATCTGGGGAGCGCTGCTGGCGCTGGTGCTCGGTCAGCTGCAGATGCTGATCGATTGCTGCGACGGTGAGGTCGCCCGCTGGCGTCAGACGTCGTCACCGGCCGGCGTGTTCCTCGACAAGGTCGGGCACTACTCCACCGAGGCGTTGATCCCCATCGCGCTCGGCATCCGTGCCGCCGCGTACCCGTTCGAATCGCCGGCCGACTTCCTCTTCACCACCCTCGGCTTCGCGCTGGCGTTGATCATCGTGCTCAACAAGGCCCTGAACGACATGGTTCACGTCGCCCGCGCCAACGCCGGGCTCACCAAGCTTGCCGACAACCAGAGCGAGAAGATCCCGGTCGCTGGCCTTGTCGCCACCCTGCGCCGACTCGCCCGGTTCCTGCCGTTCCACCGCCTGTACCACTCCGTGGAACTGACGATGGTGATCTTCGTCGCCGCCGTGATCGGCCTGTTCGCGGGCCAGCCGAACACTGACCGGGTCTTCCTGGCTGCTCTGGTGCCGCTGGCGTTCGTGGCCCTGATCGGACACTTCCTGGCGATCATGGCCTCCAAGCGGGTGCGCTCCTGAGCGAGCAGCCCACCCCGCAGCCGAACCACGAAACTGGTCGGGCGGCCGTGACCCCGGTCACGGTGGGTGTCGTTCTGCTCACTCAAGGGACCCGACCAGACGACCTGGCCAGAGGCATCCAGAGCCTGCTCGCCCAGCAAGACGTGCAGTTGGACATCGTCTGTGTCGGCAACGGCTGGAACCCCGTCGGCCTGCCCGATGGTGTCGCCGCTCTCGGTCTGCCCGAGAACTTGGGCATCCCGGCCGGGCGCAACCGGGGCGTCGACCGGGTGCGGGGCGAGTACCTGTTCTTCCTCGACGATGACGCCAGCCTGCCCGACCCGCACTTCCTCGCCGACGCGGTCGCCGTTCTGCGTGCCGACCCGAGCATCGGGTTGCTGCAACCCCGCGTGGTCGACCCGGCCGGACTGACGGCGCCCACCCGGTGGATCCCGCGCATCCGCAAGGGTGAGGCCAGCCAGTCCAGTGCCGTGTTCTCGGTCTGGGAGGGCGCGGTTCTGCTGCCGCGCGTGGTGTTCGACGCCACCGACGGTTGGGCCGAACCGTTCTTCTACGCGCACGAGGGCATCGAGCTGGCCTGGCGGGTCTGGGACCAGGGCCTGCGCACCTGGTACGCCGGCGACCTGGTGGCCAACCACCCGGTGATCCTGCCCACCCGGCATGCGGACTTCTACCGGCTCAACGCCCGCAACCGGGTGTGGCTGGCCCGCCGTAACCTGCCGGCGCCGTTCATCCCGCTCTACGTGGGCTCGTGGACGGCGATCCAGGTGCTCCGGAGCGTGCGTAATCCCGCCGGGCTGCGCGCCTGGTTCCGCGGCTGGCGGGAGGGCTGGACGACCAGCCCGGGACCGCGCCGGCCCCTGTCCTGGCGCACCATCAGACGGATGACCCGGGCCGGCCGGCCACCCGTGATCTGAGTCGGGCGCGGCTAACGATTGGCTACCGTTGCGGTGTGCCACCGTCGCAGCCACGGTGCCGGGCGAACCCGGTCGGTAGGCTGGAACGGTGGTAAGTAAGAAAGACGTCAGGCTCGCGGCAAAACTCGTCAGGGACGTGATCGCCTCACGGAAAGCCCAACGGTTGCTCATCGAGCGCCTCACCACGCGAGAGCCGTTGCCCAAGCAGCACTTCAAGGTCGCCGTGTACTACGCGGATGGCGCGGTGAACCTGTACCAGATGCGGCAGTGGTACAAACCGCTCGCGAAGCTGGCCGAAACCTGGCCCGTCGTGGTGCTCAGTCGCACGGCCGGTGGCACCGTCAAGTTGCTCGACGAGAGCCCCGTGCCGGTCGCCTACGTGCGTAAGGTCTCCGACCTCGAGCGGGTCATCGCCGAGCAGAACATCCGCGTCGTGCTGTACGTCAACCAGAACGCCCGCAACTTCCAGATGATGCGCTACGGGCGCCGCTGGCACGTTTTCATCAACCACGGTGAGAGCGACAAGATGTACATGACCACGAACCAGTTCAAGGCCTACGACTATGCGTTGGTGGCCGGTCAGGCCGCCGTCGAACGGCTCAGCAAGGTGCTCTGGGACTACGACCTCGACAAGCGGGCGATCCCCATCGGCCGGCCGCAGGCCGACCATTACGCCGGGACCCTGCCGTACACGCCCGACCACCGCACGGTGGTGCTGTACGCCCCCACCTGGGAGGGTGACCGGGCCGCCGCCGCCTACGGCTCCATCGCCTCGCACGGCCGTTCGCTTGTGACCGCTCTGCTGGAAAGCGGCCGGCACCGGGTGGTGTACCGCCCGCATCCACGCAGCGGCGTGGTCGACCACGAGTACGGTGTCGCCAACCGCCAGATCATGGCCGCCATCACGGCCGCCAACGCCCGCGACTCGACCGCGAACCACATCATCGACACCGGCCCCGAGCTGGGCTGGCAGCTGTCCGCAGCGGATGTCGCCATCGTCGACATCTCCGCGATGGTCTACGACCGGTTGGCGTCGGGTAAACCCCTGATGGTGACCCGGCCGCTGAACCCGGCGGCAGCGATCGACACCAGCGGTTACCTCGCCGACTGTGAGTGGTTGCAGGCCGACGCCACTGCCGACATCGTCGGCGCCCTCGATGCTCTCGCGGCGGACCCGACGGCCGAAGCCCGACTGCATAGCTGGGTCGACAAGTACTTCGGCGACCCGACGCCGGGCGCGGCCACCGCCCGTTTCCACGATGCCGTCGGGCATCTCATGACTGAGTGGGACCGGTTCGCTGCCCTGCACGCCACCGACGACGACGGTCTCGGCGAGTTCGCTGAACTCACCGAGGGGTCAGAGGCCGCCGAGGTCGAGGACGTCTAAGCCCGTCCGGTGTCGCCGGGAGGGGCATTGTCGGGAGTCGAACCGTCGCCGGTGTCGTCCCTGTCCGCGTGCTTGCGTCGCAGCGGTCGGGGGAGCACCCGCATCGCACCGTGACCGATCTGACGGAGCGTGCCGCCGGCCGCGCCGCGCACACCGTCAGATGCCGGGTCGGGCAGCCGCAACACCTTCGGTTTCGGTTCCAGTTCCGGCCGGAAACTCCACGGCGCCTGTCCGAAGGCGAGCCGAGAAGAGCTGACGACCCGCTTGCCGAGAATGTGGTTGCCCATCCCGCCGATCACTGCGCCGATGCCGAACGGAACGGCCTTGCCGATCAGGCTGGCTCCGCCCTTGGCCGCGAACTGACGGATGAAGGTGCGCTTGAGCTTGTCGGTCAGCGGCCCCATGATGGCGCGCGGCAGGCTGGTGGTCACCAGTTCGCCCCAGTACGCGGTGCGGGCGACACCGCCCCCGGTCACCTGACCGGCGAGCTGGCGCACCAGGTCGGAACCTTCGTGACCGAGCATCATCGTCATCACCAGGGCACGGGCGCGCTCGGGATCGTCAACGGTGATCCCGTGCACCTCGCTCACGGACTGGGCGAACAGGGCGGTGGCCTCGAGGAAGCCGGCGGTTTCGATGCCGGACAGAGCAAGGGTGATACCGGTGCCCACGCCGGGGATCACCGCGGTGGCACCCACGGCCGCACCGCCGCCGGTGACCGCGGCCAGGTAGCGGCGCTCGAGGATACGCACCAACTGTTCGGGGGTGGCCTCGGGGTGGCGGTGACGGATGCCGCGAATGTGCGCGAGCACCACGGGCCGCTGAATGGCCATGACGCGGTCGAACCCGGTGGCGACACCGTTGGGCAGCGCACCACCGCGCGGAAGACCGCCGGTGGGGGAGAGCAGTGGTGTGGGCTTCTTAGCCATGGTGCGGTCCTCCTTGGGTGCAGGGACAGCAGTTTACGGAACGAAACTGAGCATGATCGAGGGAACTCCCAGCCAGATTTTCCCCATCGACCGTGACGGAACGGGGTTGGCTGACGTCTCAGGCCGGCTTGATTCCGTACTGGGCGTTGTACCGGTCGAGCACGTCGTTGATCGGTCCGTCGAGCACCAGGGCGCCCTTGTCGAGGTACAGCCCGCGGGCGCAGAAGCGGCGGAGGTCGCGCTCGTTGTGCGAGACGAAGAACAGGGTGCGTCCGCCGGCGAGCAGTTCCTCGATCCGGCGGTAGCACTTCTCCCGGAACGCCTTGTCACCCACCGCGAGCACTTCGTCGACCAGGATGATGGGCTCTTCGAGCCGGGAGATCACAGCGAAGGCGATGCGCACCTTCATGCCGCTGGAGAGATGCTTGTACGGGGTGTCGATGAAATCGGCGATCTCGGCGAAGTCGATGATGTCGTCGAAGCGGGCATCCACTTGCTTGCGGGTCATGCCGTGCAGACCGGCCGTGAGGTAGACGTTGTCGCGCACCGTGAGGTCGTCGACGAAGCCACCGGTGATCTCGATCAGCGGGGCGACGCCCTCGATCACGTCGACGGTGCCCTCGTCGGGGAGTACCACCCCGGTGACCAGCTTCAGCAGGGTGGACTTGCCCTGGCCGTTGCGGCCGACCACGCCGATGGCTTCGCCGCGCTGAACGGTGAACGACACCTTGCGCAGGGCCCAGAACTCACCCGACCGCGACCGCCGGCGGGAACCGGAGAACAGGTCTTTGAGGCTGCGGCGGCTGCGCCGGTTGCGGCGAAAGCGGATGCCGACGTCGGCGAGGGAGATCACGGTGTCGGTCATCAGATCTCCTTCAGCACGGCGCGTTCGGTGCGGGAGAAGACCAGCAGGCCGATCCCGAGGAACAGAAGCGACATCACGGCGCTCACCCCGACGACGAACCAGTCCAGCTCGTCGGGGAAGAACGCGGCCCGGTAGAGGCTGAAGATGCCGCTGAGCGGGTTGAACGCCGCCCAGAACTGCAGGTTCTCTGGCAGGTCGCTGGTGCCGTAGATGATCGGCGAGGCATAGAACAGGAAACGCAGGATGAGCTTGACCGCTCGTTCCAGGTCGCGGAAGAACACAACCAGCGGGGCGACGATCAGACCCACGCCGGCGGTGAGGACGGCCTGGATGAGGATCGCCAGCGGGAAGAAGATCGCGTCGGCGTTGATCTGGGCCCGGTAGATGATCGCGAAGATGATCAGCACCGGGATGGCCGCCAGGAACTCGATGCCCTTGGACAGCACCAGGCGGTTGACCCAGATGGTGCGGGGAATGCGGGTGGACCGGATCAGCTTGGCCTCCCGCAGGAAAGCACGGGTGCAGTCCGAGATGGCCCCGTTGAACCACATCCACGGCAGCAGGGCGGCCAGGAGGAACACGATGTACGGTTCGTTGCCCACGGTGCGCTGGAACACCTGGGTGAAAACGAACCAGTAGATGCCGGCCATCACCAGGGGGTCGAGGATCGACCAGAAGTAGCCCAGCAGGGAGGTGGAGTAGCGCACCCGTAGGTCACGCTGCGTCAGCAGCCACAGCGAATGCCGGTAGCGCGAAAATGGCGTGCGCTGACCGGGTCGCACTTCGGCGTTACTACTCACGCCGTCTATCGTATGGGAGCAGCTCAGGGCGTCGCGCCACCGGCGGCGACGCCCTCGTGCGTCAGACGAACAGGTTGGCGCGCTCGAGGTCCTCGGCGAAGTCGACCTCGACAGCGTAGAAGTCCGAGATGTCCACCGGCTCGACGAGCATGCGGTTGCTCTCGATGGCGAGCTCGATGCCGCGTTCGAAGTAGTCCTGGTCGCCCACCTTGGCGAGGTGGTGGATCAGCATGGCCTTGTCGGCGGCCGACACGTAGTTGATGCCGACGGCCTCGCCGAGTCCGCCCTTGACGGTCTTGGACAGTTCCTTGATGTAGCCCTCTGCGCTAGTCGTGTACTTGACTTCTTCGTCAGAGACCTTGGAGGTGTTGACGGTGACGAACGACTGGTCGCGCTTCATCATCGCGGCGGCGCGATCGAGGATGGCGGGATCGAACACCACGTCACCGTTCATCCACAGCACGCCACCGTTGCCGGAGGCGCGCAGGGCGCGAAGCAGGCTCTTGGAGGTGTTGGTCACGTCGTACTGCTCGTTGTAGACGAAGGAGGCCTGCGGGAACGCCTCGATGATGTGCTCGAGCTTGTAGCCGACGACGATGGTGACCTTGGTCTTCTTGCCGAAGGCGTGCTCGATGTTGTCGAACTGCTGCTGCATGATGGTGCGGCCGTCGTTCAGTTCGGTCAGGGGTTTCGGAAGCGAGCGGCCTAGACGGCTGCCCATTCCTGCTGCGAGGATTACTACCTGGGTGGTCACGAATATCTCCTAAAAAGATCTGGGTGCCCGGTGTTGGCGGTTACAGTCCTGCTGAATTTGCCGAAGGTTCACCCGTAAGTTCACATATGGACACACCGTTATGCCACCTTCACCCTAGCTGTAGACCCCCTGTAGGGGGAAGACATCTTTGATTGTGTGTCCGGATCGTGACGCTATGACACGTCTGTATGGGAATCAGCCCCGGATGGAGCACAGTCTCAGCGAGGTCAGACGGTCCTTGGTAAGTTAGCGAGGTGACTCCAGTGCCTCCGAACTCCGCGCCTGACGAGCCGACCCCGGTCGTGCCCGTTCCCGATCCGGAGCCGGGACGCGAGGGCCTCGCCGCGAACAGCGGCGCCCCAGCCGACGGCTTCTCTGAGCCTTCAACCTCGAATGATGAAAAACCCGATGTGACCGTAAAACCGGTTCGCAAGGCGCCCGTCAAGCGCACCCAGAAGGCGACGACGCCGCGGGTGAAGCCGGCCGCCGCCACGGCATCGACGGATGACTCGGTGACCGGCGACGGCGACACCGAAACTTCCGCTGCCCCGCCGGCAAAACCGGCCCGCAGCACCACCCCACGCGCACCGCGGAGCACGACCAAGAAGACGACACCGGCACCCGCCGCCGACACCACCATCGAGTTCTCCGACGGGACCGCCGGGCGATCCGAACCGGCGACGGCAGCGGCCCGGGTGACCTCTGCCCGCACCCCGTCTGCCCGCAAGGTGCCGGCCAAGGTGACGTCGAAGCCCACCGCGAAGTCGACCGGCGCCAAGGCCGCAGCGACCAACGCAACCGACAAGGCCACCGCGTTGCCGGCGACCACAACCGCGACGGCTGACACCGACGAGGCCGTGGCCGCTGCGGCCGACGCCACCGATTCCTCGGCCACCGCATCCTCGGCCACCGCGAAGCCGACCTCTGCCCGCGCCGTCAACCCGCGCACGACGACCGCCAAGACCGCCGCGGCCAAGGCTGCCGCCGCGAAAACCGAGTCAGCCGCGAAAGCAACCGCCGCCCGGTCCGCGGCCACCAAAGCCGCCGCCGCAAAATCGGCTGCGGCGCGGACCGCCGCCCGGGCCGCCTCGGCTGCTGCTGCCGAAACCGCCGCCGCGCGCGCTTCGGCATCGACGGTCTCATCGAACGACGACACCACGACCCCTCCGGCCGTCGACGACACCGTCGTGCTGCCCGTCACCCCGGGAACGGATGACGAGGACACCGTGGTGTTGACCCTGCCGCCGGCGGAGACCCGCGACGACGACGACACCGAGGTGTTGACACTGCCGGAGAAGTCTGCCGACGACAACGATCACACCCGGGTGCTGACGCTGCCGACGCCGCCCACCGAGAAGGACGACGACACCGCCGTGCTCACGGTGCCGCCGGCCGAACCCGCAGAGTCCGCCGAGTCCACCGAGTCCACCGAGTCCGCCCAGTCCGCTGAGCCGGCACAGCCCGCCGGACTCGGCGATGCCGGTGACGATTCGGCGTCGGTCGCTCCGACGCCGGCCCAGTCCGCTGCGACCGCGGCCGCACAGGCGACACCGGTGAAACCGGCCCGTCGCCCGTTCTGGCGCATCTCCTGGCCGGCCACGGCCACCGCGTCCCCGAATGCGGCTCCGGCTGCCGCCGCCTCCGCGGCCGGCACTGCCGCGGCGTCGGCATCCGCTACCGAGCAGGTCACCCCGACACCGACAACGAGCGCCCCGGCCTCGCCGAAGGTCGCCCCATCGACCGGCTCGATTCCCGTCGCGCCCACCGTGACCAAGTCACGGCCGTTGCGGCCCAGCCCGCCGGTGTCGACACGAACCGGAGCCACCCCGGTCGTGAACCCCGATGCTCCGGTGGAGATCTCGGTCTCCGGCCTGAACAAGAGCTTCGGGCAGAACGTGGCCGTCGCCGACGTCAACCTCGAGGTGCGTGCCGGCTCGTTCTACGGCATCGTCGGCCCCAACGGTGCGGGAAAGACCACCACCCTGTCGATGGTCACCGGCCTGCTCCGTCCCGACTCTGGCATCATCACGGTGCACGGCGTCGATGTGTGGGCCGACCCGATCGCGGCCAAGCGCACGATCGGTGTGCTGCCCGACCGGCTGCGCCTGTTCGATCGCCTCACCGGCGGCCAGCTGATGTACTACGCCGGTGTTCTGCGTGGTCTCGACAGCGAAACCGTGCGGGCCCGATCGGCCGACCTCGCCAAGGCGTTCGGCCTCGACGACGCGCTCAACCGTCTGGTCGCTGACTACTCCGCGGGCATGAGCAAGAAGATCGCTCTGGCCTGCGCCATGATCCACTCACCGAGAGTGCTCGTGCTCGATGAGCCGTTCGAATCGGTCGACCCGGTCTCAGCCGTCAACGTCACCGAGATCCTGCAGCGTTACGTGGCCAGCGGAGGCACGGTCGTGCTGTCCAGCCACGGGATGGACCTCATCCAGCGGGTGTGCGACCACGTCGCCATCATCGTTCAGGGCTCGGTGCTCGCCGCGGGAACCATCGACGAGGTCCGCGGCAATGTCTCCCTCGAGGAACGCTTCGTCGACCTCGCCGGCGGACGAAAGGTTGCGGAGGGCCTCGAGTGGTTGCACAATTTCTCGGACTGAAACTGAGGCTTCTCGCCAACCTTTTCCGGCGCAGCCCCTGGCAGGTCGTGGGAGTCGTGCTCGGTCTGGTCTACGGCCTGCTCGTCGCTGCCGCCCTGGTGGCCATGCTGGTCGCTTTCCGGTTCGTTGACGATGTCACCAGCCTCCGCGACGGCGTCGTCGTCGTCGGGTCCGTGGTGGTGCTCGGTTTCTTCCTCGTCCCGTTGATCTTCGGTGTGGACGACAGCATGGACCCGCGCAAGTTCTCCACCCTGGGCATCCCGAACAAACAGCTCTCGCTCGGGCTGGCGCTCTCGTCGTTGATCGGCGTTCCCGCGGTCACCCTGACGCTGGTGCTGCTCGGCACCGTCATCACCTGGTCCCGCGGGGTGGGGGAGACCCTGCTCGCGCTGGTGGCCGCCGCCCTGCTGCTGGGAACCTGTCTGCTGGCCTCCCGGGTGAGCACCTCGATTGCCGCGTTCATGCTCTCCACCCGGCGTTCCCGCGAGTTCACCGGGCTGCTCGGCATCCTGGTGATCGTCATGATCACTCCGGTCGTCGTGCTGCTCCTGAACGTGGACTGGAGCCGGTACGGTCTGGACGCTCTCGGCGGTTTCGCATCCATTCTCGGTTGGACCCCGGTGGGTGCCGCCTGGTCGGTACCCGGCGACGCCGCGACCGGCCAGTGGGGTGCCGCACTGCTCAAGCTCGTCATCGCGGCCGCAACCCTCTACCTGCTCTGGCTGGCCTGGCAGGCGCTGGTGGCACGCATGCTGGTCACGCCCGGCCGTGAAGCCGAAGCGCGCGCCTACGGCGGCCTGGGCTGGTTCGACCGGATGCCGACCAACCCGATCGGCGCCATCGCCGCGCGCAGCATCACCTACTGGGGTCGCGACCCGCGCTACTGGGTGTCGCTGATGATGATCCCGGTGGTGCCCGTGCTGGCCATCCTGCCGCTCGCCGTAGCCGGAATCCCGGTCGCGTACCTGGCCCTGGTGCCGGTCCCGCTGATGTGCGTCTTCCTCGGCTGGACCCTGCACAACGACGTCGCCTACGACCACACCGCCATCTGGCTGCACGTCGTCTCCGGGCCGCGCGGTGTCGCCGACCGGGTGGGCCGGCTCGCGCCGGCTCTGTTCGTCGGCATCCCGCTGATCGGACTCGGCTCCGCGATCAGCGTCGCGGTGTACGGCGACTGGGTGGTGCTGCCCGCGCTGTTGGGCGTGAGCACCTGCATCCTGTTGGCCGGACTGGGGTTCTCCAGCTACACCTCCGCCCGCTTCCCCTACCCCGCGACCAAGCCCGGCGACAGCCCGTTCGCTCAGCCGCAGGCGTCCGACACCGCGGCGTCGGTCATCCAGTCGCTCACCTTCGTGGGGTCGATCGTGGTGGCCGCTCCGGCCATCGTGTTCGCCGTGCTGAGCATCTTCGTCGACCCGATCTGGACCCTGCCGGCCCTCTACTGGGGTCTCGGCATCGGCCTGGTGGTGCTGGTCGGCGGCGTCTGGCTCGGCTCCCGCACCTTCGAGCGTCGCGGCCCGGAGATGCTGTCCTCCGCACTGCGCGCATAGCTGCATAGAATTAAGCCATGACTAACGACATTCGCGCGAGCATCGCAGAGCCCGGCCAGCCCGGCACCGGTGGTGGCACCTCCACCCTCGACCGGGAACTCGAGGAACTGCTCAACCAGGAGCAGATCGAACCCGGTGACCACGAGCGCTTCTCGCACTACGTGCCGAAGGACAAGATTCTGGAGTCCGCCATGACCGGGAAGCCGGTCAAGGCGCTGTGCGGCAAGAAGTGGCTGCCGGGCCGTGACCCCGAGAAGTTCCCGGTCTGCCCGACGTGCAAGTCCATCTACGAAAAGATGAAGCAGGACTGAGCTTCGGCTCGGTGCCGGGCCTAGGCGACGGGCCTACACGTACTCGCCTACGCGACGGGCCTACGCGTACGTGGTCGGGATGACGGCCTCGCCGCGGCCCAGCCGGAACGCGTCCAGCGGCAGCTCGCGCATCGACGCGGCATTCTGCTCCCGGGCCAGCCGGGTGCCGGCCGCCCCCAGGTACCGTTCGTCCACCGCGCCGTCGATGACCAACGGCACCAGCAACGG
>Ga0247816_10001069_pt1 | contig 13740 bp, 10 predicted proteins | sample UWRJL209509C1_FD_179930 | JGI IMG/M metagenome (GOLD analysis project Ga0247816, IMG submission 179930) | Plant litter microbial communities from Arlington Agricultural Research Station in Wisconsin, United States - UWRJ-L209-509C-1 | ecosystem: Environmental > Terrestrial > Plant litter >...
ACGCTGTCTTCAACACGCACCGCTCGGAGACGAGCATGATGCGCTACCTCAAGCGCCTCGCCGACTACGACTACGCGCTCGACCGCGGCATGATCCCGCTGGGCTCCTGCACCATGAAGCTCAACGCCGCCACCGAGATGGAGGCCGTCACCTGGCCCGAGTTCGGCGGACTGCACCCGTTCGCGCCCAAGGCCGACGTCGAGGGCTACCTCGAACTCATCCGCCAGCTGGAGACCTGGCTGACGGATGTCACCGGATACGACTCGGTCTCGTTGCAGCCCAACGCCGGCAGCCAGGGTGAACTCGCCGGGCTCCTCGCCATCCGCGGCTACCACCTGGCCAACGGCGACGTGGACCGCACCGTCTGCCTGATCCCGTCCAGCGCACACGGCACCAACGCCGCATCCGCCGTGTTGGCCGGCATGCGCGTCGTAGTCGTCGCCTGTGACGAGCTCGGCAATGTCGACCTCGACGACCTGCGCGCCAAGATCGACCAGCACGCCGAGAACCTCTCCGCGCTGATGATCACCTACCCCTCCACCCACGGCGTCTACGAGCACGAGGTCGGCGCGATCTGCGCAGCCGTGCACGACGCCGGCGGCCAGGTCTACGTCGACGGCGCCAACCTCAACGCGCTGCTCGGCTTCGCCCGGTTCGGCGACTTCGGCGGCGACGTGTCGCACCTCAACCTGCACAAGACCTTCTGCATCCCGCACGGCGGCGGCGGCCCCGGCGTCGGACCCGTCGCGGCCAAGGCGCACCTCGCACCGTTCCTGCCCGGACACCCGCTGGCGCAGGACGACGAGCACTACCTGCTCGGCGGCACCGGTACCGAAACCGTCGTGCACGGCGGCGGCCCGGTCTCGGCCGCGCCCTACGGCAGCCCGAGCATCCTGCCCATCTCCTGGGCCTACGTGCGCATGATGGGCGCCGACGGACTCAAGCAGGCCACCGGAGCCGCGGTGCTCGCCGCGAACTACGTGGCCAAGCAGCTCAGCGACCACTACCCGGTGCTCTACGCCGGCGACAACGGCCTGGTCGCGCACGAGTGCATCCTCGACCTGCGCCCGCTCACCGCGGCGACCGGGGTCACCGTCGACGACGTGGCCAAGCGCCTCGTCGACTACGGCTTCCACGCCCCCACGATGAGCTTCCCGGTGGCCGGCACCCTCATGGTCGAACCCACCGAGAGCGAAGACCTCGGCGAGATCGACCGTTTCATCGAGGCCATGATCGGCATCAAGGCCGAAGCGGATGCCGTGGCCGCCGGCACCTGGCCGGCCGACGACAACCCGCTACGCAACGCCCCGCACACCGCGCAGAGCGTTATCGAGGGGGAGTGGACGCACCCGTACAACCGCGAAACGGCGGTCTACCCGGTGCGCACGCTCATCCGCAACAAGTACTGGGCCCCGGTGCGCCGCATCGACAACGCCTACGGTGACCGCAACCTGGTCTGCGCCTGCCCGCCGCCCGAGGCCTTCGAGTAGGAAGAGCCTCACGCGCTCGCTGGTCGACCTTGTCGAGACCCGGTTGCCAGGTTTTGACAAGCTCGACCAGCGGAGCGGCTTACGTTGAAGGGGTGAGCAGGGCGGGCCACCAGAGGACCGCCAGGGGATACCCGACGAACGACACGATGTCGAGCACCCAGTGCGCGATCACCAGCGGCATCGTGCGGCCCCAGCGCACGTAGCACCAGCCGAACACCACCCCCATAATCGCGTTGCCCACGAACGGCCCGATGCCCTGATAGAGGTGGTAGCTGCCGCGCAGCAGCGCTGACGACAGGATGATCGTCCAGGTCGACCAGCCCAGCTCGCGCAGCCGGGTAAAGAGGTAGCCCACCACGATCAGTTCCTCGCTCAGCGCGCTGCGCAGCGCGGAGAAAACCAGAATCGGTATCGTCCACCAGAACGTGTCCAACGGCGACGGCACGACGGCAACGGTGAAGCCCAACGCCCGACCGGCCAGATACAGCCCGAGGCCCGGTATGCCGATGATGAGCAGCAGCGCCCCGCCGCGCAGCAGGTCCCGCCGCGGCTCGGTGAAATCCACCCCGAGGGCCCGGAACGAATTGCGGCCGGGCTGCCAGAGCAGGTACAGCACCAGTGCCACCGGGAACAACGCGAAAACGATCCCGAGGAACTGATAAGTGAAGTCCAGCCACTCCCGGCTGGACTGCGACCCGTTGATCGTCGCCGATTGATCGCTGAGCGCGACCTCCGCCGTCAGCCGAGAGATGATCGAGACCACCGAATAGACAGCGGATGCGCCGAGCGAGAGCCCGAGGACAATCAGGATCTCCCAGCGCAGCCGTGTCCGCGTCGCGGCCAACGGGGCACCGGGAGGCGGGAAGCCGCCCGGCGAGGTCGATCCGGCCGGCTCTATCGGGCCGTACGAAGCAGCGCTCATGCCGCGCTCGGCATCCGACAGGCGGGAGTGCCACCCGGGAGGCGGTACCGATACCGGGCGACGATCCGGTAGCCGGCCTCTGCCGCCCAGGACCACGGCGGTGCCGTCGCCAGCCACCCCAACACGCGCAGAGCCACTACCGGTTGCCCGCGTAACAGGGCCGCGATCGCCGCGGCACCCCCGTAGCGTCGGCCGTCGGTGACGAACCACACTCGGGATCTGGCCTCCGCCTCGGTGAGCCCGAACCGGTCGAGCTCGGCCCACTGGAAGGGGATGGTGGCCGGCACGCGCGGCAGCCAACGCTGCAACCAGCGCACAGATGTTGTGCAAAAGCCGCAGTCCCCGTCGAAGATCAGCGAAGCACAGGTCTCGGAGCGGGGGATCGGCATGTTCCCATCCTGCCCCTCGGCGGGCCAGGGACAGGGCTTCCGCCCTCTCTTTTCAGCGAATTTGGAAGCGATTGCAGGGCCGCTGAGCGCAAGTCCCTCAGTATCGTGAGAGATCCTCGGCAGATTCGCAGAATGTAGCGCATAATCGAGATTTGACGCAAGATTCATGCGTGTTGTGTTACTCCTCGGTAACGTTTGCCCCCACGTTTTGCACCCGGCCCGCCACGAACCTAGGGTTTTGATAACTAGAGCGCCGCCTGGTCACGAACTGTGGCGGCGCCTCACCTTTGCACAGGAGGAAAATTGAAGAGATCCCGCATGGGCCTGAGCGCCCTCGCGCTGGTATCGGCTAGCGCACTCGCGCTGACCGGCTGCGCGTCCACCGACGAGGCCGAGGCTCCCGCCGCGGACACGTCCGCGATCGTCAGCACCAACGGTAGCGAGCCGCAGCGGCCGCTCATCCCGACCGACACCGGCGAGACCGGCGGCGGCAAGATCCTGACCTCGATCTTCGCGGGTCTGGTGTCGTACACCGCTGATGGTGAAATCGAGAACGAGGTCGCTTCGTCGATCGAGTCCGACGACGCCACCACCTGGACCGTCACCCTCGAGGACGGCTGGACCTTCACCAACGACGAGCCCGTCACGGCAGAGTCCTTCGTGGACGCCTGGAACTACGGCGCTCTCTTCAGCAACACCCAGGGTTCCTCCTACTTCTTCGACAACATCGTCGGTTTTGACGCCGCGGCCGACTCCGAGCTGACCGGCCTCAAGGTCGTCGACGACAGCACCTTCACGGTCGAGCTCTCCGCGCCCGAGGCCGACTGGCCGCTGCGCCTGGGCTACACGGCCTACATGCCGCTGCCGTCCGTCGCGTTCGAGGACATCGCTGCTTTCGGTGAAAACCCGATCGGCAACGGCCCGTACATGCTCGACGGCGAGGGCGCCTGGGTACACGACGAGGGCATCAGCCTCGTGACCAACCCGGAGTACGACGGCGTGCGCAAGCCCGCCAACGGTGGCCTCGACATCCAGTTCTACGCTGACCAGGGTGCCGCGTACGCGGACATCCAGGGTGGCAACCTCGACGTGCTCGACGCCGTTCCGGACTCCGCGTTCGAAACCTACGAAGACGAGTTCGGCGACCGCGCTGTCAACCAGCCGGCAGCCATCTTCCAGGGCTTCAACATGCCCTACTACCTCGAGCACTGGAGCGGTGAGGAAGGCGAACTGCGCCGCGCCGCCATCTCCATGGCTATCGACCGCGAGCAGATCACCGACGTCATCTTCCAGGGCACCCGCACCCCGGCGACTGACTTCACCTCCCCGGTCATCAACGGCTACTCCGACTCGCTGGAAGGCGCCGAGGTCCTCGAGTTCAACCCCGAGGAAGCCGTGAAGCTGTGGGCCGAGGCTGACGCCATCGCCCCGTACGGCGACACCACCTTCGACCTCGCATACAACTCCGACGGTGGCCACCAGGCCTGGGTCGACGCCGTGACCAACAGCATCAAGAACACGCTGGGCATCAACGCCGTCGGCAAGCCGTACCCGACCTTCGCTGCCGCCCTGGACGACCGCGACAACAAGGCACTCACCGGCGGAACCCGCGCCGGCTGGCAGGCCGACTACCCGTCGCTGTACAACTTCCTCGCGCCGCTGTACAAGACCGGTGCCGGCTCGAACAAGGAAGCGTACAGCAGCGAAGAGTTCGACAGCCTGCTCGCTGAAGGCTCCAGCGCGAGCAGCGTTGAGGACGCAACCGCGAAGTACCAGGAAGCTCAGGAGGTTCTGCTGAAGGACCTGCCCAGCATCCCGCTGTGGTACTCCAACGTCAACGGTGTGTCTGCTGACACCGTCGACAACGTAGTCTTCGGCTGGGACTCCGTCCCGCTGTACTACCAGATCACCAAGGGCTAATTTTCCCTGATCAACCGCAGTGCAATGTCCGGGGCGTCAAGCCCCGGACATTGCACTGACTAGACTCATCCAGTGATTGCGATCCTCATGTACAAACGATTCTCAGAGCTCACCTGATGCTGTGGTATACAGGCCGGCGCGTCCTTCAAATGATCCCCGTGTTCTTCGGGGCGACCTTCTTGATCTACTTCATGGTCTTCTCCCTGCCGGGCGACCCGATCGCGGCACTGTTCGGTGATCGCACTCCTTCGCCAGGAGTAATCGAGCAGCTTCGAGCGCAATACAACCTCGACAAGCCCTTCATCGTGCAGTACTTCCTGTACATCGCGGGCTTCTTCCAGGGCGACCTGGGAACCACCTACTCCGGCCGCTCCGTCAACGACGTGATGGCTGCCGCGTTCCCCATCACCTTCCGTCTGGCCATGCTCGCCCTGCTCTTCGAGGCCGTCGCCGGCATCGTCGTCGGTCTGATCGCGGGCCTGCGCAAGGGCAAGCTGTTCGACGCGAGCGCGTTGGTCGTCAGCCTGCTGCTGATCAGCGTGCCGACCTTCGTGATCGGATTTGTCTTCCGGCTCACCTTCGGTGTGCAACTCGGCTGGTTCCGCACCACCGTGAGCGGCGCGGCGCCGTGGGGTGAGCTGGTGCTGCCGGCCATCGTGCTGGCATCCGTTTCGTTCGCGTACATCGTGCGGCTCACCCGCGCCAGCGTTGCCGACAATCTCAATGCCGATTTTGTTCGCACCGCAACGGCCAAGGGCCTGTCCCGTCGGCGCGTGGTGTCGGTGCACGTGCTGCGCAACTCCCTCGTGCCTGTCGTCACCTTCCTCGGCGTGGACCTCGGTTCGCTCATGGTCGGAGCGATCGTGACCGAGGGAATCTTCAACATCAACGGCGTCGGTGGCACCGTGTTCAAGGCCATCAGGCTCGGTGAGAGCACCACTGTGGTGTCATTCATTGCGGTCATGGTCGTGATCTTCGTGCTCGCCAACCTGCTCGTCGACCTGCTGTACGCAGCTCTGGACCCAAGGATTCGTTATGCCAAATAAGCCTGGACAGGCGCACTTCGTCGCGGAACTGGAAGACACCCCGGTAGCCGCAGTCGATCGCCTCGATGAAAACGAGAAGGCGCGCAGCACCTGGGCGGATGCCTGGGATGCCATGCGCCGCCGTCCCACGTTCTGGGTCTCCGCGGTTCTGATCCTGCTGATCGCGGTAGTCGCTGCCTTCCCCGGTCTGTTCACTCAGGTCGACCCGACGGCCTGCGATCTCGCGAACAGCAACGCCGACCCGGCTGCCGGACACCCGTTCGGCTTCAACCGGCAGGGCTGCGACGTCTACGCTCGCACCATCTGGGGCACCCAGGCGTCCGTAACGGTGGGTCTGCTCGCGGCCAGCGTGGTGACCCTCTTCGGCGTCATCGTCGGATCGCTCGCCGGCTACTACGGCGGCTGGCTCGACGCTCTCGTCTCGCGTGTCGGCGACATCTTCTTCGCCATCCCCACCGTCCTCGGTGCCATCGTGCTGATGTCGGTTCTGCCGGCAGCCACCCCGGTGACCATCGCCTTCGTGTTGTCGATCTTCGCCTGGCCCCAGATCGCCCGCATCATGCGCGGCGCGGTGCTGTCCGCGTCGAACTCCGACTACGTGATGGCGTCCACCGCCCTCGGGGTGTCGAAGTTCCGCATCCTGCTGCGTCACGTGATCCCGAACGCGATCGCGCCCGTCATCGTGATCGCCACGGTGTCGCTCGGCACGTTCATCGTCGCCGAGGCGACCCTGTCGTTCCTCGGTATCGGTCTGCCGGGCACGGTGATGTCGTGGGGTAACGACATCGGCACGGCACAGACCTCCATTGTCACCAGCCCGCAGGTGCTTCTGTACCCCGCGGCCGCCCTGTCCATCACGGTGCTCGCGTTCCTGATGCTCGGCGACATTCTGCGCGACGCGCTTGACCCGACGGCGAGGGCCACCCGATGAGCCAGACACTCCTAGACACCACCCCGGAGGGGACCGAGAACGACGGCCAGCCGTTGCTCCAGATCCGCAACCTCGAGGTCGGCTTCCAGACCCAGCGTGGACTCGTTCCCGCCGTCCGCGGTGTCGACCTCACCCTGTACGCCGGCCAGACCCTCGCCATCGTGGGGGAGTCCGGCTCGGGCAAGACCACCACGGCGCAGTCGATCATCGACCTGCTGCCCGGCGCCGGCAAGGTCACCGGCGGACAGATCCTGTTCGAGGGCCGCGACCTCACCACCCTGAACGCCAAAGAGATCCAGGCCGTTCGAGGCAACCTGATCGGCTACGTGCCCCAGGACCCGATGTCGAACCTCAACCCGGTCTGGAACATCGGCTTCCAGGTGGAGGAGGCCATCAAGGCCAACAACGTCGCCCAGGGGAAAGAGGCCCGTGCCCGCACCGTCCAGGTGCTGCAGGAAGCCGGCCTGAGCGACGCGGCCGACCGCCTCAAGCAGTACCCGCACCAGTTCTCCGGCGGAATGCGCCAGCGGGTTCTGATCGGCATCGGTCTCTCCGCTCGACCGAAGCTGCTGATCGCCGACGAGCCCACCTCGGCTCTCGACGTGACCGTGCAGCGTCAGATTCTCGACCACCTCGGCACCCTCACCCGCGACTACGGCACCAGCGTGCTGTTCATCACCCACGACCTCGGCCTCGCCGCGGAGCGGGCCGAGCAGCTCGTGGTGATGTACAAGGGCAAGGTCGTCGAGTCCGGGCCGTCGCAGGAGATCCTGGCGAACCCGCAGCACCCGTACACCCAGCGTCTCGTGTCCGCGGCTCCCAGCCTGGCGTCGCGGCGCATCCAGTCGGCCAAGCACTCTGACACCCCGGACGCCGACATCTTCGGTGAGGGTTCGCTGGACGACACCCTCATCGCCCGTGCGGCCGAGCGTGAGAACGCAGCCCCGGTCAAGGACCTGATCACGGTCAAGGACATCTCCAAGGTGTACCGGATCCGCACCAAGGGCCTGCGGACCAACGAGCTCCGCGCCGTCGACGGCGTCTCCTTCGGCATCCAGAAGGGCACCACCACGGCACTCGTGGGCGAGTCCGGTTCGGGCAAGTCCACCGTCGCGAAGCTCATCCTGCAGCTGGAGAGCATCACCAGCGGCGCGATCGAGTTCGACGGCCAGGACGTCGCCGGTCTCAAGGGTAAGGAACTGCTGAAGTTCCGTCGCCGGGTGCAGCCCGTCTTCCAGGACCCGTACGGGTCGCTGGACCCGCAGTACAACGTGGGCAACACCATCGCCGAGCCGCTGCTCGCACACGGCGTCGGTACGGCGAAGGAGCGTCAGGCTCGGGTGAAGGAACTGCTCGAGCAGGTCTCGCTGCCGTGGGCGTCGCGCTTCCGGTACCCCAGTGAGCTGTCCGGTGGTCAGCGCCAGCGCATCGCCATCGCGCGGGCGCTCGCACTCAAGCCCGACGTGCTCGTGCTCGACGAGGCCGTGTCGGCTCTCGACGTGCTCGTGCAGGGTCAGGTGCTCAATCTGCTCACCGAGCTGCAGACCGAGCTCGGCCTGACCTACCTGTTCATCACGCACGACCTCGCGGTGGTGCGGCTGGTGGCCGACAACGTCTGCGTCATGCAGAAGGGTCGCATCGTCGAGGCGGCGTCGACCGACGACGTCTTCGACAACCCGAAGCAGGCCTACACGCAGGAACTGCTCGCTGCCATCCCCGGTGGCAACTTCCAGTTCGGCCGCTGACACACGGTTGACCAACTGCCCCTCGGCTCCGGCCGGGGGGCAGTTCTGTGTGTCCGGGGCCTCGTGCGTCGCCATCCCCGGTAGAGACGTGTCTTGGGCCGCGCCCCCGTGGGTGCGTCGCGCAGGTCGGGTTACGGGGGATCGACAGGCTCGACCAGCGGTGGCGCATGGGGCGGGCTGGGCCGGCGTTCCGCGGGGTCCCGACGGGAAGCTGGCCGAGTACGGTAGCATAGACCCTTGGGTCCATAGTGACCCCACTCATCCACTCTTCGCCGCATGCGATTTTCCGCGGCATCCATTCTTCGTAAGGATCTATTTTTATGGCGATTGCTACCCGCAATAACCTCCGGAATGTTGCAATCGTTGCCCACGTTGACCACGGCAAGACGACGCTGGTCGACGCGATGTTGCAGCAGACGAACTCGTTCGCCGAGCACTCGCACACCGAAGAGCGTGCGATGGACTCCAACGAGCTCGAGCGCGAAAAGGGCATCACCATCCTCGCCAAGAACACGGCGATCTCGTACAAGGGCGTTCACGCCAAAGAGGGGCCCATCACGATCAACGTGATCGACACCCCCGGCCACGCCGACTTCGGTGGTGAGGTCGAGCGCGGCCTGTCCATGGTCGACGGTGTTGTGCTCCTCGTTGACGCGTCCGAGGGCCCGCTGCCGCAGACCCGCTTCGTGCTGCGTAAGGCACTCGAAGCTCACCTGCCCGTCATCCTGCTGGTCAACAAGACCGACCGCCCCGACGCGCGTATCGACGAGGTCGTCGAGGAGAGCCAGGACCTGCTCCTCGGTCTCGCTTCCGACATGGCCGACGACGTTCCCGACCTGGACCTCGACCTGGTGCTCAACGTGCCCGTCGTCTACGCGTCCGGCCGTGCCGGCGCCGCCAGCCTCACCAAGCCGGAGAACGGCTCGCTGCCCGACAACGACGACCTCGAGCCCCTCTTCGAGGCCATCCTCGAGCACATCCCCGCTCCGGTCTACGACGACGAGCACCCGCTGCAGGCCTGGGTCACCAACCTCGACTCCTCGCCGTTCCTCGGCCGTCTCGCCCTGCTCCGCATCTTCCAGGGCACCATCAAGAAGGGTCAGACCGTCGCGTGGATCAAGCACGACGGCAGCATCGCGAACGTTCGCGTGACCGAGCTGATGATCACCAAGGCGCTCGACCGTTACCCGGCCGAGAGCGCCGGCCCCGGTGACATCGTCGCCGTCGCCGGGTTCCCCGACATCACCATCGGTGAGACCCTGGCCGACCCCGAGGACCCGCGGCCGCTGCCGACCATCACGGTCGACGACCCCGCCATCTCGATGACCATCGGAACCAACACCTCGCCGCTCATCGGCAAGGTCAAGGGCCACAAGCTCACCGCCCGCATGGTCAAGGACCGTCTCGACAAGGAGCTCGTCGGTAACGTCTCGCTCCGTGTCCTCGACATCGGCCGTCCGGACGCCTGGGAAGTCCAGGGTCGTGGCGAGCTCGCTCTCGCCATCCTGGTCGAGCAGATGCGTCGCGAGGGCTTCGAGCTCACCGTCGGCAAGCCGCAGGTGGTTGTGAAGAAGATCGACGGCAAGGTCCACGAGCCGTACGAGCACCTCACCATCGACTCGCCGGAAGAGTACCTCGGCGCGATCACCCAGCTCCTCGCTGCCCGTAAGGGTCGCATGGAGAACATGGCGAACCACGGCACCGGCTGGGTCCGCATGGAGTTCATCGTGCCGTCGCGTGGTCTGATCGGTTTCCGCACCGAGTTCCTCACCGACACCCGCGGTACCGGTATCGCCAACGCGATCGCACACGGCTACGAGCCCTGGGCCGGCACCATCAACACCCGCACCAACGGCTCGATCGTCGCCGACCGTTCGGGCGTTGTCACGCCGTTCGCCATCATCGCTCTGCAGGAGCGCATGCAGTTCTTCGTCAACCCGACCGAAGAGGTCTACGAGGGCATGGTCATCGGCGAGAACTCGCGCGGTGACGACATGGACGTGAACATCACCAAGGAAAAGAAGCTGACCAACATGCGTCAGTCCACTTCCGACACGTTCGAGTCGATGACCCCGTCGAAGCAGCTCACCCTCGAGCAGTGCCTCGAGTTCGCCCGCGAAGACGAGTGCGTCGAGGTCACCCCCGCCGTGGTTCGCATCCGCAAGGTGGAGCTCGCCGCATCCGCTCGTCAGCGCAACGTGTCGCGTCTGAAGAAGCAGGACGCAAACTAGCAGTCAGCAGTTCCGACCACAGGCATCCCGGTCCCGATTCGTTCGGGTGGGATGCCTGTGGTGTTTACCAGCCAGACCCGGGTGAGGAAATCATGAGCACTGGATTCAGAGCGACGACGTCAACCCTGCGAGCGGGACTGGCGCTGGTGGCCCTCCTGGCCATTGCGCCCGCGCTGGCCGGTTGCAGCGACGGCCAGGTGCAGGACGCCGTGAACGGAGCCGTGCAGGGCGCCACCGACGGCGACGTGAGCCTGGGCGGTGCGCTACCCGACGGGTGGCCGGCCGAGATCCCGGTGATCGACGGTGAGATCAAGTTCGGGGCCGGCAACACCACCAACGGGGATCAGGGCTGGGTGCTCACGGTGGCCTCGACGGCGGCCGACCCGCTCGCCGATGCCCGGCAGGCGTTGACGGATGCCGGATTCACCGCAGACGACAGCGCCTCGGCCAACGTCGGTGACGTCGGGGTGGTGGCGATGACGAACGCGACCTACATCGTCACCCTCGCCGGCACCCCCGACGGAGTGCTCTACACGGTCGCGCCCGCCTGAGCCCCTGCGGAGGCTAGGCGAACAGGCCCGCGCCCACGTAGCTGCCCTGGACGGCACCCGGCGGCACCGCGAACAGCGCAGAGCCCACGTGCCGGATGTACTCGTTCAGGGCGTCGTTCCTGGCCAGGTTCAGCTGCAGCGTGTTGAAGTGCGCGGGGGAGCGCTGGAAGCTGATGAAGAACAGTCCGGCGTTCAAGCGGCCGAGGTCGTCGTTGCCGTCGACGAAGTTGTAGCCGCGGCGCAGGATGCGCACACCGTCATTCTGTGCCGGGTGGGCCAGCCGCACGTGCGCGGCCTGGTCGATCAGCGGTTGGTCGGCGCGGCCGGCCAGGCTGAAGTCCGGTTCGGTGAACTCGGTTCCTCCAGACAACGGGGCGCCCTCACCCTTGGTGCGGCCGATCACGGTCTCCTGCTCGCGCAGGCTGGTACGGTCCCAGGTCTCGATCGTCATCCGGATGCGCCGGGCCACCAGGTAGGAGCCGCCGACCAGCCAGGCGGGGCCGTCACCGGATCCCACCCAGAGGTGCTCGGTGGTGGCAGCGGGTTCCTCGGCCTTGATGTTGGCGGTGCCGTCCTTGAACCCGAACAGGTTGCGCGGGGTGGCTTGGCTGGTGCTGGTCGACGAGGTGCGCCCGAAACCGAGCTGTGACCAGCGCAGCGCCGCCCGGCCGAAGGCGATCCGGGACAGGTTGCGGATGGCGTGCACGGCGATCTGCGGGTCGTTGGCGCAGGCCTGGATGCAGAGGTCGCCGCCGCTGGTGGCCTCGTCGAGCATGTCGCCGGGGAAGTGCGGCAGCTCGACCAGGTCGGCCGGCCGTGCCGCGGCCAGGCCGAACCGGTCCACGCCGGCCGCGGTTTCGAACAGGCTGGGACCGAACCCGAAGGTGATGGTGAGGCCGGACGGTGGCAGGCCGACGGCCTCTCCGGTGTCCTCCGGCGGCGCGTCGTATGCACCGTTCACGGCACCGAACTCGCCGACATCGCGCCCATTGGTCATCGCGGCCGCTGCGACCGTCCAGTCCTGCAGCAGCTCGATCAGGTCGGCCCGGCTGGTGCCGTCCGAGACGTCGAAGGCGGCGAAGTGCAACCGGTCCTGGGCCGGTGTCACGATGCCGGCCTGGTGCTTCTGGTAGAACGGGTAGACCGCCGCCGCGGCCGTCTCGGCGGCCGACGGTGTGGCCGCGGCCACGGCCCGGTCGCCGGCGATGCCCAGACCCAGCCCGGCGACGCCGGCCCCCGCCAAGCCGAGCAGTCCCCGCCGGGACAGGCCGCGCGGTGCCGGCGGGCTATCGGGTGGGGAGGAGTCCGGTCGGGCGGGGTCGGCGGCGCCGGGAACGGGTTCGGTCATGCGGGTGGCTTTCGTCGGTTAGAGCACGAGGGTGGCGGTGAGCTGGTTCAGCGGCTCGCCGAGAGCGTTCACCTGATCGGCGAAGGCCTTGATCTCGGCCGGGGTGAGCTCGGTGTAGAGCGTGAACCCGTCCCCGACGCGCTGGGCGTCGAGCAGTCCCTGCAGGGTGTCGAACTCGGCGTCGAGCGTTTCGGCCAGGTCGGCGTCCTCCTCCACCAGGATGTCCCTGACCCCGGCGTACAGAACCTTGGCGCCGTCGATGTTGGCCTGGAAGTCCCACAGGTCGGTGTGGCTCCAGAACTCCTCTTCGCCGGTGACCTTGCCGGTGGCGACCTCATCGAGCAGGCCGATGGCGCCGTTGGTCTGCTGCGACAGCGTGAAGCTGAGGTTCTGCACCTCGTCGTTCAGGGTGTTGGTGTCGGCGACCAGCAGGCCGGCCAGGTGCTGGCGCTGCTCCTGCGGGTATGCGGTGAAACCGGCCTCGGCCTCGGCGGGCCAGAGGTCCTTCTCGATCGCGTGCCAGCCGGTCCAGTCCTGCCCCTCCTCGAGGTCCGCCTCACGCAAGTCGAGCTGCGGGTCGAGGTCGCCGAACGACTCGGCGACGGTCTCCACCCGTTCCCAGTGCGCTCGGGTGGGGGCGTACAGGTCGCGGGCGGTGTCGTCGTCGCCGGCCAGGTAGGCGTCGGAGAAGGCCTCGGTGCCGGTCACCAGCTGGGCGACCTGGTCGCGTACATAAGCGGCGTAGTTGGTGTTGGCGACCTCCACCTGGGCGTCGAGGTCGGCATCCGCTGCCACCTCGGTGCCGGAGTCGGTGACGGTGAACGCAGTCTTGTCGATGCCGTCGCCGGTCATGCCCGGCTTGCAGGTGGTGAGGTAGCTGCCGGGGGCGAGCTGCACGACCAGGTCACGGGAGAGGCCAGGGCCGATGTTCTCGACCTCACCGACGATACGCAGGCCGTCTTCGGCGAGCAGGTAGAACTCCGTCACCTGGTCGCCGGTGTTGGTGACCGTGAAGCTGAGGTTGCCCGACGGGGCCTCGTCGGCCGACACCGCGCAGGCATCCGCGCTGCTGTCGACCGTGAGCGCGGCGTGCGCGGAGTCGGTCGGGCTGGCGTTGGCGACGCAGCCGGTGAGCGCGAGCAGGCCGGCGGCCGTGACAGCGGCGCG